>Ga0335069_10016048_pt1 | contig 10458 bp, 10 predicted proteins | sample Lox_Sample_11_FD_206714 | JGI IMG/M metagenome (GOLD analysis project Ga0335069, IMG submission 206714) | Soil microbial communities from Loxahatchee National Wildlife Refuge, Florida, United States - Lox_Sample_1.1 | ecosystem: Environmental > Terrestrial > Soil > Wetlands | place: USA...
GATCGGGTCGTAGGGCACGTGCGCATAGAGCCACGGGTTGATCGCATGCGTGGCGACCGCCCCCATCACGATCGTCTGGCCGTCGGGCGGTGCCTTCGCGGCGAGGTCCGCGCCCAGGTTGCCGCCGGCGCCGGGCTTGTTCTCGACATAGACGACGCCGAGCGCGTCCTTCGTCTTCTCGGCGAGCGCGCGTGCGATGACGTCGAGCGGACCTCCGGGAGCATAGGGGACGATGAACCGGATCGGGCGCGACTGCGCGAAGGCCGGTGCGGCGAGCGTGGCCGCGAAGGCGGCGAGGGCGAGGCGGCGGTGCATGGGCGCGATCGTAGAGGGAGGCGTGCGCCCTGCGCACGCTCGCGTCTTCGGCCCGGCCTGCGCACCGGGCCTGCGTGCGAAAGGTCGGGCTTCGCCGCAGGCATGGCGCCCTCAGGCGCCGTGCTTGTCGGCCTCCGACGTGAAGGCGTCGGCGTAGAACTCCTCGGGCGGAAGACCGCAGTGCAGCGCGAAGTCCCGCTGCGCCGCATCGACCATCACGGGCGCGCCGCAGGCGTAGACCTGATGACCGGAGAGATCCGGCAGGTCCTGCATGACCGCGCGATGCACGAACCCCGTACGGCCGCGCCAATCGTCCTCGGGCAGCGCATCGGAGAGCACGGGCACGTAGCGCAGGTTCGGACGGTCGCGCGCGGCCTGCTCCGCCCACGCGTGCAGGTACAGGTCGCGGCGCGTGCGGCAGCCCCAGTACAGCACGGCCGGGCGCGTACTGTTCTTCCAGGCGAGCTGCTCGACGATCGCCTTGATCGGCGCGAGGCCCGTGCCCGAAGCGAGCAGCACGATGGGCTTGGCGGAATCCTCGCGCAGGAAGAAGCTGCCGAAGGGGCCTTCGAGGCGCAGGATCTCCTTCTCCTTCATGCGGCCGAACACGTGGTCGGTGAACAGGCCGCCGGGCATATGCCGGATGTGGAGCTCGATCGCGGGCTTGTCGCCCTGCGTGTGCGGCGCGTTCGCGATCGAGTAGCTGCGCCGCGCACCGTCCTGGAGGATGAACTCGATGTACTGCCCCGCGTGGTAGCGCAACGGGTCGTTCGCCGGCAGCTGCAGGTGGACGATGGCGACGTCGGGTGCGGGCTTCTCGATGCGCATGACGCGGCACGGCATCTTCCGGATCGCGAACTCCCCGGCTCCCGGCACGGTGCGCACCTCGAGCACGACGTCGGTCTGCGGCGCCGCTTGGCAGGTGAGCACGAGGCCGGCCGCTTCTTCCGCCGCGGTGAGCGCTTTCTGCTGGTGCGCGCCGTGGATCACGCGCCCTTCGAGCTTGCGGCACTTGCACGAGCCGCACGCGCCGTCGCGGCATCCGTACGGAAGGCCGATCCCCTGCCGGATGGCGGCGGCGAGGATGGGCTCGTCGCGGTCGACGCTGAAGCTGCGGCCGCTCGGCTGGAGGGTGACGGTGAACGGCATGCGCGGAAACGAGCACCGAGAGGCGCTCTTACACTGATCCGCGATTCTGCCCGCATGCCGATGGCCTCCCTGTCGAGACCGACTCCGTGGAAACGACCGACGCTCCTCATCGCGGGCTGCGGCGATATCGGCGTGCGCGTACTGCGCCTCCTCGCGCGTCGCTGGCGCGTGCTCGCGTTGACGCATGCGCCGTCCAGGGTCGCCGAACTGCGTGCCCTCGGCGCGCGTCCCCTGGTGGGGGATCTCGATCGTCCCGAGACGCTTGGCCGGCTCGGCGCCGTGGCCGATGCCGTCCTGTATCTCGCCCCGCCGCCGTCGAGCGGGTGCACCGATCCACGCTCTGCGCATCTGGCGGCGGCGTTGCGCCGAGGCGGCCGCGTTCGCCGCGTGGTCTACGCGAGCACGAGCGGGGTGTACGGCGACCTTGCGGGCGCGCGCATCGACGAGACGCAACCGGTGCGGCCTCAGACCGAGCGTGCGTGGCGGCGCGTCGACGCGGAGGCGCGCTGGCGCGCGTTCGGGCGCGGGACCGGCGCGCGCGTCACGATCCTGCGCGTGCCGGGGATCTATGCGCTCGACCGTGCGGGCGGCGATCCGCGCGAGCGCGTCGCGCGCGGCGCGCCGGTGCTGGTCCCGGCCGACGACGTCTACACGAACCACATCCATGCCGACGACCTTGCGCGCGCGTGCGCCGCGGCGCTGCACCGTGGCCTTCCGCAACGCGTGGTGCATGCGAGCGACGCGAGCGAGCTCCGCATGGGCGACTACTACGATCTGGTCGCCGATCGTTTCGGCATGGCCCGGCCGCCGCGCGTGAGGCGGGCCGATGCCGCGTCGGTGCTCGGTGCCGCGACGCTCAGCTTCATGAGCGAGTCGCGGCGGCTCTCCAACCGGCGGCTGCGCGAGGAACTGCGGGTCAGGCTCCGCTACCCTCGCGTCGACGATGCGCTGGCGCGCTGAACGGCCGTCCGATTTCCGCATGAAGATCCTGCTGCTCACCCATCCGATGCCGTCCGGTCCGTTCGCGACCGCGATCGCGGCGGTCGCGCCCGGCCACGAGCTCATCGAATACCGTCCCGACATCGACCTCGCCGCGCTCGCCGACGTGGACGTCGTGCTCGGCTGGCAGATGCCGCTCGGGCTCGCCGCACGCATGCCGAAGCTGCGCTGGGTGTGCGCGGCCGCCGCCGGCGTCGACAAGCTGCTGGTCGACGACCTGCCGAGGACGGTGCCGGTGTCGCGCATCGTCGACGTCGAGCAGGCCGACGGCATTGCCCAGTTCGTCGTGCTGATGGCGCTGCGGCATGCGCGTGCGCTGCCGATGTACGAAGCGCAACAGCGCGAGCACCGCTGGCGGCGCTCGCCGGTTGCCGCGGTGCGCAGCCGAGTGGCGGTCCTGGGCACCGGTGCGATGGGCAGCGTCGTGCTGAAGCTGCTGGCGGCCGTGGGCTTCGATGCGCGCGGCTGGAGCCGCGGTTCGGCCGAGCCCCTGGAAGCCGTGCTGGCCGCGAGCGACATCGTCGTGTGCGCGCTGCCTCTCACCGCTCAGACGCAGGGCATCCTCGATGCGCACGCGTTCGCGGCGATGCCGCGCGGCGCCTACCTCGTGAACGTCGCCCGCGGCGGACACGTTGTCGAGCCCGACCTGATCGCCGCGGTCCGGTCGGGTCATCTCGCCGGCGCCGCGCTCGACGTGCAGCGCAACGAGCCCATGGCGCACGACGATCCGCTCTGGGACGTGCCCGGCATCACCATCACGCCGCACATCGCGGCGCAGCCCTCCACCGCGACCATCGCCGGGCAGTTCGCCGAAGGTCTGGCCCGCCTGCAGCGCGGCGCGCTGCCGGCGCAGACGATCGATCGCGAGCGTGGCTACTAACGTCGCTAGACGCCCTCGGGGCGGCGCAATGTCTTGAGGCGATCCTGCGAGTGCACCGTCACGCGCTGCGCGACGCCGCGGCGCTTGATGTCGAGCAGCACGGTGCGCTCCGCGTCGCGCATCCAGAGCGTCTTGTAGAACGAGGCGAGGTCGTGCACGGCGACGCCGTCGATCGCCACGATCTCGTCGCCCGTCTGCAGGCCCGCATCCGCCGCAGGTCCGGAGCCGGTGACGCGCAGCACCCGAACCGCGCCTTCGAGCTCCACGCAGTTCACGCCGAGCCACGCGCGCCGGCTCGCGCGCGAGCTGCCGCGCTCGCGCAGCTCGGCGAGCACCGGCTTGAGCAGGTCGACCGGCACGAACATGTTGCCGCGCGGCCCGTCGCCGGTGCCGAGCGCATCGCTCACGATCAGCGAGCCGACTCCGAGCAGCTCGCCGTCTGCGTTGAACAGCCCAGCGCCGCTGTGATCCGTGCGCGCGGGCGCCGTGAACAGAGCGTCCTCGATGTGGTACTCCCAATAGCCCGAGAACGGTCGGCGCGACACCATCCGCGCGATGCTGTAGGCACCTCCGTCGCCTCCGCTCACCACGAGCAGCTGCGCATCCGGGGCGAGCGCGGCTGCGCTGCCGAGCGGCACGGGCTCGGTGCGAAGCGGGGCGAGCGCCTGCAGGAGGCCAAAGCCCGTGGCGAGGTCGTAGGCCACGACGCGCGCCGGGACGACCCGGCCATCGTCCAGCTTCAGGTCGACATGATCGGCTTCGAGGATCAGGTAGCCGATGGTGAGCACGAGTCCGTCGGCGCCGATGACGACGCCCGAGCCTTCGCGCTCCTGTCCGAGCGTGGCCACGGAGCCCGCGTCCTCCACCGCGACGGTCTCGATGCCCACCACGGCGGCAAGCGCGCGCTCCAGCGCGCGGGCGCGCTCGGGCGAGGGGGCGGCGTCGGGTGATGACGTCGACGGCGTCGGCATCTGCGCGCCGGCGGCCGCCACCAGCGCGAGCATCAGCGCCAGGGCGACGAACCGGGCGGATGCGACCGGCCGCGCGCGCATCCGGCGCAGCCATGAGCGGAGCGTGACCTGATCCATGACGGCCTCCGACGGCAACCGCGATCGTCGCCGTGAGCATGAGCCGCGCCGGCACGACGCGCCCGGCGCACTCGCTTTGTCCCTTCTCGGCGCAGAGTCGGACGAGCGCCGGTGCGGCCGGCGCAGCCCCGCTCAGCGCCGGCGGCCGAACGGCGGCTGGCCGCGCCAGTAGCGGATCATCAGCAGGCCGCCGAGCATGCCGCCGAGGTGCGCGAAGTGCGCGACGCCGTCCTGGTTGACGTAGATGCCCTGATAGAGCTCGAGCACGCCGTATAGCAGCACGAGCCAGCGCGCGCGCATCGGGATGATGAAGAACAGCAGGATGATGCGGTTGGGGAACATCATCGCGAAGGCGAGCAGCAAGCCGAACAGCGCACCCGACGCCCCGACCGTCGGCGCTTCGGTGCCCATCAGGTTGGTCACCAGGAGCTGCGTGACGGCGGCGGCGAGCAGGCTCGCGAAATAGAACTGCAGGTAGCGGCGCTCGCCCCAGATGCGCTCGAGCTCGGAGCCGAACATCCAGAGGCCGAGCATGTTGAAGAAGAGGTGCGCGAACGTGAGGTGCAGGAACGCGTACGTGACGAGCTGCCAGGGCATGAAGCGCGGCCCGACCGGCCACAGCATCAGGCTCTCCACGAGGGATGGGCTGAGCAACCCGCCGCTGAAGAGGAAGAACGCCGCGACGTTGATCAGGAGGAGGGCGCGGGTGACGGGTTGCAGCGGTGGCATGCGCGGAGTCTACGGGCGACCTTGGTTCCCGCCGAGCCGGCCAGAAGCGTGTCGCGTGGTGCCGGAGGCCGGAATCGAACCGGCACGGTGTTGCCACCGGCAGATTTTGAGTCTGCTGCGTCTACCGATTTCGCCACTCCGGCAGGTGAGGCGGGGTCTCGAGAAACGGCTGCGGATTATGCCCCTGCAGCGTCTTCGCACTCTTGCGAGAATGGCCCTCGATGAGCGAACCGAGTCCTGCGGCCGACGCGCCGCGCTATGGCACCGTCGAAGACGCGATCGGCAACACGCCGCTCGTGCGGCTGATGCGGGTGCCCGGCGAGGCGAACGCGCGGCGCGGCAACGTCCTGCTCGGCAAGCTCGAGGGAAACAACCCGGCGGGCTCGGTGAAGGACCGCCCGGCGATCAGCATGATCCGGCGCGCCGAGGAGCGCGGCCAGATCAAGCCGGGCGACACGCTCATTGAGGCGACCTCGGGCAACACCGGGATCGCGCTGGCGATGGCGGCCGCGATCCGCGGCTACCGCATGGTGCTCATCATGCCGGAGGATCTCTCCGTCGAGCGCGCGCAGACGATGAAGGCGTTCGGCGCCGAGCTCGTCCTCACCCCCCGTTCGGGCGGCATGGAATACGCCCGCGATCTCGCCGAGCAGATGCAGAAGGACGGGAAGGGGCTCGTGCTCGACCAGTTCGCGAACGCCGACAACCCGCGCATCCACTACGAGACGACCGGCCCCGAGATCTGGCGCGACACGCACGGGCGCGTCACCCATTTCGTGAGCGCCATGGGCACCACCGGCACGATCACCGGCGTGTCGCGCTACCTGCGCGAGATGAATCCGCAGGTGCGCATCATCGGCGCCCAGCCGACCGAAGGGTCGCGCATCCCGGGCATCCGCAAGTGGCCCGAAGCGTACCTGCCGAAGATCTACGACCCGCACGCCGTCGACCAGATGGTCTACGTGACGCAGGCCGACGCCGAGGAGATGGCGCGGCGTCTCGCACGCGAGGAAGGCCTGTTCGCGGGCATCTCGGCGGCCGGTGCGTGCTGGGTCGCGCTACAGGTCGCCGCGCAGACCGAGAACGCGACGATCGTGTTCGTGGTGTGCGACCGCGGCGATCGCTATCTCTCGACCGGCGTCTTTCCGCCCTGAGGGCGCAGCGAGCCATGACGAACGAAGTGCGCTACTGCGCGCAATGCGCCAACGCCCTCCAGTGGCTGGAGCAGGCGGAAGACGGCGGCATGAAGGCGCGCCTGCGCTGCGCCGCCTGCGGCTGGACCCACTGGAACAACCCGGTGCCGGTGCTGGCCGCGATCGTCGAATGCATCGACCGCGACGGCCTCGTGCTCCTCGCGCGCAACGCCGCGTGGAAGGGCCGCATGTTCGCGCTCATCACCGGTTTCATGGAGGCCGGCGAGTCGCCCGAAGAAGGCATCGCGCGCGAGGTCGCCGAGGAGACGGCACTCGTCGTCGAGCGATCGAGCCTGGTCGGCGTCTATGAATTCACGCGCATGAACCAGGTGATCATCGCGTACCACGTGCAGGCGCGCGGCGAGATCCGCCTCTCGCCCGAGCTCGTGGAGTACAAGCTGATGCGCCCCGAGGACATCAGGTGTTGGCCCGCCGGCACCGGCAAGGCGGTGGCCGACTGGTTGCGCTCGAAGGGCATCGAGCCGCAGTGGATGGAGTTCCCGCGCCCCGAGTCGACGCAGGCGGCTTCTTCCTAGAATCAGCGCATGGAAGCGCAGAAGGAAATCGACACGCGCGGGCTCAACTGCCCACTGCCCATCCTCAAGGCCAAGAAGGCGCTGGCGGACATGGCGAGCGGCGAGGTGCTGAAGGTGCTCGCCACCGACCCGGGCTCGATCCGCGACTTCCAGGCCTTCGCACGCCAGACCGGCAACGAGCTCGTCGAGCAGACGACGAACGCGGACGAGTTCGTCCACTTCCTGCGGCGGCGCTGACGCGCAGCCGGGCGTCCGTCGACGGGCGCGGCACGCCGGTAGGGCCGCGCGGGATCAGTGGATCGCCGCGTACATGATCCCTTCCTGCGTCGCCTCGGTGGCCGAGAACTCGACGACCACCTTGCCCTGCTTGGCGACCAGGATCCGGTCCGACAGCGACATCACCTCCGGCAGGTAGGACGAGATCACGACGACCGCCTTGCCCGCATCGGCGAGGCGGTTGATCTCGGCGTGGATCTCGCTGATCGCGCCGACGTCGACGCCGCGCGTGGGCTCGTCGAAGATGATGACGTCGGGCTCCTGCACGAGCGACTTCGCGATGACGAGCTTCTGCTGGTTGCCGCCCGAGAGCTCGATGACCTTCACGTCCTTGCTGATGGCGCGCACCTTGAGCAGCTCTGCCCAGCGCGCGCCGACCTCCTTCGCGCGGGCGCGCGACACCGTCTTGAACGCGCCGCCGATCTTGCCGAGCAGGCCCATGTAGATGTTCTGCGCGATCGACATCGTCTCGAAGAAGCCCTCGAGCTTGCGGTCCTCGGTGATGTAGGCGATGCCGTCGCGCACGGCGTGGCGGCCGACGCGGTAGCGAACCGGCTTCCCGCGCAGGAGCACCTCGCCGCCGTGGAAGAAATCGCGCTTGATGAGGCCGGCCACGACCTTGAAGGTCTCGGTGCGGCCCGCGCCCACGAGCCCGAACACGCCGGTGACCTGGCCCGCGAACACCGACAGCGAATTGTTCTTCACCACCGCCGACATGCGCAGGTTGCGCACCGAAAGCAGGCATTCGCCCGGCGGGCGCACCTGCGTCTTGCGCTGGCCGTAGAGCGTCTGCGAGAGGTCGCGCCCGACCATGGCCTGCACGATGCGCGCGCGGTCGAAGCGCGACTTGAGGTCGGTGACGACGTGCCTGCCGTCGCGCAGCACCGTGATCCGGTCGGCGAGCAGCAGCGCCTCCTCCAGCGCGTGCGAGATGAAGATCACCGAGACGCCGCGTGCCTTGAGGCTGAAGACGAGGTCGAAGAAGTACTTCTTCTCCTCGGGCGTGAGGCTCGCGGTCGGCTCGTCGAAGATGATGACGCGCGCCTTGTGCAGCACGGCCCGCGCGATCTCCACCATCTGCTTCTTCGCCGCGCCGAGCATGCCGACGGTGGCGGTGGGGTCGACGTCGAAGTTCAGCGACTGCAGGAACTGCTGGGCCGAGATGTAGACGCCGCGCAGCCGGTTGAAGAACGACTCCTGGCCGAGGTACAGGTTCTGCGCCACGGTCATCGTCGGGACGAGGCTCGTCTCCTGGAAGACCATCGCGATGCCCTTCTGGCGCGCTTCCACCGGGGTGGCCAGCATCACGGACTCGCCCTCGACGAGCATCTCGCCGCTGGTCAGCGTGACGACGCCGGCCATCACCTTGGTGAGGGTCGACTTGCCAGCCCCGTTCTCGCCGACGAGGGCATGGATCTCGCCGCGCTCCAGGGCGAAGTCGACGGCGTCGATGGCCGGCACGCCGGCGTACCGCTTCGTCGCCTGGCGCAGCTCGAGGACTGTGTCGGTCATGGCGACGCCACCTTCAGGAGCCGGCCGCTGCCCTTGGACGCGGCGTAGAGCGCGCCCTCGACTTCCGCGACCGCCGTGATGCCGTGATGGCGGCCGTCGACGAGGCTGTGCAGCGAGCGCTCGATGCGGCCGTCGGCCGATACCTTCAGCACGAGCCCGTAGGAGCGGGGAGGCGCCCAGGGCTTGAGCACGCCCATGCTCTTGACGCCGGCGCCCTGCAGCGGCTCGAGGAAGCTCTGCCCCGACGACAGCGCGGGCGCGATCCAGTAGCGCGGATCGATCTCCGCGACCATGCGCCGGCGGTAGGCGGGCTCGCGCAGCACGAACTCGACGAGCTGAGTGCGGCAGACGAAGCACGTGAGCCAGAAGCCGCCGTCGCCGGCCGCGCTCATGCGCGACGGATAGCCGGGCAGCTCCGCGAGCAGCGTGCGCGTGCCGCTCGCATCCGTGCGCATCACGCGATGGCGCCAGCTCTCGCTGTGCAGCACCGCATCGCCCTGCGCGAGCACGCCGAACGCATGGCGCTGTGCACGCGCCAGCAGGGTGACATGCGCGTTCGCAAAACGCCAGCGGGCGACGCGCCCGCTGTGGCCTTCGGTCATCAGGTCGTGGCACCACTGCGCCGGCGCGAATCGCAGCGAGCCATCGGTGAGGAGGAGCGCGTCCTCGCCGTCGAAGGCCAGGGCGTTGACCGCGTGCAGGCGTTCGGCACCGAGCGTGTCGAGGCGCGCGCGCTCGGCGCCTGCGGAGTCGAGCACGAGCACGCGCTGCCCGGCCAGGGCCACGGCGACCCGGCCCCGTGCCGACAGCGCGATCGCCGTGATGGCGGCGTCGAAGCGGCGAAGCTCCCGGGGCCCGCCGCCGTGCAGCTCCCACACCGTCGTGCCCGCGCTCGCGAGCAGCCGACGCCCGTCGGTCGCGAGGTCGTCGAGGCCGGGCAGCTCCGCCACGACGACGGCTTCGTCGAGCGCGCGGTTGGGCTTGAGCGCGCCGTCCATGACCGGCACGGTGATGCTCGCGGCCCCTCGGCCGAGCAGGCGATCGCGCCAGTCGGTCAGCGTGGCGAGCATCTAGAGCCTTCCCCAGCGCTTCTCGTACTGCACGAAGCTCGGATCCGCGCCGTCGAGCCGGTAGCGGCCGATGCGGTTGTTCGAGATGCCGCCGAGATAGAGGTAGCCGCGATGCTCGCGCATCGACGTGATCATCGGATGGTTCTGCCCGCCGAGATCCCAGAAGGTCTCGAGGATCTCGCCGCTCTCGCTGAACTTGAGCACGCAGCCGGTGTTGATGTTCGGGAACAGCCACTCGTCGATCGGGACGCGCAGCGCCATGCGCTTGCGAAAGCCCGGCATGCGCATCGCGAGGTCGTACGCAGGGCAGCGCATGCCGACGACCGCGAGCCAGTAGTGGCCGTCGGAGGCGAGGTTGATGTTGTCCGGGTAGCCGGGCAGGTTGTCGATCACCACCTGCAGCTCGCCCTTCCTCGGCCCGTCGAACCACCAGCGCTTGACGCAGCAGCCCCAGGTCTCGGCGAAGAGGATCGACTGGCCGTCGCTCGCGACGCAGATGCCGTTCGGGAATTTGAGGTCGCGCAGCACCGTGCGCGTGCTGCGGTCGCGCGGGTCGTAGCAGACGATGCGGCCGTTGCCGCGCGCCTCGAGCCCGTCGACCGGCCACTCGTGCATCTCGTACCGCACCGTGGCCTCGGAGAAGAAGATGCGCCCGTCGTCGGCGATGTCGAGGTCGTCGGCGAGCCGCAGGCGGCTGTCGTCGTTGATGGA
>Ga0335069_10016049_pt1 | contig 10458 bp, 6 predicted proteins | sample Lox_Sample_11_FD_206714 | JGI IMG/M metagenome (GOLD analysis project Ga0335069, IMG submission 206714) | Soil microbial communities from Loxahatchee National Wildlife Refuge, Florida, United States - Lox_Sample_1.1 | ecosystem: Environmental > Terrestrial > Soil > Wetlands | place: USA: Florida...
AAAAAGTCGCGCATGCAGCACGAGATTCTGGCGCACCGTCAATTCGGTATAGAGGGAGAACGCCTGCGACATGAAACCGACGTGCCGCCGCGATTCCACGTCGCCACCCTTCACCGGCTTACCGAAGAGCAGTGCGGTACCTTCGGTCGGCGGCAACAACCCGGTCAGCATCTTCATCGTGGTGGTCTTGCCGCATCCGTTCGATCCGAGGAAGCCAAAGATCTCGCCGCGCTCGATCCGAAAGCTCACGTGATCGACGGCGGTGAAGGCGCCAAAGCGCTGCGTCAGCCCTTCAGCTTCGATCGCCGGCGTGCCGCCGCCCGATTGCCACGGCGTAATCTCCGGCTCTTTGTGGCCGCGCTTCATCTCCTCCGGCAGCAGTTGGATAAACGCCTTTTCAAGAGTTGTCTGATTCGTTGAGGTCTTCAGCTCATCCGGCGTGCCGGTCGCAAGCACCTTTCCGGCATTCATCGCGACCAGCCAATCGAAACGCTCCGCCTCGTCCATATAGGCTGTCGCGACCATTACGCTCATCTGCGGTCGCCGAAGTCTGATCCGATCGATCAACTCCCAGAACTGTCGACGCGCCAACGGATCCACGCCCGTGGTAGGTTCATCGAGGATGAGCAAATCGGGGTCGTGGATCAGGGAGCAGCAGAGCCCGAGCTTCTGCTTCATTCCGCCCGAAAGCTTCCCCGCAGGTCGGTCACGGAAGGGTGTCAGATCAGTGCTATCGAACAGGTCCTTGATTCGCCACTCGCGTTCGTCCTGCGATTGCCCAAACAAGCGACCAAAGAAATCGATATTCTCGAAGATCGATAGCGTCGGGTAGAGGTTTTTGCCAAGGCCCTGGGGAAGATACGCAACGCGGAATGATGCTTGCCGTCGGAAGCTCGAATCCCCGATATCGCCGCCGAGCACGGCGACCTTGCCCGACTGGATCTTCCGCACCCCCGCGATCAACGCGAGCATCGTCGACTTGCCGACTCCGTCGGGGCCAATGACCCCAACCATTCGATGAGACGGTATATCCAGGGTGACGCCGTCCAGCGCCACCGCCGCGCCATAGCGATGACTAACGTCGCTCAGGCTTGCGACAAACTCCCCCACCTCGCTCATCAGTTCGAACCCGCGACCCCGGTCGAACCGGATGCACTACCAGTCTCCGAGTTGAATTGCTGCGGTACGCCCTTAAACTCCAGGAAAGACGGCCATTGCACGTTGTTCTCATAACGCACATAACCCATACCGGGGATGCCGACCTTTACGAAGGGTTCGTATTGCCGCAACCGGTCCTTATTCAGCTGCAGCTTGACGCGAAAGCTCAGGTTGTGCCGCTCTTCCGCCGTTTCGACCTGCTTGGGCGTGAACTGCGCGCTCGGAGAGACGAACGTTACCGTCGTCCGGATGGGGTATTCCGGGTACGCATCGAGAACGATTCGACCTTCCGCGCCGAGCGGTATTCTTCCAGCGGCGGTTTCAGGCAGGAAGACGTACATATAGACGTCGGTCAAATCGACCAGTGCGAGCACCTTGCCACCTGCCGGCAAGACCTCACCCGGCTCAGCCAGACGATTTTGCACTCGTCCTCTAATGGGAGCCCGCAGCAGACTATCTTTGATCTCCGCCTGCAGCCGTTCAGCTTCCGCTGTCGCCGCATCGATCGCTGATCGCGAAGCGACTACCTGCGCTTGCGAGCCCACCAGTGCCGCGCGACTCATATCGGCGCGAGCAAGATCGACGTCGCGCTCCTGCTCACTGACCGCGCCCCTGACTACTAACTCCTTTGAACGCTTATATTGTTTATTCGCGTAATCCAGTTCGGCCTTCTTTACTCCGACATCAGCCTGCGCGGTCCGCAGATTATCCTGTGCCTCTCGAATCTTGGCTTGTGCGTTACGCAGTTGCGCTTCAAGCGGCTCGACATCCATTTTGGCGACGACTTGCCCCGCCTCAACTGTGTCGCCCTCATCGGCGAGGACTTCCGCGATACGCCCCTGATACTTCGTCGCGATATCTACCTGCTTGCCCTCCAGTCGGCCGTTACCGCCCGCGATCCCTTCGGGCAGACCCGGCTTCGAAAGGTAGAACCATGCAGCGGCTCCGCCGACCACGGCTACAATCACCACAGCGGTAAGAATTACTTTTCGCGACATCTAGTTTTCTTCCCCATCTCGAAAATCCAGCAGTTCGTTGCCCGTCCGCGAGACCCGAAGGCCGACCATTCGGTGTCGAAGACCTCCCTGTGGGCGCTTCACTGAGTCTGCTCATAATGGCTAACAGCGTGGCTATCAAGCCCGCGTCCTTCAGTAAAGCACCGGTCGATAGCCAGAACGACGGAACGAGGTTCGACCACACAGTGCGACTCGCCCAAGAGCCCAACTCGGTCCCACTCGTGAATGTCGTCCGGAGACGCTTGAGAGGTGTCCACCCACCGATACCAGCCGACGCTTCCCTCTATGGGTGCCGGGAGCCTAAAGGTAAGCGGTTCCCAGTAAGCATTAAACATCGCATGAAGCGAAAAGCTACCTCTCAAGCTCACCAGAGTGAAGGCCAACGAGTGTGATTCCTCTCCCCAGTCCGGCTGGCCAAGGTTAACCCCGTGCCAATCGAGCCGAGCACGGCTCAAAATCTGATTCAGCGATAATTGCGCCTGTTCGGATATAAGATCGCGACGCTTCCGAAAGGCGATCATCAATTTTGTAAAGCGGTAAATATCCAGGTGCTGTTCCTGCAACGACCAATCGAGCCAGCTGATCTCGCTGTCCTGACAGTAAGCATTGTTGTTGCCCCTCTGCGTTCGTCGCACTTCATCGCCCATCAGCACCATAGGGATACCCACAGCTAGAAGATTGATCGTGATGAAATTCTTGATCTGCTTGTTGCGGAGTGATTCGACCGCGCCATCTATCGTCGGCCCCTCCGCACCGCAATTCCAGCTCAGGTTCTCATTCATACCGTCATTGTTCTGCTCGCCGTTCTCCTCGTTGTGTTTGCTGTTGTAAGAGACGAGGTCGTTGAGCGTAAAACCGTCGTGGCAGGTAACAAAATTGATGCTTTGCTCGGCCTCGCGCTCTTCATGCCCGTAAATATCAGGGCTACCGAGGATGCGACTGGCAAGGGCGGACACGGTAGCTCGATCGCCTTTCATAAAACGCCGGACATCATCGCGAAAGCGACCGTTCCATTCCTTCCACGAATCTCCAACAAAGCTGCCGACTTGATAAAGACCGGCTGCATCCCATGCTTCAGCGATCAATTTGGTGCCCGCGAGCGCTGGCTCCGATTCGATATCCCAAATGATTGGCGGATTTGCGAGCGGCCTCCCGATCTCATCACGGGTCAGGACGGAGGCGAGATCAAAGCGAAACCCATCGACGTGCATCTCCGTCACCCAGTAACGCAAGCTATCTAAAATCAGGCGTCGGACGATCGCGTTATGCGCATTGAGCGTGTTTCCAGTCCCACTGTAGTTGACATAGCTTCCGTTACTCGGGTCAATAATGTAGTAGTCCCGATTAGCGAGCCCGCGGTAACAGAAAGTCGGACCATTCTCATTTCCTTCGGCGGTGTGATTAAAAACCACGTCCAAATAGACTTCGATACCCGCGCGGTGGAGCGCTTTCACCATATCGCGGAATTCATCCAGCGCGCCGATAGGGTCCTGTCCGGAACTGTATGCGCAATGCGGTGCAAAGAAAGATATGGGCGAGTAGCCCCAATAGTTCGTTCGGTCTCCCGGAGCGTCAGTTCCGTCGAACTGGAAAATAGGCATAAGTTCAACCGCCGTGATACCTAGGTCGACAAGGTACGGGATCTTCTCGATCACGCCAGCGTAGGTTCCTGCCTTCGCAGACTCCACCCCTGAGCTCGGATGGCGGGTGAAACCCTTAACGTGCATCTCATAGATAACTGTGCTTCTTGAAGATAGGCGAAGCGGCTGGTCGCCTTCCCAGTCGTAATTGTCGAGCGTGGCTATCACACTCTTCATCGCAGGCGAGTCTGTTCGATTGCGGTCGTAGCCTCTCGGAATCGCTACCGCGCGTCCATAGGGATCTAGAAGAGTCTTCCTGGGGTTGAATCGTGATCCATGACCCGGATCGTAGGGCCCGTCGGCTCGATAGCCGTATATCTGTCCGTTCCTGAGGTTCGGCACGCGGACGTGCCAATAATGATAAGTGCGATGCTTCGAGACATCCATCGGGATCGTAGCCGACGGAGTGTTCGTCTCCGGGTCCTCGAAAAGCAGCAGGTCCACGCGACTCGCACCCTTCGAGTAGACGCTGAAATTCACTCCACTGTCGTCGAGTGTCACCCCGAGTGGAAAAGGCGATCCGATCTCAAGGAGTTGGCTTTTTACTGGACTGCTCATCTGAAGTTCGTCCCGAATCACCCTCACTTACCCAACCGCGATGGGCTTGGCCTTCCAGATCTCATCCGCGTATTCGGCGATAGTGCGATCGCTCGAAAACTTCCCCGAGCAAGCGACGTTCAGAATAGCCTTTCGATCCCATCCATCCTGATCGTGATAAAGTCGGTTCAGGGCTGCCTGAGCATTGGCATACGGAGTCAGGTCGGCCAGATGCATAAAATAATCGCCCCTAGTTAACAGCATCTCCCGAATAGGCTCGAATATACCTGGCTCCGCTCCACAGCGTTGATTGGAGAAAATCAGGTCGAGCGCCCGACGAATCTCCGGCTCATTGTCGTAATGCCAACTGGGATCATACGAGCGTCGACCACTCGCGACCTGTTCGGCGCTGAGACCGAACAGGAAGAAATTCTCTTCTCCCGCCGCCTCTGCCATCTCGATCGTGGCTCCATCACGGGTGCCGATAGTCAACGCACCATTCATCATGAATTTCATGTTGCTGGTACCACTGGCTTCGTAACCTGCGGTCGAGATCTGCTCTGAGACCTCACTGGCAGGTATCATACGCTCAGCCACTGTAACACCGTAGTTGGGGACGAAAACGACTCTCAAGCGGTCCCGCAACTCGGGCTGGGCGTCGATCATCGAACTGACTTGATTTATCAATTTTATGATCAGCTTCGCCAACCTATACGCGGGAGCAGCTTTGCCAGCGAAAAAGAAGGTGCGCGGAAAAATATCCGAGTTAGGATCGTCGAGCAGTCGTTGATAGAGGATCACAACATGCAGAATGTTCAATAGCTGCCGCTTATACTCATGAATCCGCTTGATCTGACTGTCGAAGATACTCAACGGGTCAACTGAAGATCCGGTCGCCCGCTTCAGCCACGTCGCGAACTCGCTCTTTGCAGCTTGCTTGGCGGCCCTGAATGCAGAACGGAAGGAGCTATCGTCCGCAAACGGGATCAGCTCGCGGAGCTGGTCCAGATTCGTGATCCAGCCGTCACCAATTGCCTCGGTGATAAGCTTCGCGAGCGCCGGATTGGCCATGAGCAACCACCGACGCGGAGTTACGCCGTTCGTCTTGTTATTAAAGCGCTCCGGAAAGATCTCGGCGAAGTCGGGGACGAGTTGCGACCGGATCAGCTGCGAATGGATCGCAGCTACGCCGTTGGTGCTGTGAGTACCCAGAATCGCCAGATTAGCCATACGGATTTGGCGCGTCGGCGATTCTTCGACGATGCTGACCCGTCGAATTCGGTCCTCGTCACCCGGAAAGCGCCGGCGGGTACTTTCGAGGAAGCACTGGTTAATCTCGTAAGCAATTTGCAAGAGACGCGGACAGACCACTTCGAAGAATTGCACCGGCCACTTTTCCAGCGCCTCTGGCAACAGCGTGTGATTGGTATAAGCTAAGGTGCGTCGCGTGACAGCCCAAGCTTGGTCCCACTCAAGCTTGGCCTCATCAAGCAGGATGCGCATCAACTCCGGCACCGCCATCGCAGGATGCGTATCGTTGAGTTGGACGGCGGCTCGCTCAGGTAACTCGTCCCAATCCTCGTTGTTGCGGCGAACCCGAGCTGTAAGGTCACCAATGGAGCAACAAACGAGAAAATATTCCTGAACGAAACGAAGGGCCTGCCCTGCGACTGTTGAGTCGTCCGGATAAAGGACTCGCGTTACGGTCTCGGCGACCACGCGGTCGACAATTGCCCCGACGAAGTCACCGGAGCTGAACTCCCCAAAATCGAAAAATTCGGGCGATTGCGCTGACCAGAGTCGGAGTGTGTTGATATTACGTCCGCCATATCCCACTACCGGTCGATCATATGGCACACCGAGCAGATGGGAGGGCGTATCAGGAATCGCTCGCAGCGTTCCTGCTTCGAGTCGAAACGAACAGCCGAGAGGAACCGACACAACCTCCGCAGGGCGAGCTACCTCCCAGGGATCCTGGCGCATCAGCCAATGGTCTGGATATTCGACTTGATAGCCATTCTGAATTCCTTGCCGAAAGATGCCGTACTCGTAGCGTAGACCGTATCCAATCGCGGGAATCCCAACCGTTGCCAGCGAATCGAGAAAGCACGCCGCCAGTCGTCCGAGACCCCCGTTACCAAGTCCGGCATCTGGCTCGGCATCCAACAGAGCAGTCCAGTCCTCTCCGCCTCCCAGCTTTAGCTCCTTGCGGACAGAGCCCTCCAACCCGAGGTTGATGATGTTGTGGAGCAGGGTGCGGCCGAGCAGAAACTCCATCGAGAGGTAATAGACGTGCTTCGCCCGAGCGCGACGGTAGGCTTCGTCGGTCTGCAACCAGCGACTTGTGAGGCGATCACGAATCATTCGCGCCAGAGCTTCAAAGCGCTCGCGAATGGTTCCGTCTCCCGGAGCAACAGCATGGTCAAAGACCAAATGACGTTCAAAGTCCCCCAGACTGCCGACACTCACGGGACTTTCGCGGACCTGGACCTGCACCTTTTTCTTCGAGGTGGACCGGCGCTTTGCTCCGCTGCTCGAATCCTTCTTCTGATCGCGCTTCGTCAAGCAGGCTACCTAAAGGTTATCGGCCGAGGTGTCTCGCTTGGGACTCGCGGAAGCAGAACCACTCCAGCGCCAGTCGCGAATCTCGGGCATATCGTCGCCGTGCTGCTGGATGTAAAGCTTGTGATCGAATAGTCGTTTCCGAATTGCCTGCTTGGCATAGGCCGCCCGCGTTGCCAATTGCGGTACCCGATCGATCACGTCATTCACCAGCGAGAAACGGTCCATTCGATTCAGCACCACCATGTCGAATGGAGTCGTCGTCGTGCCCTCCTCCACGTAACCACGCACGTGCAGATTGCCGTGTCCCTTACGCCGATAGGTCAGGCGATGGATTAGCCAGGGGTAGCCGTGAAACGCAAAGATGATCGGCTTGTCGGTGGTGAACAGAGCATCGAACTCGTTGTCCGTGAGTCCGTGCGGATGCTCACTTGGTGGCTGCAGCGTCATCAGATTAACGACGTTGATCACTCGGATCTTCAGTTCCGGAACGTGAATCCGTAGGAGGTCGACCGCGGCAAGAGTCTCCAGCGTCGGAACATCACCGCAGCAGGCCATCACTACGTCGGGCTCACTTCCGCGATCATTCGACGCCCACTCCCAGATACCTACTCCCGCGGCACAATGCTTCATCGCTTCGTCCATCGTGAGCCACTGCGGCGCCATCTGCTTGCCCGCCACGACGACGTTGATCTTGTTGCGACTGCGCAGGCACTGATCCGTAACGGCGAGCAGGCAATTCGCGTCGGGTGGCAGATAGACGCGAACGACCTCTGCCTTCTTGTTTACGACATGATCGATAAAGCCGGGATCCTGATGCGAAAAGCCGTTGTGGTCCTGACGCCATACGTGTGAGCTCAGTAGATAATTGAGTGAGGCAACCGGCCGGCGCCACGGAATGTGATTACAGACTTTCAGCCACTTCGCATGTTGATTGAACATCGAATCGATAATGTGGATGAAAGCCTCGTAACAACTGAAAAACCCGTGGCGTCCGGTCAGCAGATAACCTTCGAGCCAGCCCTGACATTGATGCTCGCTCAGCACCTCCATGACGCGGCCGTCAGGAGCGAGATGGTCGTCGTAGGGCAGAATCTCAGCCGTGTAACAGCGTTTCGTGACTTCCAGGACGTCCTGCCAGCGATTCGAGTTGTTTTCGTCGGGGCTGAACAGACGGAAGTTGCGCGCGTCCATGTTGAGCTTCATTACGTCGCGCAGAAATTTGCCCTGCACCCGTGTCGATTCGGCCATCGTCGCTCCGGGAGCCGGAACCTCAACGGCGTAGTCACGGAACTCGGGCAGGCGCAGGTCCTTCAATAGCGCGCCACCGTTCGCGTGTGGATTATCGCTCATCCGGCGATGACCTTTCGGGGCCAGCTCAGCCAATTCTCTTCTGAAGGTTCCGTTTTGATCGAAGAGCTCCTCGGGCCGATAGCTCTTCATCCAGTCCTCGAGAATCGCGATATGCGACGGTTCGTCCATATCGCCCATCGGTACCTGATGGCTCCGCCAGTAGTCCTCGCACTTCTTACCATCGATCTCCGGCGGGCAGGTCCAGCCCTTGGGACTGCGCATGATGATCATCGGCCAGGCCGGTCGCTTGCGGAAACCGTTGCGGCGCGCGTCGGCCCAAGTCTCTTTGATCTCGGCAACGACGGTGTCCATCACTTCGGCCATCGCCTGATGCATCGTCATGGGGTCGTGCCCCTCGACGAAATACGGCTTGTAGCCGTAACCCTCGAACAGCTTCTTCAACTCCTCCTGGGGAATCCGGGCGAGAAAACAGGGATTCGCGATTTTGTAGCCATTGAGATGAAGTATCGGGAGCACGCATCCATCGCGTTCCGGGTTCAGAAACTTGTTTCCGTGCCAGGCGGTCGCAAGTGGACCTGTTTCCGCTTCTCCGTCACCGACAACACAGGCCACGATTAGGTCGGGATTGTCGAAGGCGGCTCCGTATGCATGCGAGAGTGCATAGCCGAGTTCACCACCTTCATGGATCGATCCGGGAGTCTCAGGCGCCACGTGACTCGGGATACCACCCGGGAAACTAAACTGCTTGAACAGCGCCTTCATTCCCGCGGCATCCTCCGAGACGTTCGGATAGACCTCGCTGTAGGTGCCTTCCAGATAGGCCTGCGCCACCAGAGCCGGTCCGCCGTGCCCCGGTCCGATGATGTAGATCATGTCGAGGTCGTCGCGCTTGATGACCCGATTCAGATGCACGTAAAGGAAATTCAGGCCGGGTGTGGTGCCCCAATGACCGAGGAGGCGCGGCTTGATATGCTCGCGTCGCAGCGGTTCACGCAGCAATGGGTTATTGAGCAGATAGATTTGTCCGACTGAGAGATAGTTCGAGGCGCGCCAATAGGCGTCCAACTGCTCTAATTCGTGGTCGCTAAGCTTTGCCGGCATCACCGCACCTCGTTGATCGGTTTTTCTGGAACTCTAAGACGCTAGAGTCGGCGAGTCTAGGATGAAACGATTCTCTCATAAGAGTAGTCAGATAGGCATCGTCGAAGCTTTCATCTAGCAAGGTCTCAGCTGGTTGCCGACGTAGTTATCGTCCCAGTGGTGTGAAGCTCGTTCAAGCGCGTGGACAGGACATCGCACCAGTGATCGAAGGCGCGTTCCGCATCACCCCACTGCCAGGTAGCGGCGGTCTTAATAGCATTGCCGCCCATCTGCTGATCCAAGGCTTCGGCCAAAATCGCGCCTGATGTTGCATCGATGAGCTTCATTTCTGCGCGTACACTTCCAACGAAGGAGAAAGATCCGGTAGCAAGCTGCTTAAGCCGGCTCATGAGCCTCATTTGCGGAATGACCACTGATGCCGTGCGTAGAACCGGGATTGCCGAGCTGACATCCGTGATCGCGACTTGCAACCGCATTACACCTGGACCCGGCTGATCCACAACTTGGAAATGCTTCACCAGATCCTCACGCAGTTTACTGTAAAAATAAGCACAAAGCTCTTGTTGGACTTCGGGCGAGACGGAGCTGTCCTGGCCGGCCCAGAACGTAACTGGGTTAATCATAACGGCGTTGTACTGCGACCAGTTAACTCCCGGAGCCACGTATCGGTAGAGCGCCGGCGCCTCTCCACCCGGTTGCAGCAGACTGTAGTCACCCAGAAATCCCGAAAACTGAGGAACGGGATTCTGAGCACCCTGGGTCTTTGAAATGATGTTGGGTTGTTGTTGCTCCGTGGTTGAACAACCGAAGCTCGCGAAGACGAGACCCAGCGCAGTCGCACCGGCCAAAGTAATGAGTTTCCGCCGTCCGCTGGGTGCGAGTTGGTTAGCAGATCCTTCGGTTGATATAACATTTTTTTCTCCTCAAGCCTCTCGTCAGGGCTGGTCCGTCCGTGGATACGAAAACAGAAGCGTTTAATACGTACTGAGATCCGGGAGTGTCACAGAGTTAGCCTTGGCGGCTTTAGTCTTTTTTCCTTTCGTGCACTAGCACGAAGAGCTTGATGCGAGTCTCCAGCTCCGCTTCCGTTCTTCTTAGCGATCGCTCGTCCGGACTTGAAGTATCCATGA
>Ga0335069_10016050_pt1 | contig 10458 bp, 8 predicted proteins | sample Lox_Sample_11_FD_206714 | JGI IMG/M metagenome (GOLD analysis project Ga0335069, IMG submission 206714) | Soil microbial communities from Loxahatchee National Wildlife Refuge, Florida, United States - Lox_Sample_1.1 | ecosystem: Environmental > Terrestrial > Soil > Wetlands | place: USA: Florida...
CCGGACACGGGCCCTCCATCGCCGCCGGATCATCCTGTATCGGCCCGTGACCGCGCGCCTGGTCCGCACCTGTCGCCCTGGAGGGACGGTCTCCCGACCGTCCGAAATTCGATCCCGGCCCGTCCGGAGACGGGCCCTCCATCGCCGCCAGATCATCCTGCATTGGCTCCCACCGCGCCTTCTCGTCCTCTCGGCGGCGACGCCTATTTCTTCTCCGCCACCGCAGCGGCGATGGCCTCGCCCAGCTCGGCGACGGCGTCGTGGAGCAGGTCCACCAGCTTTCGGTAATCCTTGCCGTCCCAAGTCCGCGGCGTGGCCGTAAAAGCTCCGCGGCGCGCCAGCGCCGGATCTCCGCCCGCCGGCCGGATCACGTAGGTGGCGCTCAGCTCCACCCGATTGCCGTCCGCGCGATTGAGTTCGCAGCGCTGCACCTCGACCACGACGGTTGCGCCGCCATCGACCGTTCCCAGGCGATTCCGCAGCATCTGGGTGATTGAGGCATCGAGTGCCTCCGCCCACCGCGCGTCCTCCACGTACTCCACCTCGTGGTCGGCAACGCGCACGGCGAGTTCGCGCCGGCGCAGATGGCCGGCGACCTGCACGGGCAGCACCTGGGTGGCCCCGGCCACGGGCGCCGCCACCACGCCGTCGGCCAGGGTGAAGTGCCGCACCGTGTCGGGTTGCGGCTGGGGCAGGTTGCAGGCCGCGAGGGCCAGCAGCGCCGCCACGGGAATTGCGGCAACGGCTTTCTTCATGGCTTCTCGGGCGGACCTTTCTTCTTGCCCACGATGAGGGCGTTCGGGTTGCGGTCGATCGCGTCGGCCAGCCGCTCGAGCGAGGCCGCCGCGTCGGCCACCTGGCGGAGCGCCTGGGTGATCTCGTCGTCGAGCTGCCCCTGCGCCTGCACAAACCGGCGGGTCGTGGTCGCCGCCGACTCGAGCGACTTCAGCGCCGTCTGGGCGTCGGTCAGGGTCTTGCGGAATTCCTCGCCCGACGGCGCGACCTGCGCGTCGATCCGGGCCAGCACCCCACGCACGTCCTCCAGCGTGGCGTTCAGCTTGGCGAACGATTGCCGCGCCTCGGGGGAGCTCGCCAGCTCCTGCACCGCATCAGCCGCCCGGCCAATCCGGCCCGACAGCTCCTTCACGTCGAGGTCGGACGCCTTCTTGTTCGCCGTGGCGAGCAGCGCCCGGAGCTGTTTGGAGAGGTCGGCGAAGTCCACCTTCTTGATGTTGGCCACGATCTCGACGATGCTCTGCTGCATTTCGGAGATGGGCGACGTGATCGACGGCACCACCGGGTATTCCTCGCGCATGTACGCCGGGTTGGCCGGGTAGATCCGGGCGTCCTCGAACTTCAGCTCGACGAAAAGCAGGCCCGTGATTCCGGTGAGGCTGAGGCGCGCCCGCAGCCCGCGGTCGATCAGCTCCTGCAGCTCGGTCGGACTCGTCAAATCGATCTGCTTCCCGGTGCTGTCGCTGAGGATGTTCCGGTCGACCTCGCAGATGACCTGGACATGCGAGTCCTTTTTCACCCGGTCGAACCGGACGTTGATCGCCGCCACGCGGCCGACCCGCACGCCGTCGAGCTTCACCGCCGCGCCGGGGTCGAGCCCGGAGACGGACTCGTCGAAATAAACCATGAAGCGCGTCGGCTTGGCGAAGATGTTCGAGCCGCCGAACGAGAGGAAGCCGACCACGGCCAGCAGGAACGCGCCGAGCACGAACATGCCGACCACCGCGGGACTGAGCTTGGTTTTCACGCGCTGCCCTCCATCCTTTGCGCACCAGCCTCCTCGCGTCTATTCAAAAACTCCCGCACCCGCGGGTCCCCGCTGTGGTCGCGCAGGTCCCCCGGCAGGCCCTCGGCGATGACGCCCCGGGCGCCCCGGTCGAGCATCAGCACCCGGTCGGCCAGGTCGAAGATGCTCGCGAGCTCGTGGGACACGATGACGATCGTGGTCCCGAGCGTGTCGCGGATCTCCCGGACGAGGGCGTCCAGCCGGAGCGACGTGATCGGATCGAGGCCGGCCGACGGCTCGTCGAAGAACACGATGTCGGGATCGAGCGCCAGGGCCCGCGCCAGTCCGGCGCGTTTCTTCATGCCGCCGCTGATTTCCGCCGGGTAGTAATCCTCGTACCCGGCCAGGCCGACCTGCGCCAGCTTCAGCGCCGCGATCTGCTCGCGCTCGCGCCGGTTCAGCTCCGAGTAGAGCTCGAGCGGCAGGCAGACATTTTCCCGCAGCGTCATCGAGCTCCACAGCGCCCCGCCCTGGTACAGCACGCCGATCGTCCGGAGCAGCGCCTGCCGCGCGGCCACGCCGGCATGGGTGAAGTCCCGGCCGAAGTAGCGGACCGCCCCGCGCGGCGGCTGCCGCAGGCCGATCAGGTGGCGCAACAGCGTGCTCTTGCCGCAACCGCTGCCGCCGATGACAAAGAAGATCTCGCTGCGCTTGACGGCAAACGACACGTTTTCCAGCACGACCCGGTCGTCGTAGGAACAGACGAGATTCTCGACCTCGATGGCGAAGCCGTCCGGACCGGTCGGGTGGGCAATCGTCTTCATCGCGCCTTCACCAGCCCAGGATGTTGAAGGCCACCGCGTACACGGCATCCGCGACCACGAGCAGCAGCAGCGCCGTCACCACCGCACTCGTCGCCGCCTGGCCGACGCCGGCGGCGCTGCGGTCGGCCTGCAGGCCCCGCAGGCAGCCGGCCACGCCGACGAGGAGCCCGAAGGTGGCGGCCTTGATCAGGCCGGTGGTCAGGTCGGACAGGTCGATGATGGTCTTGGTTTCCGCCCAGTAGAGGTTTGCCGGAATGTCCAGCAGGCCCTTGGCCACCGCCATCCCGCCCAGCATCCCGATCAAGTCCGAATACAGCGCCAGCAGCGGCAGCATCAGGAACAGGGCGACCAGCCGGGGCATGACCAGGAAGTCGATCGGCGAGATCCCGAGCGTCTCGAGCGCGTCCACCTCCTCGTTGGCCTTCATGCTGCCGAGGGTCGCGGCGAACGCCGCGCCCGTGCGCCCGGCCAGCACCACCGCCGCCATCACCGGACCCATTTCGCGCACCACGGCGAGCCCGACCATGTCGGCCAGGTAGATGTCGCCGCCGTACTGCCGCAGGACGATGGCGCCGGTGTAGGCCATCGTCACCCCGGAGAGGAAGCAGATCAGGCCGACGATCGGCAGCGCCATGGCGCCGCACTGCTGCATCTCGGCGATGCAGTCCCGCCACCGGAACTGCGCCTGTCCGCGAAAAAACCGCCCGATGCTGTACGAACATTCGCCGACCAGCAGCGCCAGATCCTTGATCTCCTGCCAGAGCCGGACCGTGGCCTGGCCGACCGCGGAGAACATTCCGGGCAGCGACCGCGCCGCCACGGGTGGCGCCGCCCGCTTCCCCAGGAGTTCGTTCAGCCGCACGGCGCCGGCCGGCAGCGCGGCGGAGTCAAGGTGCGCACCGCGGGCCTGCGTCCACAGCACGGCCTCGTGCACGAAAAGCGCGAGCGAACTGTCCCAGGTCCCGAGCCCGTCAGCCTCCAAGCGGACCTGCCGCGGCTGCGCCGGACCGCACACGTCGGTCCACGCCGGGCGACGGCCGGTGATCTGCCAGTCGCCGCCGAGGCGCACCACCAGGGTTTCGCCCTCCAGCGAGGCGGCGGCGCGGGCGGTCGGAGGGGCTTCGCTCATCCTTCGGCAATTTCATCGGCGAGGCGGACGGTTCGCCAGAGTATTTTTGTGGCGAAATGGGCCGGCGTCCGGGAGGATGACGGGTTGATGCGTTTTCACACCGCCCTTTTCGACCTCGACGGCACCCTGCTCGACCATTTTGCGGCCATTCACCGCTGCCATGCCTACACCCTGCGCCGGCTCGGCCTGCCGGAGCCGACGCTCGAGCAAGTGCGGGCGGCGGTCGGGGCCGGACTCGACATCGCGCTGGCCCGGCTGGCCGGCCCGGAGCGGGTGGCCGAGGCGCTGCCGATCTATTCGGCCCATTGGGACGCCACGATGCTCGACGACGTCGCGGCCATGCCGGGCGCGCGCGAGCTGCTGGCCGCGCTGCGGGCGGCCGGCGTGACCTGCGCCGTCCTGACGAACAAGCGGGGCCCCTCGTCGCGCGAGGTCTGCGCCCATCTCGGATTCAGCCCGTACCTGGCTGCCATCATCGGCGCCCGGGACACCCCGTGGCTCAAGCCCGATCCGCAGCTGGTCCGCCACACCCTGACGCAACTCGGAGGCCCGGCCGCCACCACGTGCCTGGTCGGGGATTCGCCCTACGACTGGGAAACCGCGCACAACGCCGGGCTGGCCTTCCTCGGCGTCACCACCGGCACCCACACGGCCGCGCAGCTGCGGGCCGCTGGCGCCCAGGAGATCTACTCCTCGCTGGCCGAAGTTCAGGCCGCCCTGCTGGCGGGCTGAGGGATTCGGCCAACGACGCGGTCCGCTCAACCCTCAACGGTTAGCTCCCCGCCGTAAGTTCCGCGCTTCCCTTTCGACGCCGGCTTTCTATCCGTTGATGTCGTGGCGCCTCCCGCTTCCGCAACCCTCACCGGCGTTCTCGAGCGCATCATTTTCCTCAACGAGGAGAACCATTACACCATCGCCGAGCTCAAGCCTGAAGCCGGCCGCGAGCCGGTGACCATCGTCGGTCCGCTGCCGGGGGTGCAGTGCGGCGAGACGCTCCAGCTCAACGGCGAGTGGACGCGTCACGCCCAGCATGGCGCGCAGTTCAAGGTGCTGGCGTTCAAGAGCGAGCTGCCGTCGTCCGTCTACGGCATCCGCAAATACCTCGGCAGCGGGCTCGTGCCGGGCATCGGGCCGGTCTACGCGAACAAGATCGTCGACGTCTTCGGCACCGACACCTTCCGCGTGCTGAGCGAGGAATCCGGCAAGCTGCGCAAGGTGCCGGGCATCGGCAAGGTGCGCGCCACGTCGATCAAGTCCGCATGGGAGGAGCAGAAGACGCTCCGCGAGGTGCACATCTTTCTCCAGACCTACGGGGTCACGACCTCGCAGTGCGTCCGGATCGTAAAGAAATGGGGCGCCCAGGCCCAGCCGATCATCCAGCGGGAGCCGTACCAGCTCGCGCGCGAGATCGACGGCATCGGCTTCAAGACCGCCGACCGGATCGCCATCAACCTCGGATTCGCCAACGACGCAGCCCCGCGCCTGGACGCCGGTCTCATCTACGCGCTGGAGACGCTGCAGGAGGAAGGCCACACGGCCTACCCCCGGAGCGAGTTGGTCGCCTACGCCGCCAACCTCCTCGAGACGTCCGCCGAGCGGATCGAGGCCCGGATCGATGCGCTCATCGCCCGCGCCGATCTCGTGCAGCATCCCGAGCCCGGTGCCCAGCCCTCAGCTTTCGCTTCTCCGTCTTCGACTCTCAGCCTTCAACCCGCAACCCGCAACTCAACGGCCGCGCCCGGCGCGACCGTCATCCAGCTTCCCCCCAACGACCGCGCCGAGCGGAAGATCGCAGACGTCGTCCGGCGGCTCACGGCGGTGCCGTCCGGGCTGCCCGCGATCAAGACTGGCGCCGCCATCGCCTGGTCGGAGCAGAAGGCGGGACTCGAGTTTCACCCGCTGCAGAAGGAGGCGCTCCACCACGCGCTCGAGCATAAGCTGAGTATTCTCACCGGAGGGCCGGGAACGGGCAAGACGACGATCCTGCGCGCGCTGGTTGAAATTCTGAAGGCCAAGAAGGCCCGCGTCACACTGGCCGCCCCCACTGGACGCGCCGCCCAGCGGTTGACCGAGACCACGGGTGGTTTTGCCTCCACCATTCACCGGCTGCTCGGTTACGACGTGGCCCATGGCGGCTTCGTGCACAACGAGTCCAAGCCGCTCGCCACCGACTTTCTCATCGTGGATGAATCGTCGATGCTCGACACCCGGCTCGCTGCGGCGCTGCTGCAGGCGGTCCCGGTCCGCGCCCATCTGCTGCTGGTCGGCGACGTCGACCAGCTGCCGAGCGTGGGCGCCGGCAACGTGCTGAAGGACCTCATTGCGGTCAGCGGACAGCGGATAGGAGACAGGAGACAGGAGTCAGAAGTCAGGTCTAAGACGCCCGAGGTCGGCTTCGATGCCTCGGCCGCTCGACGCGCAACCCTCAACCCGCCCCTCTCCTCGGCCAGCCCCCAACCCTCCATCGCCCATTCTCAATCCGCGACGTACGGCGTCGCCATCCCCGTCACGCGCCTCTCCTTCATCTACCGCCAGCAGAAGGAAAGCCACATTGTCACCACCGCCCACGCCATCAACGAGGGCCAGGCCCAGCCGCCGCCGGCCGCGGCCGAGGTCGACCGGGCGCAGGCGTGGAGTGACCTGAACTTCATCGCGGCCCACGATGCCGCGGACTGCCTGGCCAAGATCATCGAGCTCTGCACGCAATTCATCCCCCGGCACCTGCAATGGCTGCACCCGGTGCAGGACGTCCAGGTGCTCGCCCCGATGCACAAGGGTGTGGTCGGCGTGGCCAACCTCAACCTCCAGCTCCAGGCCGCGCTGCGGCCGTGGAAGGTGGCCGACGGCCGGGCGCGCTCTCCCGCCGCGGCCCTCAAAACCGTCTCGGGCAACTACGAGCCCGGCGACAAGCTCATCCAGCTGCGCAACAACTACGACAAGAATCTCTTCAACGGCGACATCGGCACCGTCGTGAGCACCGACCTGGCCAAGGGCGCACTGGTGGCCGAATTTGACGGCGTACGGCACCGGTTCGAACGCGGCGAATTTGGCGAGGTCGGGCTCGCCTTCGCCATCAGCATCCACAAGTCGCAGGGCAGCGAGTACCCCGTGGTCATCATTCCGCTGCTCAAGGCGCATTTCATGATGCTCCAGCGGAACCTGCTCTACACCGCCATCACCCGCGGACGAAAAAAAGTTTTCCTCGTCGGCGAGCCCGCGGCGTTCTCGATGGCCGTGCGCAATGCGGAGTCGAAGCTGCGGTGCACCCACCTGCAGGAGAAGATTCGCGCGGCCGATTGACCCGATCCCGTTCGCAGCGCGGCCTTCGTTCCGTGCCCGACCCGATTTGATCCCGCTCGAGCACCGGCCCGGGCGTGCGCCGAGGCACGCCTTTCGCCTTCTCTCCAGATTCGGCGGCGTTGGATAAAAAGCAGGGAGAGCGCCGCGGGCCTGTGATGCCCGCCGCCAAATCCGGTAGTAGGCAGTGACGGCAATGGTGCTCGCCGAGATTCCCCCAACCGAATCGAGGCCCGCGGCCGGCGCCTGAATCCAACAACCCTCGAATCCAACCACCATGAACACTCGTCTCCCGTCAGTCCTCATCCTCGCCGCGGCGCTCAGCGCGTCCGCGTTGGTCTCCGCGTCCACCGCCTCCAACCATGACTATCCGGTCGCCTTCTCGGTCAGCACGCTGATCGCCTCCACGCAGGGCGGCGAACAGATCACCCGCGGCACGCCCCGGGGCGATGTGGCCTATGCGATGAGATACAAGGCGCGCCAGGAGCTCTCGCCGGATGTCTGGGTCTATTCCGGCTACCACGCCGACCTCGACCTGGCCAACCAGCAGGACTGTGGCACGCTGGTGATCACGTTCGCCCACGACAAGGTGGCTGACATCCAGCTCGTGAACCAATCGGCCGCCGTGATCGTCGCGGCGAACCTGAAGGTCGGCTCGCCCGCCCGCATCGTCGCCAGCGCGAAGTGATTCCGCCGCCGGTCCGCGCCGCAGTCCTGCCCCCACCGGACAAAGACTGAGGATCGAATCCTTCCGCCAACTCAGCGCCACAGCCCTGCGGTTGTGGCGCTGTCCTTTCTCGAGGGCGCAAAGCATTGGGAGGGAGCAAAGAACCGAAGACCGCGGGCCGGGTCGGCCCACTCAGGGCCCCGCACCGGCCGAAGCACGCCGCATGCTCGCGCCCGCCGGCTGCAGGCAGCCCGGACGCCGCCCGGCCTACCCCGTCACGAACGGCCCAAAACCATGAAAATCGCACGCCCCCTGTGATATTGCCTCGGCGAAGCGGTAGTAAGCGGTACGAGCACCGGATCCCCGCCGCCCCGGCGACCATAGCCCGGCGAAGACCCGTCACCCTGCCTCCAGCAACCATCAAATTCCTTCCTCACGAAATCCTTCTCCAGTTTCAGATTCGTGTCTCCCGCCCTCGCGGCGATCAGGCAATGGAGTCTTTCCCCGGGTATAAGGGTCGGCGTGGCGGCCGCCACGCCGGCCAGGGCACCGGTCAGATTGCACGCCGCCCTTCCGCCAGCGCTGAATCCCCGGGGCATGACCCGGGGACTCCACGCGCGGCTGGCCCGGGCGCGTCAATTGACCCTTGTTGCCTTGCCTCCACTACGCTAGTCGAACCTCGGGGCCAGAACACCACGTGGTACTTTCCAGCTCAGACGAACTGCTGGTCGCACGGCTCCGTGCCCTGCCGGAGCCCGAGCGCGCGCCGGCGATTGAGCGGGCCTGCGCCGACGATCCCTCTTTGCGCGCCCGCTGGCCCGTCATCCGGGCGGCGCTGGAAGCCGCGGAGGCCGCTCCGGCCGCGGCCATGGCCGGGCACCTCGCCCCGGGCTCCGGGGTGATGCTGCTCAATTCGGCGCTGGAGCTGGCTTCGGGCGAGCAGCCTGGAATGCGCATCGGCCCCTACAAGCTGCTGCAGGAAATCGGCCGCGGCGGCTTCGGGGTCGTGTGGATGGCGGACCAGGAAAAGCCGATTCGGCGGCGGGTGGCGTTGAAGATCATCAAGGCCGGCATGGACACCAGGGAGGTCATCGTGCGGTTCGAGGCCGAGCGGCAGGCCCTCGCGCTGATGGACCACGCCAACATTGCGCGGGTCTTTGATGCCGGCGCGACGGATGCCGGCCGACCGTATTTCGCGATGGAACTCGTGCGGGGGGTGGCCATCACCCGGTACTGCGACGACAACCGGCTCCCGGCCGAGGCGCGGCTGCAGCTCTTCGTCGTGGTCTGCCAGGCCGTGCAGCACGCCCACACCAAGGGCGTGATTCACCGGGACCTGAAGCCGTCCAACATTCTGGTCACGCTGCACGACGGCGTGCCCGTGCCCAAGATCATCGACTTCGGCATCGCCAAGGCGACCGGCGGCGCCCGCCTCACGGAAAAGACCCTCTTCACCCAATTCCACGCCTTCATCGGCACGCCCGCCTACACGAGCCCGGAGCAGATGGAAATGAGCGGGCTCGACGTCGACACCCGCAGCGACATCTACAGCCTCGGCGTCCTCCTCTACGAACTGCTCACCGGTCGGCCGCCCTTTGATGGCGACGCCCTCGTCAAATCGGGTCTCGACGGGATGCGTCGCACGATCCGGGAGATCGATCCGCCCCGACCGTCGAACCGCTTGACAACTCTGACGGACGCCGAGCGCAGCTCCGTGGCCCAGCATCGCAGCACGGATGCGGCCAAGCTCTCGCTCCTGCTGCGCGGTGATCTCGACTGGATCGTGATGCGCTGCCTGGAAAAAGATCGGGCGCATCGCTATGAGACCGCCAATGGGCTGGCCCAGGACATCCAGCGGCACCTGGCCAGCGAACCGGTCGCCGCCCGGCCACCCAGCGGCGTTTATCGCCTGCGGAAATTCATCCGCCGCCACCAGCTCGGCGTCGCCGCCTCGATAGCCATCGCGGGCTCCGTCCTCGCAGGCCTGGTCGCGGCCTCCGTCCTGTTGGTGCGCGAACGGGCGGCCCGCGCCCGCGCGGTCGAAGCGGAGATGGCCGAGGGCCGGCTGCGGCAGCAGGCGGAGGCGGCGCGGGCCCTGGAGGCCAAGCAGTCGAGCCGGACCGCACTCAACCTGGCGGACCAACTCCTGGCCAAGGGGCAGACGGCAGACGCGCTGGCCTATCTCGTGCAATCCGCCCGCAAGGACCCGACGAACACGCGGATCGCACCGCGGCTCGTTTCGCTGCTCACCTCGCGCAATTTCCTGATCCCGGCAGGCGCGCCCCTGGCCATGAACCGCTCCGTGGTCGCCCTGCGCTATTCCCAGGACGGACGCTGGCTTTATGTCGGCACCGAGGACGGCACCTATCGGGTGTTCGATGCCGACACCGGAGAGCAGCGCCTCGTGGCGCCGTTGGGCAACGGCGTCGTGCGATTTGGCTGGGTCTTCGCGGAGGAAAACCCCGAGATTTTTGCGGTCCGTTTCACGGACCGCACCCTCGGCGTCTATGATGCCGGAACCGGCCGGCCGCTGTGGAGACCCTTCAAGGTGGATGACCGGTTCCCGGCGAGGGTTGCAACTGGCGCCGGACTGCGACTCGAGTTCAGTCCGCATGGGCGGTGGCTGTGCGTGCACACCGGAAACCTCGGTTTTTGCATCCTGGACGCCGCCACCGGCGAAATCCAGGCCGAGCAACATTTCGGCAAGTTCTACTACGGACCTGTCTTCACCAACGATGAGTCGCTGCTGACGTTCATCACGGGCGACACGGTGCATTCCTGTTCGTTGCCCGGATTTCGG
>Ga0335069_10016054_pt1 | contig 10457 bp, 6 predicted proteins | sample Lox_Sample_11_FD_206714 | JGI IMG/M metagenome (GOLD analysis project Ga0335069, IMG submission 206714) | Soil microbial communities from Loxahatchee National Wildlife Refuge, Florida, United States - Lox_Sample_1.1 | ecosystem: Environmental > Terrestrial > Soil > Wetlands | place: USA: Florida...
CGGCGGCGGCTTTGCGGGGAATCTTTCCGTCGCGACGGCGGCCGTGGCAGACGTCACCACGCGCGAGAACCGCGCGAAGGGCATGGGGTTGGTCGGGGTCGCCTTCGGGCTCGGCTTCCTGTTCGGCCCCGCGTTCGGCAGCATCGCCGCGCTGCACAATCCGCTGGCGCACCACCCGGGACTGGCGGCCTGCGGCGTGAACCCCTTCTCCACGGCGGCGCTGGTGGCCTTTGCGCTGAGCCTGGCGAATCTGGCCTGGGTGGCCCTGGAGTTCCGGGAGACGCTGGATCCGCAGCACCGCGCCGCCGTCGATGAGCGCATCCGCCATCCGTTGCACGCGCTGCTCAATCTGGCCACGGGGCCCGTGCGTCGGACCGACTGGCTTTATTTCATCTTCACCGCGGTGTTCAGCGGCATGGAGTTCTCCCTGCCGTTCCTCGCCGCGGATCGCTTCAAATTCACGGCGACCTCGATGTTCAAGATCTTCGTCTTTCTCGGCGTGGTGCTCATCGTGGTCCAAGGCGGCGTCGTCCGGCGGGCGGTGCCGCGCTTTGGGGAGAAGCGGGTGCTGCTCGCCGGCGTGGGGTTGGAGATGGCCGGCCTGCTGATCACCGGCCTCGCTCCGGCCATCGCGTGGTTCTACGCAGGCCTGGCGCTGCTCGGGGCCGGTTCGGGACTCGTCAACCCCGCGGCCTCGGCCCTGGTGTCGCTCTACAGCGGCAGCGACGAACAGGGGCGCATGCTCGGAGTCTTTCGTTCCCTCGGCTCGCTGGCCCGGGGCGTGGCCCCGGTGACGGCGTGCCTCATTTACTGGTGGCGACAAGGACCATTTCTCTACACGCTCTGCGCCGTGCTTTTGCTGATCCCGTTCGGCATCGGCCTCGGCCTGCCGCACCCGAAGAAATGAACGCCCCGTACCCTCCTGACCGCCGCTGGCGCCCCGCCGCCGCACGCCTGGTCATCGGTCTGGTCGCCCTCGGCTGGCTCGCCGGCTGCACGACCTTCCGGCGGCCGCCGCGCCATACCAGCCTCGAGTCGCCCCAGAGCGTCCTCAAGGCGTCGCTCGTCGCGAACTTCCTCATCGTCGAGGCGCAGTGGGACAAGCACGGCCCCTACCATTTCCTGATCGACACCGGATCGTCGACGACCCTGGTCACGCCCGACCTGGCCAGGCGCTACGGCGGGCGGCCGCGCACCGGGCAGGGGCCCGTCCGCGTGATGGGCGCCAACGGCCAGGTGAAGTTGCTCCCGCCGGTGCTGCTCAAGCGGATCGACCTGGGTGCCGCGCGCTTCGAAGGCGTGCCGGCGCTCATCCACGACCTGACCGACCTCTCGGACCACCTCGGCCTGCGCATCGACGGCGTGCTCGGCTTCCCCCTGTTCCGGGACACGCTCCTCACCCTCGACTACGTGCACGCGGAGGTCATCCTCACTCCGTACGGCGTGCCCACGGCCATGCCGGGCGTGACCATTCCGTTCAACAACGACCAGAACACGCCGCTCATCCCGATCCAGCTCGGCGCCGAGTCGTTCGTCGCGCTGATCGACTCCGGCAGCGGCACCGCGCTCAGCCTCAACACCGTCGGGCTGCACCCGGCCTTCCGTTATGGGCCCAAGCCCGGCGCCCTCATCGCCACCCTCGCCGGCGACCGGCTGCGCATGATCGGCCGCCTCGGCCAGCCCCTGTCGATCGGCACCTACGTCATCGAGAACCCGATCGCCGACGTCACCGACGAGCTGTCGTCGATCGGCGGCGGCCTGCTGCGGAACTTCATCGTGACGTTCGACCAGAAGCGCAAGCAGGTGACGTTCTACCGGCCCACCTTTGACGCCATCCAGGTTCCGCCGCTGCGGAGCACCGGGCTGAGCTTCACCCGGACCGCCGCCTACTGGAAGGTCGCCGCCGTGATCGCGGGTTCGCCCGCGGAGATGCTCGGCGTGCAGCCGGGCGACCTCTGCAGCCGCATCAACGACGAGCCGGTGTCCGCCTGGCCCTTCGCCCGGTACTCCGACCTCGAGCGCTCCGCCGCGCGGGTCACCTACACCTTCATCAACGGCAACGAGGAGCAGAAGGTGACCCTGCCCGTGTTCGAGCTCGTGCCGTAGGGCTGGCGCCCGCGGCTTTGGGTTCAGGGTTCAGCGTTCGGGGTTTGGGGCCGGTGGCCAACCGGTCCGACGAGTCACCCTGAACCCCGAACTCTGAACCCTGAACCGCTGGCTACGCCTCCCGACGAAGGAGGAAGGCGGAAGCCCCGTCGCAGCCATCCTCCCAGGGGCGGGCGTGGCGCGCCGCCGCCAGCGCGAAACGGCCGCCGGCCGCGCCCAGAAACGCCTCGATGACCCCCTCGTTCTCCTCCGGCTCGAGGCTGCAGGTGCTGTAAACGAGGCGGCCGCCGCCTGCCGCCGAATCCGCCACCAGGCGGGCCGCCGCGGTGAGGAGCGCGAGCTGCTGCCGCGCGTGCGCGGCCAGGTCCGATTCGTGCAGCCGCCATTTGACGTCCACGCGATGGCGCATCACCCCGGTGTTCGAACAGGGCGCGTCGAGCATCACGGCCGTGAATTCCGCCGGCAGATCCTGCCCGGCGAGGAGGCGCGGACCGAGTTCGAGCACGTCGGCCGCCACCACCGCCACCTCGACGCCCCGCGCCTTGGCTAGGTTGCCGCGCAGGCGTTCCAGACGCCGCTCGTCCGGCTGGTCGACGGCCACCAGCCGTCCCTCCTTCGCCAAGGCTTCGGAGGGCAAGCCCGCCGCCGCCGCCAGCCGATCCGCCAGGAGCAGGCTCTTGCCGCCCGGCGCGGCGCAGAGGTCGAGGACGGTCTCGCCGCGCCGCGGATCAAGCAGACCCGCGGCCAGCCGGGTGGCCGGATCCTGCAAATAGAGGTCTCCGGCGGCCAGCAGGGGTTCGACGTCCCCCCACCGCCCGACCGGAACGCTCAAGAAATCCGGCCAGGCCGTCGCCTGGAGCCAGGCCGGCGGCGCGACCGGGCCTCGCCAGCGCCCGTAAACCGGTGGCGGCGTCTGGTTCCAACGCAAAAGACTGAGCGCGGCGTCCGGCCCGTGATGCGCCTGCCAGCGCCGCACCAGCCATTCGGGATGGGAATAAAACGCCGCGAGCTCCGCTGGGGCGGCGCCAGCCGCGGGCGGCGCGCGGCGCAGGTCCGGCCCCGCAGCCAGCCGGCGCAGGACCGCGTTGACCAGGCGGGCCTCCGCCGGGCTGAGGAGCTCCTTGGCCCGGTCGACCGCATGGTCGACGATCCGGGCGTCCCGACCGGCGTCGGCCGGCTCCCCGCCGGCTTCCAGCAGCTCGAAGCCCGCGACCAGCAGCACCGCCCGTAGGCGCGCCCGCGGCTGGCGGGCGGTCAGGCGGCCGATCGCGGCATCGAGCCGGCCGAAGTTCCGGACGGCGCCGAACAGCAGGCGCTGGCACGCCGGCCGGTCGGCGCCCGCGGCCCCGCGCGGGTCCAGCCGTTCCAGCAGATAGTCGGTCCGCTCGCCCCGCGCCAGCCAGCGCTCGAGCAGCCCGGCCGCGGCGGTCCAGGATCCCGCCGCCAGGAGGTTCGGCAACGACTTCATCCAAGGCACGCTATGACAGGTGGTTTGACATTCCATCCCATTCTCGACTCAACTCATCGTTTACGCACGCCACCCGGCCCATATGAATTCCGAAGCCATCCAAGCCCTCGTAGCCAAGAACCCGTCCCTGAAGTCGGCCAAAGCCAAACTCGAGGCCATGGAGCCGGGATCCTACTGCGTCCACCGGAGCTGGGGCTTCGGCCTGATCAAGGGCTACGACGACGCGGAACAGAAGCTCATCATCGATTTCCAGGGCAAGAAGAAGCACCGGATGGATCCCGCCTTCTGCGTCTCGACGCTGGAGGTGCTGCCGCCCAAGCACCTGCTCGTCCGCAACGAGACCGAGCCGGAGCGGATCGCCGAGCTGATCGAGGAGAAGCCCGCCCAGCTGGTCGTCGAGGCGCTGGCGGCGTTCCCGAACAAGGCCACCACGGCGATCGACTTGGAGATCATCCTCCAGCAGGTGGTCGGCGAGGAGAAGTTCAAGAAATGGTGGGCGGCCGCGCGGAAGCACGTCGCCCGCGACCCCCGGATCGCGGTGCCGGCCAAAAAGACCGAGTGCTACGTCCTCCGCGACGAGCCGATCTCGGTTGAGGACGAGATCCTCGAGCATTTCGCCAACACCCGGTCGGCGCGCCGGCGCATCCAGCTGGCCGAGGAGCTGCTGGGGCCGGCCGGCCGCAAGGAGGCGAAGGTCGACCTGACCCCGGTGCTCGCCGGGGTTGCCGAGGCGGTCAAGGACAGCAATCAGCTCCATCCGGCCGAGCGCCTCTACGGGGCCGCGGTCCGCGACGAGCTGGCCAAGCTGCTCGGCGTCGATATCGCCACGCTCAGCCCGACCCTGGGCGAGCTGGTCGGAGACACCCGGCGCCTGACCGACATCGCCGAGAAGATCCCGGTCCACTTCCAGACCCACTTCCTCGAGCTGATCCGCGACGCCCATCCCACGGAGTGGAAGGACGTGACGTTTCTCCTGCTCAAGAGCAGCCAGGGAAAGTTCACCACCGAGTGCATCAATTTCCTCGTCGACAACGGCTACGCCGAGGAGCTCGCCGCCACGCTCAAGCGCTGGCAGACCGAGCAGAACCTGCGTTCGCCGGTGCTGCTCTGGATCGTCAAGAACCGCCAGTCGAAGAAGTTCGCCAAGCTGCTCAACGACCTGATCACGCCGCGCCTGTTCAGCGCGATCTTCTTCGCCATCGACTACGAGGCCCTGCAGTCCGCCGGCGCGCGCCGCATCCCGATGGCGGAGATCCTCAGCGACGATCCCGACCTGATTCCGGACCTCCTCGCCACGGCCGATCCCGAGACCGCGCGCGACCTCGCCAACACCCTCCTGCTCAACCAGGGCTTCGAGGAGCTGACCAAGAAATCCCTGCTCGCGCGCTTCATCAAGGCGTTCCCCTCGATCCAGTCGCTGGTCTCCGGCGACGGCGAGTCAAAGGACGAGCAGCTGCTGGTCTCCCGGGACAGCTTCGAGCGCAAGCAGCAGGAGTACGACCTCATCGTGTCCAAGCGGATCCCGGAGAACTCCCGCGCCATCGCCGCCGCGCGCGAACATGGCGACCTGCGCGAGAACGCCGAGTACAAGATGGCCAAGCAGGACCAGCAGCTCTTGATGGCCCAGAAGTCGCAGCTTGAGCGGGACCTGGCCCGCGCCCGCATCACCGATTTCACCGATGCGTCCACCGACCAGATCAGCGTCGGCAGCGTGGTCGACCTGCGCGAAGCCGCGACCGGCGACGCCATCCGCTACACGGTGCTCGGCTACTGGGACGGCGAGCCGGAAAAGCACATCATCTCGTACAAGACGCCGCTCGGCCTCGCGCTCCTCGCGAAAAAGCCGGGCGACCACGTCAAGGTGCGGTCTGCCGGGATCGAGCATGACTTTGTCGTGACCCGGATTCTCCGCCACGTCGACGCGCCGGCGCCCGCCGGCTGACCCCGCCGCGGCCGCGGACCGCGGCCCCGCGGCGCCGGCCACCCCACCCCATCCGGATTCCCCTCTCCGCCCAGGCCCCCGACCGTCCCCCGCGCATGGATGTTCTGCTCAAAGGCATGGCCGTCGGATTCGCGATCGCCGCGCCTGTTGGTCCGATCAACCTGCTCTGCCTGCGCCGGTCAATCAGCGACGGCCGGCGGGTCGGCTTCGTCTCCGGCCTGGGGGCGGCCGCGGCCGACACGACCTACGGCACGATCGCCGCGGTGGGGCTGACGGCGATCATGAATTTCCTCCTGACCTACAGCCTTTGGCTGCGGGGCGTGGGCGGCCTCATCCTGATCGTGCTCGGCGTCGGCACGCTCCGGGCCCCGGCGCCGCGCCGCGAGGCCGCCGCCCCGGTGCACGTCGGCCGCCTGCGCGACGCCTTTGTCTCCACCTACGTCCTGACCCTGGCCAATCCGATGACCATCGTCGCGTTCACCAGCGTCTTCGCCGGCCTCGGGCTGGGCTGGCAGTCGGGGCAGCTGGCCGACGCCCTCGCCCTCGTCGCCGGCGTGTTCATCGGCTCGTCGTGCTGGTGGCTGATCCTGGCGCTGCTGGCCGGCACCTTCGGCCACCACCTCGACGACGGCATGCTGCGCTGGATCAACCGCATTGCCGGCGTCGTCATCGCCGGCTTTGGCCTCTGGCAGGCAATCGCGGCGGCGGTCGCCTGGCTGCGCTGACCCGCGATTTCTTGTTCATCGGAGGCCGGCGGGGGCCTTCGGCCTCCGGTTTTGGGTTCGGGGTTCAGGGTTTTGAGTTCATGGGCGGCCCCCAACCCAAAATGCAAAACCCGAAACCCAAAGGCCACGCGCGGCCTCCGTTGCCTTGTGAGAAAAGGCCCCTCCGCGCTTTTTGCGACCGCCCGTAAGAATTGACGCCCCGGCCCGCTGGCAGCATGGGTTGAGGCCAGCCCCCCTCCCTGCCTTGCACTCCCCCCTCGACACCCTGAAGATCCTCGCCGACCCCACGCGGCTGCGGCTGCTCGTGCTGCTCATGCGCGAGGAGCTCTCGGTCGCCGAGTTGCAGGAGATCCTGGGCATGGCCCAGTCGCGGATCTCGTCGCAGCTCGCCATGCTCCGCCAGGCGGGGTTCGTGACCGATCGGCGCGAGGGCAAGAAGGCCTTCTATTCGTTGCGCGCCAGCCTGCCGGCGCGGCCCCTCGCGCTGCTGCGCGCCGCGGCCGAGGCCGCGGGCGACTCGCCCGAGTTCATCGAGGACCGCGAGAACCTCGATCGCGTCCTCCAGCTCCGCCGCCGCGTCGCGGAACAGTACTTCAACCTGATCGCCGGCCGGCTCGGGCGGGGCCATTGCCCGGGCCGCTCCTGGGAGGCCATCGGCCACCTGGCCCTGCGCCTGGTCCCGCCCATCGCCGTCGCCGACCTCGGCGCGGGCGAGGGCCTCATTTCCCAGCTGCTCGCGCGCCGCGCCGAGCGCGTGTGGTGCATCGACAGCTCGCCGCGGATGGTCGAGGTCGGCACCGCGCTCGCGAAGAAGAACGGCCTCGCCAACCTCGCCTACAAGCTGGGCGACATTGAACAGGTGCCCCTGCCCGACCAGTCGGTCGACCTCGCGATCCTCAGCCAGGCGCTGCACCACGCGATCCACCCGCAGGCCGCCGTCGACGAGGCCCACCGCATCCTCCGGCCGGGGGGCCAGCTGCTCGTGCTCGACCTCAAGCAGCACGCCTTCGAGAAGGCGCGCGAGCTCTACGGCGACGTCTGGCTCGGCTTCAGGGAGAGCGCCCTCCACAGCTTCCTCAAGAAGGCCGGCTTCCAGCAGGTCGAGGTCGCCGTCGTCTCGCGCGAGGCGATCGAGCCGCACTTCGAGACGCTTCTCGCGAGCGGCACGAAGGGCGGCCGGTGAACGCCGGCGCCGCGGCTACGGCGCCGTCAGCTCCATCGGCGCGCGGGCCAGCACCTTGTTGCCGTGGCCGCTGATGTAGCGCACCTCGTAGGATCCGGGTTTCTTCGGTGCCGTGAGGGTTAGCGGAGAACCGGCCCCCGTGGAGGTGTAGGCGCCACGCACGCCATCCTCGGCATCCGCCGGCACGAGCGTGATGATGTCGCCGGAATTGTTCGGACCCGTCCACTCGATGTGCACGCGGGACCCGGCCGCCGCCGACGCCGGCGGTTGCAGCGTGATCGCCGCCGCCTTGATCGTCACCGGCCGCCGCGCAATCACCTTGTTGTCCGCGCCGCGAATGTAGCGGATTTCGCCCGCCCCGGCGCCGATCGGGGCCGTCACCCTCAGATTGGCGCCCTGGCTGGTGTACTTGTATTCGCCGTGCTGGTTGTCCTCGAAGTCCGCCGGCACCACCGTGATGTAGTCGCCCTGGTTGTTCGGCCCCGTCCAGGCGATGGCGACGAACCCGCCCGCGGTCACCTCCGCGGGCGCCGTCAAGGTGACCGGGATTTCCACCGTCGTCAGGTTGCGCCGGGCCAGCACGCGGTTGTCCATGCCCCGGATGTACCGGATCTCGCAGGCCCCGGCGTCGGGCGGCGCCGTCACCCGGACCTTCGGGCCATCCTTGAGGTATTTGTAGTCGCCGTGCTGGTTGTCCTCCGCGTCCCGGGCCACGATCGTGATGTAGTCGCCCTGGTTGTCGGGGCCCGTCCAGATGATGTCGACGGGCGACCCCGCCGGCGCCTGCGTCGGCGCGGTCAGGGTGATCGGCGAATCGATGGTCTTGAAGTCCCGCCGCGCGAGCACGTGGTTGTCCATGCCGCGGATGTAGCGGATCTCGCACTCGCCCAGTTCGCCCGGGGCCGTGATCTTCAGGGTCGGCCCCTCGCGCGTGTACTTGTACGCGGCGTGCTGGTTGTCCTCAAAGGACTTTGGCACGATCGTGATGTAGTCGTTCTCGGTGTTCGGGCCCGTCCACTTGACGACCACGGGCGATCCCGCCACCGCCTGGTCCGGCGCCGACAGGGTGATCGGCGAATCCACGGTCTTGAAATCCCGGCGCGCGAGCACGTGGCTGTCCATGCCGCGGATATAGCGGATCTCGCACTCACCCAGCTCGCCCGGGACCGTGATCTTCAGGGTCGGCCCCTCGCGCGTGTATTTGTACGCGGCGTGCTGGTTGTCCTCAAAGGACTTCGGCACGATCGTGAGGTAGTCGTTCTCAAGGTTCGGGCCCTTCCAGGACACCGCGACGATCGATCCCGCCACCGCCTGGTCGGGCGCGGTCAGCGTCACTGGCGACTCGATCGTGGTCAGGCCGCGCCGCGCGAGCACCCGGTGATCGATGCCGCTGACGTAGCGGACCTCGCAGGCGCCCAGCTCGCCCGGGGCGGTGATCTTGAGCGGCGAGCCCTCGCGGGTGAGCCGGTACGCGGCATGCTGGTTGTCCTCGAGCGATTGCGGCACGATCGTCACGTAGTCGTTCTCGGCGCCGGGGCCGGTCCACTCGACCTCGACGATCGATCCGGCCACCGCCTGGTCGGGCGCCGACAGGGTCGCCGCCGCCGGGGAGATGGTGACATCGACCCGCCCGAGCACGGCGTGCGTGGAGCCGGAGACGTAGCGCACCTCCGCCTCCACGGGCTTGGCCGGCGCCGTCAGCGTGGCGGGGGAGCCATCCCGGGTGAAAGCGAGGTTGCCCGCGGCGGCCGCGGGGGCCTCCTTGGGCACCACGGTCAGGTAGTCGTCCGGCTTGTTGGGGCCGGTCCAGGCGACGGCGAACTGCGTCAAGACGTGCACCGCGGGCTCCGTCTTGAGCGTGACCGGGGTCTCCGGCTCCGGCGGCGGAGGAGGCGGTGGCGGCGGAGGAGGAGGAGGGGGCGGGGGCGGGGCCGGCCGGGGCGGCGGCGCGGACGGCGGCGGGGCGGCCGGCGCCGCGCGCACGACCTCCGCGACCGCCACATTGAGGGCGTCCTTCAGCGAGGCGGCGTCACTGGCCTCGAGGAACCGGCCGCCGGTCTCGGCGGCGATGCAGGAGATTTTCTGCGCCTCCTTCGCGGACAGGTCGAAGGCGACCACATGCACGACAAAGGCGACCCCAGCGGCCTTGAGCCGGGCCGCCGTGGCGCAGGGATCGCCGTTGCAGGTCTCGGCCCCGTCCGTGACGAGGATGACGTTGCCCGCCTGCCGGTTGGATTCGAGCGCCCGGGCGGCGAACTCCAGCGACGCGGCCAGCGGCGTGCGCCCGCGGGGCCGGATCGCGTTGACCGCGGCGATGAAGGCGGCGCGGTCGAGCTTCGCCGGCGGAATCAGCAGCTCGATGTCGTTGCAGTCGTTCTGCTGGCGGTGCCCGTAGACGACGAGGCCCAGGCGCGCGTTGTCGGGCATGCTCTCGACGAGCTCGCGCACGACGCGCTTGGCGATGGCGATCTTGGTCTCGCCCTTGATCACCTCGGTCATGCTGCTCGAGGCGTCGAGGATGATGAGGGTGGGCGCCGGGGCCGGCGCGGCCGGAACCGGGGTCGGCCGGAGGCAGAGCGCAGCGAGCAGGAGGAGGGAGGCGGCGGATTTCATGGGGTGGCGGTTTCGGACCGTCGGGCGGTCGCGGGGAAAACCTGGCGGGACGGTCCGGATCTTGGGGCCTTCGCGGCCCCAGGGCCATCCGATTCTGCCCGCCGCGCCGAATTCGTGCGCGTCCCGTTGATACGCCCGCCGGGCCGGGACGCACCGGTCCATCATGCCCCTTTTCTCACAGGAGCCCGCAGCGGGGCGCGGAGCGATCGTCGCCGGGAACCGGCACCCCTCCTCGGCTGCCGCCGTTCCCTCCTGCGAAACAAGACCTCGCCGCTTTCTCCGCGCCCTCCTGTGAGAACAACCAGGAAGCCCGGCTTCAGCCCGCGGTGCCGTCCTTGCGCGCGTGCAGGCAGATCCGGTTGCCGTCGGGGTCCGCGATCCACGCCATCCAGCAGACCCTCGTCTCCACCGGCGCGATCA
>Ga0335069_10016055_pt1 | contig 10457 bp, 9 predicted proteins | sample Lox_Sample_11_FD_206714 | JGI IMG/M metagenome (GOLD analysis project Ga0335069, IMG submission 206714) | Soil microbial communities from Loxahatchee National Wildlife Refuge, Florida, United States - Lox_Sample_1.1 | ecosystem: Environmental > Terrestrial > Soil > Wetlands | place: USA: Florida...
CGTCGCTCGCAGAGGGTGATCTCGAGCGCGTGGTGACCGAGATCGGCCGGGCGCTGCGGGGCGAGACGTCGTGATCCGGCGGTCGTTCGTGCTCGGGCTCGCCGCGCTCGCGCTCGCGTCGGCCGCGCGTGCGCAGTCGAGCGCGACGCGGACGCAGATCGATCTCGCGCTCGCGTACGCATCGCTGCGCGCGCTCGAGGTCCGTTACGGTGACGGGCACGTCGAGGTCCGCGCGGCAGAGGCGCGGCTCGATACGCTCTCGCAGTCCCTCGAGGACGCGCGCGCGCATGCCGAGCCGATCGACGACACGGAGGTGGCGCGGACGCTCACGGCGGAGATCGCCGACGTGCGTGCGCGCATCGCGGAGCGATCGACGAGGTGCGGCGCCGGCCACCCGGACATGCAGACGGCCGTCGCGCGCGAGGCGGCGCTCACCGAGGCGCTCGCGCACGTGACGAGCGAGGGCTTCTTCGCACCGAGCCGAGCGCACGCGTCGCCTCGCGGGTGAGCGCTCGCATGCGCGCTCGCTACATCCCGGCCGCCGCGAGCTGCGCGCGATAGCCGCTCGTCTCGCGCGCCGAGGGAAAGCGCCGCACGAAGTCGCGCATCGTGGTCAGCGCCTCACGATGTCGGCCCACGTGCTCGAGCGCGTCGATCACACGCCCGAGATCGTGGGGATCGCGCGAGCGTCGGTAGATCTCCGATGCGCACGCGAAGTCGTTGTGCGAGAGGCAGTCGCGCGCGCGCGCCGATTCCTCGGCCGAGAGCGTCGTCAGCGCGATCGACGCAGCGCGTGGGCGCGCGGTCGTGCTCGGGGGCGGCGGCGCGGCTTCGGTGACCGGCGGCGGCGGCGCGGCCTCGGTGACCGGCGGCGGCTCCATGCCGCTCGGCGGCGCAGCGATCACCGTCGTCGGCGGGAGCGTCGTCGGCACCGGAACGGCGATCGGCGTCACCGCGATCGCTGGCGCGCTGGACGTCGAGGCCACCCAGAGCCCGATGGCGACGAGCCCGAGGATGATCGCGCCCACGCCGACCGCGATGACGGGGCGCGACGTGCCACGCGCAGGCGCGGGCGCCTCGGTCGAGGTCGTCGTGCGTCGCGCCGGCTGCGCGAGCGAGATCGCCGCGTCGTCGGCGGCGGGGATCCCCGTCATGTCGGCGGGCACGTCGTCGGTGCCCTCGGCGAGCTCGGCCATGCGATGCGTGGTGCGCGGCCGCTGATCGTCGAGCGGTGGGCTCGCGTCGATCGCCGCGTGCAGATGATCGGCGAGCGCGCCGGCGGTCGCGATCCGCGTGCTCGCGTTCTTGTCGAGGGTGCGCTCGACCACGTCGCAGATCGGCTGCGGCACGTGCGGCGCGCGATCGCGGAGCGGCACGTGCGGGTCCTTGATCGCGGCGACCATGATGGCGTTCGGCGTATCGCCCGTGAACGGATGAAACCCGCTCAAGAGCTCGTAGAGCATCACGCCCACCGACCACACGTCCGACGCCGTGCCCGCGCTCTTGGCGCTCATCGACTGCTCGGGCGCCATGTACTCCGGCGTGCCGAAGGTCATGCCGCTCTCGGTCATGCTGCGCTTGCCGAGGTCGCGCGCGAGGCCGAAGTCGAGCAGCTTCAGGCGCTCGACGCCCGTCTCGGGATCGCGCGCGAGAAACACGTTGTCGGGCTTGAGGTCGCGGTGGATGAAGCCCTTCGCGTGCGCGCGCGAGAGCGGCTCGCAGAGCTCGAGGATCAGCTCGAGCGATCGACGCGTGCCCGGCCAGTCGCGCTTCATCACGTTCGCGAGCGACTGGCCGTCGAGCAGCTCCATCGCCATGTAGAACGAGCCGTCGGCGTCCACGCCCGCATCGAAGACCTGGACGATGCCTGGGTGATCGATCTCGGCGGCCGCGCTCACCTCGCGCTTGAAGCGCTCGACGGCCTGCGCGCCGTGCGTGAGATGCGGGTAGAGCAGCTTGATCGCGAGCTTCTTCTTCGAGAGGACGTGCTCGGCCTTGTAGACGACGCCCATGCCGCCGTCGCCGATGCGCGAGACGATGCGGTAGCGACCCGCGATCTCGACGGGATGACCGGGGCGCGAGTGGCCGCTCGGCGGGAGCACGGCCCGACCGGTCGGCTCGTCACCGCGCACCGGATCGCTCATGGCGGGCGATGGTAGCGGATCGGCTCGGGCGTGGCCCACCGTTCGGCGATCTCCTATGTTCGCGCGCGATGTCCGCACCGTTCCTCATCGGACGCGCGCCCACGAGCGACGCGTCGAAGAAGAGCGATCGCCCCGATTGGGCCGGCGCAGACCCGGCGAAGATCGAGCGCGCGCTCGCGCATGCCCTCGGCAAGCCATCGGGTGGGTGGTGCGTGGTCGATGCGAGCCGCGCGTTCGGACGCGAGCCGCGACCGTACCGGCTCGACGGCCGCGAGCTCGTCGGGTGGCGCTGCGCCCGAGGGCCCGCGCTCGCGCCCGATGCGTGTCCCCACATGGGCGCCGAGCTCAGCAAAGGACACGTCGACCGGCGCGGACGCATCGTGTGCCCGTGGCACGGGCTCGCGCTCGACGACAAGCGCGGCGACTGGGCGCCGCTGTCCACGTTCGACGACGGCGTGCTGGTGTGGGCGCGCCTGCCGTCGTTGCTCGCACCGAACGAGTCGCCGACCGATCGACCTTTCCTACCCGCGCGACCCGCGCGCGCGCTCGACGCCGTGATCCGCATGGAGGGGCATTGCGCGCCCGAGGACGTGATCGCGAACCGCCTCGACCCGTGGCACGGCGCCCACTTCCACGGGCACAGCTTCGCGCGCCTGTCGGTGATCGACGAGGCGATCGACCACGTCACGGTGCGCGTCGTGTATCGCATCGCGGGACGCGTCGGCATGGAGGTCGACGCGCGCTTCGACTGCCCCGATCCGCGTACGATCGTGATGACGATCATCAGCGGCGAAGGCGTCGGCTCGGTCGTCGAGACCCACGCGACGCCGATCGCGCCCGGCCGCACGGCGATCATCGAGGCCACGCTGGCGACGAGCGAGCGTACGAGTGTCTCGTGGCTTCCGCGGGCGACGCTGCTGCGCCCACTGATCGAGGCCCGCGCACGCAGGCTCTGGGTCGACGACGTCGAGTACTGCGAGCGGCGGTATGCGCTCCGCACCCGCGCGTGATTCACGGATCGATCGTGTCGAGCCACGAGAGCGTGCGGCGCAGGCCTTCGTCGGGATCGACCAGCGGCGCATAGCCGAGCTCGCGCTCGATCGCGCGGTTCGAGAAGAAGAAATCCTCGCCGATCACGCGCTGGTGGAAGCGATGGAAGGGCACCTCGCGGCCGGTCGCACGATGGACGAGCTCCATCCAGCGCGCCGCGATCGCGGTGCCCGTGCGTCCGAGGTAGCGGCTCGGCATCGCGATGCCCTTGCGCTCGCAGTACGGCCGCAGCCACTCGAAGTAGTTCGGGCGCCGTCCCTCGCCGACGAAATATGCGGCGCCGCCGAGGTCACGCGTCTCGATGGCCTTCGCGGCCAGCAAGTGAGCGTGAACGACGTTGTCCACGTAGACGACGTCGAAGCGCGCGCGTGGGTGGCCGACGAGGAATGGAACGCTGCCGCTCGCGAACGCACGCAGGCTCGTGACGATCGCGTGCGGATCACCCGGCCCGTACACGTGCACCGGACGGATCGCGACGGTGCGTAGGCGTGCGCCGTTCGCCGCGCGTACGATCGTCTCGCCTTCGATCTTGGTGCGCACGTACGCGTGGATCGGCCTCGCGGGATAGGCGTACGTCTCGTCGCCGTTCGCGACGGGCTGCTCGGACAAGACGACGTCCTCGGAGCTCGTGTAGACGAGCGATCGCACGCCGCGATCGAGGCACGCCTCGACGACGTTGCGGGTGCCCCCGACGTTCACCGCGTCGATGCGATCGCCGGGACGCAGGCTCACGTCGACGACCGAGGCGAGGTGGAACACGATCGAGGCGCCCTCGAGCCCGCGGACGACGTCGTCGATGCGGGTGATGTCCGCGACGATCGACTCGATGGGGATCGGCGCCGTCTCGATCACCTCGCGCGCGAGCGGCGCGGTGTCGAGGACGCGGATCCGATCGTAGCGAGGCCACGCGTCCGGACGACCGCCTGCGATCGGCTCGCCCGCCGCGAGCGCGACGAGGCGACGTCCGACGAAGCCCGCGCCTCCGATCACGACGGCGAGGCGATCGCTCATCGGGCATCTCCGATCGAGAAGCCGCGCGTCTCGATGCGCAGCGACGGCGCGAGCGATCGCGCGCGAGAGAGCATGGCGTCGAGCGAGACGAGCTCGTCGACGACGAAGGTGCCACGCGGTGGGGGTGTCCGTGCTGCGAGCGCGAGGGCCGCAGCGGCGATCGCCGCGCCCGCCAGCGCGAAGCCGTCGTTCACGGTGAGCGCGAGCGTCCTCGACTCCTCGGCTGCGCGCGCGATGGCGACGAGCCCGACGCGCGCTCCGAGCCACGCGAGCACGAACCGACGCAGCAAGAGGAACTGGAGACGCATCAGCGCGCGCGCCCACCGCATCCGGAGCAGCGACGCAGGCAGCGACAGAAACGCGAGTCGAAGGAGCGACGGCGCGGGCGCCATGTACATCGTCACGTTCGGCACGCGCGTGCTCGCGTGCAGCATGATCGGCTCCGCGAACGGTACCTCGAGCGTCGCGTACGTGCCCTCCACGAACGGCAGCGCCGGGCCGCGCGCGATCGAGCCCCCGGTCGTGATCGCTCCGTTCACGACGGTGCGCGTGGGAGCGCCGAGCACGTCGATCATCAGGTCGATCGTGCCCGCGCCGGCGCCCGAGAACGGTGAGGTGCGCACGCCGAGCACCAGCTCCTCGCAGCCCGGGAGCGCATCGAACGCCGCACGCGCGAGCGCGTTGCTCACGCCGGTGAAGATGCCCGCGCCGAGCACCAGCGCGCCCGGGCCGGCCGAGCCGCGATGCGCGCGCAGCAGCGCGTCGATCACGCCCGCATCCGAGCTCGCCGACAAGAGGACTCCGCCGTGCGCGAGCACGTGCGAGGCGAGCGCCATCGGGGAGACCTCGTGGCTGCTCGAACAGTCGACGACGACGCTCGCGCCCGCGAGCGCTCCGAACGTCTCGGGCCGCGCGAGGTCGACGACGACGTCGCCCGATCGGCCGGCGACCACGGTCTCGACGCCCGCCACGCGCAGCGCACGCACCGCGCGCGATCCGAGAAAGCCGCGCCCACCGATCACCACGATCCGCACGCCCGAGGCGTACCCGCGCGCGATCCAAACGCCAGTGCGATCCGCTACCCTCGCGCCATGAGAGCCCTCGCTCCCGCGTGCCTCGTCCTCGCGCTCGCGATCCCGATCGTCGCTCGTGCCGACGCGCTCGGCGGCTGTCCAGCGGGACAGATCTTCCAGGCGAACCCCACGCAGCCCGGTGCGATGCACCACGCGGGAGGGCAATGCGTGCCCGATCCGAGCGCGTCGCACGGCTGCACGGTGTCGGTGGCGTCGCGCGGCGGAGGGCCGGCGCTCGCGCTGCTGCTCGTCGGCGCGGCCGTCCTCGTGCGTCGCCGTGATAAGGTGCGCGCGCGATGAGCGACCTCTCGATGCTCGATCAAGCGTGGCAGCACGCGCTCGAAGGGAAGAACGAGGACGCGCTGCGGGCTGCGATCGCGATCGTCGAGGACGAGGCGCTGCAGCCGTCGGCGGTGATGCTGATCGCGCGCACGCTGATCGCCGAGGGCCGGACGTTCGCCGTGGTGGACGCAGCCGAGAAGCTCGGGGACGTGTACCTCCGGCGCGGTGATCTACCGGCCGCCGTCGCCGCGGCACGCCTCGCAGACGACGCGGGCGGCGACGGCAAGACGCTGCGTCAGCGCACGGCGGACGCCTTCGGCAAGGGAAGCAAGCGCCTCGCGGACGTCTCTGCCGCGCCGCCGCCGCTGCCCGCATCGCCCGCGCTCGACGCCAAGCTCGCGGCGCTGAACGGCGATGCGCTGCTCGAGCGCGCCGAGAAGGCGCTCGCGCTCTTCGGTGCCGCGAAAGATCCGGTCGCGGAGGGCGCGAAGGTTCCGTCGCTGCCGCTGTTCTCGTCGCTCGGGCCCAAGCCCCTCTCGCGTCTGCTCGGTGCGATGAGCGTGCGCTCGTTCGGCGTGGGCGAGCGGCTCATCGAGCAGGGGGCGGAAGGACGCGAGGCGTTCGTCGTCGTGCACGGCGTGCTCCGCGCCGAGCGGCTGCCGATGAACGCCGATCGGGCGACGCTCGCCGAGCCGCCGGTGGTTCTCGCCGTGCTGGGGCCGGGCGCGATCGTGGGCGAGATGGCCCTCGTGTCGGACTCGCCGCGCGCGGCTGCCGTCGTCGCGCAGGAGCCGAGCACGGTGCTGGTGATCGGCCGGCCCGAGCTCGAGGCGATCGCGAAGGACGAGCCGATCATCGGCAAAGAGCTCGGCGAGTTCTGTCGCGCGCGCATGATCGCGAACCTCGTGCGTCACTCGATGATCCTGCGCGCCGTGCCGGCCGCCGATCGCGAGGGGCTGATGCAGCGCTTCGCGACCAAGACGTTCGCGCCCGGCGAGATGCTGGTGAGCGAGGGCAGCGAGAGCGAGGGCTTGTTCGTCGTCGCGAGCGGCACGGTCCGCGTGACGAAGAAGGACGCGGACGGCGAGGAGCTGGTGCTCGCCGATCTCGGTCCCGGAGACGTGGTCGGCGAGATCGGCATCGTCTTGCGTCGCCCCGCGACCGCTTCGGTCCACGCGCTCTCGTCGGCCGTCGCGATGGAGCTGACGCGCGCCGAGTTCGCCGAGGCGATCCGCGCGCATCCCACGCTGCTCGGCGAGCTCTATCAGCTGGCGACCGAGCGCGACGAGGAGACGCGCACCGTCATCGGCCAGGAAGTGCTCGACGTCGGCGACGTCGTCCTGCTCTGACCGCTCACGACAGCAGCCAGTCGAAGAGCACGCTCATCAGCGCGATGGGAAGGGCCAGGCCGAGCGCGCTCCCGACCATGTAGTCGCGGAATCGCACGCGCGTGAGCGCGAGGGCGTACGTGAGCGCGGGCGTGAGGATGAGCAGCGTGCGCAGCACGGTGATGGCCGCGACGGGGCGCGCGTCGACGTGCGCGAGCAGGCGCGTCACGAATGGGCGACGAATCGACGCCAGCGCTTGTCCTCCGATCGCGCGAACGACGACGAACGCCACACCGACCGCGGCGAGCGCGCCGACGTAGCCGAGCACGCCGCCCGCGAGCCGACCGTAGGCGAGGATCGCAGCGCCGATGAACACGAACCCCGGGACGTGCGCCAGCTCTCCGATCACGAACAGACCCACGAACGCCAGCGCTCCGAGCGGTCCGAGACCGTCGATCACGGCGCGGATGCGCTCGCGCGAGAGCTGCTCCGTGAGGCCGGTGAAGTGCGCGACGACGAGCGTGCCGACGAACAACGCGCCGAGCACGCCGAGCCGCACCCACGTGCGACGTCGCGTGCTCTCGTCGAGCTGAGCGTCCTCGCTCACGGCCTCGCGTACGTCCCCGTGGCGTGCGCGACGAGCGGCTCGATCAGCACACCACGTTCGCCGCCCTCGCTCGCGATCTCGATCGTGCCGACTGCCTGCCGTCGACCGACCCGCAACACCCGCGCGCGCGCCACGAGCGGTCGTGGCTCGGGCTTGCGGAGGAAGTGGATGTCGAGGTTGCTCGTGACCGCGAGCGGCTCGTAGCCGATCCGGCTGAGCACCGCCGCGTAGAGCGCCGTGTCCGCGAGCGTGAACATCGTGGGCCCGCTCAGCGTGCCGCCCGCGCGGAGCATCGCGTCTCGATAGTCGAGCCGCACGACGGCCTCACCCCAGCCGAGCGAGACGACCGAGTACGGATGCGCGTCGGCGACCGGTAGCGTCGCGCGCACGATCTCGTCGAACTGCGCGATCGTGATCAGCGGCTCGCTCATCGGCGCGGTGCAGCTTGTCCTTCGTTCGGCATCGTGGCCAGACGACGCGCGACGAAGGCGAGCAGCGTCTCTCCGTCGAGCTCGCCGTGCGCGGCCTCCGCGAGCACGCGACTCGGATCGCCCCCGCTGCGCAGCCACGCCGCCGCATCACGGATGCCACGCTCCCCCCGCCGATCGACCAGCCACTCTACCATCGCGAGCGCCTGGTGATAGGCGAGCCCCGCGTCGTGCGAGTCCTCGATGTCGAGGAACGCGTCGTTCATCGACGCGAACGGGATCCAGGTGTGCTCGTGGACCATGAGCGCGTAGCTGCGCTCGTGCGCGCGACCTTCCTCGCCCGAGACGTATTGCGCGAGACCCTCGTCGAGCCAGAGCGGGACGTTCGGCACGCTCGGGTGCATCGCGGCGTGGAACGACTCGTGCGTGAGCGTGCGATCGGCGACCGGGCTCGCGAGCGTGTCGACGTCGGTCTCGAGCGCGCCGTCGTACACCGCGCCAGCCCAGCCCTGCACGCAGGTCGCGGCGTGCATCGAGGCCACGTCGGGATAGACGACGATCGTCAGCTCCTCGCGACGCGGCACACCGAGCAGCGCCGCCCCGCGCGTCAGCCCCGCATCGACCACGTCGAGCACGTGCACGGCCGTCTCGGCGGGCAGGCTCCGATGTGCGAGCACCGTGAGGCCCGCGCGCGTGGTGGCCGTACCGCCGGTCACCGCGGCCACGCGACGCGCGAGTCGAGCGCGCCGCCGCGCGATCGGACGATCGCCAGGGACGGCAGAGAGGTACGCGTCGTACGCGGCGAGGATCACGTTCACGTCGGGCCCGTCCGGCACCTGCTGCACGACCGCGAGCGCGATCGCCGGCTCCTCGGCGTCGAGCTCGAAGGCGCGCATGAACAGGCGGTGCATCGCGGCGGTCTCGCCCACGCGCTGATCGGCGATCGCGGCGATCAAGAGCGGCAACGGATCGCTCGGCGCGGCGCGGGTCGCGACGTCCGCGATCCGGATCGCGCGCGGCGCATCGCCCGCCGAGAGCGCGTTCGACGAGAGGACGACGGCCGCGGCGGCGTAGGTGTCGAAGCCTCCTTGAACGCGATCGGGCGCCGACGACAGCACCGCGAGGGCCTCGTCCGCGTGCGACGGATCGCGGAGCATCGCCCAGCCGCGGCGCAGGGCCTCGCTCGCCGACGCATTGCGCTGCACGGCGATCATCCGGTCGTTCAGCTCCGCCACCCGCAGCTGCAAGAGCTCCGTCAGCGAGGGTCGCTCGACCGCCGGGTCGTCCTCGCCGTCGCCGCACGGATCGACCTCTCCCGCGGGCTCGTGCGCTCCGGCAGGGGTCGGCAGTTCGTCGCCGGGCGCTTCGACGGGCGCCACGGGCACGGCGTCGTGCGCCTCTTCTTCGCGGACCAGGTGTGTCGCGACCTCGACCTCGGGCTCTTGCTCCTCGTCGGGGCGCGACGCGACGTACGCGATCACCGCCGCGCAGATCGAGAACGCCACGAGCGCACGGAGCCGCGAGCCCACGCTGGAGTGAATCACGCGATCGTCACGCGAGCACGCCGTCGTTTTTTTGACCCCGATCGCCGCCTCCCTGACTTTCCGGGGGCGATGCAAGGCACGGAACGGTCGGAGCTGCGCGGGAAGGTCCTCGACGGTCGCTACCGCATCGGCGACATCCTCGGCATCGGCGGCACGGCGGTCGTGTTCGACGCCGAGCGCCTCGACGACGGCGAGACCGTCGTCATCAAGGTCCTGCGTCCGACCTTCGTCGACAACCCCGACCTCGTCCGGCGCCTGCGCCGCGAGCACGAGGTCTATCGCAACGTGCGCCACCCCGGCCTCGTTCCGATCCTCGACGAGGGCGTGCTCAGTGGCTTCCCCGGCGCCGACGGCTCACCGTACCTCGTCGTGGAGCGCGTGTACGGCGAGTGCCTGCAGCGCTTGCTCCGTCGCACCGGCACACTCAGCGCCGACCTCGTCGGCGCGATCACGATGCGCGTCGCGAACATCCTCCACGCCGCGCACGGCCACGGCTACGTGCACCGCGACGTGAAGCCCGAGCACATCCTCATGGATCGCGACGAGAACGGCTGGCTGCGCGTACGCCTGCTCGACTTCGGCGTGTGCGCCTCGATCCGCGCGCCGAAGGACGAGCGCGAGCGCGAGGTGGGCCGCGTGTTCGGCACGCCGAGCTACGTGTCACCCGAGCAAGCGAGCGGCGATCCGGAAGTGGACGCGCGCGCCGACATCTTCGGCCTCGGCATCGTGATGTTCGAGGCGCTCACCGGGCGGCTCCCGTTCACGGGGAGCAACGTCGCGAACCTTCTGCGCCGCATCATCCGCGAGGACGCGCCACGCGCCGCGCTGATCCGGCAGGACCTGCATCACGCGTTCGATTCGGTGGTCGCGACCGCGCTCGCACGCGATCCCGAGGACCGCTTCCCCTCGATGCGCTCGCTCTCGCGCGCGCTCAACCCCATCGTGGCCGAGCGCAAGGCCGTCGACCAGCGTCTGCTCGATCTGCTCCGC
>Ga0335069_10016056_pt1 | contig 10456 bp, 8 predicted proteins | sample Lox_Sample_11_FD_206714 | JGI IMG/M metagenome (GOLD analysis project Ga0335069, IMG submission 206714) | Soil microbial communities from Loxahatchee National Wildlife Refuge, Florida, United States - Lox_Sample_1.1 | ecosystem: Environmental > Terrestrial > Soil > Wetlands | place: USA: Florida...
TCGTCGGGGGCGGCGGAGACGCCTTCGCGACCACCGGCGGAGCCACCGGCTCGATCGCCGGCGCGGGTCGGGGGGCCGGCTTCGGCTTCGGCGCGGGCTCGCGACGCGGCGGCTCGGGCTTCGGCGCGGGCACCGGCTCCGGCGGCTTCACGGCCACGACCTCGGGCTCCGGCTCGGGCGCGACCTCGGGCTCGGGCGCCGGCTCGGGAGCGACTTCCGGCTCGGGCTCGGGCTCCGCGGTCGCGACGGCCGTTGGCTCGGCGAACGGCACGATCTCGACCGGCGACTTCTCCTCGTTCGGCGCGAGCAGGGACGCGAGCGCGAAGCTCATGAGCAAGGCGAGCACCGCGGGCCCCGCACCGCGCGCGAGCGCGCGCCGGATCTCACCGCCGAGCAGCGATCCTTCCTCGCGGCGCGCCGCGGCGAGCCCGTCGCGGAGCGACGGCGTCGGCCGCCGGCGCAGCGCCGCGGGCCGCAGCACCACCCGGGCGGCGCCGAATCCGTAGCGCCGCTCGACGACCCGCTTCACCGCGATGCGACCGGCATCGACACGGCGGCGCGTCGGCCGCCCGACCACTCGGCTTCGAGCGCCGCGAGCGCCTCCAGCATGTCCTCGCTGCGCGAGTCGGCATGCGGAGCGAGCAGCGGCTTGCCGGCGCCGTCCGCATGGAGCTTCGCGAGCTCCGCGCGCAACGCATCGCGCCCGAAGCGCGCGGGGGGCTCGTCGGCCTCGGGCCGCGCGAGCTCGTAGGGCGGACCGTCGTTCGGCGGGTGCACGCGCAGCTGCCACGACGGCCGGGCCGCGACGCGCAGCGGGCGCGCGTCCGCCGCGTCGATGCGCGGCACCAGGATCTCGCCGAGCGGCGGGCCCGCGTTCGGGTCGGCGAGCTGCGACATCACCATCAGTAGCAGGAACGCGAGGTCGACGAAGGAGAAGAGCCAGGCGTGGCCGTGACTGTCGTGGGGGGACATGAGGGCTTACCGGTCGAAGATCGGCAGGTGGTAGAACTGCCAGGTGAGGCCGGTCGTCAGCTCGTGCGCCACCAGCGACGTCTGCACCTGCGCGTCGCCCGAGCCGAAGCCCACCTGGAGCGTGCCGAGGTCGTAGTACCGGTACCCGACCGAGAGGTGCATCGTGTCCGTCAGCGCGTAGCCGATGCCGGCCTTGAACTGGTGCGCGAAGGTGAAGCCCTGGTCCGAGTCCTTGCCGAGCGCGGAGTCCGTCGCCTGGATCTCGTTCAGCGACGCGCCGACGCCGGCGCCACCGTAGAGCGTCACCGGCTCGAGCATCGGCAGGCGCCCGAAGAAGACGTGGAGCGGGGCCTGGATCGGGACGTCGAGCCGGAAGTTCGCCATGAACGAAGACGACTTCACGTTCGAGATCACCGGCGTGTTCGCGTTGGGTCCGTCGGTGATGATGTTGTAGTCGCGTCCGGTCTGGCCCTCGAGCTCGAACGAGGTGCGCCAGCCGGGGAAGTGGAAGTCCTCGGTGCCCGAGACGTGCACGCTGTGGCCCGGGAAGTAGGGCACGTCGAACGACGGGAAGCGCAGCCGCCACGGGATCAGCTCGGAGAGCGGGAAGGCGATCCCGATCGCGCCGCCGTAGACCGGCGAGTTGTCGTCGTCGTTCCCGGTGCTGTCGAAGTTGAAGACGTTCTTGCTCTTGGTGTCGCCGAGTCCGAACGACATGCCCACGCCGCCGGTCACGTACAGGTCGGCCGCGCCAGCCGGAGCGGCCAGCGAGAGCGCGGCGAGGAGCGAGAGCGCGGCGAGCGGGGTCCGAGCCGAGCAGCGCATGAGCGAACGCCTCACTTTCCGCCGGATTGCGGGCGGCATGCCGGCTTATCGCCGGACCCCCCGGGCAACCTTTGTGCGACGGGTCACACAAGCCGCTCACGTCTGCGCCGCGCGCTGGGGCGAAGAAGGGCTGCGCGGTAGGGTTCGTGCGGTGAGAGTTGCCGCCTGGCGAGGGGTCGTGCGCGGTGCGCTCGCCGGCAGCGCGCTCCTCATGGCGGCTGCGGCGTCGTCGGCGCCGCGCGTCTACGGGATCGAGCGGCAGATCGAGGGGCCGCAGGAACGGATCCTCGTCTTCGCCGACGCGCAGCTCTCGCCGCGCTACGAGGAGCACGAGAAGGGGCGCGGCGAGCTCGTGCTCGAGGGCGCGACGCTCGATCCCTCCGCGCCGCGCCGGCTCGATCTCCCGGGCGCGGGCAACTTCCTCGAGGTGTCGGTGCGCGAGCAGCGCGGCGACGAGCAGCGCGTGATCGTGGAGGTCCGCCACACGCCCGAGCTCACGCCGCGCCTGATCGAGAGGGGCTCGCTGCTCGCGCTCGAGCTGCCGCGCCACCCGGACGAGGGCAGCGAGAAGGGCATCGACCTCGCCGGTCGCAACATGTCGGTGCGCCAGCTCGTCCAGCGGATCGCGCGCTTCACCGACACGCCCGTCCTCTACGACGAGACCTTGCAGGGCGACGTGACGATCGTCGCGCTGCGACCCTTCTCGAAGCCCGAGGCGTTGCTGACGCTCGACACGATCCTGCTCATGAAGGGCATGGCGGCGATGCCGACGCCGGGCGGCTTCCGCAAGGTCGTCCGCATCGAGGGCTCGCAGGCGCCCTTCGTCGAGGACGTCGCGAAGGCGCGCGGCGACGAGCTCGTGACGACGTTGGTGACCCTCCACACGATCAAGGCCCAGCCGATCCTCGAGGCGATGCGGCCGATGATCGGCTCGAACATGACCGCCTTCGTCTACGCGCCGAGCAACTCGATCGTGCTCGGTGGATCGGCGGCGCTGATCACGCGCATCGCGGGCATCGTGGAGGCGCTCGACGCGAAGGGCACCGAGCGCATGTTCCTCGATCGCCTGCGCTACGCCGTCGCGAAGGACACCGCGACTCAGCTCGAGGACGCCTTCCCCGGCGACAAGCTCATCGCCGTCTTCCCCGACGACCGCACCAATACCCTGGCGGTGCGCGCGCGCGCCGACGCCGTGCCCGCGATCCGCGACTTCCTGGCGAAGGTGGACCGGCCCGCGGCATCGCGCGGGGTGCTGCACGTGATGCCGGTCGAGCACGGCGATCCGGACAAGCTGGCCGACATCCTGACGGCGCTCGGGACCGGCAATGCGCAGCGCATCACCGCGGCGCGCGGCGGCAGCTTCGACCCGATCCGGGGCGGGGAGTCGCTCGCGGGCCGCAAGTTCTCGGTGGTGGTCGACAAGCACACGCACGCGCTGGTGGTGGAGGCGGACTCCGAGACCGCCGCGATCCTCCACGACGTGCTCGCGGAGCTCGACGTGGTTCCCCGACAGGTGGACGTCGAGGTGACCGCCGTCGAGATCGCGGCCAGCAGCGGCGTCGATCTCGCCTTCGACTACCTGCTGCCGCTGACCAACCCGAACTCCGCGCGCGATCCGATCGCCTTCATCTCGGGCGTCCCGTCCGGGAGCTTTTCGCCGCTCTTCGCCGGCACGCCGGTCGCGAACACCGTCGCGCCGCTCGTCGGGCTCCCGCCGCCCGACCAGGCCTTTCTCGGGCGCATCACGCGCGAGCCGGTGATCGTGCCGATCAACGTCAACGGCACGATCGTGCCGGTGGCGATCCCGCGCGAGAGCGCGGCGATCACCGCGCAGAACCAGCAGATCTACTCGCGCATGATCCTGCGGCCGCACATCGTGGTGATCTCCGGCGACGAGGACGAGATCTTCGTCGGCGACAACGTGCCGATCCTCAATGCGCAGACCAACGCCACCAATCCGCTGGTGACCGCGCAGAGCGTCCAGCGCCAGGACGTCGGCGTCGATCTGAAGGTCAAGCCGACGATCGGGGAGGCGGGCGACATCGTGCTCGATCTCCAGCTCAAGATCAGCGCGATCGCCTCCACGCTCTCGTCCTCGACGGCCAACCTGGGACCGACGATCGCCGAGCGCACGCTGACCACGAGCGTGCGGCTCGAGCCGGATCAGGTCGCCGTGGTCGGCTGGAACGCCGGCCCGTCGAGCATGAAGACGCAGACCGGAACGCCCTGGTTCGAGGACATTCCGGTTCTCGGCTGGCTCTTCCGCTCGACCAACGACGTGACGCTCGACAGCAACCTGATCCTCATGGTCGCGGCGCGCTTCGACGACCCCGAGGTGCGCGCGCTCGCCGACTCGATGGCGAAGGAGTTCGACCGCGAGGCGCCGCAGATCGCCGCGCCGGGCGCGCTGAACCGCCCGACGCGGCCGGGTGGCGTCACGATACCGTGACGGCCGGCTCGGCGGAGTCCGCGTGCGCCGCGTCTCGCGAGGCGCCGACGCGCGTGCGCGCGGTGCCGTCGCGATCCACGCACACGTGCGGGATCCGTTCGCGGACGAGCCAGGCGGGGCCGGCGTCGCGGCCTCGCAGCATCGCGATGGTCGAGGCGGTGCCCGCGACGAGGCAGCGCTCGGCGAGCACGGTCACGGAGGCGGGCCCATCGACGGGCCAGCCCGTGCGCGGGTCGAGCAGGTGCCCATAGCGGCGCCCGTCGACCAGCATGCAGCGTTCGGTGTCGCCGCTCGTCGCGACGCCGCCCGCGAAGACCGCGAGCGTCACCACGGCCTGCGATCCGAACGGATCGCGCACGCCGATCGACCACGGGCGGCCATCCGCGTGCGGGCCGGCGATCGCGAGGTCGCCGCCGAGGTCGACGAGCGCCGGCGCGCCGAGACGCCGGCAGATCGCGGCGGCGCGGTCGGCCGCGTACTCCTTCACGAGGCCGCCGAAGTCGAGCTGCATGCCGGCGCGCGGCAGCGCGAGGCGAGGTCGCTGCCAGAGGAGGCGGTGCCAGCCGACCCGCGGCAGCAGCGCCGCGACCTCCTCGCGCGACGGCAGCCGACCCGAGCGGAAGTCCCAGGCGCAGCGCAGCACGCCGGAGGTGAGGTCGAAGAGGCCGTCGCTCGCGCGATACGCGGTCTCGGCGTAATCGAGCAGTGCCGCCGTCTCGTCGTCGATCTCGACGCCCGAGTCGTCGCCCGCGCTGCGGTTGATCCGCGAGGTCAGGCTGTCGTCGCGGTAGCGCGTGTACTTCTGCTCGAGGCGCGCGACCTCGGTATGGACGTCCGCGAAGACGCGCAGGGCCTGTGGCTGCGCCGCCGCGTCGACGTGCAGCGCGCAAGGGCTCCCCATCGCGTGGAAGGGGAAGCGGAAGGTCTGCACTAGAACTTGCTCGAGATCCCGACCGAGAACATGTCGAAGTCGACGAGCCCCGGGTTCGCCGTCCCCACGTTCTGGATCGCGAGGTTGCCGCTGCTCGTGTAGCGCTCGTACGCGACGTTCAGCAGCAGGTCGAGGTTGTAGATCTGGAGGCGCGTCTCGCCCTTCACGCGCCAGGTGAGCGACCCGTAGGGCGAGAGACGGTAGTCGCTCGAGTAGAGGTCGTTGCCCCGCGGATTCAGGTAGTAGGGCGCGTAGAAGTCGGCCTGGCTCTGCGTGTAGTACCGCACGGACGGGATGATCCGGAAGCTGTCCCACAGCATCTGGTACCAGGCGAACTCGAAGGTGTGCGCGTCGATGTGCCAGTCGTCGTAGTAGAAGCGGTAGTCGGCGTGGAGCGTCCCGCGCAGGAACGGGATGTGCTGGCGGTAGCGCGCCAGGAACGAGACCTGGTTGCGGAGATCCGGCCGGGTGTCGGGCTCCGGCGTGCTGGTGCTGACGACGAAGGCACGCTTGTAGGGGTCGCTGAGGAAGCCGTGGTCGACCTGGTACTGGAGCGTGCCCTGGATCGCGGCGTTGCGTCCCAGCACCTGCGCGAGGCTCACGAACATCGAGCCCTGCTGCTTCTGCTCCTCCGAGTCGCGGCCGAAGCTCTCGGCATCGGTCGGCTCGATGCGGCCCCAGGAGAAGTCCGCGCCGCCGGACAAGGTCGTGTTCTTCTCGTTGAAGGAGCGCTCGCCGCCGACCCCACCATTGATCGCCAGGTAGTCGTTCTCGACCGAGACGCCGCTGTTCAGCGACGCGTTGCCGCGGTCGAAGGCCAGGGTTCCCTTCAGATCCGCCGCCGTGCGCGCCTCGTGGATCGTGGCGTTCGTCATCACGAGCAGCGGATTGCCGCCGTTCTGGTTCGGCACGACGTAGAAGGGCGTCGCCCCGGTCATCGACTCGTGCGTGACGTTCAGGTCGAGCGAGATGCGCTCCGTCACCGGGCCCGCGAGGTGGATCTGGTGGATGTCGATGTCGTAGCGGTCGTTGCTGCCCGACTGCACGCGCGACGACGTGACCTGGTCCTCGGTGTACTTCGAGTACTTGTACTCGGCGGTGTAGCCGAGGTCGCCAAACTCGCCGCCGGCGTGCGCGAGCCCCGGCAGCGCCAGGCTGCTCGTGGTCAGCGCCGCGAGCGCGCCACCGCGCGGCACGCCGCGCCATGCGGGGCGGTGTCGGCGCAGCGCCGCGCGTCGGAAGCGCCTCGTGATCCCGGCCAATCGCGCCCTCCTGGCTCGTGGCCTAGTTGCAGCCGCAGCCGCCACCACCGCCGCCGGAGCCGGCGAGCGACGCCTCCTTGGCGAAGTGGATGTGCGCTTCGACCTGCGCCTGCAGCGGATCCGGGTCCCAGGCCATGTCGCGGCGCGCCAGCGACTCGCGCTCCCATGGCCGCACCTCGAAGACCTGGAGCGCGGAGCAGCCGCTCGCGAGCGCCGCGATCGCGAGCAGCAGAACGAGCGACACCGATCTCCTCATGGCGATTCCTCCGGCCGGGAGCTCGCGCGCCCGGGCTCGCTCCCTCATCGCCCCGACCGGATCAGCTCTTGAATCGCGGCGTGGAGCTCCGGCACGTCCTCCTTCCGGAAGCCCTTGTGCACGCTTCGGATCACGCCCTTGCGGTCGATCAGGAAGGAGGTCGGCATCGTCTCGACACCGAAGCGCACCGGGTACTCGCCCTTCGGGTCGAAGAGCGACGGGTATCCGACCGGTCGGCGCGAGAGGAAGGCGCGCGCGAGCGCCGGGTCGTGGTCCACGTTGATCGCGAGGACTTCGAAGTCCTTGCTGCCGAACTCCTTGCGGAACCCGTCGAGCGTCGGCAGCGAGAGCGCGCACGGCTTGCACCAGGACGCCCAGAAGTCGAGATAGACGACCTTGCCGCGCATGCCGGCGAGCGACAGCTGGCCCTGTCCGTCGAGGCGCGCGCCGGCGACGACGGGTGCGGGCTGACCGGTCTCGACCCTCGGCGGCGCGGCGCCCGCGAGGGAGAGAGTCGCCAGGAGCAGCAGCGCGCGCAGTCCGCGCGAGCCAGCGCATCGAGTCCTCATCGTCGTGTCCTTTCTGTCGCAGCGAGTCAGCGCATCGCTGCGCCGACCGCGTCTCCGTGTGAGCGGCGTCACGGCAGGGAGCCGGCAGGTTCCGCGCGCGCCGCCTGGCGTGTGGTTCCGGCCGACGCCGTCTCCTCGAGCGCCGCGGTGAAACCGTCCTGCGAGAGCAGGTCCGGCAGCAGGCGCGGCGGCTCCGAGCTCCCGGCCGCGTAGAGCGCGTAGACCGGCACGCCGGCGCGTCCGAGGCGCGCGAGCTCGGCCGCGATGGTCGCGTCGCGCCGCGTCCAGTCGGCGCGGAAGACCGCGAAGCCGAGCCTCGACAGCGCGTCGTGCGCGGCGTCGGTATCGAGCACGCGCCGCTCGTTCAGCTTGCAGGTGAGGCACCAATCGGCCGTGAAGTACACGAAAGCCGGTCGCCCGCTCGCGAGCGCGGCTTCGACGCCGGCGCGCGACCACGGCGTGACCGACTCCGCGGCGTGCACGGCGACGTGCGGCGTCCAGTCGATGCGGCCCTGTCCGACCAGCGCGATCGCCGCAATCGCGGTCAGGAGCACCGGGGCGCCGAGCCGTCCGCGCGCGCGCTGCACCACGCCGAAGAGCCAGCCGGCCATCGCGACGACGAGCAGCAGCACCACGAGACCGAGGGCCGCGTCGAGGCCGCTCTGGCGCCCGGTGATCCAGAGCAGCCAGGCGGCGGTCAGCAGCAGGGCGAAGCCGAGCCCGCGCCGCAGCTCGAGCATCCAGTCGCCGCCGCGCGGCAGCGCGCGGGCGAGCGCGGGAGAGAGAGAGACCGCGACGAAGGGCATCGCGAGCCCCGTGCCGATCGACGCGAAGATCGCGACGCAGACCGCGCCGGAGCTGGCGAAGGCGAAGCCGACGGCCGTGCCGAGGAACGGCGCGGAGCAGGGCGTCGCGAGCACCACCGCGAGGAGCCCGTCGAAGAAGCTGCGCGCCGCGCCGCTCGACTTCTCGCCGACGCGCGCGAGGCGATCGGGGGCGAACTCGAGCTCGAAGGCGCCGAAGAGATTCGTCGCGAAGGTCACGAGCAGCACCGCGACCCCCGCCACGAAGAGCGGCTCCTGGAGCTGGAAGCCCCAGCCGACCGCGCGCCCGCTGGCGCGCAGCGCGAGCACGCAGACGGCCAGCGCCAGCAGGCTCGCCTGAATGCCGGCGGTGTAGGCCGCCGCGTGCCCGAACACCTCGCGCCGGCTCCGCTGCGAGAGCTCGGCCAGCGCGGCGAGCTTCAGCGCGAGGACCGGCAGCACGCAGGGCATGAGGTTCAGCACCAGCCCGCCGAGGACGCCGAACGCGATCGCGCGCAGCAGCGCGAGCGCGCCGCCGTCCGCTGCAGGGGTCGCGGAGATCGTCGCCGGAGCGGCAGCCTGGCCGCTGCTCGGCGGGAGTGGCAGCGCGATCTCGACCGGGCGCGGCGAGCCGTCCGGCGCGCGCAGCGCGAGGACGGCGCGGAGCTCGCGCGGCTCGCGCTCCGCGTCGGGAAGCGCCTGCCCCGCGAGGTCGATGCGCAGCGCACCGTTCTCGACGCCGCGGAGCGTCGCGCGCACCCACCAGAGCGCGGGCTCGTGGACGAAGAGGGGCACCGCGTCCGGCGCCGGCGCGGCGGCGGCGCAGCCGCCCTCCTCGTCGCCGCAACGTGTCACGCGCAGCGATGCCTCGAGTGGCTCGCCCTCCGCGCGCGGCACGCGCGCGAACTCCGCATGGACCTCGACGCCGGCCTCCGCGGCGGGCCGCGGCACGCGCGCGGCGGCGTCCTGGAAGAGCGCGTGGACCTCGGCCCGGATCGCCGCGGACTCGCTCACGAGCGAGCGCTCGAGCTCGAAGCTCGCGGGCAGGCATTGCGAGTGACAGACGAGCGCGTCGGCGCGCGCCGCGATGCGCGCGCCCTCGCGCGGCGCGTCGAGCGTCGCGAAGATCAGCGCGCGGTCCGAGTAGCCGTAGGAGACGAGGTCGTCCTCGCGGAACGCCTCGGGCGCGGGCCAGGCGACGGCGAGCGGCAGGCCGTCCTGCGTCAGCGAGAGCTTCGTCGGAAGACCCGTGTCGCCCGGAAACAGCCAGTAGAGGCTCCAGCCGGGCGCGAGCTCGAAGAGCACGCCCGCGCGCCAGGCGCCGCGCGCATCCGGGCCGTCGACGAGCAGGCGGGCGTGGACGTGCGGCGTCCCATCCTCATAGGCGCCGGCGTCCTGGCTCCCGGGGGGTCCATCGGGGAGCTCCGCGCGCGCCGTCACGGCGCAGGCGAGCGCGGCGGACGCAAGCAGCAGGGACCGCGCGAGACGGCGGCGGGTGCGCATGCAACCACGCATCGGCGCGACGACGCGGCGGCTTGCGACGCAGCGCACGCGCAATCCGTGCGCAGCGAGCGACCGGATCCGCCGCGGCGGCGCGGGCTGGCGGGCGCCGCTGCGCCCGAGCTGCCGCCTCTCGCGGCGCACATGACGCGCAAGTGTGACGGAGGTCACGAGAGGGACTCCGAACTCCAGCCGATACGAGCCCAGGGAGCGGGGGCGTCCTCGGGACAACGCGGGAAGGAACGCCGATGAGCTTCCAGGCGACACGACGAGCGGGCCGAGGCATGCGCGTGCTCGCCGCCCTCTGCACCGCGCTGGTGTGCGGCGCCGCCGGCGCGACGCCGCGCGATCAGGCCAAGCGCATCCACGATCGGCTGGTCGGCGTCCCGCCCGACGCCGCCACCCTGGATCAGATGACCGCGCTGGTCTCGACGGGCCAGCCGGCGGACGCGTTGCAGGCGGCCGAGATCGCCATGCACAACCCCGCCTTCTACCGCACTGCGCTGAAGAACTTCATCACGCCGTGGACCAACGTCGACCGCACGGTGTTCGCCGATCTCAACGACTACACGGCCACGGTGATCGGGATCATCCGCGACGACCGCCCCTTCACGGACGTGCTGACGGCGGACATCGTCTACGTCGGCACGCCCAACGCCGTGTCGACCCCGTACTCGCAGACGGACAACGTCCACTACCAGCTGCTCGATCAGAAGCAGGTCGATCTGAGCGATCCGACGCTCTTCGTCGGGGTTCCGCAGTCGACCTTGCCGGGCTCGCAGATCACCGCGGCGGATGCGGCGGGCGTGATCACGACGCGCGCGGCGGGCGAGGCCTTCTTCAAGGCCGGCACCAACCGCCGCATGTTCCGCTTCACCGCGATCAACTA
>Ga0335069_10016057_pt1 | contig 10456 bp, 9 predicted proteins | sample Lox_Sample_11_FD_206714 | JGI IMG/M metagenome (GOLD analysis project Ga0335069, IMG submission 206714) | Soil microbial communities from Loxahatchee National Wildlife Refuge, Florida, United States - Lox_Sample_1.1 | ecosystem: Environmental > Terrestrial > Soil > Wetlands | place: USA: Florida...
GATCGAGTCCGGCATCCTCTGGATCAACGCACCGCTGCTCGACAACGACGCGCTCCCCTTCGGCGGACGTAAGCTCTCGGGCACCGGCCGGCAACTCGGGCCCGAGGGTCTCAACCAGTTCCAGAACACGAAGTTCGTAATGATCGATCCGAAGGCGTCCAACCAGGACTTCTGGTGGTTCCCCTATCCCGAAAGCGAGATGTTCCGTGGGAACGCCGGTGGGGGTAAACGCAACGGAACGACGTGACGGCACGAAGCAAGGCGCAGCAAGCGTCGATCAACGACGCGACAAACGACTTGGGGGGTAACGATGGCGACTGAAGGCATTCCGGCTGAACTGGAGCGGCGCATCAGCCTGCTCGAGAACCCGGCCAACCAGGGCGAGGACTTCGACGGCGCCAGCTGGTTCTGGCTGATCGTTCTCGGCCTCGTTTTGCCGGTCGCGATCCTGATCGTCGGGTGGCTGTCGTGACCGCGACGGAAATGCAGATCGCGGCCGAGGCCGACAAGAGCGCCTGGCCCCTCCTCCCCGCCGAACGCAACTGGGGCTCCTGGAAGCTCGGCATCTCGCTCGCGACCGCCGCCGCGGCGACCTGGTGCTACATCATCGGCGAGTATGTCGGATACTATCTCGGTTTCGGCAAAGGCTTCGCGGCACTGACCGCAGGCAGCATGATCGGCATGCTGATCGTCGCCGTGGCGGCGGTGCCGGTCTGCATCCGCTTCGGCGTCGACTCGATCGCCTCCACCAAGCCGCAATTCGGCTCCAAGGGCTGGATCATCCCGGCCGCCCTGCAGCAGATCTCGATCGTCGGCTGGAACTCGCTGCTGCTGATCTTCTTCGCCAAGTCGACGACCCAGCTGCTGATCGCGCTCGGCATCACCGCTGAAGGCGAAACCGCCCTGCTGGTCCCGGTGACCATCTTCATCGCCTGCGGGCTGGTCTTCGTCTTCCTGCTGAAAGGCTCCGGCGGCCTCGATCGGATCGCCAAGATCCTGGTCGCCCATGTCCTCATCGGCTGCTGGATGCTGTACATCCTGCTGAGCCAGCGCTGGGACGATCTCGCGAAGGCGGTGCCCGCCTATGCTTCCGGCGATCCGGTCTGGGATTACACCACCGGCATCGAGATCGGCATCGTCTCCCTGCTCTCCTGGTGGCCCTATATCGGCGCCATGGTGCGCATGGCGCCGCGCGGCCGCACCGCGGCGGTGCCGATCATGGTCGGTATGGGGGCGCCGGTGCCTCTGCTCTCGCTGATCGGCGTCGCCGGCATCCTGGTGCTGCAGGTCTCCGATCCGGCGCAGTGGCTGCGCACGGTGGGCGGGCCGACTTACGGCATCATCGCACTGATCTTCGTGGCGGCGGCCAATCTCGGCACGGCGGTCGCGGGAGTCTATGCTTCGGCGATCGGTCTCCGGCATTTCCCGGTGCTCGACAAGTGCTCCTGGCCGGTCCTGTTGCTGCTGACCGTCGGGCCGGTCGTGCTGGTCGGATTCTTCATCCCGGAGCTCTTCTTCGCCAATTTCGGCTCGTTCCTGGCCTTCATCGGCGTCACTTTCGCCCCGCTCTGCGGCATCCAGATCGCCGACTACTACGTGCTCCGGAACCGGCGGATCGACGTGCGGGCGTTGTTCGTCGGCAAGCCGGGCAGCCCATACCGCTTCTGGGGCGGCTTCAACCCGGCCTCGTTGATCGCGATGGCCGTCGGCTGCGGCGTCTACATCTACCTGCTCAACCCGCTGACCTATGCCAGCCACGAGCCCTACGACTTCACCACCGCCTCGCTACCGACCATCGTGATCTCCGGCATCGTGCATGTGATCGCCACCAAGCTGCTGGTGGTGCCGGCCCGGAAAGGCGGTTATTGATCTCCGCAGCCGGCCGCCCGAGCGGGCGGCCGCCCTGCCGGGGAGTGCTTCATGAAAGTGCTGATGGTCTTGGCGCATCCGCGGCGCGGGTCGCTGACGGGTCAGGCGGCGAACGCCTTCGCCTCCGCGGCGGCGGCGCGAGGGCATGCGATAGAATGGGCGGACCTCGTCGCCGAGGGCTTCGACCCGGTGCTGCGCGAGGCGGACGAGCCGGACTGGAACGACGCCGGCAAGATCTACTCGGCGGAGGTGCGGCGCGAGATGCAGCGGGTCGAGCGCAACGATGCGACGGTCATGTTCTTTCCGGTCTGGTGGTGGTCGATGCCGGCGATCCTGAAGGGCTGGATCGACCGGGTCTGGAACAACGGCTGGGCCTATGGCGCGCGCAATTTCCCGCAGCATCGGGTCTGGATGGTCGGCATCGCCGGCGGCAATCTCGCCAGCTATCGGAAGCGCGGCTACGACACCGCCATGGCGACCCAGCTCGCGACCGGCGTCCTCGACTATTGCGGGATCGCGGAGCATCGGCTGGAGCTGCTCTACGGCGCGATCGAGGGCGAGCCCTATCCGGCGCAGATCCTGACGGCCGCGCGCGACCTCGGCGCGTCGTTCTAAGTATTTCGTCCCTGGGCGTTGCACCGGAACGACAATCCATCGCACAGTCTGGCCGTTTCGCCTTGGGAGGGGCAATTGTCCGGCACGTCCTTGAAGCATCTTTTCTCGCCGCTCACGATCCGCGGCAAGACCATCAAGAATCGCATCCTCTCGACCGGCCATGACACGACCATGCCGACCGACGCGCTGCCCAACGACCGGCTGGTCGCCTATCACCGGGCGCGGGCCGAGGGCGGGGCCGGGCTGATCATCGTGCAGGTGGCGGGCGTGCATGAATCGGCGCGCTACACCACCCATGTCCTGATGGCGACCACCGACGACTGCATTCCCGGCTACGCCAAGATCGCCGAGGTCTGCCACGCGCATGGCACCACGGTCTTCGGTCAGCTGTTCCATCCCGGCCGCGAGGTGATGGAGAGCCAGGACGGCACCGCGCCGGTGGCCTATGCACCCTCCGCGGTGCCCAACGAGCGGTTCCATGTGATGCCACGGCCGATGTCGAAGGCGATGATCCGCGAGGTGGTCGAAGGCTACGGCCAGGCGGCGAAGCGCCTCGCCGCCGCGGGGCTCGACGGCGTGGAGATCGTGGCGAGCCACGGTTATCTGCCGGCACAGTTCCTCAATCCGCGGGTCAATCTGCGCGACGACGAATACGGCGGCGCGTTCGAGAACCGGCTGCGGTTCCTGCGCGAGATTATCGCCGCCATCCGCCGCATTGCCGGCGAGGCGCTCATCGTCGGCATGCGGATCAGCGGCGACGAGAAGGATTTTGCCGGATTGCAGGACAGCGAAGCCTTGGAGGTGATGCAGGCGCTCGAAGGTTCGCTCGACTATTACAGCATCGTCGCCGGCTCCTCGGCGAGCTTCGGCGGCGCGGTGCATATCGCGGCACCGATGGCCTTCGAGCACGGCTATGTGGCGCCCTTCGCCGCAGCGGCCAAGGCGAAGGTCAAGACGCCGATCTTCGTTGCCGGGCGCATCAACCAGCCGCAGGATGCCGAGCGCATCCTCGCTTCGGGCCAGACCGACATGGTCGGCATGACCCGCGCTTTGATCTGCGATCCGGAGATGCCGCGCAAAGCGCAGGCTGGGAGGCTCGACGACGTGCGCGCCTGCATCGCCTGCAACCAGGCCTGCATCGGTCATTTCCATCTCGGCTACCCGATCTCCTGCATCCAGCATCCGGAGACCGGCCGCGAGCTCACCTATGGCAGGCGCAAGCCGATCGCGCGGAAGAAGCGCATCCTCGTTGCCGGCGGCGGGCCCGGCGGTATGAAGGCCGCGGCGGTCGCCGCCGAGCGCGGGCATGACGTGACGCTCTGCGAGGCCTCGGAGCGGATTGGCGGCCAGGCATTGCTCGCTCAATTGCTTCCCACGCGCGCCGAGTTCGGCGGCATCGTCGGCAATCTCTCGCGGGAGATGGAGCTCGGCGGCGTCGCTGTGAAGACCCGCACCAAGGTGACGCGCGCGCTGGTCGACGAGCTGAAGCCCGACGCGGTGATCGTCGCGACCGGTGCCAGGCCGCGCGCCGGCGAGATCGAAGGCGCCGGGACCGGCCATGTGGTCAACGCCTGGCAGGTGATCAAGAACGAGGTCAATATCGGCGCCTCGGTGGTGATCGCCGACTGGCGCTGCGACTGGATCGGCATGGGATTGGCCGAGAAGCTCGCGCGCGCCGGATGCCGTGTGCGGCTCGCGGTCGACGGCTACATGCCGGGCCAGCGCATCCACCAATATGTCCGCGATCACTGGTGGGGAGAGCTGCAGAAGTTGAATGTCGAGATCATCCCCTTGGCGCGCCTCTACGGCGTCGACGGCGAGACGGTCTACCTCCAGCACGCCACCAACAGCGAGCCGATCGTTCTCGAAGGCGTGGATACTTTGGTCGCGTCACTGGGGCATGAACGCGTTGCCGATCTCGAGAGCGAGCTCGAAGGCTGGGGCGGCGAGGTGTATCTAATCGGCGATTGCCTCACCCCGCGGACCGCGGAGGAAGCGGTGTTCGAGGGGTTGAAGGTGGCGGCGGAGATCTGAGGCAGTTTGCTGGTCCACTCATTTCTCTCATCATGGTCCGCGAAGGCGACCATCCACGCGTTTCTTTCGTGCGATGGATGCAAACTCGTCATCCTCCGCCTTCGCCGAGGATGACGAACCAGGAGGGGACCCCGATCGAGCACTACGCGCCAACTACTCTCTTGCGGCCGGCATTTCGGCATGGCCGGTGCGCGGTCCCCGCTGTGGTCTGATTCAGGATTCGCGGCTAGAAAGACAAGGATGAAATCCAAAGCCCACGGCTATCTCTTCGCCCTCGCCGCCACGACGATCTTCTCCTTCCAGGACGCAGTCTCGAAGCATCTCGGCGACCACTATCCGGCGATCTTCATCACGATGATCCGGTACTGGGCGTTCGGCGCCTTCTGCATCCTGGTGGCGTCACGGAAACGGGGCGGGCTCAAAGCGGCGGCCGCCACGACGCGGCCGGTGCTGCAGGTCGTGCGTGGCGTCCTGCTCGCCACCGAGGTCATGATCGTCATCACCGCCTTCGCCCATGCGGGCCTTGCGCATTCGACCGCCGTCCTGTCGGCGACGCCGCTCGTGGTCACCGTGCTCTCGATCCCGCTGCTCGGCGAGCATGTGGGATGGCGGCGCTGGTCGGCGATCATCGCGGGCCTCATCGGCGTGCTGCTGATATTGAAGCCCGATGCCAGCGGCTTTCTCGACCCCTGGCTGCTCCTGCCGGTCGTCTGCTGCTTCATGTATGCGATCTATCTTGTCGCGACGCGCCTCGTCAGCCGCACCGATTCGCCCGCGACCAGCTTCTTCTATACCGGCGTCGCAGGCGCGGTGACGGCGACCCTGATAGGGCCCTTCTTCTGGACCGATCTCCAAGGCTGGGACAAGGCCTGGATGGGCCTGCTCTGCATCACCGGAATGACCGGCCATTACCTTGTGATCCGCGCCTATGAGCTGCTCGACGCTTCAGCCGCGCAGCCCATCACCTATCTCAGCCTGGTCTATGCTTCGTTGTTCGGCGTCCTGCTCTATGGCGAGACGTTGACCTGGAACATCGTGGCCGGCTCCGCGATGATCGTCGGAGCCGGCATCTTCACTTTCTGGCGAGAATACGTGCTGCGTCATCGCGCTCCCGTTCAAGCCGCGCGATAGCGCTGTTTGCGGCCGCAGGCCGGGATGATGACGGATTTCGCGCCGATCTACTGCGCCGCCGTCTTCAGTGAATCGCCGATGAGGGCCTTGATCTCGGCTTCGGTCAGCGTCTCGTGCTCCAGCAGGGTGGTCGCCATCTTGTCGAGCAGGGTGCGCTTCTCGTTGAGCACCTGCGAGGCGCGCTTGAAGGCCTGGTCGACCTTGGCTTTGACCGCGAGGTCGACCTCGCGGGCGGTCTGCTCGCTGTATTTGCGCTCCAGCATCAGCGGCTGCTGCGGCGCGCCGAGGAAGTTCTGCGGCGATTCCTCGAGCGCCACCTGGCCGATCTCCGGCGCCATGCCGAACCGGGTCACGATGGCGCGGGCGATGTCGGTCGCCTTGGCGAGATCGTCGGCGGCGCCGGTCGAGATCTCGTTGAAGACCAGGGTCTCGGCGGCGCGGCCGCCGAGCAGCACGGCCATGCGGTTCTCCAGCTCCTGCTGGGTCATCAGGTAGCGGTCCTCCGTCGGGCGCTGGATGGTGTAACCCAAGGCACCGATGCCGCGCGGGATGATCGAGATCTTCTGCACCGTGTCGGCGCCGGGCAGCGTGAGCGCCACCAGCGCATGCCCGCTCTCGTGGAAGGCGACCACGCGCCGCTCGTGCGGATTCAAGAGCCGGTTGCGCTTCTCCAAGCCAGCCACCATGCGCTCGATTGCCGCGACGAAGTCCTCCTCGGTGACCGAGTCTGCGTTGCGCCGCGTCGCCAGCAGCGCTGCCTCGTTCACCAGGTTGGCGAGATCGGCGCCGCTGAAGCCGGCGGTCAGAGCGGCGATGGTCTCCGGGCTCACATCGCCGTCGATCTTCGCCTTCTTCAGATGCACTTTCAGGATCTGGACGCGGCCCGCCTTGTCCGGCCGGTCGACCAGGACCTGGCGGTCGAAGCGGCCGGCGCGCAGCAGCGCCGGGTCGAGGATCTCCGGCCGGTTGGTGGCCGCGAGCAGGACCAGGCCGGTCGAAGGATCGAAGCCGTCGAGCTCGGCCAGGAGCTGGTTCAGCGTCTGCTCCTTCTCGTCATGGCCGCCGCCGAACGGATAGGCGCCCCGGGCCCGGCCGAGCGCGTCGAGCTCGTCGATGAAGATGATGGCGGGCGCCCGCTTCCGCGCCTGTTCGAAGAGGTCGCGCACCCGCGCGGCGCCGACGCCGACGAACATCTCGACGAATTCCGAGCCGCTGATCGAGAAGAAGGGCACGCCGGCCTCGCCGGCGACCGCACGCGCGAGCAGGGTCTTGCCGGTGCCGGGCGGCCCCACCAGCAGCACGCCCTTCGGCACCCGCGCGCCGAGCCTGCCGTAGCGCTGCGGGTCCTTCAGGAAATTCACGATCTCGATCAGCTCGGCCTTGGCCTCATCGACGCCGGCCACGTCGGCGAAGGTGACCTTGGTGTCCTTCTCCACATAGACCTTGGCCTTGCTCTGGCCGACGGTCATGAACCCGCCACCGAGGCCGCCACCGCCCAGCCCCTTCTCGGCGAGGCGACGGATGACGAAGGCCCAGAGGGCGAAGAAGACGACCGCCGGGATCACCCAGGAGAGGATGGTCTTGAAGATCGTGTTCTCGGTGCCGCCGGTATAGGTGACACCGTACTTGTCGAGCTCCGCCGCGACGGAGGGATCGACCCGCGGGGTGATGAACCCCTTGCCGGTGCCGTCCTTCAGGTCGCCGCGGATCAGGGTCTCCGTGACCACGATGTTGTCGACCTTGTGGTCCTTCAGCAGCGACTGGAACTGGCTGTAGCTGATGGGCTCGGTCTGGCTCCAGACCGTGAGGAAATCCTGGAGCAGCAGGATGGCGAAGATCGCCGCAATGAAATACCAGATGTGAAACTGCTGCTTCTTGTCCATGCGCGGAACCCTTCTACCGGGCCGAAGTCATGCCGGATCGGCGTCCATGCGCCTGATCCAAGCAGGCGAGCGCGAACCGGGCCTTGATTTCGATCAACTCCGGGAGGTAGAAGACGGTACCTTTGGCGAACGAAGAGCTGCCGGTTTCAGCGATAACACAGCCAGGTCCGGCCGCGGCTGGAGTATCACCCCTTCGGTGCGCTCGCTTTGATCTGCGCGACGATGATCTTGGGTATCCTCCGTAGCAGCCTGGAGAGACCCGGCTCCTCGACCAGCGACGCCGCACGCTTGACCGTAAACCAGGAGGTTCGCCTCTCCGGGCGTTCGGGCCACCCCTTCTTCTGCTCGTAGACGGCCAGCACGAAGACCCGGACCCAAATGGCCCCAGCGAAGTCCTCGTCTTCCTTACGATACCAATAGCTGCCGATCGGCGTCCGGGACCAGAGTCGGCCCCTGAGGCCCGCCTCTTCGAAGGCCTCGCGCTCGGCGGTCGCGGCCGGCGCCGTTCTTCGCATCGGCCAGCCTTTCGGAATGACCCAGCGACCCGTCCCCCGGGAGGTCAGCAGGAGAACCTCGATCCCGGCCGGGGCAAACCGGACCGGTATGACTCCGTATTGCCGGTTCGGCGGCAGCGTTCGCCGCGGTGCTCGCCGCGACGCCTTTGACTTCGTCTTCCTCGGTTGCAGCTTCGGCATAAGGGGCTAGACCTGAACGACTCCTGCGGCGGCTCAGCTAAAGATAGCGCAGACCCGAGCGCGTGAGCAGTGCCGCATAAAAGTAAAGCTCGGCGTCCAGCGCCCGGCGGATGTTCTCCGCCTTCCGGAAGCCGTGTTGCTCGCCCTCGAACAGGAAATAGGCGACGGGCACGTTCCGGCCTCTCAGGCCATCGACCATCATCTGGGTCTGGTTCGGCGGGACCACCTCGTCCTCGGTCCCCTGGAAGAAGATGACGGGGACCGTGAGCTTATCGATGTGATTGATCGGAGATCGCTCGGCGTAGGTCTCTGCTTCCTGCGGATAAGGACCGATCAGCCAATCGAGATAGCGCGATTCGAACTTGTGGGTATCGCGCGCCAGGGCAGCCAGGTCGCTCACCCCATAGTAGCTGGCGCCGGCACGGAAGGTCTTTTCCGGCGCCGTCAAGGCCCGGAGCGTCGTATAGCCCCCGGCGCTGCCCCCACTGATCGCCAATCGCTCCGGATCCGCGTTGCGCTGCTCCACGAGATAGCGAGCGCCGCAAGCACAGTCCTCAACGTCGAGTATTCCCCACGCCTTCGCCAGGCGCAGTCGGTACGCACGCCCATATCCGGTGCTGCCGCGATAGTCGACGTCGAGAAAGCCAAAGCCACGGCTGGTCCAATACTGAACCGAGAGGCTGAGCGTGGCACTGGCGGCCCCGGTCGGCCCGCCATGGCTCTTCACGAGGACGGGGACCTTTTCGGCGGACGGCGCCGCGTAGGCGGGCGAGGCCGGCGGATAGTAGAAAGCGTGCGCGACCTCTCCCCCGGTCGTTGGAAACTCGATCGCCTCGGGCGTGGAGATGTAAGGGCGCACCGCATCGCTCACGACCGCGGATGCGCGCAGGACGCGCTCGGCACCGGTCGCGAGATCGAGCTCGATCAGAGCCTGGGGTTCGGACCCGCTCCCGCCCAGAAAGACGACGCGGCCGGCGCCGGCGCGGACCTGCGAGATGTCGGTGAACCGCGTGGCGATCTCCCGAAACGCGCCGGAACGCGTGTCGATGATTCCGAGCCGCCATGCGCCGTCCTTGAGGAAGGAGCACACGAGCCCGCCTTCGGAAGCGAAGCCGTAGGTGGACATGTTGAAGCTCCACTGCGGCTCTCCGAACTCGGCTTCCATCTGCAGGACCGGTTCGACCCGACCGTCCCGCTCGCGATAGAGATTCCACCAGCCGCTGCCCCGGTCGGATACGAAGTAGAGTTCGCCGTCCGGAGACCATTGGGGTTGGAACAGCGCTTCCTCCGGCCCGCCCGCGACCCGCCTGGGGCTTTCGATGCCGCCGTCTTGCTTCACCTCGGCGACCCAGAGGTCCGTCGTGACCCACGGCATATTGGGATGATCCCAGGTGAGCCACGCGAGTTGCCGGCCGTCCGGGCTAAGCCGCGGCGCCGCGTAGAAATCGTGACCCGATGAGACGATGCGAAGCGACGCCGTTCCATCGAGGTCAACCCGCACCAGCGAATTCCGGACCGCGCCGGGCTCGGTATGATCCTCATGCACCGAGATTATGGAGTTCCGCCGGACATCGATCACGCCGTCGGCGTAGCGGAGCGCAGCGTCCTTCGCATTCGGCGGCAACGAAGTGACGGGGTTCGGCGCCTCGCCCTGGTCCTGACGATAGAGGCGCTGATCCGCATAGTTCGAGAAGTAGACTACCCCGCCTTGGACGGCAAAAGCGCCACCGCCGTATTCATGCACCCGGGTGCGGACGCTCCACGCATTGGCATCGTCGGTCGTCACGGCTTCGACCTTGCCGCCGGAGCGTTTCCGGTAGATCAGGTAACGGCCCTTCTTCTCCGGCTGGGATTCGGTCCAATAGATGTCGGGGCCATCCAGCACGACCTGGTCGAGCCGCACCGCATCGGCCGTCACGAGGTCGGATGTGATGGGAGAAGCCCAAGACCCGTAGGGACCGACTGTCATCGACCGTCCTCACCCAATGTCGCCTCACGATCCCGTTCATATCGCAAGCCGCCGGTACCCGCCATCGCCTCGACGGGATTAAGGTCGGCCGTGCCGAAGTCGACCGGTGGACGCTGCGCCTCGCACCGCCACGACGGCCGCGGGCGTTAGAGATTGTGGCGCTTGCGCCAATCGACCGGATAGAGCGTGTAGCAGACCGTCGCCTTGTCGCCCTCGTATGCGATCGGCGTGTTCTCCGGGATCCAGATCACGTCGCCGGG
>Ga0335069_10016058_pt1 | contig 10456 bp, 10 predicted proteins | sample Lox_Sample_11_FD_206714 | JGI IMG/M metagenome (GOLD analysis project Ga0335069, IMG submission 206714) | Soil microbial communities from Loxahatchee National Wildlife Refuge, Florida, United States - Lox_Sample_1.1 | ecosystem: Environmental > Terrestrial > Soil > Wetlands | place: USA...
CCCGATTCCCGAGCACACGTGCTCGAAGCTGACGTGATCGAACTTCTTGAACATGTATTCGAGCAGACGGACCTGCGTCGCGTCGGTGGGAGCGAAATCCGAATGACCACCCTCGGAACTGTGTGCCTGGTAGCGAGCCCCGTCCCATGTGAGAAACGACTCGCCCAGCCCCGTACCGGGTGCGATCACCGCAATCGTGCCCTCTGGAACTGGTGCACCGGTGTTGAGAGTGCACACGTCGCTCGGCCGCAGGATAGGAACCGCACGGGCGATCGCCTCCAGATCATTGATCAGGTGAACCGCCTTAAGGTTTAAATTCAATTCCCGCGCGAGCGAGTTCTCTTCAATCAGCCAGGGCAAGTTGGTGGTTTTCACCCGCCCTCCGATCACCGGCCCCGCCACCGCAAAGCAGGCTCGATCGACCGGCTTCTGAGACTTGGCCAGAAACTCTTTCACAATCGCCTGCAGGCTCGGATAGTCCGCGCTGTGCACCTTTGCCTCTGCGAGGGGAGCGTGAGGTCCAGCTTCGTTTGAAAAGATCGCCAAGTCCGTCTTCGTGCCGCCGATATCTCCTGCGACTAACATATCTATCCTCCGCGTGACCTCTTTTTACGCTCTCGAGTAACGCTCGCTATTCGGCTTCGATCCACTCAGCCCGTAGTACAGGATGTACAGGTAGCAAAGCACCGGCAAAATGAACGCATGGTGAAGGCCCAGTTGGTCGGCAATTACGCCTTGAATGACGGGCAGGATTGCGCCGCCCACGATGGCCATATTCAAAAGACCTGAACCACTCCCGGTCAGCGGCCCAAGTTCCGCCACCCCCAAGCTGAAAATGGTCGGGAACATGATCGAATTGAAGAATCCGACGGCGAGAATCGTCCACATTGCTGTGTGACCGCCTAAAAGCATGGAAGTGGTAACAAGGATCCCTGCCACAGTCGCGCACAGCGCAAGCAGAGTTCCAGGCCTGAAACGGCGCAGCAGTCCAGCGCCAAGAAATCGTCCAACCATGGCGCCACCCCAGTAGAACGAAACAAACCCTGCTGCGGTTTTGGCAGAGAGGTTTGCAATCTCGGGCAGACCAAAATAGTTGACCAGGAAGCTTCCGATGGAGACCTCTGCGCCCACATAAGCAAATATCCCAAGCGCACCCAGGAGAAGATTGCGATGTTTCCAGATCGAATCGTCGACTTTCTGTCCCGCGCTGCGCGCCGCGGTCTCGATTATTGGCAGCTTGAACGTGCCGATCAAAACCGCCAGCAAAACCAATGCAATCCCGATCACGGTGTATGGCATCTTGACTGAGGCGGCCTCTTGCACGCGGTATACATGCAGAGCTTGTGGTGCGAGCTGCCGTATCTGTTCCATGGCCAGTGGCGCCGCACTCAGAATAAGCAGGCCCCCGATTTTCGGGGCGATCGTGGTGCCAAGCGAGTTGAAGGCCTGCGTGAGATCCAGCCGGCTCGAGGCCGTTTCAGGCTTCCCTAACAGAGTCACATACGGATTGGCCGCGACTTGAAGACCCGTGATACCTGCAGCGAGAATGAGGAGCGCGGTCAAAAAGAGCGGATACGAAGCCGCGGATGCCGCAGGCAAGAACAGAAACGCTCCAAAAGCCATGGTGAGCAAGCCAACCACCATGGTCCGCTGGTAGCCGATCGCGTTCACAACCTTTGACCAGGGAATTGAGAATAGAAAGTAGGCCGAAAAGAAGGCAAACTGGACCAGCATGACCCGCGCATAACTCAGATCAAAGATCGACTTCAAGTGTGGTACCAGAATGTCATTCAGACACGTCAGAAATCCCCAAATGAAGAACAGCGTGGTGACGACAGCGAGAGGACGTGAATAGTTCGGGATCTCCGAAGCTGCCACCATGCCCGGACCGGGTCTGGAATTCGCCGCGATTTCTTGAGTTGCCATCTTGTGCGCCTCTCCTATTCCCAGGCAATTGACCGTGCTGCCGTTTCACCTGCGATCACAGTCCCTTGGCCTAGTCGCCTACCACCAATGTTCGGCCTGCACTCCATACGTCAGGCCGGTGGTTCTATTCTGATATGGCACGCCGCCCACCAAGCCGCGGAGACCGTCCGACCAGCTCGCATAGGTCAAGAAAGCGCGCAGCACCGGCCGGCTGAAGAATTTTCTGCCTGCGCCGAGTTGTGGAGCGATCGTGATCTTCCGCAGCCAGCCGTCATACTGGCCGCGGCTGTGCGTGTGGTCGAATCCTGCCTCGAACGCTAAAGAGATATGGTTGGTGAAGAACACTTCCGGCCGTGCGCCAAATGAAACCCACTGTTTCCAGTCATGCTGCGGATTACCATCCTTCGTCCTCTGCAACAAGAAAATGGGCATGATGGCAAACTTGTCGTTCGCCTGAAACACTACTTGTTCAGTGATGAGAAGCTGCTTCGAGTGATTGACAAAGGGCGTCGGGTCGATGGTTGTTCCGTTTCCCGGATTACTGAAATTGCTGGCCGCTCCGGTACCGTACTGGATCGAAAATGCATGATACCCACCGTGCCACTCCAACCGTTGATGGCGCAGCCCGAACGCGAATCCGTCGGACGTAGGTATTGGACCTGTTGGCGTGTTTCCACCCTTCGAGGTTGCGTAGTCGAACCACCCCGCCCAAAGACCAGCCGGTCCCTTCATGTCGTAAAGACGCACATCGATGTTGCTCTTTGCTAGGTTGCCATTGGAGGTGACGATGTCAGGCCGCGCAGCACTTACAAAAGCCACTGCCAGCTTGCCGATGCGGACATCAAGATCTTCGACGCCTGCACCGTACCCGCTCATGTCCAGCGGATAGAAATCGATGATCTCAATATGCTGCCGTCGGTAGTATCTTTCGCCGGCCCAAAACTTTGCGCCCGGTTGGCTCTCAAAGATATTCCCCGCCTGAACGAATGCCTCCCGAAAACGGAACTGATCGTTTCCGATGCCATTGGGAAAACTTGCAGAATTGGCCGAGTTGGTGGTATTGGCCTCGATCATGACCTCGGTTCTCGCCCACGCCCTATCGGAAGTCTGCTCCGGGTTTACCCAATTGTTGACCAAGATAAGTTCAGCATAGGTTTCCGCCTCATTCCCTAAACGGTATTTGGCGTCAGCCCCGGGAGCCTGGAATGCGACCTGCTGCCCGCCCTGACTGTTGAGACCGTAACCAGAACGAAAGTATCCGTGGAACTCAAAAGCTCTTAACTGCTGCTGCAGCTTCTCGATTTTCTGGTCTGCATCTCTCAGGTGGTCATAGGTTGGCTCCGAAGGCAATTGGCCCTGATAATTCGCTCCCACATCAGTGTTCTGCCCGAGGAGAGACTCAGTCGCTTTCTGGGCGGCCAGCTCCGCCGCCGAGACCGTATTCTCCTTTGTTTTTTGCTGGACTTCTTTCTCGTCTTTGATCTGCTGTTCCAGGGCGGCGATGCGCTGCTCGAGGTCGTGGGTGGTCGTGTCGTACTGCTGTTTCAGTTGCTGCAATTGCTCCTGGAGCTGGTCAGATTGCTGACCGGTGGCGCTCAAGCCCGCAAACGAAACCATTACCGCGCAACAGGCAAGCCACCTAAGCGGCCGTTTCCAATGACTCCTTGACCCGGCAATCATGTTCTTGCTTTGCTCCTGCCTGCCACATGTTGTCTCCGATCTTGCGAGGAACGTTCCGTGGTTCGGCATTCCTGTCAAAGCATGCGCGCTTCCATTACCTGGTGCGTTGCCCAGCGCCCGCGCCGCGTCTTGATAGTTTGAGGTTTATCCGTCTAGTCGGGGCTGAATCCACTTTCAATCAGGAACGAGATGACGGTCGCGGGTTTGGCAGATGATTGACAGATGACAAGCACCAATTCCAGCCCGGAAGCTCAGACGTTTCTTTGCATTACGCGGGCGGTCAGCTCTCTGAGCTGCGGTGGCCAGCCCTTCGATGTCTGGCCGTCGAAGTGCACGCTAGGTACCGGCGGGCGAAGTTAGTAGAGCTGGTTTAGAAAAGTTTTGGATGGGGCACGGCTTCAGCCGTGCGGCTGAAGGCCTAATAAATGGGGGCTTAAGCCCCTGAGGCAGATCCCCCCGAGCAGAAATGTCTCTATGAAACCAGCTCTAGTGTGGTTGCCGCACAGGAGGTGCAGCTCGTGCAATTTTCCGATGGGGTTCGCACGACCCTCCCGGTCTCCAGCATCCTGCTCGGATTCCTGTTCGCGGGCTTTTGGTGGACGCTGAACCGGGAGCTCACCTTTAAGCCAGAAGACAGGCATTTCAAGCTAGGCATCGGACTCCAACTGGTCGGCATGGCAATGCTGGCGGTCTTTGGAGTGGTGCTGCCCATGCGGGCGATTGCATATGCGAATCCGCAGCTGCTTCTTGACTACCGGGGAGTAGTCGTTGCACTGATCGTGATCTTTGGATACATGCTCACAGATCTCGGCCACTACGGCGTCTTTAGGTGGCCGAAATACACGACCCGACCCGAGAAATTGCTTTTCGCGGGTACGCTGCTGGCGGTCCTCGCCCTGATCGTGAAGTGGTATTGCTTCTGATCGCCCCTTTGAGCGCAATTGGAACAATACGAACTCTGCAGCCACCACCGACGCAGGCTGAACCCCTAGAGGGATGCGGGCGCATCGATCAGGACCGGGCAGTCTTTTCATCGTGATTGCTCAGGGTCTGCGATGGCGTCGCTTCACGGACAACTGCGCCAGCGAGCGAGCTAAACTTGCGTTCACTGACGCGAGGTCCTGAGAAGATAGTTGTTCCTGAAGCCGCGCCGCGGCGCGTTGGCGCGCTTCTTCGGCCTTTGCCTCGTCGATGTTCTCGGCGCGCACCGCCATATCCGTCAAAATGGCCACTCGGTCGTTCGTGATTTCAACCAGGCCCTCCCCAACCGCGAGGAAATCATCGTGGCCGCCCTTTTGCACCACCATTTCCCCCGGCACCAGCTGCGTCATCAGACGGACGTGTTGAGGGTAAATTCCCATCTCGCCCTCCACGCCCTGCAGCGTAACCATCTCCACGTCTTCGGAGTACACCGTCGCATCCGGTGTCACAATTTCGAGCTTCAAAGTGTTGGCCATAGGTTTCGGTGTTCGATGTCGGCATGCAGCCGGCCTCAACCTTGCTTGATTTCCTCAATCGGGCCCTTCATATAAAAGTTCGCTTCCGGCACGTCGTCGTGTTTTCCGTCGAGGATCTCTTTGAAGCCGCGAACGGTATCGGCCACGGGAACCTGTTTGCCTTCGCGTCCGGTGAACACCTGCGCTACGCTGAACGGCTGGCTCAGGAAGCGCTGAATCTTGCGCGCGCGGAATACCGTTAGCTTGTCTTCCGGAGAAAGCTCGTCCATGCCCAGAATGGCGATGATATCCTGCAGGTCTTTATACCGTTGAAGCACCTTCTGTACCCCACCGGCAACTTCATAGTGCTCCTGGCCTACGATTTCCGGCGCCAGCGCGCGGGAGGTTGAGGCCAGAGGGTCGACGGCGGGATAGATACCCAACTCGGCAATCGCGCGATCGAGGACGATGGTCGCATCCAGGTGCGCGAAGGTTGTGGCCGGCGCCGGGTCAGTCAGGTCGTCAGCCGGAACGTACACGGCCTGGAAGGACGTGATCGAGCCTTTTTTGGTCGAGGTAATTCGTTCCTGAAGGGCACCCATCTCCGCCGCAAGGGTCGGCTGGTAACCGACAGCGCTGGCCGTGCGACCGAGCAGAGCCGAGACCTCAGACCCGGCCTGGGAAAAGCGGAAGATGTTGTCAATGAAGAGCAACACATCCTGGTTCTTTTCGTCGCGGAAATATTCTGTGATGGCGAGCCCGGAGAGAGCCACGCGCAGACGGGCTCCTGGGGGTTCATTCATCTGGCCATACACCAACGCGATTTTTGACGCGCCCAGATTGTCCTGCTTGATGACCCCCGCCTCCGACATTTCGTGGTAGAGATCGTTTCCCTCACGGGTGCGCTCGCCCACTCCGGCAAATACCGAAACGCCACCATGGAGTTTGGCAATGTTGTTGATCAACTCCATGATCACGACCGTCTTGCCTACTCCGGCGCCGCCGAACGCGCCCACCTTGCCACCCTTCAGAAACGGGCAAATCAGGTCGATGACTTTGATGCCGGTAGCCAGCACTTGCGGAGAGGTCGATTGATCTTCCAACGCCGGCGGCTCGCGATGGATGGGATAGTATTTCTCGGCCTTAACCGGTCCGCGTTCATCCACCGGGTTGCCGGTGACATCAAAGATCCGTCCCAAGACACCGTCGCCCACCGGCATGGTGATGGGCTCGCCCTTGTCTCGGACCTCGAAGCCACGTTTGAGGCCCTCGGTACCGGCCATGGCGATGGCTCGAACCAACCTATCTCCGAGGTGCTGCTGCACTTCGAGCGTCACCTTCGCAGGCTGGTCCTTAATCTTGAAGTCGACCGTCAACGCATGGTAGATTCCCGGCAACGCTTCCGGGAACTCGACGTCCACCACCGGACCGCTCACTTTTACGATCTTGCCTTTGTTCATATTTTTCATTCCCAGTTCGCAACGATCAATATCTTTCGCTCAATCCGTCTGGCCACCAGCGATTTCCAGCAATTCCTTCGTGATATTGCCCTGCCGCTGCTTGTTGTATTCGAGTGACAGGTCGTGGATCAGGTGGTTGGCGCTATCGGTGGCGTTTTTCATCGACACCATGCGCGCACTCTGCTCGCTGGCTTTGGCATCCAGCAACACTTGATGAATATATAGATTGAGGTAATGCGAGAGCAGATACGCGACTACCGTCTCCGGATTGGGCTCGAACAGGGACTCGGTGTCGTCCGCTTTCAGCTCTTCCTCCGATTCCATGCCTGGAATTTTCAACTCGGTAATTGCACCCACCGGAAGGTAGTCGAGGGCGATCGGATCCTGTGTGAGGGTGTTCACGAATCGCGTGGCTACGACCTGGACCTGGTCCACTTCCTCCTTTAGAAAGAGGTCACGGGCGCAGGCTGCGATCGCCGCCGAATCGGAAAAGCGAGGAGCGTCCGCATATTCGAATTTCGCGACCAGCTGACGGCCGGTTCGCGCGACGAATTGCGCCGCTTTGCGTCCGGCTGTGATGAAGACCGTCGATTGAGGATCAAAACGGGATGCCACACGGAACACATTGGCGTTCAGGGCTCCGCATAAGCCCTTATCGGCGGCAATGAGAATTACCGCTCTCTTTCTGACGTCGCGCCTTTCGAGCAAAGGATGGCTGAAGTCTCCCATGCGGGTGGTCGCCTCCCGCTGGATACGGTACAAGAGGTACGCAAACGGGCGGCCCCCCAGCGCGGACTGCTGCGCTTTGCGCATTTTCGATGCCGCCACCATCTGCATCGCTTTCGTGATCTGCGCCGTGCTACTGACGGACCGGATGCGTCGGCGTAAGTCGCGGATACTGTGCATAAATCAAAAGTCCCAGAAGCCACTCAGGCTTATTTCCAGGTCTGCTTGAACTCCTCCGCCGCAGCCTTCAAATCGGCCACGACGGCACTGCTGAGCGCTTTTTCAGTTTCGATCTTCCGGAGTAATTCGATCTTGCGGGAGGTCAAGAACTCCGTCAGCTTTGCCTGGAAATCCTTGATCCGGCCGACCGGAACATCGCTCACGTAACCGTTCTGCACAACCCAGAGAACTGCCACCTGCACCTCGACCGGGATCGGGCTGTATTGTGGCTGTTTGAAGATCTCGATGATGCGTTTGCCGGCGTCGATCTTGGCCTGGGTCTTCGAATCCAACTCCGAGCCAAATTGCGCAAATGCCGCCAACTCGCGAAATTGCGCGAGATCACCCTTGAGCTGGCCGGCAACCTGCTTCATCGATTTGAGTTGCGCCGCAGAGCCCACGCGGGACACCGACAAGCCGACCGAAATCGCCGGGCGGACGCCCTGATAAAACAAGTCCGTTTCCAAATAGATCTGTCCGTCTGTAATCGAGATGACGTTGGTGGGAATGTAAGCAGACACGTCGCCGGCCTGGGTCTCGATAATGGGCAGGGCCGTCAGCGATCCGTTGCCATACTTTTCGCCGACGCGCGCAGCGCGTTCGAGCAAGCGGCTGTGGAGATAGAAAACGTCCCCCGGATACGCTTCACGGCCCGACGGCCGCTTCAACACCAGCGATACCTGCCGGTAGGCGACCGCGTGCTTCGACAAATCGTCAAAGACAATGAGCGCGTCCATGCCATTGTCCATGAACCACTCACCCATCGCCGCGCCCGCGAATGGAGCCAGATACTGATTGGTAGCCGAATCGGCGGCAGGAGACGCAACAATGATGGTGTAGGGCATCGCCCCGGCTTGTTCGAGCACCGCAATCGTCCGGGCAATGCTCGATTGCTTCTGGCCAACGGCGACGTAGATGCAGTACAGCGGACGGTGATTCTTGTCGCCAGCCGCCTCAGCCGCTTGGTTGAGACGCGCCTGGCTGATGATGGCATCGACACAGAGGGTCGTTTTGCCCGTCGACCGATCCCCGATGATCAATTGGCGTTGACCACGGCCGATGGGAACCATCGCATCAATCGCCATGATGCCCGTTTGCACCGGCTGACTGACGGGCTGCCGTCGGATAATCCCGGGAGCCATTTTTTCTACTGGATAGGCAACATCACTCTTGACGGGCCCCTTGCCGTCCACGGGTTCGCCCAACATATTCACGACGCGCCCCAGGAGGCCCTTGCCAACGGGCACCTGCAGCAACTTGCCCGTACAGCGCACCTCGTCCCCCTCTTCGAGGAGGGTGTAATCGCCCAGAACCACGACTCCGACTTCGGTCTCGTCGAGGTCCAACGCCAGGCCGGTGACACCGTGGCCAAGGTCCAGCATCTCGTTCAGCATTGCGTCGCTAAGACCTTCAACTCGGGCGACGCCGTCGCCGACTTCGCGAATGACGCCCACGTTCTGCTTCGCAGCCGTGACCTTAGCTCCGCTGATTTGCGCCTCAATTTCTTGCAACAGGTCAGCCATATTTCCCTTCGACTCGATCGACTTCGAACTGCAAGTCCCCTCGAGATCTTCACATTACTTTCAAAACATCTTCTCCAGCGCGGCTAATCCAGCGCGCACGCTGCCGTCATAAACATCACTGCTTACCTGGATACGCATTCCTCCGATCAACGCCGGATTGAGCACGAATGAAGTGGTGATGCCTGTTCCATACAGGTGCACGAGACTCGAGTGCAGGGTTGCCTGCAAATCCGCCGGCAAGGGAGTGGCGCTTTCCACTTCGGCCGAGCGCCGCAAGAGCTCCAGCTTCAACAACCGTTGGAAGTGAGCGAGCAAGATGAAGCTGCCACGCCGTTTGGCTTCGAGGACTTTTCCCACTGCTTCTCGAACCCGCGCCTCATCCAGCATTCCTCCGACCATGCAAAAGCGGAACAACTGCTTGGCTTCCCGCTGGAGTTGTTTGGTCTTCATCATTTTCGCTTCGCCTCCTGTTCATGCCGTCAATTGCCGGGCGGTCGCTTCGGCCAATCGCTGCTGATCGTCCGGCGTCAGAATTTTGCCGGTCACTTTGGCAGTCGCGTCGACGAGCAGGCGTCCGAACTCCCGCTTGAGCTCGGTTAGCATGCGCGTACGCTCCTGCGCCGACGCTTCTCGGGCCTTGACCACCACCTGCTCTGCGGAGGCGATGGCTTTCTGGGTTTCCTGCTCTTGCACGCGGGCCGCGGCAGCGCGAGCTTCTTCGATCAGTTTGTTCGCCTGGACATTGGCTTGGTCGAGCATCTCCTTGCGCTGCGCCTCGGTTCGGGACAGCTCGGCCTTGATCTGCTCGGCGTTCGCCTGCCCTTGTGCAATTTGCTGCCTCCGTTCTTGCAGGATTTTGAGAACGGGTTTATAGGCGAATCGCTGAAGAAGGATACAAACGATACAGAAGCTAATCATCTGAGCGAGCAAATGAGTCCAGTCCACGCCAAACGTCCTGGCGATCTCTTCGATCTGTCCGCTGCCGCCCGCAGTTACCAGCATTGCCAAAGCATGCATAGTCACACTCCCATCTCAGCGGGACGCATCGCCGTGCCTGGCCGGCGCCCCGAATTTCTCTTCCTGATGCCTTACTTGACCAGAAAGAGGGTGTAGAAAACGATCGCTTCGGCGAAGGCGATGGCCAAAATCGACTGGACCAGAACCTTCGTAGCCGCCACCGGATTGCGCCCCACTGCATCCGAAGCTTTCATTCCGATCAAGCCAACGGCAATGGCCGCTCCGAATGCCGCAAGACCCACGTGCAGATTTCCTGTCATATGACTTCCCCTTAATTTGCCGCCGACTCCTTCGGTGCAATGAATCTCAACGGCGAAATGTCTTAATCGATCGCGTGTGCCGCCGCTGACTCCTCTTCGTGCTGGCAAATCAGCAGGGTGAAGACAGCGGTCAGCAACATGAACACCAGAGCCTGAACCAGGCCCACCAGCAACTCCAGAAAATAGAACGGAATCGGCAACAGCCAGCT
>Ga0335069_10016059_pt1 | contig 10456 bp, 9 predicted proteins | sample Lox_Sample_11_FD_206714 | JGI IMG/M metagenome (GOLD analysis project Ga0335069, IMG submission 206714) | Soil microbial communities from Loxahatchee National Wildlife Refuge, Florida, United States - Lox_Sample_1.1 | ecosystem: Environmental > Terrestrial > Soil > Wetlands | place: USA: Florida...
TGGCGAGGCAGTCATCGAACTTCGCTTTATCCAGACCGACTTGCCCGGCCATCTCCTTGAGCTTGTCGGGGCTCAGGTCCGGTGCAGCGAATAGCTTGTCGTGGTACTCCCAGAACTTGCCCTGCGCATTGGCGCAGTTCGCCGCCTCCGCCGCCTCGCGGGCGTGGGCATGCATCGGCAGCGGGAAGTCGCGATGGACATAGCGTATCTTGTCCCCGTATGTGCTCAGGACTTGCTGCACAGTGGCCTCGGCGCGTTTGCAGAACGGGCACTCGTAATCGGAGAACGCGATGATGAGCACCGGGGCATTGGCACCGCCGCGTGCCGGGCGATCAGCGCTGCCGACCTGCACCACCGGCGGCGCCAGCGACACCGTCGTTTTGTACTTGCTTTTCAGTTGGGTGATGAACGCTTCGCGGCGCTCCGCGGCCTTTTGTTCTTTGATATAGTCGATGATGCGCGGCTTGATGCTCTCCAACGTGGCCTCGCCGAGCTGCTCCTTATTGTCGTCGTAGACCTTTTGAATCTCGGCGTCCGTCGGCGCGGTGAGCTTGTCGGTGACCTCCAGCTTCTGCAATGCTTCCGGTGTGATGCCGCGCGCCTTGGCTTCCTGATTGAACAGATCCTCGGCAATCATCTCATCCAGCCCTTCGCTGAGAACCTCGTAGCGCTGATTGTCCAACTCGATGAGCTTCGCGCGCACATGCTTCTCCAACTCAGCCCGACTGATCGTCTGTGTGCCGACAGAGGCGACCGGTCCCTCGGCCACAGCCGTCGCCGCAGCGCCCAGTACGATGATGCCAACGATGACGATTCGCATGAGTCCTCCTTGTGGAAAGCAACGAAGCTAGAGGGCGCTGCCCCCAAGGTCAACCGGCGAACATGCGGTTTCCTCATGGTACCTTGGTTTGCCTCGAATCTTATGCTTTCATGGATACAAAGATGAATGGGCTCGCTGCACACGGGTACCGAACGATAGTTCCTGTGTAGAGTCCTCTACAATCCCATGCGCACGAAAACGTACGTCGTGGGGCTCGGCGTGACTGTGCTGGTTTCACTGGCGCATCACGTTGCCGCCCGCGAATGGACCGACGAGATGTTTGAGCAAAAGGTGAGCGCCGGCCGCCCGTTCCTCGCGGTTGCCAGCCGTGACGCCGAGCGCGCCCACAGCGTCATCGGCTCGAGTCGGTTCTACCAGGTGCAACAGAAGGATACGTTCCTCGACATCGCACGCTACTACGACTTGGGATTCAACGAAATCAGCGAAGCCAATCCAGGTGTTGATGATTGGGTGCCCCCCCCGGGCCAAGCCATCTTGCTGCCGACCGAATGGGTCCTGCCGGACGTCGAATACCGCGGTGTCGTGATGAACATTCCCGAGATGCGGCTTTTCTACTTCCGTGCGGCTGGCGACGGGACAACCATGGTTACCACCTATCCGGTCGGACTCGGCCGCGACGAGTGGCGCACGCCGGAAGGCAAGTTCAAGGTCGTCGAAAAGACCGTCAACCCGCGCTGGATTCTGCCCGCGTCGATCAAAGCCGAGCATAAGAAAGACGGCAAGCCGGCTCCGGACTTCATCGCTGGCGGCGACCCTGAAAACCCGCTGGGCAAGTATCGGCTTCGTCTCACCTTGCCGCTGTACGGTATCCACGGGACCGACATCCCATGGGGCGTCGGCATGGAGGTCAGCCACGGCTGTGTGCGTCTCTATCCGGAGGATATCGAACGCCTGTTTCCCATGATCCCCGTTGGGACACCAGGTCAGTTCGTCTATCAGCCGGTGAAGGTCGGAGCACGGGAAGGGCACATCTTTCTTGAAGTCCACAAGGATATCTACGGCATGCTGCCTGCACCGTATCGCGAGGCGCTGCGCCTCATCGACAAGTTCGGCTGGCGTGCGCAAGTCGATATTAGCCGCGTGCAGCGCGCGGTGATCGAGCAATCGGGCGTGCCGATGGACGTGACCCGCGAGGTGGATGTCGAGCAGGTGGAAGACGAGACCGTCCATCCGCGTAGCGAGCCGGCAACACACCAAGTCCGCGCCGCCGATTTTCCGTCGCCACGCACACACTGACCCGCAAGGGCTTGGGAGCGGCGCGCGATCGTGAGCCCTCTTCTGGGCCTTGTGGGATACGCCAGTGCCTGAACCGTGGTGCAAAGCCCCTCTCTGCGTCAGCCGCCGAAGGAGTTACCGACGCAGAAACAGATCGACACGGCAGTGGGATCGCTGCGCCGCAACGTTTCGCATTCCACCTGCGCCCGGAAGATCTGCCCGCGGGCGTCACTGGTCATCAAGAAGCGCCGGGTGACCGGGATGGTTTGCGGGTGCGGATAGCTGTAGTAGCCCCATACAGTGCACGGGTTCACGGTGCTCAGCCGCTGCCGGACGGCGGCGTTCTCCTCGGCGAGGGCGCGATTCTCCTCGGACAGCTGGGTCAGCCGACCCTCCAACTCCGATTGCTGGCCGGCTTCGTCCTCCTGAGTCTTGTACAGCGCCTCCAGCTGCTTGGCGAGACGCGCGCTCTCATCGCGCAGAGCGCCATTCTCCTCGCGCAGGAACTTCATCCGTTCCTGTGCACGATCACGTGCCGACCGCGCCGCCTCCAGGGCGCGCACCAGGTCTTTCCCGTCTTTGCCGTTTTCCGGACGCTCGGGTGACACGCTGGGTGGGGTTTCGGGAGCGTGGACCTGGAACCAGCGCTCGTCGTGCACCAGCGCACCGAATCGCGGTGAACTGATCTCGATCTCGTAGCCGGCGTCGCGCGGAAACTGATCGACCTGGAGCACGTACGGCGACTCATGGACGCCGAGATCGTGGAGTGCTTCGCCCGCGGCCGAGAGTCGCACGCGCATGCGCTGCGGCCCCTCCCAGCGCAGCTGCACCGGCGGGGTCACCACGTCTTCGGGCGTCGGGGAGAGAATCGCCGGCCGTACCTGCTGCAGCAAACTGGTGCGAAACACCAGATCGCTGGCCATCACCGCCGCGGCACACAGCAAGGCCGTCCCCAGCGCGCGTATCATGGCTGTGACCCGCCGTCGCGTCGACCTGTCGGCCAGGCCTCGAACACGCACCGATTATACGCAAAAAGCCGCGCCCATTGATATGGTTGCACCTGCCCATGACGCGGCGCGCGACTCCCGGGATGTGGCGCGCTCGACTTACCTTGCCCTGCTGCCGGAATTTGTATACACGGACGAACCATGGTCCTTGATTTTCTGTTGGGGATGTTTTCCAACGATCTGGCGATCGATCTCGGCACTGCCAACACGCTCATCTACGTCAAGGGCGAGGGCATCGTGTGCAACGAGCCGTCGGTCGTCGCGGTGCAAAAGGAGGCGCGCGGCGGACGCCGCGTACTCGCCGTGGGCGCGGAGGCCAAGAAGATGTTGGGACGCACCCCGGGCTCGATCGTGGCGATTCGCCCGCTGAAGGACGGCGTCATTGCGGATTTCGAGATCACCGAAGCGATGCTGCGCTATTTCATCCAAAAGATCCACAATCGCAAGGCCCTGGTGCGGCCGCGCATCATCATCTGTGTGCCCTTCGGAATCACCGAAGTCGAAAAACGCGCCGTGAAGGAATCGGCGGAATCGGCCGGTGCCCGCGAGGTGTACCTGGTCGAAGAGCCGATGGCGGCTGCCATCGGCGCCGGGTTGCCCATCACCGAACCCACGGGGAATATGATTGTCGACATCGGCGGCGGCACTACTGAAGTCGCCGTCATCTCGTTGAAGGGGGTCGTGTTCTCGAAGTCGGTGCGCGTCGGCGGCGACAAGATGGACGAAGCCATCGTGCAGTACATCAAACGCAAATACAATTTGCTCGTCGGCGAGCGTACCGCTGAACTGATCAAGATCACCATCGGCTCGGCGTATCCGGGCAATGAAATCCAGACCATGGAAATCAAAGGTCGCGACCTGGTCGCCGGCGTTCCCAAGACGGTGGAAGTCTCCGACGAGGAGATTCGCGATTCGCTCCTCGAACCGATCAACCAGATCGTCGACGCCGTGCGCATCGCGCTCGAGCGCACGCCTCCCGAGCTGGCTTCGGATATCGTCGACAAAGGCATTGTCCTAGCCGGGGGCGGGGCGCTGCTGCGCAACCTCGATGTTCTGCTGCGCGAAGAGACCGGGTTACCGATCATGCTCGCCGATGATCCACTGACTGCGGTAGTCATGGGGGCCGGCAAAGTGCTCGATGAATTGTCGCTGTTGAAGGACGTCACCATTCAATAGATCAGACTGAAGGGTTTGGGAGCTTGAGTGACGGCTGGTAGGGTTCGGAACGCGCGTTCCACCGACGACCCGCGCTGCCTGATCCTCTTGAACCCTCGGTGATACGGGTTCCATGCTGGATTTCATCCGGAGAAACCAAGTCGTTCTCGCCTCCGGAGTCTTGCTGCTGATCTCACTGCTGATGCTATCGGCGGGCTCGCGCACGCGCCGTCGCATCGATCCAGTCGGCCGCATCGCTCTGGAGGGTATGCGACCCTTGCAGGGAGCCGTGGCAGCTGGTGTCGATACGGTGGCGACGACGTGGCGCGGGTATCTGGCCCTGGTCGGCGTCCGGCAGGAAAACGAACGGCTGCGCTCGCGGGTGCTCGAGCTCGAACAGCAAGCGGTTCGCCTCGCCGAAGTCGAGCAGACCGACAAGCGCCTCGCCGAGCTGCTGAATTTCCGTTCGACCCTCGAGGGCAGCGTGCAAGCAGCACAGATCATCGGCCGCGATCCGTTGCCGTGGTTCAGTACGGTGATCATCGACAAGGGTACCGCGAGCGGCGTCAACAAGAGCATGGCCGTGCTTTCCCCCTTCGGCGTCGTCGGCCAGACCACGACGGTGAGCGCCAACTCCGCCAAGGTGTTGCTGGTCACGGATCACAACAGCGGGATCGACGCCGTGGTCCAACGCAGCCGCGCGCGCGGCATCGTCGAAGGGGCGCTCGACGGCGGCTGTGTGATGAAGTATTTGAAGCGCGGGGAAGAGGTGCAGGTGGGTGATCGGATCGTGACCTCCGGCTTGGATGGCATTTTTCCGAAAGGCATCATGATCGGCGAGGTCACTCATGTGACGCGTGGCAATCGCGGGCTCCTGCAGGTCGCCGACGTCAAGCCCAGCGTGCCGCTCGATCGCATCGAAGAAGTGCTGGTGACGGGCCCCGGCACCCGCCTGAAGGACGAGACGCCATGATCCGCGGTGGCGTCCTGTTCGCGGTGATCGCCGTGCTGGCGTTGCTGTTCCAGACAACGGTGCTGCCGCTGGCGTCCGTCGGCCGCGCCACCCCGGATCTGCTGCTCATCATCTGCGTGTATCTCGGCTTGCACCAGCACACCGTCACCGGTGCGGTGGGGGCGTTCGTCCTCGGCTATCTGCAAGACACGTTTTCCGGTAGCGTCGTCGGTCTCAACGCATTCGGGATGTGCCTCGTGTTCACCATCGTCTATCTCACCTCACGGCGGCTCTGGGTCGACAACGCAATTTCCAAGGTGGTCGTCGTCTTTCTCGCCTCGATCCTTAAGACGATGGCGGTGCTCGCGATGGTCGCGCTGTTCATGTCGGCAGACGGACTGTGGAAAACGATCTTGGGATATTTGCTCATCGAGGCGGCACTCGCCGCGATCTTGAGTCCTGCGGTCTTCGCCCTGTTGGCGCACACGCAACAGCTGACCGTCGTGGAAGAGGGGTAGCATGGTGCCGCTCACTCAGCGCGAGGTCGTGCCGGTTGTATTGCGCCGCCGGCTCGGCATCGCGCTCGGTTTGAGCCTCCTCTGCTTGTTGATCTTGCTGGCGCGGCTGTGGGATCTGCAGATTTTACGTGGTGATGAGATGCGTGTTTTATCGGAGAACAATCGCATCCGTCTGCACCGCGTGCAAGCGACCCGCGGCACGGTCGTCGACCGCTACGGCCGCGTGCTGATCGACAGCCGTCCGTCGTTCGATGCCATGCTGGTCGCAGAGGATGCGCGCAACCCGGAGCTGACGATCGAGAATCTGGCGCAACTCCTGCATCAGAGCACGGCTGACATGCATACGTTGCTGAGGCAAGCGGCCCTGCGGCCCCCATTCGAAGAGATTGCCGTGAAGCGCGACCTCGATTGGGACGAGGTCGTCGCCTTGGAGACCCATCAGCTCGACCTCCCCGGCATCAGCTATCCCCTCGGCACCAAACTCGCCCATATATTGGGGTACGTCGGCGAAGCCAGCCAACAGGATCTGCAGAGCGACTCCGGGTATCGCATGGGCGACCTGGTGGGCAAACTGGGCTTGGAAAAACGATGGGAACATTATCTGCGCGGCGTCGACGGCGGCCAGCAGGTGGAAGTCGACGCCGTCGGTCGCAAGCTGCGCGTGCTGCGCGAGGTCGACGAGGTTCCCGGCGATATTATCAAGCTGACGATCGATCTTGATTTACAGAATGCCGCCTCGCAGGCGCTCGGCGAGCGCGACGGCTCGGTGGTCGCGCTCGACCCGAACACCGGAGAGATTCTGGCGCTCGTCAGTACGCCGTCGTTCGACCCCAACGTGTTCGCGCGCGGCGTACGGCGCAAGGAGTGGCAGGGTCTGATGACCGACAAGCACCGGCCGCTCAACAACCGTGCGGTTCAGGGCCAGTACCCGCCCGGCTCGACGTTCAAGATCGTGGTGGCCACGGCGGCGCTCGAAGAGGGGATCATCAATCCCTTCACCCGCATCCATTGCGGCGGCGGCGTCCAGTTCGGCAATCACTATTTCCGGTGTTGGAAAAAAGGCGGGCATGGGTCGGTGAACCTGCATGAAGCGTTGGTGCAGTCGTGCGACACGTTCTTCTACCAGGTCGCGCAGCGCCTTGGCATCGACGTCATTGCGCAATACGCGCACACCTTCGGACTCGGCATGCCGACGGGCATCGATCTTGAGCACGAGCGACCCGGGACGATCCCCGACACCGAATGGAAGCGCCGGCGCTTCAAGCAGCCATGGTTTGCCGGCGAAACCCTCTCCGCAGCGATCGGACAGGGCTATGTCACCGCAACGCCGTTGCAGATGGCGGACGCGATTGCGACCGAAGCCGTGGGCAAACGTTACCGCCCGCATTTCGTGAAACAGGTCGAGACCCCCGAGGGAGAAGTGGTGCATAGCGAGTCACCGGAGCTCGTCGCGACCCTGCAGGTCCGCGCCACCACCCTCGCGCAGGTGCGCGACGGCCTGCGTGACGTCGTGAATAGTCCGCACGGCACAGGCAAGAACGCGCGCCTCAAAGACGTCGAAGTCGCCGGGAAAACCGGGACCTCGCAGGTGGTCAAGCTCGGCAAGGAACGCCTCAAGGCCGCCCAAGTCCCCTGGCAACAGCGCGATCATGCGTGGTTCGTCGCCTATGCGCCGGCGGAGGCGCCGGAAATTGCCGTCGCCTGCCTGGTCGAGCACGCCGATGGTGGCGGCGGGGCGATCGCGGCGCCGGTCGCGCATGACGTCCTGCAAGCCTACTTTCAGCTGAAGAAGCAACGGGAGAGTGCCCACTATGCTGCGGATCGATCGCCGACTGATCGCGCATTTTGATTGGCTCCTGCTCGCCTGCGCGTTGCTGGTGATCGCCTGCGGGCTGCTCACCGTCCTCAGTGCCACCCACAGTCCCGGGCGCTTGTGCAGCGGACTTTTTCTGCGCCAGCTGATGTGGACGGGCCTCGGCCTTATTGCGTTGATCGCGGTATTGAGCTTCGACTACCATTGGTTGGCGCGCTACGGCTTCGGCGTGTACGGTCTCGCTCTTGTCCTGCTCATCGGTACCGCCCTCTTTGGGTCGTCGGGTGGCGGCGCACGTCGCTGGCTGGTGCTCGGTCCGATGTCCTTGCAGACATCCGAGTTCGCCAAGTTGGCCCTGGTGGTGGGATTGGCGACGTACCTCCATCGGCAGGTGGGCGATCGCAGCTTGCCGCTGCGCGCGCTGGCAATCCCCGTCGCGCTCTTGGCACCATTGGCGCTGTTGATTCTCAAGCAGCCGGACCTCGGGACCGTCATGGTGTTGGCGTTCACCGCCGGGGCGGTCTTGTTGTTAGCCGGATTGCGGCTGCGCTTGGTCCTCGTTGTGGCAGCTGTCCTAGTGCCGGCAGTGCCGCACGTCTGGAGTCATCTGAAGCCGTATCAACAACGGCGCGTCCTGACGTTCATCAACCCGAACGCCGATCCCCTGGGCGCCGGATACCACGTCATTCAGTCGAAGATCGCCATCGGGTCGGGCATGCTCGACGGTAAGGGTTTCCTGCATGGCACGCAAAATCGTCTCAATTTCTTGCCGGAGCAGCACACCGACTTCATCTTTTCGGTGTTCGCCGAGGAGTGGGGATTCATCGGAGCGTGCGTGCTGATGGCTCTGTACACCGCGCTCCTCCTGCGCTGCTTCATTGTCGCGACTCGCGCCCGCGATCCCTTCGGCGTCTTACTGGCCTTCGGACTCACCGCAATGATCTTCGGCCAGGTGCTCATCAATATCGGCATGGCGTCCGGGGCGCTGCCCGTGGTTGGCATTACCTTGCCGTTTTTCAGCTATGGCGGCTCGTCTCTCCTGGCAAGTCTCATTGCGATCGGCTTGCTCATGAACATCAGCATGCGGCGGTTCACGTTTTGAAACCGCTGGCGCGGCGCGCAACCACATGGCTCTGAAATCGGCATCTTCCCACCCGGGTGCTGCTGCCGGCCGTGATGACAGTGACCTGCGGCCCACGCCACAGCAGCGCTACATCGACGATCTGCGGACCACGGCGGAGCTGCTGCTCCGTGATGGCGCCTCAGTCGGCGATCTCAAACTCGCCACTGCCGCACTCATGGAGATGCGAGTGGCGTTCAAAACGTTCGCGCCCTATCGCCAGACCCGTAAGGTCAGTACCTTCGGCTCGGCGCGTACTCGCGAGGGCGACCCGGTCTTCAAGCTCGCTGAAGAGTTTGCGCGGCGTATGGCGGACTGCGGCTACATGATCATCACCGGCGCCGGGCCGGGCATCATGGAGGCCTGCCAGCGCGGCGCCGGCCGCGAGCGCAGCTTTGGGATCAACATTCGATTGCCATCGGAACAATCGGCCAACGTGGTGATCAGCGGCGATCCAAAGCTCATCAACTTCCGCTATTTCTTCACGCGCAAGTTGTTCTTTTTGAAGGAAGCCGATGCCGTCGTCCTGTTTCCCGGCGGCTTCGGCACACATGACGAAGGCTTCGAGACCCTGACGCTGTTACAAACCGGCAAGACGCGACCCGTACCCATCATCTTTCTGGACCGTCCCCGTGGAACCTATTGGAAAACCTGGCAGCGCTACGTGGAGGATCACATTCTACGGCGTGGCATGATCGCCGCAGAGGATCTGGCGCTCTACAAGGTGACCGACAACGTGGATGCTGCCGTTGACGAGATCGTCACGTACTATCGGGTGTATCATTCCTCGCGATTCGTGCGTGACCGTTTCGTCATGCGGCTGTCACGGCGTCTCCCGGAACCCTACGTGTGCGCGTTGGCGCAAGAGTTCCGCGACATCACCCCTGACGGCGTGATCGAGCAACGCGCCGCATTTCCCGTCGAACGCAACGAGCCGGAGATCTTCGATCTGCCGCGCTTGGTCATGCGCTTTGATCGGCTGCATTTCGGGCGCCTGCGGCAGTTGATCGACCGCATCAACACCGCACCCATAGCCTGAAGGATAGTGGGGGCATCCCCCCGCACTCTTGAGCCCGCGGTTGTGCTCCGATAAGAGCGCCAGCGGAGGATCAGCAATGGATGTCGGACGTTTCTTTGAGGATTACACCGTCGGTGAAGTGATCAAACACTGGCCGGGACGTACCATTCGCGACTTCGACGATACCTGGTTCACCCTGATGACTATGAATACGAACCCGCTCCATTTTGACGACCACTACGCCAGTCAATCGCAACATGGCCGCTGCCTGGTGAACGGCGTGCTGGTTTTTGCCATTACCGTGGGCATGAGCGTACGTGATGTCAGCCAGAACGCCATCGCCAACCTGGAATACGAATCCGTCCGCCATCTGGGCCCGACCTTCCACGGCGATACTCTCTACGCAGAGAGCGAGGTCCTGGAAAAAACCGAGTCAACGTCCAAGCCCGATCGTGGCGTGCTGTACGTCGAGACGCGCGCCTGGAATCAGAAGAATGAACGGATTCTGTCCCTCCGCCGCCGGGTATTGATCGCCAAGCGCCCGACATAGGCAGCCAGTAGACTCCCATACTGCAAAATTTCTGGGCAGTCGCTCATTTTGCAGGCACTCCATCTGCTGTCGCGAAACAATTGTGGCCCCTGAACCTTCCGCCGTCGCGCCGCGCCGCCATGGCACCCGCGTTGCTGCACGCGCAGTCGTGCCGTGGGGCGGACTTCGTCGGCAGAACTACTTTCAGAGAAAGGGGAGGACATCATGCAACAGGGGAAGAGGCTAGGATGGGCGGTATTGGCTTTGTTAGCGGCGAGCGGGCTTCCG
>Ga0335069_10016060_pt1 | contig 10455 bp, 16 predicted proteins | sample Lox_Sample_11_FD_206714 | JGI IMG/M metagenome (GOLD analysis project Ga0335069, IMG submission 206714) | Soil microbial communities from Loxahatchee National Wildlife Refuge, Florida, United States - Lox_Sample_1.1 | ecosystem: Environmental > Terrestrial > Soil > Wetlands | place: USA...
GCGGCACTTACCACGCGAGGCAGCGAGGGCGGCGCTGCCGCTCACGGACCTGAGGAGGCCGTCTCGCAAGCAGGCGAGCGAGCATCCGCCAGGCCTCGATGACGCGAGCGGTCGCAGAACCCTGACACACCCGTGACGCTCGTCGGGTAGCCTCTCCCGTTCTCTCGGAAGGCAGGGCCATGTCCTCCTCTGGCTTCGCAGCTCTCGACCGGCGTGCCATCGCCACCATCCGTGCCTCGGGGCGGCACCTGCTGGTGCAGGGCGCCATGGGGCTCCACTCGTCCGACGGCCTGGCTGGCAAGGTCGCCTCCGCGCCCAGCGGACGCCTGGCGTGCGTCGGAACGATCTCGGGAGTCGGCAAGACCCCCGAGCTGCTGCGCGCCGAGCTGCGGCGGGCGGCGGCCGAGGCCGGCGGAGGCTACGTCGGCGTGAACCTCATGGCTGCCATCGATCGCCGCGACTTCATCGACCTGGCCCGGGTCGCGATCGAGGAGCGCGCCAGCTTCCTCGTTCAAGGCGCCGGCATCTCGCGGGAGATCGTCCGCTGGTGTCGCGAGTCCGGCACGCCCTTCGTGGGGATCGTCTCTTCGGGCCGCCTCGCGGCCATGTACGAGCGCTGGGGCGCCGAGTTCCTGATCGCCGAAGGCGCCGGCGCCGGCGGACACATCGGCGACATCCACCTGCCCCTGACCTCGCTCGTCGAGGAGGTCCTCGCGCAGACCACGCTACCCGTGGTGGCCGCGGGCGGGATCGACGCCGGCGACGCGGCGGCGCTGCTCGCGACCGGCGTCGCCGGCCTGCAGCTCGCGACGCGCTTCATCGCCTGCAGCGACGGCGACGCGCACGCAGGCTTCAAGGAGATGCACCTCGGAAGGAGCGAGCGGGACGTGGTGGTGATCACGAGCTGCGTCAAGGGGATGAAGGCGCGCGCCGTCCGGAACCCGTTCACGGAAGCGCTCGCGGCCGGTGAGTGCTTCCCGCCGCGCTCGAAGAGGTGGTTCTTCGGGGCCGCTGGGTACCGCGGCCGCCGCAGCTCCTGCGTCGAGTGCCTCGGGCAGGGCCTGTGCCTGTGCCAGGCCAGCGGCTTCCGCAAGAGCTTCTGCATCCAGGACGCGCTGCTGCGCGCGGTCAAGCTCGGCGACAGGGAGGGCGGGCTCTTCTACTCCGGGCAGAGCGTCACGCAGATCCCTGAGCGAACGATCGCGGAGCTCGAGCCCGCCTGGAAGATCATCGCCGGCATCGAGGATGGGATCGTCCGCTGGGAGCAGGCGCACGGGAGCATCCCTCTCCCGGGCGGGGTGCTCGCAGCCGCCGACGGGTGAGCGCGGCGCGCCCACCGGCGCATCGGTGCGATATCGAGGATGGAGCGGTAGCTCCGCTCGCGACGCGCTAGAGTCCTCCGCATGGACCGCCGACAAGAGCCCGATGCGCTCGCACGCATTCCCACTCGCTACCAGGTGGGTTCCCACGAGATCCAGGTCGCGCTGACGAGCCACTGGGCCTGGTCCTGTGCGGTGGATGGCGCACCGCTCGAGGGCCGCTTCGAGACTCAGGCCGAGGCCTGGGAGAGCGGCGTCCGGGAGTGCGCCCGCCGCGACTCCGACGCCGGGCGCTGAGGCCGAACGCCTCAGCGGACGCGCTGCACGGTGCGGCCATCGGAGGCGATCATGTCGAGCCGGCGGGCTTCGAGGGCACCGGCCTGGCGTGCACGGGACTCGGAGCAGAAAGTGAAGAGCTGACGACCGTCGACGGTGACGCGCCACCGGAGCGGCTCGACCCGCTCGACCCCCACCACGTGGCCCTTGACCACTCGCTCGGTGTACGCGGGACTTATCGATGGATCCTAACAGACGGACCGGCGGCCCGCCCCGTCATGTGGCCCTGTTCGCGACGCTGGCGGCCGGACTCCACCTTCGGCTTGGCACCTCGGGACCGAGGGACACGCGTGCCATCTTGGGGCGTCCCGGGACGCGGCTCGACTTCGGGGACCGATTTGGGTAGGGTGCGCGCTTCCCGCCCACTCGGAAGGGAAGCAGGCATGCGCGGCACGTCGCCGTCGCATTCACAGAGAGAAACGAGATTCCACAGCACATGGCAACCGGTACGGTCAAGTGGTTCAACGACGCGAAGGGCTTTGGCTTCATCACGCAGGCGGACGGCGGCGACGACGTCTTCTGCCATCACACGGCGATCCAGGCCGATGGATTCCGGTCCCTGGCCGAGGGACAGAAGGTGGAGTTCGACGTGACCCGCGGGCCGAAGGGCCTGCAGGCGGCGAACGTCCGGCCGATCAGCTGATCGTCCGCGCGTCACGCCGCAACGCAGAAGCCCGGCCGCCCGGCCGGGCTTTTGCGTTTCAGGCGACACGTCTTGCTGGAGCTGCACGGCGTGGCGGGCGATCCCGAGCGCGGAAGTCTCGTCGCCTCTCCGCCGGGAGGCTCATCGCCCAGCTCCTCCAGGCGCGAGCCAGCCCCGAGGTCGTGAACCCGCTCCTGCGGGCCGAGAGCCTTAGCCCCGGTCCCCTGGCGGCGCTCGGGCGGGCCGTGCGCCCGCCGGCAGGTTGTGCCCGTCGCGTTGATGACGGACCCGCTTCCCGCCCGCGGCAGAACGGGGCCTGTCCGTGCGCACCCTTCGGTGGTATCTTAGCAAGACTCGCGCCCGACCACCGTCCGTGGAGATGGTCGCCCTCCGCGACGAAAGGGGCGACCTTGGTTCAGTTTGCGACGGGGATGATGGTGCGCCACTCGACGCTGGGTATCGGTCGGGTGGTGGCGATGGAGAAGACCGCGGTCCACGTCTTCTTCCCCAGCGGCGAGAGGCACGCGGCGGCCAAGCTCCGGCTGGGTGTCGCGGAGCCGTTCCTGCACCCGGATCCCGAAGCTCACGACGAGCGGCTGGACGCCCTTCCCCGGTTCGTGCTCGACCCGGGTACCGGGCGCTACTCCCCCGAGCAGGTGCGCGCCGCGACCGCCCGCAAGACCAAGCGGAAGTGAGCCACCCGCTGCCGGCTGCGGTCGCCCGCCGGCTCGCCCGGCCAGACCTCTGACGTGGTGACCGCCTGCCAGAGGCGAGCGGTGGAGACTGGTCGACACCACAGCGGAGATAGGGAGCACGGTGAACCGCGGGTGCCGAGGCCCGCCCTGGAGACCCTCATGCTCTTCTGGAGCAAGACCGAGTCCGGCTGGGCCATGAACCTCGATGGAACGGACGCGGCCCACGGGTTCGCGCTCCCGCGTGTCGAGCTCCGCTCCAGCCCGAGCGGATGGGTCTGCGCCTGCCACCTGCCCGATGGCCTGTCATGCCTGGTGCCGCTCGGGCACCCGGGCGGCGTCGCCGAGGCGATGCGGCTGGCGATGGAGGGCAGCCTGGGGGCGCTCGGCGGGAAGCACGAGGCGGAACTCCGTGCGCTGCTCGACGCGCCGCGCTGAGGGGACCCGGGTGGATCGCCTCCCCTACCCGAGCCCACGCCAGCGCGCCCTCCTCACACCCCTGTTCCGCATCCTGCGCGCCTACTTCCGCGCGCAGGCCCACGGGCTGGAGGCGATCCCCTCCGATCGCCCCGTCCTCTACGTCGCCAAGCACCCGCGCTGCTACCTCTACTTCGAGACCATGCTCCTCGGCGTCTTCACCTTCTTCGACGACCCAGGGCTGCCCGAGCTGCAGGTCATGGAGAAGCGGGGCACCTCCTTGCACCGCGCGCCCATCCTCGGCTGGATTCGACGAAACATGAACACGATCGCCGCCACCGAGGACGGTGCCGTGGAGGCGCTGGCCGCCGGTCGGTCTGTGCTCGTGTTCCCGGGGGGTGCTCGCGAGCTCTTCGGCCCGCCCGACCTGATTCGCTGGAGGGGCCACGACGGGTTCGCCCGAATCGCGGCGCGTGCGCGGGCACCGGTGATCCCGGTGGCCATCGCCGGCGCCGATCGGCAGCATCCCTGGCGCCTCCGCCTCGGAAGGCGCAACACCCTCTGGCTCCCGCCGCTGCCGCTGCCTGTTCGCCTCGACTACTGGTTCGGCGCGCCGCTTGTACCGCCCCCGGCCGACCGTCCGGACGCCGTGGCCCGGTTCGCCGACGACGTGGCCGTGCACACGCAGGACCTACTCCACGTCGCCGCCCGGGCACGGGAAGCCGTGGGCGAGGCGCGCGCGCGCCTACCAGCCCGGCCCGGTCTCGTCTGCACGCCGCACCGGGTGCCGCTCACGCGCTCGCGGACGAGCCTCCCCCCTGGTCCGGGTTCGGGATCGCTTCCGGCTCGAGCCGCGGGTGCAGCAGGCCCACGCAGGCCGGGCAGGTGACGCCGCGCGCGTGCTTGGTGGAGCGGTGCTCGAAGCCGCGCAGGCCGCAGAGCGTCTCGCGCCGGCGAACGTCGAAGAAGTGGATGACGCTCACCCGGACCAGTTCGTCCATGTTCAGACCCTCGAACCGGGCCGACGAGGGAGCAGGAGCGCTCCGGGGCAGGTGCGGTTCCGACGGGGGAGTCATAGCGGCGGGCGGGGGGATGGGCAACGAAACACAATCCGGGGCACCCGGCGCACGGCGTGGCGACGTCCTGGGCTTCGCATGTTCGGGTGACCCATCGCACCGGTGGCCACCCGCATCCCTGCCGATCGGCTTCCCTGCAGCGCGCCGCCCGGGCCGTGCAGGCGATGCGCCGCCTCTCCCGCGAGGCCATCGCTCGCCGGGAAACGGGTGCAGGGCGCCCGCCGTGACATCCCGGTGATGCGCGTCTCTCGGCGATGATGCCCCGCTGCTCCCCCACCGTCCGTGTTCGATGTCGTCAAGACACGGGATTCCACGCCGATCTGAAGCGGGGCGCCGCCGCGCATTTCCAGCGCGCCGGCCGCCGCTCCCGCTCGGGTGGCGCAGCCGTGCACACCAAGATGGCGATCCTCCTGGTCTGGTTCGGCGTCTCCTGCGGGCTTTTTCTGCGCGAGCTCGTACCTGTGGCGCTTCAGGCACAACGCCCTGCACCACGCCTACGCCCACATCGATGGGATTGGACGCGGACATCGATGCCGCTCCTGCCTTCGCCTCGCGCCCTCCCTCGCCACCAGCACGTCCACGCCTGGCCGCTCTGCGGCCTCCTCGCGATCACGTGGTGGCTCGTAGACGACCTGGTCGACCTCGTCCGCGGGTGCATCCAATCGGTCGCGTTCCCGCCCTTCACCGGGCGGCAGCTCTCCACGCGGGTTGCCGGCAAGGTCGTGTTCGTCACCAGGCGGTCCTCGTCCCCTGGTTCGTCTTCCGGAGCGACTGGATCGTGCCGCTCTTCCTCTTCTTGGGGGGATCCTCGGCGCCGGCCTTCCAGCTCGCCCACGCCGTACCCGACGCCGAGCTCCGCGTGGCCCTCGCGGGAGAGCGGCGGATGTCGACCGGCTGGGCGAGCCATCAGGTGCGCGCCACCGTCGACTTCGCGCCCTGCGATCGCCTCCTCGGCTGGTGCGTCGGCAGCCTGGAACCTCCAGCTCGAGCACCACCTGCTCCTGGAGGCGCGCCACCAGCACTCGACTGCAAGCGGGCATGGTCGAGGCGGCATGCCCGGAGCACCGCGTTCCCGACCACACGCAGCCGACGCTCCGCGGCGCCGTCGCCGCGCACGTCAGCCTGTACGCCCTGGGATGGAACGGGCGCCGGCCCAGCCCCGTCGGCGGGCGCCCACAGGGGCGCGGCCATCGAGGCACACGCCCCACCGGAGAGCCCGTCTCGTGCGGGCTGACCTCTGGGTCCGTGCGATCCAGCCACGCCGAGGCGGCCGCTCGCCGGGTGGCGTATCCCGCACAAAGAGAGCAGAATGGTGGTGATCTCGGTCCAGGGTGCCGTTCTGTGGATGGGTCGGACCGGTGCGGGGAGCTCCGGGACGTGCGTAGGGCAAGGACAGACATGATCAACAAAGCAGCTGCGCCGGTCAGCCAGGAAACGGAGCGCTCGATCCTGAACATCGCGCCAGAGGAGGAGTGCCTCGACTGGATCTGCTATCGCGTCCGAGGCGGAATCGACCCCGTCGTCGATGCCCCCGCCCCGAAGCCTCCCGCCACCTCCGACCCGTTGCGGGTGCGCCCCGGACGCGAAGACATCGAGAGGGCTCTCGGCAATCTCGTGAACCTCGGCCTGCTCACCTACGATGGCCGGCGCTGGAGCATGACCTCGAAGGGGTATGCGGCCACCTAGCCGGCCCACCGATCGGGCGCGCCGGCCGTGCGTCGGTCGCGCCGGATGAAGTGGCCACAGGACGCCCGACGGACCCTGGCCTCTCCCGGGGCGGCGGGACCGCTCGGTGGCGCCGCGCAGCGAGCCACCCGTCGCGCGAGAGTCACTGCTGTGTCACCGTCCCGAGCGCGGGGGTGCGCGGCGATGAAGCTGCGGCGCTTGGCTTCGAGGGCCCGGCCACATTGGATGTTGAACGGCAGCCGAACATCGACGCTGACACGCCAACCGATCCTCCAGCTCGATGCCGACGATGTGACCTCCGACCCCGAGTCCTCAGCCGCCAGCGGCTGGTTGCACTCGCGGCCTCCCATTCGCACGACGTCGAAGTGCAGATGAGGGCTCCGGACTGGTTCCCGACCTGCCCGGGTCGCAGGCGCCCGCGACCATGGTGATCGTCTTCCCCCCGCGGCGGGCAGGGCGTACAAGGGGCACATGGGAATACCCGACAAGAGGAAGCAGTCGCTCTACTTCCCGGAGGACATGCTCCGGGAGATCCAGGCCGAGGCCACCCGCCAGGATCGCTCGCTCTCCTGGATCGTCCAGCACGCCTGGAACACCGCGCGCTCGACGATCGGGAGGATCCCGGGCATGGGGGAGATCAGGCCATCCGCCACCGCGTCGGAGACCGGAAAGGCGCCTATCCCCTAGCCTCACGGAGCCGGGAGGCTGGCCTTCCGGCGACGAGAAGGGCGTATGGTCTTCGGATGCCCGATGAGCTCGTGATCGATCTGCGGCGAACGCAGCTCTTGGCCGTGGATTCCAACCTCGACGACGCCCGCCGGGCACTCGTCCGCGCGGCCCGCATCCCCACCGCCTTCGCGGCCGAGCTTCGAGAGGTCCTGGCCCTCGTCGTCGCCCTCGAGCGCCGCGTGCTGGCCAACGCCGCCGGCGACGGCGTAGAGCTCCCTGGTGAAGCGCCCTCGTCGATACCGTGAGACGCAGGCGAGCGCTCCCCTTAGCTGCCTCGCGACCTCCGCAAGGACATCACGCGTGAAGGGGTAGACCGCATCTCCTCCTCTCCAGGACGATCGCTGCGCACCAGGGGAGGGGCCTCCAGCCAGCTGTCCTACCGGTCTCATCCGCCCTCGCGTGCACCTCCGTGCCCTGGGCCTGGACCTTCGCTCGCGCATCCGGCTCAGCGCGGACCCGGCCCTCCAGATGCGAGCAGGCTGCCCGGTGGGCAGGAATGGAGCGTTGCGCTTTGGCACTGGGCCATCCCATCGCTCCGGGGAGCGAACGCCTGCACGAGCCGTCGCCTCGGTTCGTCCCGCGCCGCCTCCCGCCGATCCCCTCGCCGGGATCCCGGAGGGCGTGCGGACGCCGACCTCACCACGGGAAGGGCAGGATTGCAGCGCCAGGAGTCGGAAGCTCGCGCCCTGGCGACAGAGCGCCGTCCGCCCTGTTTCGCCGCGCGTGATGCGCCTTGCGCGGGCCTTCCAGGCCGATATGGGGTGCCTCCCCCCGGAATGCCAGGGGAAGAGTACTGTGAACGCGTGGGGGCCAGCGCCAAGGACGGCAGAGAGGGTGTCTTCCTCGGGCACCCGGTCGAGGTCTATCCCTCCGACGATCACCGCTGGGGTGGGGAGGTGGACGGTCGGGAGTTCCCGGCGCGCCTGGACGGCTCCGACGCGGCCGATGAGGGCGTCGAGAGCCACCGCCGCAGCCGGGTTGTGGGTTCACCCTTCGTGCGACATTGAGCAGGAGGGCGGGGCCCGAGAAGGTCCGCGTGCGGAAAGGCACGGTGAACGGCATGCCCCTCGTGTGGAAGGAAAGGAGCGAGCGCTCGCTCGCCATGAATCTCGCGCCCGGGGGGGAGGAATGGGTCGAGGTGAAGGCGCTAGGTCACGGCCCGCTGCGAGATGCCGGGTGGGGGGTGGAGGCCTGTCTGGGCGGCACCCACTACAGGCTCGGCGACGCGTTCCCGCGCCGGGAGATCGCACAAGGGTGTGCGCTGCTGCTGGCGATGCGCTTGCTGCCGGTCGACCGCCGGGAGGTGCTCCACGCAGCGCTGGATGAAGTGCCCGGAGCCTGGTGGTGGAAGATCACGCCTGGCGACGATGCGGACTCCCAGCGTCGCTCCATCATCAGCACCCGCATCGCCGAGTCACAGGAGGCTGCCGAGCGCAGCGGACGGGCGGCCGGAGCCGGTTGGTGGCTGAACGTCTACGGACCAGGGGGATCGCTCCGGACCTGCGGCCTCGTCCCCAGGTAGGTTCCCGCAAGCCCTCGGGCGAGCGGCGGCCTCGTCTCTTCGATCCATTGCTCGCGCCCCCCGCGGGGCGGCTCACGACAAGGGACCCCCGCCTGCCCTGTGGGATCGGGTGCTTCGTGTTATGGTTCCTTCACTCACAGCGCACCAGAGAATGAGGCAATCCATGAGCTTCAACGATCTAGGCAAGAAGGACGCCGCTCCGCACACCGACACGCCGGCCCAGGCCGAGGCGAGGGCCCAGGCCGTCGCCGACCGGAAGTCGAAGGCCGACGCCAAGGCCGCCCGGGCCGCTGCACAGCGCGAGGGAAAGCGCGAAGCGGCTGCGCCCTCCCCTGCCGTCAAGCCGACCAAGGGCTGATCGGCGCGCCCGGCCTGCACTGGCCTCGGCGGCACAGCGAGCCCGTTCGCCGCAGCAGCCGGGTGTGACCCGGCTCCCGGTCCTCGTCCTCTCCCCTCGCAGGCCGCCCCGGCGTGCCCCATGGAGGGCTTGCCCCGGAGGCCATGCGCCCGTTTGTAGAGCGACAGGATAAGTGACCCCCTTGCGACACTAAAACTGACCCCCCTGCTCCCTCTGAGGATGGAGGACGGAGCGCTCGCCAGGAGGAGTGAGCCTGGGGACGCCGCCGAGCCGGTGGCGGTGGCTGCCCGGAGGGCGGCTAGCGTCGGCGACCTCGGGCTCCCGTGCGCTCCGGGGTGGAAGGGACGCCGGCGGCAATGCCCCGTGGGCAGATCCGTTCCTCGCTCCAGCCCCCAAACCGGTGGCATAGACCGGCCGGGGCCGTCCGCTCGACTTCACAGCCCACCCGGGTTAGAGATGGGGCAACGCTTCCGATCGGAGGCGCGTCCGCTGCACCCGGCACTCCTTGCCGGGCATTCTCGGACAGGAAAGAGCACCTCAACAATGGCTACCGGTACAGTGAAGTGGTTCAACGACGCGAAGGGCTTTGGCTTCATCTCGCAGTCTGATGGCGGCGAGGACGTCTTCTGCCATCACACCGCGATCGTGGCCGAAGGCTTCCGCTCGCTCCAGGAAGGGCAGAAGGTCGAGTTCGAGGTGAAGAAGGGACCGAAGGGCCTCCAGGCGGCGAACGTCCGCCCGATCCCCTGATCGCGCGAGGCGTCGCTCGTTTCTCGGAGAGCCCGGTCTCCACGAGGCCGGGCTTTCGCATCTTCGGCCGCGGCTTTGCCGCACGGCGGGGAGACGCTGCCGAGGGGTTGCCCTGGGCCGAAGGCCCTGCCCCGACCGGCCACGCCCGCACCGCGCCGCCAGCGGCCGGCGAGCCTGATCCCCAGAGGGATGGCCGCGATCTAGCCGCGGCGCCGCTCGGGCGAGCCGGCGGCGACGGTGCCCTCCGGGACGGGACGGGTCTTCCAGCGGCGGTGCATCCAGACCCACTCGGCAGGCTTGCTCCGGATCGCCGCCTCCTGGAGCCGCGTGCACGCAGCCGTGAGGCGCACCACCTCGGCCTCCCCATCCGATGCCGAGGCGTCGTACGGGACCTCGACCACCTCCAGGCGGTGCCCATCGCCCGCCTTAGGGCCGCGGCGGTGGCAGGTCACGACCAGCACCGCCGCCCCTGAACGGAGGGCGAGATCGGCCGCGCCGCGCGGCGTGGCCGCGAGCCGATGGAAGAAGGGCACGAACACGTTCTGCACGCTCTCGATGTCCTGGTCGATGAGGATGCCCAGGGTCCCACCGGTCTTGAGCAGCTTGAGCATGCTGCGGCCCGTCCCGGCATCACTGCGCCACAGCGTGGCGACGCCGTTCGCCGCCCGGGCGCGCTCCGCCAGGACGTCGAGGCTCCGATGCCAGGTGCGCTTGGCGATCACGCCGACCGACCCGAGAAGGGGCGCGAGCCGGCAGGTCAGCTCCCAGTTCCCGATGTGCCCGAGCACCATGACGATGCCCCGGCCGCGCAGCCGCACGCGGTGAATCGTGGCGAGGGCCTCGGGCGCCACCTCGACGTAGCGCTCTAGCGCCTGCGGGCGCCCGATGAACGCGACCATCTCGCCGCCTACCCAGCCAAGGTGAACG
>Ga0335069_10016062_pt1 | contig 10455 bp, 8 predicted proteins | sample Lox_Sample_11_FD_206714 | JGI IMG/M metagenome (GOLD analysis project Ga0335069, IMG submission 206714) | Soil microbial communities from Loxahatchee National Wildlife Refuge, Florida, United States - Lox_Sample_1.1 | ecosystem: Environmental > Terrestrial > Soil > Wetlands | place: USA: Florida...
TCCGATTTCGATTTGAGTCTGGGGCCGTGTGCGGGTGAATTTTACGGCGTTGGAAACAAGGTTGACCAGAGCAAGCCGCAGCATGGAGCGATCTCCATACCACTTGGGCAATGGATTTACCTTGCAGGCGATCTTGCGCTCCTTGACATCCTGGCAGACCTCGGCGAGCACGTCTTGTACGAGTTGCTCAAGGTTGACAAGGGAATTGTGCGCCTCGGTACGGCTGATCCGGGAGAATGCGAGCAGGTCGTCGATGAGCGTGCCCATCCGATTTGCAGCTTCCAGGATCATCGTAACGTAGCGCGTGCCCTTCTCCCCGAGAGATGTCGATGCACTCTTGCGCAGAAGCTCCGCAAAGCCGGCCATGTGGCGCAGAGGCGCGCGCAGGTCGTGCGATATGGAATAGGCAAAGGCTTCCAGCTCCTTGTTGCTGGTTTCGAGCGCCAAGGAGCGTCTTGCAAGCTCCACGTTGAGGCTTTCTATCTCTTGCTCCCGCCGCTTGCGCGCGGTGATGTCATTGTTTGTTTCCAGTACCGCAACGGGTTGATCTTGCTCGTCGCGGCGCAAGGACCATCGGCTTGATACGATCACCTGGGTTCCGTCGGATTTTGTGTGCGTGAGTTCGCCTTCCCAGCGCCCGATTCGCAGAAACTCCGCCATGATATCCTCGAACGGCGACGGAAAAACGGTTCGCAGGAGTTCATGCGAGATCTTTCCGATCGCCTCTTCCGGCGCCCATCCATACAACTCCTCGGCGCCCCGATTCCAATAGCTGATGACCCCATTTATTTCGCGAACGAAAATCGTGTCATGCGTCAGATTGAGCAGGCTGGCCTGCTGGGTTCGTTCGGCCACCTCGATTGCGAGCCTGTCACGAGCTTGAAGAAGATCCGCCTCGATGCGCCGTCGAACGGCGGTGAATCCGGTTATAAGCAATGCAAATGCCACGAAAATGACAACATGCGGCACATCGTCCGGCGTAATCTCGAGGCTATAGAGCGGCTCGGTGATGTAGTAGGTGTCGGCCATAGCGGAGAAAACAATGGCGAGGATTGCCGGCCCGGTCCCTGCATACCAGACGGTAACGCCAATGGCAATCAGGAACAGCGGATCGGCTACTTCGCGGAATTGGAAGTGCTCCAGGAGGAGCGCGACGCCGAGCGCCATGGACACCGAGACCACGGCAACGCCGTAGCGGAGGACGCGGGATTGCGGAAGTTGAAATTGGAGGTTCAGCCAGGCCATGGCACAACTCCTCCGGATCGCGTCTGATCTTGGTTCCCCAACCGGCCTTCAAAACAGGAACATCATACTTCAGGGCGTCGCTCCGGTTAGCGCCGGGAGTGCTGGCTGGACGCTGAGGACTCAATCCGCCACACTCCACGCCGGTAGTACCAGGCGGGCGACATGCCGTTTGCAGAACCGGCCAACCTTCAATTGCACGGCAGACCGCGGGTGATCCGCGCGTGGGTCCGAACTTCGATTTTTCCCCGTTGACAAGGTTACGTGGTGCGCGTACATTCCGTAGCGGGTTTCCATTCCCGACGAGGTTCTACCCCAAGGACCGGATCATCGAAACCAATACCCCGGTTAGTTACTACCCCCGTCAGAATCCGTACGATGGACATCAGCCCGCCAAGCACGTGCTGAAACAGGCTCCGCCACCACGCACACAGTGTGACAATGAGCAGTGTGCAGCTGGCGGACTGCGAAGAATTACTCTCCGGTTTGCAGCGTGCCAGCCCGGCGCGGAGTGCACGCTACACCTCCCTTAAGGTTGCCCGGCGTTCCTTCTGTTAAGGGTCCACAACTTCTCCATCCCGTCCTTATGGGCCCCTGAAAAACCATACAACGGAGGAAAGCTATGACCAGTTCTAAACTGTACCCGCAAGTGCTCCGCACTTTCCAAAGCGCGTTCCATGCGTTGTTCGGTGCAGTAGTGCTTCTCGCCTCTTTGACCGTCGCCAGCAAGCCGGCTGTTGCCCAGTTTGTTGGTCCAACGCAGTTGACCCTGGTCAATGGCTGGAGCGACGCCGCGTTCACCACCAGCCATGCGACAGTCGAGATGCAAAACTACATCGTCCGCTTCAGGGGCGCAATCTCGGGAGGGACCGCCGCGGTGGCATTCACGCTGCCCGCGGCATTCAGGCCGGCAACCGATGTCTATGTCCCCGTCGATCTCTGCAACGCCAACAAGGGGCGGCTCCATATTACGCCCGCTGGCGTCGTAGACATCGAGGTCGAAAACGTGTTCAGCGATGCCCAGTGCTTCACATCGCTCGACGGTGCGACGTACTCCCCCAACACGAACGGTTACACCGCGCTTACGCTGATCAACGGCTGGACCAACGGCCCGTTCAGCACCAGCAATGCGGCGATCCGGAGTCTCTATGGGTTCGTGCTCTTCAAGGGCGCCATTGCCACGTCCGGGACCAATCCCTCGCCGTTCACTGTGCCCGTGGGGTATCGCCCGGCGACCGATGTATACGTCCCCGTAGATCTCTGCAACGCCAACAATGGGCGGTTGCATATTACGCCTGCTGGCGCAGTAGACGTCGAGGTTGAGGGGGGAACGTTCAGCAATGCGCAGTGCTTCACATCGCTTGACGGTGCGTGGTTCGCTCAAAGTGTTCCCAGTAGTAATGTCTACCCGCTGACGCTGCAGAACGGCTGGACCAACGCCCCGTTCAGCACCAGCAATGCGGCAGCGGCAGATCAATACGGCGTTGTGCGCCTGAAAGGCGCCATTGCCACCGGCGGGACCAATGCAGTTCCGTTTACTCTGCCCCCGCGGTTTGCCCCGGTGACGAATGTCTACGTCAACGTCGATCTCTGCGGCGCCAACAAGGGGCGGCTTTGGATTCAGCCAAGCGGTCTCGTGACCGTCCAGGCCGAGAAGTCGTTCGCCGATGCCCAGTGCTTCACTTCGCTCGACGGGGTATCGTTCGTGCAGTGATGGGTTATGACTGAGGCGGGGCGCGCAGGCGGGTGATTGCCACAGACGCTCCGCTGCCGGAAAAAGTGGGGCCGGAAGCGGGTTGAATCCTGGCGGCGCTGCAGATGGCTGGCAACGAGAAGTCACCTTGCCGGAGCGTCTGGAAGGCATCGCGCCAGATTGCGCAAAGTGTGCTGGGATGCTGCAACACTTGTTTCAAGATGTTGCGCCGTTCCTGCACATTTTGCGTTTAGCAGCCTGTGGCGGAAGTCGTGCGGGAGGAGAAGACGTCCCTCATGGGCTAAATCCCGGGGCATCATTGTCAGGCGTTTGCGGCACGACCTAAGTCGTGCCCTTTCGAAGCATCGTGTCTCTTGCGTTTTCCGCAGCCTGAAGAGTCGTGCCCTTTCAAAGCCAGACACTCACGGCAGGCTCTTCACATTCACGACAGGTACTTAGCTGGCGTCGAGGTGCAGGCTGATGTCGTTGAGCCATTCGGCGATCAGGTCCTCGTCGCCGGGGTCGAGAACGTAGGCGTCGTTCAAGAGCAGCAGGGTGGCCCACTCCACGAGGTCGCGCTCCTCGATGCGGCCGTCGCGCTTGCGGTTCAGGGCGTTTTCCAGGTGGCGGCGGGTGATGGCGATCCCCGGTTCGGGCATGCGGAACCAGGTGCGGGCGGCGCGGCGTCCGCGCTGCAGATCGAACTCAAACACTCCCGACATCGCGGTGCGGAGTTCGTCCAGGGTGACTTCCATCCAGGCAAATCGCCGCAGGACATCCTGTTGGCGCGCCGTCAGATACGGAAGCTGAGTTTCGTCAATCATACTTTCCTCTTCTTGATGGGACCCGCTTGTTGCTCCCCGGTTGCGCGGGCCGGACCTCCGTCTTGCGTTTGCGCACTTCTTCGCGCGAGTACATGGTTCCGCGGCAGCTCTTCGCGCCGCAATTGCACGTTTGTTCTTCATCGCCTCCGTCATAGAGGCAATAGTCATAGGTAATTTCGGCGCCGGGAGCGATATTCCGGATGGCCGTGATCCACACGCGGCCGTCTTCCTCGGCGGTCTCGCAGTTGGGGTCGCAACTGTGATTGATGAACATGGCCATGCAGTGCCCGTCGATGACCACCGAGCCGTCTCCCAGTCCAAACAAGTAGGTGACGGGCGAGCTCTCGTAGAGGGTGTCTGCGTCGTCCTTGGTGATCCGCGGGCCGGTATACTCGGCCACCCGGCGGCCTTTGGGAATGCGCGTCGTGGTGTAGCAACCGGCGGCGTGAATGTCGGACGAGCGAATGATCAATCCCATGAAGTATGCGATGCTTTCTTTGAGGATTTCGGTGCATCGGAACGCACCGTACGGAGTGCATCGTACCATCGGAGGGGCGGTTGGAGTCGAGATGAAGGCGGAGCGCGGGGCGAAGAAAAGAGCGGGGTCAGGCACTGCGATGGCGCTGGCGGCGCTGGTCTGGGCGGGCTCCGGGCTGCATGCGCAGACTCCCGCGGCACCGCCGCCGGGGGACCCGAACAAGCCCGCCGAACAGCAGAAGCAGGCTCCCGCGAAGCCGGCGGACGCCAATCCTTTTCCTGAAGATACGAACAGTGTTCCGGTGCTGCCCAGCGGCGATACGCCAGCGGTTCCGGAGGCGCCTTCGGAGGCGAATCCCGGGGCGGCACCGGCGCTGCCGCCGGGCGATGTGGACCCGGTGCGCAGCCCGGACGAGCCCATGGCTCAGCCGGGATCCAGCTCCGGCGAATCGAGCTCCAGCAACGCGGATCTGGCCAACATCCTTACTCCGCCGCCCGATGAGCCGACCCGCACCACACGCAAAGGCAAGAATCAGCCGCCTCCGGAGCACAAGGAGACGGCGCAGGAGGACGAGAGCGTGGGGCGCTACTATCTGGACCAGAAGAACTGGCGGGCGGCGCTGTCGCGGTTCCAGTCGGCGCTGGTGCTGGACCCCGAAAATCCCGACGTCTACTGGGGGCTGGCGGAGGCGCAGCGGCATCTGGGCGACCTGGCGAATGCCAAGGCGAATTACATGAAGGTGATGGAGTACGATCCGGACTCGAAGCATGCGAAGGAAGCGAAGAAGCTGCTGAACGATCCGGAGATGGCGAAGGCTCCGTCTGGCGCCGGGCCGCGGTGACAGGTGGGCGTAGTAACCGATCGGTATACAGCGGGAAATGGGTGATTTCGACGGAGAGGTTAGTTTCGCTTTATAATCGCCTTAAAACAGGGGATTCTCAGCGGTTCTTGATCGCTGTAACGTTATGATAAAAATAGATTTACGTTGATTTATTCGCCCCTTGTTCGCTTTTTGGGGGGAGGGGGAGGGTGGAGTACCTTTCTGGTTAACGGAAGAGACTCCCACGGAAGACCGATCTTCCCATCCCGGCTAGGCGCAGAAGGCCGCCGAAGCGAACCGCTGGGAGGATGAGTATGACCGGGAAGCGGCAGGCGGGCTGTGCCGGCCGTCACAAGAGAAAGCTGCTAGCTTCCGGGCGCCCTGGCCGGCAAGTGAGGAGCGGGGACCCGGACTCGGCGCACCGGTCCGTTCGCCGTGGAGCGTGGCTGCTTCAGACCGGGCAACGCGGCAATCAGGAAAACAGGCGGAGATAGGCGTTGAGGATCTGCTGTCCCCACAGGGCGCTGACGGCGCCGCCGATGCACAGAAACGTGCCCAGGGGAAGTTTGGCCACGGCCCATGCGCCCTTCGCTCTCCGGGATGCCGGGGAGAGCAGGAAGGCAATGGCTACGGAAGCGCCCACGAGCACGCCGAGAAACAACGCCAGCAGAGCCAGCGGCAGTCCGAGCCAGGCGGCGAGCAACGCCATCAGCTTGGCGTCGCCGAGCCCGAGACCCTCGCGGCGGCGGACGAGCCGATACGACCAGCGGATGAAGAGAATCAGGCCCGCCGCGGCAGCGGACGACGCGGCGGAGACGAGAAGAGTATTTAGCGGACGCGGCGCTCGGCCGGGGTGGTACCCAAACTGTTCAAAGACAACCTTGAGCGCGATCCCCACCGCCATGCCGGGCCAGGTGAGAAAGTCCGGCAGCCACAGGTGCTCGGCGTCAAGGACGGCCAGCGCCACCAGCAGCCAGAAGAAGGCGAGGCTGCAGAGCGTGGCGGCGATGTTGAGCGCGCGCAGGTTCGCGGGGATGCCGGGAACGAAGACGTCTTCGTTGGAGTACCAGACGAGGGTGGCCCAGAGTGCGGTGACGGCTGCCTCTACTAGCGGGTAGCGGACACCGATCCATGCGCCGCAGGTTCGGCAGCGGCCGCGGAGCGCGAGCCAACTGAGGAGCGGGATGTTCTCCCACCAGGCGAGGGTGCGGGCGCAGGCGCGGCAGTGCGAGCGGGGCGTGACGATGCTTTCATCCAGCGGCCAGCGGGTCAGGCACACGTTAAGAAAGCTGCCGAAGGCGAGCCCCAGCAGCGCCGCGAAGGTTGTGGCCAGAATGCGAAGCATGTGCGGGTTTGAGTATACGTTGCCGGTGACGCGCCGCTGGCCGGAACGCTTGTTTGGCGAATGCTCGACCGTTATGCGGGACGTCGCGCAGGCGCCCGGTCGCGCGGACGAGCGGGGCGGGGGTGGCGGAAGGAGCCGAAGAGTCCCCAGGCGGTGAGCTGCCACCACAGCAGCGCTCCGGTGGTGACCACAAAGCGGTTGAGAAACTCGTCGATCTCGTCTCGGTTTTCGGGAATGCCGAGATCCAGATAAGCGCGCGCCACGGCGCCAACGACAGCGACGGTGACCGCACCAAGAACGATGATGACCCTTCTTGCGGGGGAGAACGGGTTCACCGGAACGGATGGGTCGGGCGCGGCGTGGCGCAGCCATGCCAGGGACCAGAGGGCCAGGATGGCCAGTCCCGCCACGGAGCTGATGTTCTGCAGAATCGCGAACCAGGGGTAGTAGCCCAGCACGGGCAGGCGAACGTCGCGCAGGAGAAAGGCGAAGTAGTGCGCGCCCCAATAGTGCTCGTGGGTGAATCCGTCCCAGAAAAGGTGGGTGGCGATGCCCAGCAGGAGGGAAACAACGATCAGCAGGAAGCGGAGGGGCGGGCCGAAGCGGAAGGGTGCGAGCTGTGGGGTGAGGCGGCTGCGGACCCGGTCGGGAAGGAGGCAGGCTAGCGGCAGTTTGACCGCGCGATGGAAGAGCCAGAGAGCGAGGAGCCCCAGGGGCAGGCTGAGTCCGAAGGCGCCGGTAATGGTGTGTCCCCATCCGCCGCCGGGCGCAAGGCGGATGAAGTACTCGAGATCGGGCGCAAAGGTGCCGAACACCAGCGCCGAGGGCACAAGGCGGAGGCGCCTGAAGGGCAGCGCCGCCGCAGCATGGGAGAGGGTGAAAGGCACACTCCTATTATGACGGAAGCGGCGATTGCCGGCGCGGATGGTTCGCTTTGTGGGGCTCCTACTTTTGCGCGGAGACCGGTTGTGCGGCCGGGACTACGGGTTGGATTGACCGGTTCTGGATGACGCGCTTCGCGACGAGGACTCCGTTCCAGGGTGCCGCCGGCACGTCGGGGGTGATGCCGGCGCCTTCCCAGTCGCTGCTGGTGACGGGGCTGATGTAGCGGTACTCGGGGACGCTGATGAGGAAGTGATCGCTGAGGCGCCTGTTGCGTATGGGGTGCGCGGCGCCGCCGGTGCGCTCGCCGATCAGCATGGCGCGATGGAGGTTGCGGAGGTCGTAGCAGAGCTGTTCGGCGGCCGAGAAGGTGAGCCGCGAGGTGAGGATATAGACGGGCTGGGTGGGCATGCGGACGGCGAGTTTTTCGGGCGTGGTCCAGTACTGGGTGGTCTTCTTTTCCCTGCGGTTGTAGATGTCGTTGACGTGTACGGAGTGGTCGAAGAGGTAGGACTCGAGCAGGGCAACCATGCGCGGATCTCCGCCGCGGTTCTGGCGCAGGTCGAAGAGGAGCGTATCGGTGTGCGAGACAAACTTCATCGCGGTGGCCAGAGTGTCTGCGCAGGGTTCGGGATCGGCGAAGTAGCCGATCTGCACGTAGCCCACGTTGCCGGGCAGGACGGCAAGCGACTGGAAGCCGCAGTTGGTGCGCTCGAGCTCGCCCTTGTAGGCTTCGCGGTCGGCGGTGCTGGGGACGCTGTCTTCCGCGGGCAGGACAGCCTCAGAGTAGCTGACGCGGAAATGCTTGTCGTTGCTGGCGGACTTCAGGTCGCTGGTGAGCTGCGCGGCAAGGCCGGGGCCGTCGAAGATGCTGCCATAGACGCCCTTGCCCATGTTGGCTCGCAGGGTATCGATGATGCGGCCCGCGGCTTCGGGAACGATGTAGTCTTCGCGGATGCGGGCGATGATGCCGTCGATCACCTGCTGTCGTTCCACGGGCGAGATGAGAATCTTCCTTTGCTGCGCATCGGCATCGGCGCGGGAATAGCCGGGTACCTGGGCAACGGAACACGAGACCGAGAGGGTGAGGAACAGGAGTAGCCGGGGAAGCATCGGACCCTCCTTGAAACGGCGACAGGGAAACCACCCGATATGGGGTGGGATGCACTACCGGACGCGATCGCGCCGGTTTTTGTGCAGAATGCGTGCTTGCTCGCGCGCGGACGCGGCAGCAGGGCGGCACAGCGCGGCCGCGGGAGCGCTGAGGATTGGACCGTGTTCTGGGCACAAGGATAGCGCGGAAGGCAGATCTGGGCTGCCGCGACCGGCGTGCTGAGGAAATCGCGGCAGCAAGATCGTTCAAACGTTTTAATTCTCCGCGATAAGATGGAGAGGATGGACGGCTCACGAAGCGCAGAAAGTCCAGACTCTCCGGGATCCGCCATGGCCACCGAGCCGGAGCGGGCGGCTTCGCTTTTTCAGCAGTCGGTGGAGATCATGGCGCGGCTGCGCGCGCCGGACGGCTGTCCGTGGGACCGCGAGCAGACCTTCGACACCATTCGCAAATACACGCTGGAAGAGGCCTACGAGGTCTTCGACGCCATTGAGCGGCGGGACTTCGCGCACCTGGCGGAGGAGTTGGGCGACCTGCTGCTGCAGGTGCTGTTCTACGCGGAGATGGCGGCGAACGAAGGCCGGTTCACGATCAGCGACGTGCTCGATCACCTCAACCAGAAGCTGATCCGGCGGCATCCGCACGTGTTTGGCGAAGAGGCTTCGCGGGCGGCGGGCAACGCGGCGGATGTGGACGCGAACGTGGCGGGATCGGCGGCGGCGGTGCTGCGCAACTGGGAAGAGATCAAGGCACTGGAAAAGAAGGCGGGGCCGGGGCACGCGTCGAGACTGGACAGCGTGCAGAGGGCGATGCCGGCGCTGGCGGAAGCGGCGAAGATCGGGGGCAAGGCTGCCAAGGCGGGCTTCGACTGGCCGCACTGGCGCGACCTGTTGCCGAAGATTGCAGAAGAAGTGGCGGAGCTGGAGGCCGAGGCAGCGCGCGGCGATGCGGCGCGGGCGGAGGCGGAGCTGGGCGATCTGCTGTTCACCGTGGTGAACCTGGCGCGGCACCTGGGCGTGGACGCCGAGATGGCGCTGCGCGGCTGCAATCTGCGCTTCAGGCAGCGTTTCCGGGAAATGGAGCTGGCAGCGGAGAAGCCGCTGGAGGAGTTGACGCCCGCGGAGCTCGAAGAGCTCTGGGGAGCTGCGAAGAAGAAGCTGGAAGGGGATTAGGGTTTAGGGATTAGGGTTTAGGCAATAGGGATTAGGCAATATGCGGGCGGCTGATAGCTGAGGGCCGATGGCTGGCAGCTGGAAGCTAGAAGCTGAAAGCAGGGGGGACGGGCGCGTTTGATTGTGATTCGGATTTGTGAGGGGTTCGACGAGCTGGAGGCGTGTGTGCACCTCCAGGTGGAAACGTGGGGATACGACCAGTCCGACATCATGCCGCGGAAGGCGTTTCTGGTGATGCAGAAGGTGGGCGGGCAGGTGCTGGGGGCGTTTGACACGGATGTTCCCGGGGCTTCGCCGCAGGGCGATGCGGGATCGATGGTAGGATTCGCTTTGTCTTTGCCGGGCGTGAAGACGGGATCGAACTCCCCCGACGGAAAACCACATCCATATCTTCACTCACATATGCTGGCGGTGCGGGAAGGTTACCGGAACCGGGGGCTTGGCGCGCAACTCAAGCTGGCTCAACGGCGCGACGCGCTGGCGCGCGGGATTCGGCTTATGGAGTGGACATTCGATCCTGTGGAAATCAAGAACGCTTTCCTCAATATCCACAAGCTGGGGGCAATTGTAAGGCGTTATTCAGAGAATTTTTATGGTGTATCCTCATCTCGACTGCAGGGAGGGCTGCCGACGGATCGCCTGGTAGCAGAGTGGCATCTCGACTCGCCACGAGTGAAGGCGATATTGGCGGGCGAAGCTCCCGCGGGACTTGTCGTTGACGAGCGAATTACGGTCCCGGCTTCCATTTACCGGTGGAAGGCTTCTGAGCAGGACAGGGGTCGTGCCCTCGCCGTCCAGTTGGAAAACCGGCGAAAGTTTCAACAGGCATTTGCGCGCGGACTGGCCGTACTTGGCTTCGAACGCGATTCCGATGGAAACGGCATC
>Ga0335069_10016063_pt1 | contig 10455 bp, 8 predicted proteins | sample Lox_Sample_11_FD_206714 | JGI IMG/M metagenome (GOLD analysis project Ga0335069, IMG submission 206714) | Soil microbial communities from Loxahatchee National Wildlife Refuge, Florida, United States - Lox_Sample_1.1 | ecosystem: Environmental > Terrestrial > Soil > Wetlands | place: USA: Florida...
CTTGATCATCGTTAGGCGGGCGATGCGGATGAGAACTCTGACGTTCACCATCTCAGTTGGTGATGCCCGTGGACGAAGGAGTCTGCACCTGGGTCATGCTTTTTGCCGGCTCCGGCGGAGCAGTTCCCGTTCCCGGCTGCTGCGGGGCGTACTTGGAGGCGCACTTCGCCTGCAGCTGCTTGGCGTGAAAAACACCGTCCCGTCCGAAACTGCCATCCGCTAATGCTTGCGAGTTGTCTTTGAATGTATCCGGCGGAGCTTCGGTGCCGGTATAAACCACTGGCAGGATCTGGTCATTTTCGACCAGAGTGAATTCCACCCTGATGCCGGTACGCTTGATGGAGCCGGGCTGCACGTTGCCGGCTACCCGCAACCGCTTGGTGTAGGCGCTATCGCCCATGCCGTGAAGCTCTTTGATGGTTACGTAGTAGCTCTTGCTTTCCTGCACCCCGGTGTAGGCCAGGTACGCCAAGGCCACAAGAATGATTGCGGTTGCGCCGCCGAACTTAAGATATTTGCTGGTTTCGTTGGACATGGACTGCCCCGCACCTGTTACAAACTCTATTCCTCGCCTGCGGGGTGGTCAAGGTAAAGCCAGGACATGGCCTGACCGGCGACGAAGGGCCGGTTAGCCCTCCCGTCATTCCGCCGGTCAAGCCAGTTGCCGTGCCGGCTCACATCGACTTCAAAACAAAGTCCACGTTCTTCGTCTCATTTCCAGCAACGGTAATGTGCTGCGTGGTGGTGCCCAGGGTTTCGTGCCAAACCTCGATGGTGTAATTGCCCGGAGGCAAGTTGTCCAACTCGAAGCTGCCATCCTTTCCGGTCACCGCAAAATAGGGATGTTTGAAAACGGCCACGTAGCCCTTCATCCAGGGGTGGATGTTGCACTTCACCGGGATCGCGATCTCCTGGCGCGGAAAGGCCTCCTCGACCTTGGCGCCGGGCAACTCGGCTTTATTCCACTCGCGGTTAGCGGTGGGCATCGGATGAATGTTGTGAGTCGTAGGATCCTCGTTCACCACTTCCAACGGCTGGTTGGCCTGCATCGCCAGAACATGAGGCTGGTACACGCATCCTTTCTGATTGAAGACGATCGGCTGGCTGGGAGGATTAAAGGTGGTCTCTCCCAATCCCTCAGAGATAAATACGATCGCGTTCTGCAGGTGTCCGCCGGCGTCCGCCACCACCTCCTGGCTGAGCATCGGGGAAGGATGTTGTTTGGCGCAACTGGGATCGGCGGCCATGCTGATCACTTTCGCCTTGGGCACCGGGCCTGCCAGCTTCACCGCGCCGCGGACGGTCGCGCTCCCGCCATGCGGGCTATCGGCAATCACCCGCTGACGACCGGAAACAAGAATCCAGCTAAGAACCACAACGAGAAAAATACTGCTCCGCTTCATACCACACACTCCGGCTTGACAGATTGGCCGGCACCGCTCGCTTTAGCAGATTGGCTGCCGGTCAAAACGGAGCGTAGGCCAACGCGGAGAATGCGTTGTCAAAGAGGAGTTAACGACCGGTCATTTTGCAGTCATTCTTGTGTCAAGAGTTTGTGTGGACGGTTGCGGCTTCGAAGACATTTTGGGGACAAGCGGAAACAAATCCGGCGCGCAGGACCAGACTCTCGCCCAACTTGTCTCTAACTCACCACACGTGGCAGGCGTTCGCGCTCACCATCGGCTGACCTGCTTTGCATCCCCACGCCTTTTGGAACTCCGGCATGTTCTGCACCACACCGTCGATGCGGTACTTTCCGGGGGAGTGCTGGTCGACGCTTACGCGCATACGCGCGAATTCCGGACGCTGTTTCTCGCACCACACCCGGGCAAAACCGAGGAAGAAACGCTGCTCGGGCGTATAGCCATCGATCGACTGGCCTTCTTTGCCGGTTTTGTCTTCAGCGATCATGTGCTCCAGCGCGTTGAGGGCAATTCGAGCCCCGCCATTGTCGGCGGTGTTTTCGCCCAGCGTGAGTGGGCCGTTCAACTTAACATCATCGATGGCGGTAAAGCCGCTGTACTCATCGGCAATACAACTGACCCGCTTCTCGAACTCCTTACCATCCTGCTCGGTCCACCAATTGTGCAGGTTTCCCTGCGGATCGAACTTTCGCCCCTGGTCGTCGAAGCCGTGGGTCAGTTCGTGGCCGATTACGACCCCAATCCCTCCGAAGTTCACCGCGTCGTCCATCTTCTTGTCGAAGAACGGAGGTTGGAGAATGCCGGCGGGAAATACGATCTCGTTGTAGGAACCGCTGTAATAGGCGTTGACCGTGGGCGGCGTCATCCCCCATTCCTTGCGGTCGAGCGGCTTGCCGATCTTGTTCATGTCGCGCCGCGACTCAAACTCCGTAGCGCGGAAGAAGTCTCCGAGAAAGTCGCCGCGAAGTACCTTGAGCGAGCTGTAATCCCGCCACGCATCGGGATAGCCAATCTTGTTGCGAATTGCCTGCAGCTTGATCTTGGCCTGTTTCTTGGTGTCGTCGCTCATCCATGACAAGTTCTGGATATCTTCATCGAGAGAGCTTTCGAGCGCATCCACCATCTTCAACATGCGCTGCTTGCCATCAGGGCCAAACGTCTGCTCAACGTAGCGTTGTCCGAGCGCCTCGCCCAGCGCACGATCGGTGGCCCCCACACAGCGCTTCCAGCGGGCCTGAATCTCCTTCTGTCCGGTCAGGGCCTGCCGCAGTTTAAAGTTGGCATCGACGAAGGGCTGGGAAAGCCACGGAGCCGCCCCATCCAGCAGGTGCCAGCTCACGTACGTCTTCAGCGAATCCAGCGATTCCGTCTCGATGACACCGTTGACCTGTCGGAAGAACTCAGGATCGGCTACGTTCAGCTCCGCAAAACTCGGCGCGCCCATGTCGGTGAAATAGCTTTCCATGTGGAGATTGGGAGCCAGGGCTTCCGCCTCCGACCGCGGCATCTTGTGATCACGGTTCCTGGGGTCCCGGCGCATTGTGCGGTCCATGGAAGCCTTTGCCAGCGCGGTGTCGATCCGCAACACGATCTGCGCAGATTCTGCCGCTTGCGAGGCGGATTGCCCGCTGAGGGTAAACACGGTCGTGACGTACTCGATCAACGCCTGGCGCAGTTCTTTGTTCTTGGGATCGTCTTTGAGGTAGAAGTCGCGGTCTGGAAGCGTTAGCCGAGCCTGGTCGATGTATGCGATGACCTGGTCGGCGTTATGCAGGTCCGGCGAGGAGTAAAAGTTAAACAGCGCGTTCGGCCCGATCAGGTGGACCCGGGCCAGGGCGTCGATCAGTCCCGCTTTGCTCTGCACCGCGGCGATTCGATCGAGCTCCGGCTTGAGTGCAGCGATACCTCGTGCGTCAATCGTCTTCTCATCCATGCACGAGCCGTAATAATCCCCGATCTTCTGGTCGATGGGATCCCGGCCCGCGCTTTCCACCGCGGCTTTCTCCAGAATGCCCCGATCCACCGCCAGATTGCTCTCGTTGAGTTCGGAAAAGCTTCCCCAGCGCGGCTGATCCGCCGGAATCTCCGCCGCCTTCAGCCAGTTCCCGCAGGCATACTGGTAAAAGTCGACGCATGGGTCGAGTGTTTTATCGATATTGTCGATGCTGAAACCCGGCCCCGGCTTATAGGTGGAGGATTGGGAGAAAGCGCTGGTTACGAAGGCAAACCAAAGCAGGACGGCGAGAGCGGCATAAACGAAGCGCATGATGACCTCGATGGCGATCGGAACGGGTGATTCTAAGCCTGACGGAGTTGGACGGACAACCCTGTAAAAGGTCACAATGCGGATTCCCGCCGAGGCGACGGCCCGGCGTATAATTTCGAGTTAGAGAAAGACTTCTCTCCGAGGTATGGATGGGTTCCACCAACGGCAATCAAGGACAGAGTGTACCCCGGCCCCGCGCAGAATGGATTGACCGTCGCCGGGCCCAGAACATTGACGGTAATTTCTCCCAGATGCACTACGCCCGGCGCGGCGTTATTACGGAGGAGATGGAGTACATCGCCCACCGCGAGAAATTGACGCCGGAGCTGGTGCGCGAGGAAGTCGCTTGCGGGCGCATGATTATTCCCGCCAACATCAACCACCCTGAACTGGAACCGATGTGCATTGGGGTGGCTTCGCTGTGCAAGATCAACTCCAATATCGGGAACTCCGCCGTCACCTCCAACATCGACGAAGAACTCAAGAAACTCCACACCTCGGTCCACTATGGCGCTGACACCGTCATGGATCTTTCCACTGGCGGCAACATCCACGAGATTCGCGAAGCCATTCTGCGGCACTCGCCGGTTCCTATCGGCACGGTCCCGATCTATGAGGCCATTTCGCGGGTCAAGCGAGTGGAGGACTTGAACGCGGACGTCATGCTGGAAGTGATCGAGGAACAGGCCGAGCAGGGCGTAGATTATATGACCATCCATGCCGGCGTCCTGGTGCAGTACCTGCCGATGGTCTCCAAACGCATTACCGGCATCGTTAGCCGCGGCGGCGCGATTCTCGCGCAATGGATGGCCTATCACCACCGGCAGAATTTTCTTTACGAGCGCTTCGAGGACATCTGCAAGATTTTCGCCAAGCACGATGTGAGTTTCTCGCTTGGAGACGGGCTGCGTCCGGGCTGCATCGCCGACGCCAGCGACGAGGCGCAGTTCGCGGAATTGAAGACACTCGGCGAATTGACGAAGAAGGCCTGGGAATACGACGTGCAAGTCATGATCGAGGGCCCGGGACACATTCCGATCGACAAGATCAAGGAGCAGGTCGATAAGGAAAAAGAACTCTGCTACGAAGCTCCTTTTTACACTCTCGGCCCGCTGGTGACCGACATCGCGCCCGGCTACGACCACATCACCTCCGCCATTGGCGCAGCCATGATCGGCTGGCACGGCGCCGCCATGCTGTGCTACGTCACGCCGAAGGAACATCTCGGCCTGCCCAACGAGAAAGACGTGAAAGACGGGATCATTGCCTACAAGATTGCGGCGCACGCCGCCGATATTGCCCGCCATCGGCCCGGCGCCCAGGACCGCGACGACGCCCTGAGCTACGCGCGCTACAAGTTCAACTGGGAGAAGCAATTCGAGCTCTCGCTCGATCCGGAAACGGCGCGCTCGATGCACGACGAGACCCTGCCCGACGACCACTACAAGGAAGCCGCCTTCTGCTCCATGTGCGGGCCGAAGTTTTGCTCGATGAACTATTCGAGCAAAGTGGACGAGTACAACAAACAGGTCCACGGCCTGGAAAAGAAAGATTATTCAGGGCTGGTCGAAAAGCTCGTCAAGATCGGCTGATCGCCAGTTCCGAAGCGGGATCGCGGCTCCCGGTTGAAGGCTCAGCGGAGCTGTGGTAATCAAGTGGACCCATGAGAACGCAAAGCCTCCTCATGGTGCTGACCCTCGCGGTTGCGCTTCACGCCTACCCACAAGCCAAATTCCCATCTCAGCCGGCCTCCCATATCGTCGTAAGAGCGGCGCGGGTTCTCGACGTGCGCAAGGGAACCTATCTCGAGAATGCGTCGGTGCTGATCGAAGGGGATCGCGTCAAGGAAGTAGGACCGCGGGTGGTGGAATCCCATGCGCCGTCGGATGCAAAGCTGATCGACCTTGGCAGTGCCATCGTTTTACCCGGCCTGATCGACTGCCACACCCACCTGATGGCCCGCTTCGCCGATACCCCGGATGGTTACTTGCTCGGCCTGGCCACGAAATCAGAGGCATTTCGTGCTCTGGAAGGCGCTGCCGACGCCCGCGACACCCTGCTGGCAGGTTTCACCTCGGTTCGCGATGTGGAAAATGAGGGCTCGGGGTATGCAGACGTCGCCCTGCGCGACGCAATCAATACAGGTTTGGTAGAGGGGCCACGGATGCAGGTCGCGACGCGCGGTATCGCTGCCGTCGGACAATACAATCCCTTTGGAGTCTCTCCGGACCTGACGGATTTCCCGACAGGAGCCCAGATGATCAGCGGCCCTGAGGAAGCGCGCCGGGCTGTGCGCGAGCAGATCGGACACGGTGCGGACCTGATCAAGGTGTACGCCGACTGGGACACCCCGACTCTGACCGTCGACGAACTCCGGGTTGTGGTCGAAGAGGCTCACAAGCTCGGACGCAAGGTCGCGGCCCACGCCACCACGCCGCAGGGAATTCGGAACGCCGTCAACGCCGGCGTCGATTCCATCGAGCATGGCCATGAAGCGGATCGGGGAGCGATCGAACTGATCGGCGAAAAAGGGATCTTTCTAGTGCCGACCTTGGGCGTGATCGACTTGATATTCGAGCAAACTCAAAACGAACTCATGAGCCCGGAGAGGCGCCAGCGCCGAGAGAAGTTCATGCGGGGCCTTCAGGAAGAGCTTCAAACAGCGATGAGCTTGCACGTGAAAATCGCCTCGGGGTTCGATCCCAGCGAAGTGGGACGACACGGCAAAAACGCGCTCGAATTGGCGGCCATGGTGAAACGGGGAATGTCGCCGGCCGATGCGATTCGCGCCGCCACGGTCAATGCTGCTGAATTAATGGGCTGGCAGGAGAAAGTGGGCACCCTCGAACCGGGGAAGTATGCCGATCTGATCGCCGTCGAGGGAGATCCCCTGGCCGGGATTTCATCGCTGCAACAGGTGAAGTTCGTAATGAAGGGCGGCGAGGTGGTCAAGGACGAACTCCACCACTAAGATTTGAAGTCCGCCACTCCGTCCCAGGCCAACTGCACCGCGATCGCCAGCAGCAGAAACCCAAAGATCCGGTCAATCGCCCCGATGGCACCGGGGCCAAGCCGTTTCACCAAGGGCCCGCCCAGGCAGAGAAATAGATAGACCACCAACCCGAGAGCCACAATGCCGACGACCATGCCGAGATAGGCAATCATGCTGTCGGCGTGCGCGGCCAGGCCCATCACCACACCGATCGACCCGGGCCCCGAGAGCATCGGCATTGCCATCGGGGTCAGCGAGATGTCTTCCTTGGTGGTCGCTTCGTTGCTCTCTGCAGGTGTGATGCGGCTATTCCCCGTCACCATACCCCACGCGGTGTTGGCCACGATGAGCCCGCCGGCGATTTTGAGCACCGGCAACGAAATTCCGAAGAAGATCAAGACAAAGCGACCGAAGAACAGGAAGACCACCAGGATCGCGATGACATACAACGCGGTTTTCAGTGCTGTCTGCTTCCTTTCGGCAGCGGGAAAATTCGAAGTCAAAGTGAAAAACAGGGGCACGCCGCCGAAAGGATTAACGATGGGAAAAAGCGCCAGGAAGGTGGCCACGGCTGCCGAAGGCAGATCGCGCAAGAAATGCTGGATGGCGTGCCCGGCGTTCATCGGCGATCCAACACCTGGGCGGCTCGCTCCAAAGCTTCCGCCAGCACCGCGATCTGGCGGCGCGTCAGCTCGAGATCGTGCTTGTCGATGGCCTCGTTAATCTCGGGAATCACCACCGCGGCATACCCCGTGTACCGCCCGGGCGCGTAGATCGCGTGCCGAAACCAGGGCCGGTTGGGCAAGCCGTCCGGAATCAGCAACGCTCGCTCGGTGCGCCGCAAAGTCTCGTTCAAGTGATTGGAATCGCCGGAGGCGTTTTTCTGGCGGGCCAGCATCTTCCCTCCGGCCTGCTGCAGATGCGTAGCGGCCTTGGTGACCGCGGCAAAACTCAGCGCCTCATCGCCGAACGCGGTCCCGGCTTTCTTCCGAGCCAGGTCGATGTAGGTACCGATTTCTTTCCCGTATTCCTCATAATCGTAGGGCAGCACGTCGGCGTCGGCCATGCGCAGGGCTTCCAGCCCAAACACACGAGCCATCTGTTGCTCGTAGAGGAAATCGGGATCGCCGAATTTCTTGAACCACGCGAAATCGTCGAAAGCCGAATGGTAGACGCCGTATGAGCCGGATGAAGTCACGTCGACCGAGGGAATTCCCAAGTGCTGCAGGAAAACCGTGTAGTCGGACCCGCCTCCCAGATCGCCGACCGGCACGTCGACCTTGGTCTGGGCGGCCGGAATTCGCCGGCTGTCACCGATAGCATCCGTCGGTGTTTGCGGCGACTCCGCTCCCGGCTGAGTCGCCTGCTGCCAGCTGTCGTACACGGTGCCACCTTTGGGACTGGGCACGGCCTTCGTGATATCCCTCAGAAATTGCTTCAGGCTGGGGACCGACGAAGCCCCGAACTTCGGACCGGTCACCGCGACATCCATATTGAGATAGACCGCTGCGTTGCCCAACTCCGCTTCGTGTTGCTCGCCCCATTCGGTCGAACCGATCAGCCCTTCTTCCTCCGCATCCCAACTGCCAAAGACGATCGTGCGCTTGGGTCTCCATCCGGACTTGAGCAGTTCCCCCAGCCCATGCACCGCCTCCAGCATGGCGGCCGTGCCGCTGTTGGGATCGCATGCTCCGTATACCCAGGCATCGCGATGGTTGCCAGCGACTACCCACTCGTCGGGCGACTCCGATCCCTTCACTTTCCCGATTACGTCCCAGATGGTACGGAACTGGTAGTCCTGCTTCAGGTGCATCTTGACCCGCACCGGTCCCGGCCCTACGTGATAGGTAAACGGCAGCGCGCCTTGCCACTCGCGAGGCGTGTCCGGCCCGCCCAGGTGCTCGAGGATGGGCCATGCGTCGGCATAGGACAAAGGAGTGGTCGGAATTTTCGGCAGCTGGGCCGACACGTCGGGCGCGGTGCGCTTCGCATCCGCAAGCGTGGGAACCGACGCAATCCCGGGCGTAGTGGGGTCGCCCGCGAATTCGAACATAAACCCGATTGACCCGCGCTGTACGCCCGTCGCCGGCCGCCATGGGCCTTGGGGATAGCTGTCCCCGCGGCGCCAGCCATCGTCGGCCGGATCGGAATAGATGATCAGCCCAGCCGCACCATGCTCCTGCGCCACCAGCGCTTTTACTCCGCGGAAATTCTGCCCGTATCGGGCCAACGCAATCTTGCCCCGCACATCGATCTTCAGCTGCTTGAGCTTTTCGAAGTCGTCGGGCGAGCCGTAGTTCACATAGACGACGTCGGCCTCGGCATCTCCCGAAGGTGACATCCCCGTAAACGGCATCACCACCCTCGGATCGTCGGCGAGGGGATCGCCATCGACGTGCTCCCGGGATGGTCCGTGCATGTGGACCCCGGCGGGTGCAGTCACATCCACGCTGATCTCCGCCGGATAGTTCATCCACACGCGATACTCGGCAATATCCGCATCCAACCCTGCCTCGCGGAATTTGCGTAGAACGTAATCGGCGGTGGCTTTATCCTCCGGCGACCCTGCGATATGGGGCGCCTGCGTCAACGTGCGCAGATGCGCTTCCGCCAGCTTGGGATCCGGGACGGAAAGAAAGTGGCTCTCCAGCGCGTTCTCCACTGCAGCGTTGCGGAAACCAAAGATGACAGGAGTCGCCGGCTGGGCGGCGGCGGCCGCGGCCTCATCGCGCTCGGGCGCGGCCCACGCACAAAGCAGAATCATGAAAACCGAAGCGGTCACGAACCTCATGGGCATCCCAGGGAGAAAAAGTCACCCCACAGTTGAGTGACCTCAATGTTAGCGCAACTTCTTCCCGCAGGGCGAGACGAGGCGCATTCCCGAAAGATAAACTGTCGGTATGGCCACCCAGGATGCAACCGAGCGATTTTCCTCGCGTGTCGACAACTACGTGCGCTACCGGCCCGGTTATCCGGCCGAAGTTGTACAGTTCATGCACGCGTCCTGCGGCCTGACCCGCGATTCTATCGTCGCCGATGTCGCCTCCGGCACCGGCATCTTTACGCGCATGCTTCTGGAGTATGGCTGCTCCGTGTTCGGAGTCGAGCCTAACGCTGAAATGCGTCACGCCGGCGAGGTGTTTCTTGCCGGTTACCCCCGTTTCACCAGCGTTTCCGGAACCGCCGAAGCGACCACGCTCCCCGGCCACAGCGTGAATATTGTTACCGCGGCCCAAGCGGCCCATTGGTTTGACCGCCCAAAAGCCCGGCGCGAGTTTGCGCGCATCCTAAAACCCGGCGGATGGGCAGCCCTGCTGTGGAACGAGCGGAAAACCGACGGTACGCCCTTCCTCCGCGACTACGAAAAGCTCCTGATGAAGCACGGAACCGACTACCAGGAAGTCCGCCACGAGCGCACCACCGCCGAGATCGCCGATTTCTTCACCCCTTCGCAGTATCAGCTGCGGACGTTTCCCAGCAATCAGGAATTTGACTATCCGGCTCTCGAGGGCCGTTTGCTCTCCTCTTCCTACACACCACCGCCGGGACACCCTCAGCATCAGCCCATGCTCGAGGAGCTACGCCGCATCTTCGATGCGCACCAGCAAGGCGGCCGCGTGGCCTTCGCATACGACACCCGTGTTTTCTACGGCCAGTTGCAATAAAACATAGCTCTCTCCGGACCCCTCGAAGTCCTCTGTGGTTATTCTTGCGTCCTCTCAGTCATACTTAAGCTGGAGAGAGCCATGCCCGACGACAAATCCTTTCACATG
>Ga0335069_10016064_pt1 | contig 10455 bp, 9 predicted proteins | sample Lox_Sample_11_FD_206714 | JGI IMG/M metagenome (GOLD analysis project Ga0335069, IMG submission 206714) | Soil microbial communities from Loxahatchee National Wildlife Refuge, Florida, United States - Lox_Sample_1.1 | ecosystem: Environmental > Terrestrial > Soil > Wetlands | place: USA: Florida...
GGCGTCCGCGCGAGGTCTCCTACGGGCAGCTACGGCGCGCTCTCATCGCCCGCGCGCTGTGCGCAGGCGCCGAGCTGCTGCTGCTCGATGAGCCGTTCACCGGACTCGATCCGATGCAGCGCGCGCTGCTCAAGCGGCGGCTCGAGCGGCTGATGCGCAGCGGTGTGACGCTCGTCATGGCCGTGCATCATCCCGAGGACCTGCCGCGAGGCATGACGCACGTTCTGCGGCTCGAGCGCCGGCGCGCGCACGCCCGCGCCCTGCATTCTGCGAACTGAGTCGACGGCAGGGCGACGGCGCTCGGCGAGACTGGCGCCGTCTTTGGGTTCGGTACGAGCGGGAATATGTCGTCTGCGAATCGTCTTGCATCGGCCCTCGGCGTCGCGGCGCTCGGGCTCGGCATCGGCGGGTGTCACCACGCCTACGCGGTGCGCCCGATTCCGCGCATCGCCGCCGACAGCGTCGGCAAGCCGGTGAAGCGCCTGGAAGAGGCGTTCGGCGAGCCGCGCAAGGTGGATGCGACGCCGACCAAGGCGGTGTACGTGTGGTTCATCGAGCAGAAGCCGGCCGGCGCACCGACCGGATTCCACGGCTGCGAGATGGAGATCACCGTGGATGCGCGCACCGAGCACGTGCTCGGTTACTCGCTCTCGAACATCGGCTGGGCGAAGTGCCGCGAGGTCGAGCGCAAGATCCGTATCGCCGAGCGCTAGCGCTCGGCTCCCCGGTCCCTGGGCGATAACACGGCTGCGGGACGCACGGCGCGGTGCGGCGCGAGCGCGGACCCGAAGACCCTCTACAATAGCCGCTCGAGCCTCCGCCTCCGGAGGCAGGCGTGGAGACGAGCGGCGTTGCGGCTTCTATATATCCTCCTGATCGCCCTGCAGGCGGCCCTGATCGTGCACGTCATCAAGACCGGACGCAGCATGCTGTGGATCTGGCTGATCGCGCTGCTGCCGCCGCTTGGACCGATCGTGTACGTGGCCGTCGAGCTGCTGCCGGCGATGCTCGCCGGGCGCGGCGCGCGACGCGCCTCGCGCCTCATGCAGCAGGTCATCGACCCGGACCGCGACCTGAAGCGCGCGAGCGCCGAGGTGCAGATTTCGGGCAACGTCGATGCCCGCCGCCGCCTCGGTGACGAGCTCCTCGAGCGCCGCCAGTATCCGCAGGCGATCGAGACCTATCGCGGCGGGCTCAAGGGCGTGTTCGAGCACGATCCCACCCTGTTGCTCGGTCTCGCCCGTGCCCTGTTCGCCGCCGAGGACTACGCGGCCGCGCGCACCGCGCTCGCGGATCTCGAGACCCATAATCCCGACTTCAATTCGCCCGAGGCGCGTCTGCTGCAGGCGCGCACGCTCGAGGCGCTCGGCGAGCTCGAGGAGGCCGAGCGGCGCTATGCCGCCGTGGCGCCGGTGTACCCCGGTGCCGAGGGCCGCGTGCGCTATGCGCTGCTGCTCAAGCGATGCGGCAAGAGCGAGGCGGCGCGCCGTGAGCTGCTCGATCTGCTCGATGCGGCCAAGCTCGGTCCGGCGCACTACCGGCGCGCTCAGGCGGAGTGGCTCGAACGCGCGCGGCGCGAGCTGTGAGGCGCGTGCGCAGGCGAGCCTCGAGCGCGGCGCCCCGGCGCCGGCGGTGGCGTTACGGCGCGGGTGTGTGCGCCGTGCTCGCGCTCGCCGCCTGCAGTCATCGGCACGAGGCGGCGCAGCGCCTGATCGAGGACGTCGATATCGCCGTGCTGGCGGCCGGACCGGATGCCGTCAAATATGCACCCCAGGAGCTGGGCGACGTCGAGCACAAGCTCGGCGCGTTGCAGGCGGCCTATGACCGCGGCGACGATCGCACCGTGCTCGAGTCGGGTCGGGCGCTGCTGCTCGAGGCGCGCGGCCTGGGGAGCGTCGCGGCCGAGCATAAGGCCGACACACAGCAGGAGCTCGGGACGCGCTGGGCGCAGCTCTCACGGCGGGTGCCCGAGGCGCTCACCGTGCTCGAGGAGCGGCTGTCGGCACCGCCGCCCTCGCATGGCTCCGGCCACGGCCACGACCACGGCCACGCCGCGCGCGCGCCCGCGCCTGCCGCCACGGACAGCGCCGCCGCGCGCACCGCGCTCGCCGATGCCGAGCGCATGTGGTCGAAGGCGCAGGGCGCCTTCGGCAACGGCAACCTGAGCGAGGCGGTGAGCAGCGCCGAGGACGTCGAGGCGCGGATCGAGGCGCTCGAGCGACCGCTCGGCATCACGCCGCCGCCCGCACCCTCGCCGCCGGCCGCGGTGCCGGGCGCTGCCGCGCCGGGAGCCGCTGCACCGGGAGCCGCTGCACCGGGAGCCGCTGCGCCGGTCGCGCCCGCGGGCCGCTAGCGCAGGCGCCCCTCGCTGACGATCACCGCGCTGCCGCCGATGTGGACCGCCGCCGGCGACGGTGCAGTTCCCGGCGCGCTCCCGCACGCCGGCTCGAGGCGCACCTGCACCTCGCCCGGGCGCCGCACGCTCGCGCCCTGGTGGCCGGTGAAGGCGAGTCCCTGCGCCGCGCCGAGCTCACCCACCTCGAGCAAATAGGCCGCGAGCATGCCGTGCGCATTACCGCTCACCGGGTCCTCGGGGATCCCGAGCGCCGGGCAGAACATGCGCGACTCGGTCGCGAGTCCCGCGGCCGTGCGCGCGCACGCGAACACGAACACGCCGTCGGCGCCGAGCTCGGCGCCCAGTGCGCTGAGCGAGTCCATGCTCGGTGCGAGCGGGGCGAGCGCCTCGACCGTCGCGACCGGGACCAGGAGGCGCGTGCCGCCCTTGCGCGCGATGCGCGCCGGCCAATGCTCGTGCAGCGCGCGTGCCGGCAGGTGCAACGCCTCGGCCACCCGCAGCGTACTCTTGAGCGGCAGGGGCGCGGCGAGCTCGGGGGCCGTCTGGCGAAACTCGATGTGCGGCGGCTCCGACATCCCCGCGGGCAGCGCCGCACGCACCTCGATGATGCCGGTGCCGGAAAGCTGGCGCAGAACGCCCGGCGCGCGCCGTCCGACGGCGAGCATCGCGGCATGAGCGGCGATGGTCGCGTGGCCGACGAACGGCACTTCCTTGCGGGCATTGAAGAAGCGCAGCCTGAGGTCATGATCCGCGCCCTGGGCGCGGACCACGAAGGCGGTCTCGGCGTGGCAGAACTCGCGCGCGATCGCGGCGAGCATCGACTCCTCGAGCCCGTCGGCATCGAGCACGACCGTCGCCGGATTGCCGGTGAAGCGCGTCCGCGTGAAGGCATCGACCTGGAAGATGCGCACGAATCCACCTCCGTCCGCGCCGAGTTTTGCACGGCCCGCCCCGTTGAAGCTACACTCGAGCGCCGATCCCGACCTATGGCCATGAACGCCGAGCCGAGCAGCGCGCCGCCGCGGCATCTCGCACCGTGAGCACGCTCGAGGCACTCGCGCGGCCGCTCGCGGCGGCGTGGCACCAGACCGGCCGCACCGAGCTGCTGGCCGCGGTGCTGGCCGTCGCCTACCTGCTGCTCGCGATCCGCCAGTCGATCCTGTGCTGGCTCGCCGCCTTTGTGAGCTCCTGCCTGTACGCCTGGGTGATGGCCGGGGCCCACCTTTATATGGAAGCGGGTCTTAACGTCTTCTATGCCGCCATGGCGGTCTATGGCTTCTCGCAGTGGCGCGCGCGCGGCACCCGCGCCGAGCTCGCGGTGCACCGCTGGCCGCTGCGCAAGCACCTCACGGCCTTGCTGCTCGTGATGGCGCTGGCCGCGCCGTGCGCGCTGCTCCTGCACCGCTACACCGCGGCGGCCTCGCCGTTCCTCGATGCCATGATCACCTGGTCGAGCGTGTTCGCGACGTGGCTGGTGGCGCGCAAGGTCTATGAGAACTGGCATTGGTGGCTGGTGATCGATTCGGTGAGCCTGTGCCTGTACGTGACGCGCCGCCTGTATCTCACCGTGCTGCTGTTCGCGCTCTATCTGGTGCTCATCGTGGTCGGCCTGCGCGCCTGGCGAGCCAGCCTGCCGCCAGCCGCTGCGCGAGCCGAGGCCCATGCGCGCTGAGCACAGCGCCGAGGAGCGCGCCGCGCTCGCCGCCGCACTCGCCGCGGCGCTCGCGTACGTGCCGGGCAGCGGGGCGCCGACGCTGACCCGCGTCGCGACGGGCGAAGTGAACGCGACCTGGAAGGTGATGCGCGACGGTCGCGGCTATGCGTTGCGCCTCGCCGCCCCCGGACGCGCCGATCCGGGCATCGATCGAGGCTGGGAATACGGCGTGCTGCGGGCCGCGGCGGCCGCCGGACTCGCCCCGGCGCTCGCGGCGTGCGATGCGCCGCGCGGGATCCTGGTGATGCGCTGGCTGGACGGTGCGCGCTGGTCGGCGGCCGAGGCGGCGCTGCCCGCGAATCTTGGGCGCCTCGGCCTGCTCGTGCGGCGGGTGCAGGCGCTGGCACTGCCGGCGGCGCCGCGGCGCATGCGGCCGCGCGACTGGATCCGCCATTACGAGGCGCGGCTTGCCGAGCGCCCGGCCGCGCCCGCAACGCGTGCGGCGCCGCCCGCACCATCCGCGCCACCCGCACTGCGCGCGCTCGATGCGGCGCTCGCGCAGCGGCTCGCCGCACTCGATGCGTTCGAGGCGCAAGCGCCGACGGCGCCGTGCCTGTGTCATGGCGATCTGCATCGCGAGAATCTGCTCGATGCGCAGGGGCATCTGGTGCTGCTCGACTGGGAGTACGCGCATCTCACCGACCCGTTGTGGGACCTCGCCGCCTGGGTCGCCGAGAACCGGCTCGATGCAGCGGCGCGGCGGACGTTGCTCGAGGCCTATCGCGACGGCGCGACGCTGCCGGCGGACGAGACCCGGCTCGAGATCCTGCGCTGGCTCTACGAGTATCTGTGTCTGCTCTGGACGCTGCTGGTGGTGCCGGCGCAGCCGGGTGCCGCTGGAGCGGCGCCGTCCGCTGCCGGCGTGTCGACGATGAGCGTCGAGGCCTGGCTCGAGCGGCTGGCCTCGAGCGCGCCTTGCGCGCCGTAGCGAAGTGGTGAGGAATCGCAAACTTAGGCACACTAGCGAGCCCCGCAGCGGCCGGGCCGTCCCGGCGCGGCCGTCGATTGTCGGGGCGGGCGGAGAGGGCGTGAATGGCGACGATGACCGTGGTGGACCGTGACGGGAAGGAGCACGAGGTCGAGGCCAAGCCGGGCCTCAAGATCATGGAGGTGCTGCGCGAGCTCGACTATGGGGTCGCGGCGATCTGCGGCGGCCTGTGCTCGTGCGCGACCTGCCACGTCTTCATCGAGGAGCCCTGGAGCTCGCGCCTGCCGAAGCCGCAGAGCGATGAGCTCGAGCTGCTGCGCGAGCTGCCCGACTACCGCGAGTCCGCCTCACGGCTCTCCTGCCAAGTGGAATTCACCGAGGCCTTGAGCGGCATCAAGGTGGCGATCGCCCCCGATACCTGATCCTCAGCGTTTCTCGGTCTGGCGGCGCACCGCGTCCTGGGCGGCGGCAATCGCCGCCGGGTCGCCGAGAAAGCGATGCGCGCGCGCGCGGCCCGTGGCATCGAGGTCGTAGAGAATCGGCACGCCGGTCGGGATGTTGAGCTCGACGATGTCGTGCTCCGACAGATCATCGAGCATCTTGATGAGCGCGCGCAGTGAGTTGCCGTGAGCGACCACGAGCACGTCCTTGCCGGCGGCGAGCTCGGGCATGATGCGCTCTTGCCAGTAGGGCAGCACGCGTGCGAGCGTGTCCTTGAGCGACTCGGTCGCCGGCAGCAGCGCCGGATCGACATCGGCGTAGCGCGGGTCGAAGCGCGGATGGCGCGGATCGTCGGCGGCGAGCGGCGGCGGCGGCACCGCGTAGCTGCGCCGCCAGAGCTTCACCTGCGCTTCACCGTGCTGCGCGACCGTCTGCGCCTTGTTGAGCCCCTGCAGAGCGCCGTAGTGGCGCTCGTTGAGCCGCCAGCTGCGCTCGACCGGGATCCACATGCGATCGGTCGTGTCGAGAATGAGCCAGAGCGTGCGGATGGCGCGCTTCAGCAGCGAGGTGAAGGCGATGCGCGGAGCGAGGCCGGCGGCCATGATGTCGCTGCCGGCGCGCGCCGCCTCCGCGCAGCCCTGTTCGGACAGATCGACGTCGTACCAGCCGGTGAACAGGTTCTCGACGTTCCACCGACTCTGCCCGTGACGCACCAGGATCAAACGACCGGTCAAGCGCTCCTCCTCATCGTCGCGTCGCGACGAACGAACCTTCGAATCGAGCCACGGTGAGCCGCGCGACGCGCACCTCGACCGCAAGGCGGATGCGGCCGCGCCCGGCGCGCTCGAGCATGCGTTGCAGGCGCCCCACGGCCTCGGCGGCGGGCGCCTCGAGCACGCTTTCGAGCGTGCCGCGCGCCGGCGCGAGATAGTGGATGCTCGAATCCTGGACCACCGCGTCGGCATCGAACCCGCCGCGCTCCAGGAATCGCGTGGTCCAGGCCCAGCCGGTGAGCACCGCGAGCGAGAACAGGCTGCCGCCGAAGGCCGTGCCCTGGTGGTTGCGATTCGGCGCGAGCGGCGCGCACAGCCGCAGCGCGGGCTCCTCCGCGCTCAGCACCGCGATGCCGAGGTGGCGGGCGAGCGGGATCTCGCTCGCGAGCTTGCGCTCGAGCCAGGCGGCGTCGAAGGCCGGTTCGGGAGGGTTCGCGGCGAGCACGTCGAGCATCCTTCAGCGGCGGGTCAGGCGCCGCACCGCCTGCAGCGCGACCGACAAGGTCGCGAAATCCGGTGCCGAGCCGGTGCGCAGATCGACCACGATACGCTTCAGCGCCTCGACCTGCGCGCCGCGCACCTGCGCCCAGCGCGCCACCCGCGCGCTCGCCTCGCGCCCCTTGGTGGCGAGCGCGTCGCGGGTGAGCTGACGCTGCAGCGCGTACAGGTCGTCGCGCAGGGTGCCGCGCGCCACCGCCTGCCAGTGGCCTTCCACGGGCAGGTGCTCGATCTGCTCCTTGATCCAGGCGAGCCCGATGCGCTCGCCGAGATCGAAGTAGGTGCGCGCCGCATAGCCGACGCGCACGCGCGCCTCGCGCGCCACTTCGGCGAGGTCGAGCGCGCAATGCAGGGTCTCGAGCGAGGCGATGCGCGTCGCCAGCGACTCCGGCACGTGCTGGGCGATGAGCCGCGAGCGCTCCTCCGCGAGACGCCCGGCGGCGCTCGGCGACAGCACCCCTTCGAGCTCCTCGGCGAGCTCGTGCACCGGTCCTGCGTAGACGCGCACCGCGCGCTCGATGTCGAGCGCGCCGCGCCGATGCTCGAGCAGCCAGTAGCTCATGTGCCGCAGCAGCGTGGTGGTGCGCGCCATCGCCGCATACTGCACCGCCGCCGCCACCTTGTTGTCGAGCGCCTCGATGCGTGCCCAGAGCTCGCGTACCGCGAACACCTCGCGGGCGATCGTGTAGGCGCGCGCGATCGCCGCGGGGTCGGCGCCGGTGTCGTCCTGGGCGCGCACCGGGAACACCGGGCCCATGCGGTTGATGAGGCTGTTGGTGATCGCGGTGGCGATGATCTCGCGCCGCAGGCGATGGCGCTTGAGGCGCGCCGCGAAGCGCTCGCGCAGCGGCTTCGGAAAGTAGCGCTCGAGCTCGGTCGAGAGGTAGCGATCCTCGGGGACGTCCGAGTGCACCAGCGCGCGGTACAGCCAGATCTTGCCGTAGGCGAGCACGATCGCGAGCTCGGGCCGCGTCAGCCCCTCGCCGGCCTTGCGCCGCTCGGCGATCTCCTCCTCCGAGGGCAGGAACTCGAGCGCGCGATTGAGATCGCCGGCGCGCTCCAGGGCGCGGATCGCGAAGGCGCTCTCGGCGATGCGCTCGCGCGCCTGGTACTCGCTGGTGCTGATCGCCTGGCTCTGCAAGTAGTTGTTGCGCAACACCAGCTCGGCGACCTCGCCGGTCATCTGTACGAGCAGCCGGTCGCGCGCGGCGCGCGTGATCTCGCCGGCGCGCAGCGCGCCGTTCAGCAGGATCTTGATGTTGACCTCGACGTCCGAGCAGTTGACGCCGGCGGAGTTGTCGATGAAATCGGTGTTGAGCCGCCCGCCGCGGCGCGCGTACTCGATGCGCCCGAGCTGCGAGAGCCCGAGGTTGCCGCCTTCGCCCACCACCTTGCAGTTGAGCTCCGCGCCGTCGATGCGCACCGCATCGTTGCTGCGGTCGCCGACGTCGGTGTTGCTCTCGGTGCTCGCCTTGACGTAGGTGCCGATGCCGCCGTTCCACAGCAGGTCGACGTGCGACTTGAGGATGGCGCGGATCAGCTCGTTGGGCGTCGCCTGCGCCGGCAGCTCGAACAGCGCCTGCACCTCGCGCGACAGGCTGAGGCTCTTGGCACTGCGCGAGTACACGCCGCCGCCCTTGGAGATCGCCGCCGGCGAGTAATCCTCCCAGCTCGAGCGCGCCAGCTTGAACAGCCGCTCGCGCTCGCGGTAGGAGCGGGCGGCGTCCGGATCCGGGTCGATGAAGATGTGGCGGTGATCGAAGGCGGCGAGCAGGCGGATGTGGCGCGACTGCAGCATGCCGTTGCCGAACACGTCGCCCGACATGTCGCCGATGCCGACCACCGAGAAGTCGCGCGCCTGGATGTCGAGGCCCATCTCGCGGAAGTGCCGCTTGACGCATTCCCAGCCGCCGCGCGCGGTGATCGCCATCTTCTTGTGGTCGTAGCCCGCCGAGCCGCCGCTCGCGAACGCATCGCCGAGCCAGAAGCCGTACTCCGCGGAGATCGCATTGGCGATGTCGGAGAAGCTGGCGGTGCCCTTGTCGGCGGCCACCACCAGGTAGGCATCGTCACCGTCGTGACGCACCACCCGCAACGGCGGCACGATGCGCTCCTCGACGATGTTGTCGGTGAGATCGAGCATGCCGCGGATCAGCGTCTGGTAGCAGGCGATGACCTCGGCCTGCTGCGTGTCGCGATCGGCGAACACGGTGCGCTTCACCACGAAGCCGCCCTTGGCGCCCACCGGCACGATGACGGTGTTCTTGACCTGCTGCGCCTTCATCAGGCCGAGGACCTCGGTGCGGAAATCCTCGCGCCGGTCCGACCAGCGGATGCCGCCGCGGGCGACGTGGCCCATGCGCAGGTGCACCCCTTCCATGCGCGTCGAGAACACGAAGATCTCGTACAGCGGCTTCGGCAGCGGCAGCTCGCGCAGCTTCTGGCTCTCGAGCTTGACCGACAGATAGTCCTTGGGCTCGCCGTTGGCGCCGCGCTGGTAGGCGTTGGTGCGCACCGTCGCGGTCACCGCGTTGCACAGCGCGCGCAGGATCCGATCCTCATCGGAGCGGGTCACCGCCTCGAGCCGCGCGGTGATGTCGCGCTCGAGGCGCGCAATGGCGCCGCGCCGCGCATCCTCGGCGAGCTCGGGATCGAAGCGCGCCGCGAACAGCTCGGCGAGCGCGCGCGCGATGCCCGGGTGATTGACCAGCACCTGGGCGATATAACCCTGGCTGAAGGGCAGGCCGGTCTGCAGCAGATAGCGGGCGTAACAGCGCAGCACGTTGATGAGCCGCCAGGGCATGCCGGCGCGCAGCGTCAGGCGGTTGAAGTCGTCGTTGTCCACGCGGCCGCCCCAGACCGCGGTGAAGGCGCTCTTCACCTCCGCCTCGAGCACCTCGAAGCTGCTGCCGGCCGCGCCCTGCACGTTGAGCTCGAGGTCCTGGATCCAGGCGCGGCGCCCGTCCGGGAACTCGAGCCCGTAGGGCCGCTCGGCGATCACCTTGAGCCCCATGTTCTCGAGCATCGGCAGCAGGTCGCAGATCGGGATCGCCTCCTGCACCCGGAAGAGCTTCAGAAAGAACTGGTCGCGGCGCCGCGGCTCGGGGCGATAGATGTCGAGATGCAACCGCGCGGGCTCGGCGAACGCCCCCTCGACGAAGGCGACGTCGTGGGCGCCGGCCTCGCCGTTGAAGTCCTCGGTGTAGGCGGCCGGAAAGGCCTGCGCATAGGCCTCGAAGAGCTGCAGCGCATAGGTCTCGTCGAAGCGTGCGAGCAGCGCCGCCTTGAAATCGTCCGCCCACGAGCGCACCGCGAGCGCGACGCGCCGCTCGAGCTCATCGACGTCGATGCGCGCGGACTCCTCGGGCAGCGTGCGCGCGACGATGTGCAGGCGCGCGAGGTTGTTGGCCTCGGCGATCTGCACCTGCGACTCCAGGCCGCGCGCCGCGAGCGCCTCGCCGATGACGCGCTCGATGCGCTGGCGCACCTGGGTGTTGTATTTCTCGCGCGGCACGAACAGCAGGCACGAATAGAAGCGCCGGAACGGGTCGCGGCGCATCAGCAGGCGCACGCGCGGCCGCTCCTGCAGGCCGAAGATGCCGGTGACGATGCGCACCAGCTCCGCAACGCTCGCCTGGAACAGCTCGTCGCGCGGGAAGGACTCGACGATGTGCTGCAGCGCCTTGCCGTCGTGGCTGTCGGGCGCGAGCGCGAACTGCAGGATGACCTGGGCGACCTTGTGGCG
>Ga0335069_10016067_pt1 | contig 10454 bp, 11 predicted proteins | sample Lox_Sample_11_FD_206714 | JGI IMG/M metagenome (GOLD analysis project Ga0335069, IMG submission 206714) | Soil microbial communities from Loxahatchee National Wildlife Refuge, Florida, United States - Lox_Sample_1.1 | ecosystem: Environmental > Terrestrial > Soil > Wetlands | place: USA...
TGGGGTCTCCTGACGCTGTTCCTTTGGATGAAGAGATGGAAGGTGGAGGTGGCACCTCCGGAGCAGGCAGCGCGCGCGGTCCCGGCTCGAGTCTTCGCGATCAGATAATCGTCGTTCTGGTTGCGGCCACGATTTTCTTCGGCTGCATCCTCAGCCCGCCATCCCTGATGGACGACGTGGACGCCGTTCAAGCGCAGATTGCGCAGAACATGCTGCAATCGGGCGACTGGGTGACGGCGCGGCTGGACGGCGTGGCTTACCTCGAGAAGTCGCCGCTGAAGTACTGGATGATCGCGGTGTCCTTCCTCATCTTCGGCGTGCACGACTGGGCGGCAAGGATTCCGATCGCGTTGTGCACGGTGCTGCTGTGCTGGGTAACGATGCGGGTGGGGATGTGGGCATTCGGGCGCCGGACCGGGATGTGCTCCGGCCTGGTGCTGGCAACGAGCATCGGGTTGTTTCTGTTCACGCGGATCCTGATTCCGGACGTGATTCTGACGTTGACGATCACGCTGGCGTTGTGGGGGATGCTGCGCGCAATCGAAGAAGGCGAGCGGCGGCCGTCGCTCTGGGCGATGACGATGTGGGCCGCGATCGGAACGGGGCTGCTGTTGAAGGGGCTGATTGCGGCGGCGTTTCCGGTGGCGGCGGGTTTGCTGTATCTGGCCATCACGCGGCAGTTGCTGATGCGAAAGACGTGGAGGCAACTCAGGCCGATCTCGGGAATCCTGCTGATGCTGCTGATTGCGGCTCCCTGGCATGTGCTGGCGACGATTCGAAATCCGCCGTATTTCGATTTCACGATGCACAGCGAAAAGGGTTCCTATCACGGGTTCTTCTGGTTCTATATCATCAACGAGCATCTGCTGCGGTTCTTGAACCTACGGTATCCGCGGGACTATAACACGGTGCCGCGAGCGTACTTCTGGCTCTTCCACCTATTGTGGTTTTTCCCGTGGAGCATGTATTTCCCGGCAACGCTGAAGCTGAGTTACCGGAAGGCGGACCGGGCGTCGAGAACACGGCTGCTGTGTTTGTGCTGGGCGGGCTTCATTCTGGTGTTCTTTACGTTTTCGACGACGCAGGAGTATTACTCGATGCCGTGCTATCCGGCGATGGCACTGTTGCTGGGCGGGGCGATGGCGGCCGGGGGCGGTTGGCTGAGGGCCGCAACGAAGGTGGTAGCCGTGGTGGTGACGCTGGCACTCCTGGCGATCGGGGCCATTCTGTGGCTGGTGCGCGGATTGGCGACACCGGGAGATATCGCCTCGGCGCTGAACTCGAATCCCGAGGCGTACACACTTTCGCTCGGACATATGTTGGATCTGACCCTGGCGTCGTTCGCTTACCTGCGGCTGCCGCTGTGCGTGGCCGGGGTGGCGTGCGCGGTAGGGGCGGTGGGCGCGTGGGCCAGCCGGGGACGGGTTCCGGTCCTCGCATTGACGGCGATGATGGTTCTCTTTTTCCACGCGGCGCGAATCGCGCTGGTGGTATTCGATCCCTACATGTCGTCGCGGCCGCTGGCGGAGGCGCTTCGGCGGGCTCCTGCGGGCGAGTTAATCGTCGACGATCAATACTACACGTTCTCGTCGGTTTTCTTTTATACAAACCGGCGGGCACTGTTACTGAACGGACGCGTAAACAACCTGGATTACGGATCTTACGCGCCAGACGCTCCTAAGGGAGTGTTTATCGATGACCAGGATTTTCAGCGGCTGTGGAAGTCGCCAGAACGGTACTATCTGGTCGCCGAAGGTCCACAGGTCCCGCGCTTCGAAAAATTAGTGAATAAAGCTTTTCTGATCATCGAAAAAGAGAGCGGCGGGAAGTACCTTTTTTCCAATCACTGATTTTTTAAAAATATTTTCCGAGCGTTTTCAATGATTTAAGAGCAGCCCGGGATTCGTGTGCCGGAAGGCGGGTGTTACTCTCGAATCAGGGAGAAGGTTGCGTAACTTCGCAGGAGCGAAGTTGGACGCCGGGAGCGGTTAGGCCCCGAATGCAGGTTTGCGGCTTCGTGGATTACTCCACGAAGCCGTTTTCATTTGAGGAGCACGGATGGCAAGCAAGATCAAAAAGAGCCCAGAGAAGTCTCCCAAGAATTGCCGGGACTGCGAACGCTGGAGGGAAATAAGGGATCGAGTAAGAGTTTCGGAGGCACTGGAGAAGGCCATTCTCGCTGTTGAGACAAAGATCAAAGACGAGGAGTTCAAGCCCACGGTTGCGGAATATTTGAAGTTAATCCAGATGGAGAAGGAATTGGAGCAGGACGACGCGAAGGAGATCAAGGTTACATGGGTGGAACCGGCAGCGAAATCAAAGATCGACGAATAACCTATAACCCGCTGCCTTCGCAAAAACGCTTCCACGATCTGGAGACACGATTCAAGGGCTTCTCAGGGCCGATCGGATCGGGAAAGAGCCAGGCGCTGTGCCAGGAGGCGATCCGGTTGAGTTATTTGAATCCGGGAAGGTTAGGGCTTCTGGGCGCACCGACTTATCCGATGTTACGGGACGCCACGCAGGCCGCGCTGTTCGAGATTCTCGAGGGCAACGATATTCCCTACGATCACAACAAGGCGGAGAACACGGTCGTGATGAAGGATACGGGATCGAGGATACTATTCCGGCCTGTCGAAGAATTCGAGCGGTTGCGCGGGACGAACCTGGCCTGGTTCGGCCTCGACGAGTTGACGTACACCCAGGAGGAATCCTGGCTGCGCTTAGAAGGGCGGTTGCGCGACCCGCACGCGAAGCGGCTCTGCGGCTTCGCGGTATGGACACCGAAGGGATTCGATTGGGTTTATCAGAAGTTTATCGCGGAGCCGGTGAAGGGATACGGAGTAGTGATGGCGCCACCGCAGGAGAATCGGTTTCTCCTGGACAAGATCCCGGATTTTTATACGCGATTGAAGGACAGTTACGACCCGAAGTTTTACGAACAGGAAGTCCTGGGTGCGTACCTCAGCATGGCCGGGGGGCGAGTTTACAGCACGTTCGACCGCGAGCAGCACCTGAGGAAAATCGAGGTGAATGCATTCCGGACGCTGTACTGGGCACTGGACTTCAACGTGGATCCGATGAGCTCGGTCGTCGCCCAAATCGAGCGGGGAAAGATCGCGGTGGCGGACGAAATCGTGATCCGGCATGCGACCACGGAACAGGCCTGCGAGGCATTCCTGGAGAGATTTCCGAACCACCGGGCAGACATCGTGGTGTACGGGGACGCGTCCGGCAATCAGCGGCAGACGACGGGGTTGAGCGACTTCGAGATGATTCGCGACTTCTTCCGGGTACACACGACGACGAAAGTGAAATATCGCGTGCCCAAGTCCAACCCGAGCGTGCGGGAGCGGGTGAACCTGGTTAACCGGATGATGTTGACCGCCGCAGGAGATGTCCATCTCGCGGTGGATCCGAAGTGCAAGGAATTGATCAAAGACTTTGAGCAGGTGTGTTTCAAGTCCGAGAGCAGCGACATCGATAAAACAAGCGACCGGCAGCGGACCCACACGTCGGATGCCCTTGGGTATCTGATCTGGCAGGAATGCAGTAACGGCAAGACCGCTGGGCTTCGCGATCAGCCAATTGTAGGGCACTAATAAGATGCAGAACATTAACCGTGAGCACCCGGAATATATCGCCCATAAGGCGATGTGGCGGCAGTACCACGACCTCTACGCAGGCGGCGAACGGCTGCGAAGAAACGCATCAGAGTATCTGTTGCGCCGGCACAAGGAGCCGGGCGAGATCTACCAGGAGCGATTAAGCCGGGTGTTCTACGAGAACTACATCGGATCCATCGTGGACTGGTATGCCGCGACGTTGATGCGGCGGGAGCCGATGCTCCTCTTCGACGGGACGGATGCGGCCGCGAAAAGCTTTTACAGCGTGTTTTCCGAGGATTGCGACCTGAAGGGTACGAACCTGAACGAGTTCTTTCGACAGCGGTTCATCCAGACGATGGTGTGCGGCAGAAGTTACATCGTGGTCGATTTTCCTCGCGGTTCGCAGCCGGTCCTGACGAGAGCCGAGGAAGACGCATCGGGCAGATCGCGGGCATACCTGGTCGATTACAGCGCGGAGGAGGTGATCAATTGGAACTACGATCCGGCCGGCGGGCTCGATTGGGTGGTGCTGCGAACTTCGTGCCTGCAGCAGTCGAGTATTGAGGACGCGAAGTGGGAGAGGGAAACAAGGTGGATTTACTACGATCGCGAGAATTATCGGATTTTTCGCAAGCGAAGTGAGAACAAGCCGTTAGAACTGGTGGATGAGGGACAACACGCATTCGCGTCACTGAGGCGAGTGCCGCTGTTTGAGATGAAGGTTTCGGACGGATTGTGGTTGCTCAACAAAGCGGCGCTGCTTCAGGTGGAACACTTCAATAAGTCGAACGCCCTGGCGTGGGCGCTGACGATGGGGTTGTTTGCGACGCCGGTTGTGTACACGGACAGGGAGTGGAATGAGATTGTCGGGGAGTCCTACTACATTCAACTTGGGCCGCAGGATCGGTTCGGGTGGACCGAACCGGAAGGCAAGGTCTACCAGATCGCGGCGGACAACCTGGTCCGATTGAAGGATGAGATTTACAGGGTTTGCTACCTGATGAACCAGGCCGATAACCCCAACGGGGGCGGACAGAGGATGTCGGCGCTGAGCAAGCAGCGCGACTTCATTGTGACGCAGGAGGTACTGCGGGGGTATGGCGACGCCGTGAAGGACACGATGAAGCAGGTTCTGAAGGCGGTCGCGGAGGTCAGGCAGGACGGCGTCGCGATCGATGTCACCGGGATGGATGAGTTCGACATCGGCGATTTCGGGATCGAATTGGACGATGCCAAGAAGTTATTGGATTTAGGGATCGCGTCGGAAACACTCAAGAAGCAGGTTTTCAAGAGGCTGGCGTTCAAGTATTTGTGCGACGCGAGCCAGGAGATCAAGAACCGCGTGGCAGCGGAGATCGACGGATGAGGAAGTCAGCGTCGAGATGAGTCTCGCTCCGTGCAACGGAGTCGACGCGGCACGCATGAGTGCGTGCGCCACAGAAACGAGATACAGACAGGAGGCACATGGAAGGTATAGACGTTCAGTCGATCGTACGGCAGGCGATCCAGGAGTTCGTGAGCCACGAACAGGCCAAGAGCGAACCGGCTTACAAAGCGGAGCTCGAGGAGGAGCGGCGGCGCAGGGAGCAACTGGAACGCAGGTTGAACGAATTGATTTCAGAGAACAAACGCAGCCGTCAGGTCGCCGAGGAAGCAGAGCGCAGCTCTTCAATCCGAGCGGAACTGCAAAGGCTGGGAGTAGCGAAGATCGACCTTGCGTACAGAGCAGTGAAAGAGGGAATCGAGAGGGCCGAGGACGGACGTCTGATCGGCCGCGGAGACGGCGGTGAAGTGCCGATGAAGGAATACCTGACCGCGTTCGTCACCGAGAATCCAGAATTCCTGCCGGCGCGCATAGCTGGGGGTACCGGGATGACGGCTACCCTCAAGGCCCCTCTGGAAAGCAGAGAGACGGTGAGCATCGAAGAGATCCGCCCGGGCATGAGTAAAGACGAGATGCAACGAGTGCGAGAGGAAATCGTGCGCGTGGCGTCGCAGTCCCTGCGGGGGCTGTAGAAACAGAGGCCAAGCAACACAGGCAGGAGCTTGTGCCTGGGCCAATTAAGGAGAATGAATGGCAGCTATTACCTCAAGTAATGTCGCAAACGCGATTGTCAAGCTGGTGGCGGCGGACGCATTGCCGGTGCTGGTGTCGAACCTCGTGATGGGGAACCTCGTGAATCGCGATTACGAACCGGTGCTGGCGCATGCCGGCGACACGGTCAACGTTCCGATCCCGCCGACGATGGTGGCGAACAACATCGCGGAAGGCGGCACGGTGCAGACGCAGAATCCGAATCTGGGGAACGCGCAGATCGTGCTGAACACGCACGCCGAAGCGACGTTTCAGATTCCGGATGTTACCAAAGTGCTGGCGGTTCCGGACCTGCTGAAGGTCTACATGGAGCCGGCGGTGGTGGCGATCGCAGAGAAGATCGAGAGCGATCTCCTGGGCTTGTACGCGGGCTTCACGGCCAACACGCCGGTGGGCACGCCGGGAACGACCATCACGGAAGCCACGATCGACGCGGCGGAAACGGCGTTGTTCCTGGCGAAGGTTCCGGCCAGCGAACAGAAGTACATGGTGGTGGACGCGGCGGCTTACTCGGCCTGGCGCCAGATTCCGCGATTCAGCGAGTTCCAGACCGCGGGAGACGCCGGACTGCGGGCGTTGGTCGACGGAACCGTCGGGAAGATCAAAGACTTCTTCCTGTTCCGTTCGCAGCTCGTTCAGAAGACCGGCAGCAGCCCGGTAACGACCCACAATGTCGCGTTCACCAAGAGCGCTCTCGGGCTGGTGATCCGCCGGTTACCGCAGCCTCTGCCGGGAACGGGCGCCATCGCCGAGTACGCCGAACTGGGCAACTTCGGGATGCGGGTGGTGATGAGCTACCAGCCGAACACGCTGGCCCAGCAATTCACGGTCGACGTGCTTTACGGATGCGGTGTTCTGCGCAACGCCTGCGGCGTGCAGGTGAACACGTAGTCCAGGCTGGAACGAGCGGCTGCGGCCAGGAGAAACACGGAATCCCGGCCGCAGCCGCACGAAAAAATCAATAAGGAGAGCGAAACGATGGATTTGAAACTGTATTACCAGAAGATTCGAGACGCCGAAGCGAAGATTGTGGACGAGTTTCCCGTAGTGATCAGCCGCGAAACTCCGGATGGAGGTAAGGAAGGCACACTCACCGAGGTGCCGCGCCGAACCGCCGCAAAGATGCTGGTCGACGGCCTGGCGCAGGTCGCTTCGCAAGCGGAGAAAGAGGCGTTTCAGGCTGCACAGGCCGACGCGAAGCAGTTGGCGGATCAACTCGCGGCAGCGGCGCAGGTCAAGGTGACGGTGCTCTCGAGCGCGGACCTGGACAAGTTGAAGAGCGCGCGTTCAACGGCTTCAAAGTAGAGGTTCACGCGATGGCACTGTTCATAGACGGACCGGCCTCAAGCATCGACGATCTAACCGCTCAGGACGCGCAACTCCTGGACGTGGCGCGGGTGGAGAACATCAATCTGACACAGAAGCTCGCTTTGGCGCACGAAGAGCTGGCGGTAGAGATCTCTTCTTTGTTCGCCCGGCTCAGGTACAGCGAAGAGGCGTTTTGGCGAACCGGACCGGTCCCCATCCATTCAGTAGTGGTGACTCGACCGCTCAAGATGTGGCACACGTTTCGGACGCTAGAGATGACCTATGCGGACGCTTATAACAGCCAGTTGAACGATCGCTATGCAGGCCGTCGCGACCAATACCATGCGAGTGCCAGGTGGGCATACGGGAAGCTGGTGGAAGCCGGGATCGGCATGGCGTCGGATCCGATTGCAAGAGCGGCGACACCGACTGTGGCGGTGGCGGCCGGGAACTTGCCCGACGGCACCTATTTTGTGACCACAGGTTGGATCAACTGGGCCGGAGAGGAGGGCGCAGCCGCGATCCCAGCAGTGGTTACGACCGCCGGCAGTTCGTTTCTGGTTCAACCGGGCATGCCGCCCTCCAACGTTACCGGGTGGCATGTCTACGCAGGACCGGGGCCGAACGGGATGGTGCGGCAGAACGCTTCGCCCATCCCGGCCGCGAGCAATTGGCTCCAACCCAACGTGCTCGCGATGCAGGGAGCGGCGCCGTCTGGCGGGCAAAGTCCGAGCTATCTGAAGCCGACACCACGGGTGCTACAGAGGGGCTAAATGACCGAAAGAATCGGAAGTGCGGTTACAACCAAGGTCCTCGCCCGGATCACGGGGCCGTCCGGCGTGAACGCCGTGCTGGCCGCCCTGGCACAGACGGAACGGACATGCGGCGGACCGCCGGATGTGGCCCAGATTCGCGTGCAGAACGTGGCAATGGACCTCGCGGAACGCGGAAGCATCGTCCAGTATCCGACGATTCATGTGTACTGCGAGCAGATTGTCAACTCGATGGTGGAGAAGTTCCGAACCTTCTCGGGAACAGTCCAGATGGCGGTCGAAGTCAGGTATTCCCAGGAAAGGCTGGAGGGATTGCAGGAAGCGTTAGAACTCTATTCCTCCGCGACCACTGCCGCTCTCGATTCCAACCGCGGAGATTGGGGTGATGGAGCCTTTTACGCCGGCGGCTACAAGGTGGTTTTCAATGCGGTGAAGCAAGGCGGTAAGAATTTCATGCAGATAGCTAAGATCACATTCGATATTGGAGTAAGCAAGAACTAACATGGCGTCATATATTTCCTCGAAAGCGAATCGGTTTTACACGGCTTTGGAGAGCTCATACGGGCAAGTGGGCACCATCGGATCCGGCAATCGGATTCCAGCGCTGAAACTGGCAGTCCAGCAGCAGCTTGAAGTCGCGAATCGAAAGGACAAAACCGGCAGCCGAACTTTCGCCGGGGTGCCGGCAGGCGGAAGGCGGCGGACGAATTTCGAATTGCAGACGTACCTCACCACGTGGAACAAGGCCTCCGCGGGGCCGGGGTACGGACCTTTGTTTCAGGCCGCGTTGGGCGGAGTACCGCTGTCATATGCCGGCTCCACGGTGGCGTCGTGCACGGTTGCAGGGCGGGTGGGATTCACCGGACCGCACGGCCTGAGCGTAGGACAAGCGGTGGCAAGCGCCGGCGAGATTCGATTCGTAGCGGCAATCGTGGATTCGAGCACAGTGCAATTGAATGCCCCGTTCACGATTCTGCCGGCGACGGGGGCACAACTGGGAGGTACCGTAACCTATGTGCCCAGCACGGGTCTTCCGAGTGTCAGTGTGTTCGATTACTGGTCTCCGGGGACCGCGGTACAGCGGCTACTCTGCGGAGCAGGCGTCGACCAGATGGAAATTGTCGTGAATGGCGATTATCACGAATTTCATTTCAAAGGATTAGCGCAGGACGTTTTGGACAGCAGTAGCTTCTCGGCGGGCGTGGCACAACTGCAGAGCTTCCCGATGGAGCCGGCGCTCGACACGTTCGACTATTCCATTGTGCCTGGCTGCATGGGGCAAGCCTGGCTGGGAGCTTCGCCAACACAGTTTTTCACGATCACCGACGCCTCGATTCTGGTCAAGAATTCCCTGGATATGCGGTCGAAGGAGTTCGGGTCGAATCTTCCGAGGGCGATTTCGCCGGGCGAGCGCACGGTGACCGCCGCATTCGAACTGTACAGCATGGATGACAGCGCCAGCAAAGGACTCTATCAGGCTGCCAAGCAGCAGTCGCCGATTTGTGTGATGTTCCAACTCGGACAGACCGCGGGACAGATGATGGGAGTCTACCTGAAGAGCTTGATTCCCGAGGTGCCGGAGTTCGACGACGGCGAGAATCGGCTGCGGTGGAAGTTCCGGGCATCGCGAGCGCAAGGAACGACGGACGACGAGATCTCGGTGGCGTTCGCGTAGTAGTCACAGGCCATGACCTACGAAACTGCAGTGGAAGTCGACTCCACCGTGTCGCCCGGTGTGCGCTTTGTGGTGGCTCGAATGTCGTTCGGGCGCCGCGTCGAGTTGATGCGCAGGATTCGCGATTTGGCAAGACGGGTGGAATTTCTCGACGCCGGCAAACGGCCTGACGAAAAGATGGATGCCGCGCTCCTGCGGGCGGAAATCGATCGAATGTGTTTGATATGGGGCTTGCGATCTGTTGCGGGCCTCACGCTGGACGGCGCCGAAGCCAGCCCGGAGTCGTTGGCCGAGGCGGGTCCAGAGGATTTGTTCCGGGAAGCACTAGCGGCGGTAAAAGCCGAGATCGGGTTGACAGAAGAAGAAAGAAAAAACTCCTGATCGCATTCCATTTTCAATTTGCCAACCAGGCCGGGTGGGAATGCGATTCATGCCGCAAGTCCGGCCTGGAGCAGAAGCGCAGATGCGGATGGATGTCGTTGCCAGCGGAGAGCGATCGACCGCCGGTCTGGGCGCGGAAAGGTGTGGCGACGGACGAGTGCCCGAAGTCGTACATTACGGCGGACAGCATGGTCTTGGTGGAAGATTACTTCGTCCGGCGACGACTGGGCGGCCTGGATTTCTCACAGTTGAGCGCGCGTGAAGTGGAGGCGTTCCTGGTTTTGGAAAGAGCACGAGCGGCAGAGATGAACGATGATCAGCACGACACAAGACGAAATCGATAAGACGTTTGCGGCGGTCTCGGGTGATCCGGCGCCGGACTTGGAGGGTCTTGTCAAGTCCCTTTCGGACGTTGTGGCGGAGGTTAGCCGGGTGCAGCCCACCGAGAACGCTCAACCGCAAACGACTTTGACGAGCGCGCCGGGCAGCGATGCAAGCGGCGGAGGCGCAGTGCTCGACACTGTGGAATCGTTAGTCTCTACAGTCTTCAGGACGGTCGCGGGCACGCCGAGTCCCAGTGGAAGCGGCGGGGGCGGAGTGCTCGATACGGTGGA
>Ga0335069_10016070_pt1 | contig 10453 bp, 7 predicted proteins | sample Lox_Sample_11_FD_206714 | JGI IMG/M metagenome (GOLD analysis project Ga0335069, IMG submission 206714) | Soil microbial communities from Loxahatchee National Wildlife Refuge, Florida, United States - Lox_Sample_1.1 | ecosystem: Environmental > Terrestrial > Soil > Wetlands | place: USA: Florida...
GCTTGACCGCATTCTTACAACGAAAGCAGTGTGCGATGTAAGTGGGACGACCTATCCGCTTCAAGTCCATATCCCTCGCGAAGAAGGTGAGTTTTTGCAGGACGTGGTTCGACAGATTCGTCCACGCACCAGCGTCGAGATTGGCTTGGCTTTCGGCGTGTCCACACTCTACATTTGCGAGGCCATGAAAGAGTCTGGGGGCACAAAACACATCGTATGCGATCCTGACCAATTCGAAGGGTTCCACGGAATTGGCATCAAGCACATAGATGAGGCCGGATATGCAGGCATGGTAGAGTTTCACCCAGTCTCGTCCCACATCCTCTTGCCGCAATTGGAGCGCGACAGCGTGCGTGTGCAGTTTGCTTTCATCGATGGATGGCACACGTTTGACTACACTTTGATGGAGTTCTTCTTCATCGACCGAATACTCGATGTGGGCGGAGTGATTGCCTTTGACGATACATTTTCCTACCCTGCCATCAGAAAGGTCTTGCGGTACATCCTGACGCACCGAAAATACACGATTTTTGGAGCAGAGACTTGGCCTCCGAGTTTGACGCTTCGTGTCGCGGAACTAGTCGCGAAAATGCCAGGTGTTCGCCATATCGCCAAACCAGAGGTAGTTCTGCCTCATTTCAGACTGCGAATCAATGGTCATTTCGTCGCAGTCCAAAAACAAGCCGAAGACGTTCTCGGCTCTGGAGAGAACGGCACTCGTCGCTGGGATCAGCATTTCGATTTCTGAACTCGCTTAGAACTCCATGGCACTGAGGACCCGTTTCTGCGCAACTTCCTCTGTATCGTACGCAAAATAGCGCTTTAAATTGAGAAAACGGGACTCGATCAAGTCGTAGCTGAGCTTCGACACCAGGAATGTGATCAAGAAATTGCTCACGATAGCCACAATGCCAACCACCGCGAGACTGTGAATTTGCGCTTCCGCCAAGAGAACCTGAATCCATGCCGCCCGGAACAACAGGTGGAACACATAGAAGCCATAGCTGTATTTGCCGAGAATGCGAAATGGCTTCAAACGGAAGAATTGAAACGCGGAAGATCCTGTCCGCAAAGTGCTACAGATAAGTCCCGCACTGGAGATAGCAATGAGGGTGAGCCCGACGGTATACACCCAGGGAGAATTGCTGCCTGGTGAGAGGTACAGGATGCCAAGCACCGCAGAAAGCCCCGTCAGAAAAAACCATTTGCCGCTGGAGTGCCAACGTTCTGCTGCCGGGCCCCGCAGCAGCAGCGCCAGTATGCCGCCAATCAGCAGTGAATCCATGCGGAAGGGCAGCGTGCGTACCACCCACAATGTGGCCAGTTCGGCGGGGTAGTGCACAAACATGGCGATGCGCAGCCCCAATGCCAGCAGAGACAGACCAACGGCTGTTCGCAGCAGCACACCACGATCCCGGATCAAGAAAACCGCAATCGGCCACAGGAGATAGAATTGCTCCTCCACGCACAGGGACCAGAAGTGGGAAATCTCTACCGTTGCCGCCGGATGACTTGTGCTAACCAAGTTGTAGTAGGTCCAGTTGTAGTTGCCGAAGAAGTTGCCCACATAGGCCAGATAAGACAGGTACGCCCAGCCCCATCTGTAGTGGAAAAATGGAGTGAGCAGCAGCAACATTGTGGCTACAACGTAGAAGACCGGGAGAATACGTACCGCGCGGCGAAGAAAGAATCGTTTGAAGTAATGGGAATCTGCCCGGGTGTCATAGAGGATGCCGGTGATAAGGAAGCCGGACAAAACGAAAAACAAATCCACTCCAGCCCAGCAGCGCTGTCGCACCAAATCCATCAATCGAAGTAGCATGCCCCCATGCGCGCCCCCTCCGTAGTGATGGACGAACACCATTGCCGCAGCCAACGCTCGTATTCCGTCCAGGGCGGGGAAACGTGTCCTGAAATCAATTGGCGCGAATCTTTGGTCCGTTTTGGGGAACATGCTGTAATAGTATTCTATGGCGATTAACCCCGAATTGCAGGCCGCTTTCCATGCAGAGACTGTCTGGACGAGTCTTGCCAATGCCTTCTAGCGCTTTTACAAGACGTGAATCTGATGACACGATCGATTTTCTGCGTCGCGTTCTAAGGGATTTCCCTGTCCACCCGTAACATTGACGCTATGACACAACCTCACCCATGAAGACCGTCGCCATCATCGCACCGGATTTTTGCCCGAGCAGCATGCCGCCTGCTTTGAGATCCCGCTTTTTCACCGACCATTTGCGAGAGTTTGGCTGGGAACCGGTCGTAATAACGACTGCCCCGGAGTTCTATGAATGGAGTGTCGACCCAGAGAACGAGCAACTTCTGCGGGGCGATTTTGAGGTAATCCGTACGAGCGCCTTCCGCACGAGTTGGACTCGTAAGTTTGGGATCGGAGACCTTGGCATACGTAGCCTGTGGCATCACTGGTGCGCGCTGAGTACGCTCGTCAGGCGGCGCAAAATCGACCTGCTGTTAATTACAGTCGCACCCTTCTACACGATGCTGCTAGGCAGGTTCGCGCATATGCGATTTGGTTTGCCCTATATCATCGATTTTCAAGATCCGTACGTCACTGATTACTACAAAACAGTTCCCGCCTCGCAGCGTCCGCCTAAATGGCGTATTTCCCGGGCAGTTGCGGGAGTTCTGGAGCCGTTTTCTGTGCGGCATGCGGCGCACCTGATTTCCGTTGACGCCGCTTACCTTCGCGACATGCCCGAGCGCTATCCGTGGATAAGTACAGCCGACATAACGGGAATCCAGTTGGGTATCGAGCCTGAGGACTTCGAATACCTGAGACAGCATCCCAGAAAGAATCCGATCTTCTCTCGGAATGACGACTTGCGTCACATCAGTTACGTGGGACGTGGAGGCCCGGATATATTGCCGGTCTTGCGCGTGCTCTTTCGTTCGATCCGTCACCTTTCCGAGTTGGAACCGGAGTTGATGCGCAACACGCGCTTTCATTTTGTGGGCACAAACTACGCTACTGGGAAGATGGCGCGTGAATTGGTTTTGCCATTGGCGCGCGAGACGGGGGTGGAGCAGTTTGTAGACGAGCATCCCGAGCGAGTGCCCTATTTGGATGCACTCCAGATTTTGATTGATTCATCGGCACTGTTGGTGTTGGGTTCCACGTCTTCGCACTACAGTGCGTCTAAGCTATTTCCCTACATTCTGGCAAAACGCCCACTACTGCCCATTTTCCATAGCTCGAGCAGCGTGGTTCGCATTCTTAAGGAGACACGCGCTGGGTCCGCCACCTCCTTCGAATCGGAAGCCGACCTGCAAAACCGACAGAGCGTAATCGAGGATCGCCTAAAAGGGCTGCTGAATTTGTCTCCGCATGAAGAAACTACCCCCGATATGGAAGCTTTTGAGCCGTATACGGCGCGTTCGGTATGTTCAGCATTGGCGAGAATTTTTGATCACGCTATACTGCGTTCTTCCAGTAAATAGTTCCAACATTCGCGGGAGGCGAGATTTCCTCAGGTGTGTGGTGTTGCCAATACGCTTCCTCGGCGGACAGCAAATGGCCAATCGCGCAATTCGTTGCGCCTCGCAATATTAGCGACCCATCCTATTCAGTACCACACTCCGTGGTATCGGGGGCTCGCTGCGGACGGCAGACTCCAGGTCAAGGTGTTCTATTGCCATAGAGCGACACCCGGCCAGCAGGCAGAGGCTGGTTTCGGTGTTCCTTTCGAATGGGACATTCCACTCCTTGATGGTTACGAGTACGAATTCCTGGAAAATGTCGCATCAAATCCCCAAACCTCATCATTTTCAGGGCTCGATGTGCCAGGTATCTATAAGTCATTGGGGGCAGAAGGCTTTGATGCGGTTCTTGTGAATGGATGGAATCACAAGGCCTGTTGGCAAACCGTATGGGCAGCAAAGCGACTCGGGATACCAGTACTGGTTCGTGGCGACTCGCATCTGCACACTCCGCGTTCGGAAGCAAAAAGCCTTGTGAAGGACCTCGCTTATCCCTGGATGCTGCGTCTGTTCGACGGGTACTTGAGTGTTGGGCAATGGTCTCGCGAATATTACGTTCACTATGGTGTGCCAGAGAATCAGGTTTTTCACGTTCCGCATGTCATAGATGAAGCTTTGTTCACGAAGCGGGATAAGGGTTCTTACTGCACACGTGAAGCAACACGGATGAAATGGAATCTGCCAACCGAAGCGATTGTGTTCTTGTTCGTAGGCAAGTTCACCGCATTGAAGAATCCCACTTTGTTCTTGGACGCTCTCAGGAGATCGCATGGGATTCAGCCGAACATAGCAGGTTTCATGGTGGGAGATGGTCCTGAAAGCAGAAGTTGCGAGGTGCTCGCGCGAGAATGGCAGGTTCCCGTAACACTGGCTGGCTTCATCAATCAGACGGGACTGCCAGAGATCTTCAGTGCTTCAGACGTTCTGGTCTTGCCTTCTGCTCAAGAGACCTGGGGCATCGTTGTCAATGAGGCTATGTGGAGCGGGTTGCCGTGCATCGTCAGCGATCAGGTTGGCTGTGGACCGGACTTGATCGCAGGGAAGGGCACCGGAGAGGTCTTCCCGGTCGGCGATCACGATGCACTTGCTCAGGCAATGGTGCAGTTTGCTGGTAACGCAGAGTACAGGCGCGGCTGTAGCGCAAGGGCGAAGGAATTAATAGAGCAGTATTCGGTATCCTCTGCGGTGGAAGGAACGGTTCAGGCGGTAATTTCTGTTGTGAAAGAATCAGTGAGATGAGAGTAGCACCGTCAATCGGGGCGCGCACAGCGATGTATACAGGTTCGGAAGCGATGCTCCCGGTGCAGGTGATTTCTCTTCCAGTGCTCCTCGTCGCTGCACTCTGGCTGGTTTCTCCTCATTCGATCAGTTTCGTTGCAATTAGTTGCTCGTTCGTCTTGGTGCTTTTGCCGTGGTGGTCCTTTTGCCTCTGGCAGAAGGGGGATCTGCGCCGTTTTCCGCTTTTTGCTGTTATGGGGGCTATGTTCGTCCTGACGTACGTCGTGCCGCTCTATCTCGGACAACATATCGTAAAGACGTCGTTCGGTCCCCGGCTTCTCGCTGCCGACGCAATGGACAACACGATGATGCTCACGGTGATCGGAATAGGGGCACTTTGGGCAGGAATGAGCGTCCCGATCCCTGATGGCTTCGCAAGGGAATGGAGATTGGATTTTGGTGTGACGCCGGCAACGTGGAATTATGTGCGTCTGATGTTCGCGGCAGCATCGGTTGTGATGGCCGTATTGGGCATTGGTGCCCTAGGTTCCGGGGGACGCCAGGCACTTGTTGACATAGAGAGTGTCGTTCTGATGGTTGCGTTTCTTTCTTTGTTTCGGAGATACCTCAATCAAGAAACGGAGCGGCTGGATGAAGTTCTGTTGATCGGATTTGTTGTTTTGCGGCTTGTCAAGGCCATTGCTTCCGGATGGCTTGGGGACTTAGTTGCGTTTCTGATGGTGATTGGGGTCGGATACTTCGATCTGCGTCGACGTGTCCCGAAGATCGCTATTGCCTGCATTTTGCTTGTGTTCCTTTTCCTGCAGCCCGGTAAGAATGAGTTCCGAGCGCATTACTGGCGGGGCATCGGCGTTGTTCAAGGAAGTACGACGGAGCGTGTGGCGTTCTGGATTGAGGCCTCAGCGCGAGCGTGGGCTCGAGCGTTCGAAGAACCGGAGCAGCGTACCGCTTTGTTTGACGCAACCATTTCTCGAGCTTCGCTGTTCGAGCCTACTGCGATGGTGATGCAAATGACTCCTACACAGGTCCCATTCCAGAACGGGCGCCTGTACCGATATCTTGCAATCACACTCATTCCGAGAGCTATCTGGCCAGAAAAGCCGACCTTCAGCGGAGCGAACCAGTTCTATCAAGTTGCTTACGGCATCACCGATCGCAGGGATTTGGGAAAAGTTTCAATGGCAGTTGGGTTCTTAGCCGAGTCGTACATAAACTTCGGATGGTTTGGACCACCTTTCGTCGTGTTTGTGATCGGGTTCCTGCTCAACGTCATACGACGTTACTTTCTCGATGCCGAACAAGGAGAATTTCTGCGCTGTCTCGGTATTGCCTTGCTGCCGAATTTCATCACCATTCAGAGTCAAGCGGTGCAGTATCTGGCAGGAATCATCCAGGCAATTTTACTCACTGTCTTACTGTTCTCGCCCGCGGTCCGCTTTGTTCGTCCTGTTTTATCCTCGAAACAGGTTTTACAGCTTGGGAAGGAAAAGGGCTGATGCGAGTCCTCCATGTCAGCCCGTATTTTGCCCCGGCCTTTTGCTACGGCGGGCCACCTCGAACAATTCTCGGACTGTGTCGAGCTGAGCAACGTCTCGGAATCGACGTCTCCGTCTTCACCACCACGGCTTGCGGGCAGGTAGAACTCCCTAGTGCTGTTCACGAACCTGAGCTTTACGACGAAATTCCCGTATTTCGATTTCCGCTCGGTCTTGCTGCGCGGTTTTTTGACGCCCCACAATTACCGAAATCGCTGGTCGCGCAAATTCAGAATTTTGATTTGGTGCACATCCATTGCCTTTGGAATTTGACTGGATGGCGCGCGGCTAAGACGTGTATCCATGCAGGTTTGCCGTATGTCGTTTCCACAAGAGGAATGCTTCTCAGCGGCGCACGCCGTCACCACGCATGGCGCAAGAGGATGCTGTTTCCTGTGGAGCGTCAAGTGTTGCAGCATGCAAGCTTGCTTCACGTCACTTCAGAAGAAGAAATCGCGGATATCACGGGTTTGAGGATTCGGTGCCGAGCGCTGACGATCCCGAACGGTGTCGAGCTTCCCGGAGATATAGCCAGCCGTGCGGGTACGTTCAGAAGCGAATACGGGATCGACGAACGCACTCCAATAGTTGCCTGGCTGGGCCGAATTCATCCAATCAAACGCCTAGATCTTCTCGCGGAAGCTTTTCAGAAGGTGAAGACTTCGCCGATGCCCATACTGGTTCTCGCCGGCCCAGATGAAAAAGGATTTCGCGCACAAGTAGAGCCTCTTTTTCGCCCTTTGGGTGATTCAGTGCTATGGACCGGTGAGTTGGATTCGACAAGGAAATGGAATCTGCTGGCAGACGCTAGCGTACTCGTTGCCTGCTCAGAGACGGAGAGCTTTGGTATGAGCATTGTCGAAGCGATGGCCTGCGGGACTCCTGTAGTCGTCACCGAAACCTGTCCCTGGCGTGAAGTGGAGTCCGAGAACTGTGGACGCTGGGTCAAGCATGATGCCGACAATATCGCTACGGCAATCACGGAACTACTGTCCGATCTCGACCGTGCACGCAGAATGGGTGAACGAGCACGTCAATTGGTTTTGAAGAAGTACTCGTGGGATTCTGTGGCACAGCAGATGACGCGCGCATACGACAAGATTCTCGCCGAAGGACGGGGCAGGGAAGCGTGAGCACGGCAACGGAATCTCGCGTTGTTCTCATCACGCCCATGTTCAACGGACGAGATGGAATCTCTCTTGTATCTCGTGTTGCTGCGGAGCAGCTAGGCGCTGCGGGATTCAAAGTGGATGCATACAGCCTATGTGCTGAGTCAAGCAAAGAAGTTCCCCGCAATACCCGGTTGTGGACTGCAGAGAACGGCGCATTCAAATTTTCCGCTAAGCTGTTGCAAGTGGCCGGTAACGGCGTTGAGGCTGGCACGATTGTACTGGCGATGCATGTCCACTTGGCGCCGGCAGCGTTCCCGTTCCTTTGGCGCGGTGCAAGACTGTCTGTCTTCTTGCATGGCATCGAAGCCTGGAAGCCCTTGCGGATGCGAGAACGGATTGCCATCAATGCAGCCCACTCGGTGATTGCGAATTCCCAAGCTACTGTGGACCGATTCAAGATCGAGAATCCGAAATTCGTAACGCTGCCTGTTCACGTTTGTCCACTCGGCATTTCGCCGCTCGAAGTTCCGGCGGAGGGCCCCAGCCTAGCGCTGAATCGTTTTGCTTTGATCGTTGGTCGTTTGGTCGGCGCGTCGCGCTACAAGGGGCATGATGAACTGCTGGAAGTTTGGGGAGCAGTAATGCAGCGGGCACCTGGGCTAAATCTCGTTATCGCCGGAGATGGTCCCGATCGCAGCCGGCTGGAAGCCAAGGCAAATTCGCTGAACTTGAATGGTCGTGTTACTTTCACAGGCTTCGTGAATGACCAAGAATTGCAACGATTGTATCGCGACTGTGAATTCTTCATTATGCCAAGCACAGGCGAAGGTTTTGGATTGGTTTATCTGGAAGCGATGCGCGCGGCGAAAGCGTGTATTGCAGCGCCGGGAGCAGCGGAGTCCGTAGTTGAGAACGAAAGAACTGGCATCATCGTAGACCCTTCCAGCCGAGAGCAACTGCTGGATGCGATACTTAGGCTGGCCACACAGCCTGGGTTGCGCGATAAATTTGGGAATGCCGGATGTCTGCGCTTCAAGGAAGAATTTACGGCCAGCCGATTCGGAAACAAATTGATTGCGGCATTGACGGGCGAAAAGGCGGTATCGGCAAAATGTGTGGAATAGCAGGAGTGAGTTGCAGATCTGCGGAGTCGTCTAATGTTCGACTCGCAGTCGAGCGCATGATTGCTGCTATGAAGCACAGGGGACCTGATGATCGCGGTACCGAGTTGATTTCGACGCCGGGCTGTGGCCTGGTCCTTGGCAACACCCGCTTAGCGATTCTGGACTTAAGTTCGGCCGGACATCAGCCAATGCGCGATCCGGAGACAGGAAACGCTTGTGTCCTAAACGGCGAGATCTACAATCACCTGGAAATTAGGCGGGAACTGCCGAATGTGCGCTGGCGCTCAACGAGCGATACTGAGACGGTTTTGCACGCATACGCAGCCTGGGGCGCAGACTGTGTTCATCGTTTCAGAGGAATGTTTGCCATTGCGGTACACGATGCCCAGCAGCGATTGCTTTGGTGCGCGCGAGATCGCCTGGGCATCAAGCCGTTCTACTACGGCAACTTCAAAGCTTGCTTTGTTTTTGCGTCAGAGGTTAATGCACTCCTGCAGTCCGGCATAGCGCCACAAGAACTGGATCGTGACGGTATAGCCAGCTACATGCAGTTTGGTTCCGTCATTGAACCTTTCACTCTCGTACGAGGAATCAGGTCCTTACCCCCCGGACATTGGGTTGAAGTGCGCGACGGAATTGTCGGTCGGGTCACACAATATTGGTCTTGGTCCGACCCAGCGTGCAACGGTTTCGGCACGGAAGCAACTGCGCTGGAGTTGCTTCGAGCTTCTGTCCAAGAACACATGATTGCAGATGTTCCGGTGGCTTGTTTTCTCAGCGGTGGCATTGACTCATCGGCGGTTACCGCATGTGCTGCGAACGTCTGCTCAACGCCAATTCACACGTTCACCGTGGCCTTCCGCGGCACAGAAATGGACGAGTCCACGCATGCGCAATCCATAGCAAATCGATTTTCGACAGAACATACCGAAGTTCGATTGCCTGATTCGGAGGTGGCCCGCCAGGTGCCGCTCTCGGTTGCCGCGATGGACCTCCCGAGTATTGACGGCACGAATACGTTCATCGTGTCTCGTGCAGTGCGGGCAAGTGGCGTAAAAGTGGTGCTTTCAGGTCTGGGAGGGGACGAGCTTTTTGGAGGTTACCGCAGCTTTCGCCTTCTTCCCTGGGCGGCGAAATGGTCCGGTGCTCTCGGGCGCTTACCCGACCCGCTGTTGCGTACGCTGCCCGGTGGAGAACGTGCGGTCGAGCTACTTAAGCCTGGGCTATCGCTGGCCGAGCGTTACATTGCCTTGCGTTCATTCTGGCCGGCATCAGAACTGCGGAGGATGGAAGTCCCCACTTTGCCGGATCTCGTCGATGAACCCGATCCGAGCCTACCAATGAACACTAGGATCAGTCTCCTGGAACTGAGTCTTTACATGCGCAGCGTGCTCCTCCGCGACAGCGACGTTATGAGCATGGCTAACTCGATCGAGTTGAGAGTTCCGTTCTTAGACCATCGTCTGGTTTCGTTTGCACTGAAGAACCATTTAGCTGGCAACGGCAAGAAGCAGGTCTTGCTCGATTCATTGCGAAAGGTCCTTCCGGCTCACACCATGTTGAGAAAGAAACAAGGATTCGAATTGCCAATGTCGGGATGGTTTCATGGCGTTCTTCAAGGGTTTTGTGATGAAGGACTTGACAATTTGCAAAAAGGAGCAGTACTAGGCATAGCCGCTACAGAGTTCAAGCAGAGGTTTCTAAGCGGGGAACTGTCGTGGGCACGTTTGTGGCAGGCAGTCGTTCTGGGACACTGGTTGAAGCGGTTCAACGCGTCGGCTCTGACGGGTGTTGCAGGGAGTGGAGATCATCTCGGATGAAAGTGTTATTGCTAAACCAGGCGTTCTATCCGGATGAGGTTGCTACGGCTCAATACGCTGCGGATCTTGCGACTGCGCTGGTAAGCCGAGGCCACGCGGTTACAGCCCTATGTAGCGGTAGGGGA
>Ga0335069_10016071_pt1 | contig 10453 bp, 5 predicted proteins | sample Lox_Sample_11_FD_206714 | JGI IMG/M metagenome (GOLD analysis project Ga0335069, IMG submission 206714) | Soil microbial communities from Loxahatchee National Wildlife Refuge, Florida, United States - Lox_Sample_1.1 | ecosystem: Environmental > Terrestrial > Soil > Wetlands | place: USA: Florida...
TCCTGTTGGTGTTGCGACTGTGCCGGAACTGTTTCATAGCAATCATTTATCGGCCGATAACCTCACAACACGAGGGGCGTTGCCCCTTTTCTTGTTCGTTCTCACCGCAGCGATGCCTTTCGCCCTCCTGGCCTGATGGTCTCACCCGGCCGGCTCTCACGATCTGTTACCTCTGCCCAGCCCAAGAACTCCGAGACATTCCTTTAGCATGACTCGCTGAATGCAAGAGGGGTGCCACAACCGTCCCTCATACAACGTCTTCAAAGCCGCAATTGACGGGGGTTTCAAGGCAGAGTTTAGACGCGTGTTAGATCACATGTGCATTTTTGGTAGCTGCTATGACGAAAGCGCCCATGGTGTCCAACCGGACATCATCCAGTGCTTCGTCGCATAAACAAGATAAAACTCTTTTGGTATTTGGTAAGAGAAGGCTCAGGCGCGTACAAAACTTTTGATTATTTTGTTGCCTTAGATTATACTTGATGCCTTAGAGGAAGCGCCTGCGGAGGGCTCCTGAATTACCTGTTGTTCTTTTGCTTTTTATTGATACAAGTTGCCGAAAAAGCGTATGTTCCCGGCAACGGGACCGGGGATACGGTTGGCTACGGAGGAGCAGATAATGACTGAATATGACATCCCGGAGGGGTTGACTTTTGATGATCTTTTGCTGGTGCCTTCACGCAGCGAGATATTGCCCTCTGATGTTGACGTGTCCACGCTCCTCACGAACGGTATCAGGCTCAATGTCCCGGTGATCAGTGCAGCCATGGACACAGTTACCGAGGCTAAGGCCGCTATCTGCCTCGCGCAGGAGGGCGGCATTGGCATAATTCACCGCAATATGGGTGTGCGCGAGCAGGTTCAAGAGGTGGAAAAAGTTAAAAAATCAGAGAGCGGGATGATCATCGATCCCATCGTGATCTCGCCGGATCAGAAGATAAAAGATGCGCTGAAACTGATGGCCAGCTACAGGATATCCGGCATTCCTGTCACCAAGGGCAAGAGACTCGTGGGCATCCTGACCAACAGGGACCTGAGGTTCGAGACGAACCTCGATCGGAGAGTTGACGAGGTCATGACCAAAGAACACTTGGTCACGGTTGAGGAAGGCATCGGCCTCGAGGAATCAAAGAAGATCCTGCATGCGCACAAAATTGAAAAGCTGCTCGTCGTTGACAAAGAGTTCAACCTCAGGGGCCTTATCACGATCAAAGACATAGAAAAAGTCAGGAAGTACCCACTGGCGGCAAAAGATGCGCGCGGTCGTCTGCGCGTCGGCGCAGCAGTGGGCGTGGGACCGGACAGGGAGGAGAGAATAGACCTGCTCCTGAAGGCCGGGTGTGATTGCATCGTGATCGACACGGCGCACGGTCACTCAAGAAACGTCGTCGAAGCGATCGAGGAGAGCAAACGCAACTTCAAAGATATCCAGCTCATTGCCGGTAACATCGCCACAGAAGAGGGCGCACAAGCCCTGGTAAGGGCCGGTTGTGACGCGATCAAGATTGGCGTGGGACCGGGCTCCATATGCACCACCCGAATTGTTGCAGGAGTGGGCGTACCCCAGATGACCGCCATATTTGCAGCCCATAAGGTGGCAAAGAAGCAGGGCATACCTGTGATCGCTGACGGAGGGATAAAATTCTCAGGCGACATCACAAAGGCCCTGGCAGGTGGTGCAGATGCGGTGATGATCGGAAATCTTTTCGCGGGGACTGATGAGGCACCGGGTGAAATGGTGATCTACCAGGGGCGGACCTACAAGGTTTACCGGGGTATGGGCTCTCTTGACGCCATGAGAGAGGGCAAGTCGAGAGACCGGTATGGCATATCCGATGACGAGCCTGAATCAAAGCTCGTTCCCGAAGGCATCGAAGGACGTGTGCCCTACAGAGGATCCCTCTTTTTTTCAGTGCAGCAATTGGTGGGTGGGGTCAAGGCAGGCATGGGATACCTCGGGTGCCGGACGCTCAAACAACTGAGGGAGAATGCCAGGTTTCTCCGCATAACCGCTTCAGGCCTGAGAGAAAGTCACGTCCACGACGTTATCATCACAAAGGAAGCTCCAAACTACCGCATCGAGTGACATGGATTATCACAAAGAACTAGTCTGTATTCTTGATTTCGGATCGCAATATACACAGTTGATCGCGCGAAAGGTGCGGGAACTGGGCGTCTACTGCGAGATATACCCCTACAACATCGATTTTGAAAAGATACGGGCGCTGAAACCCAAAGGGATCATACTGTCCGGCGGTCCGGCAAGCGTAACCGACGCCGACGCGCCTGTGTGTGACATTGATATTTTTTCTTTGGGCGTGCCAATGCTCGGTATCTGCTACGGCGTTCAGTTGATTGCGAAGCTGCACGAGGGAGAAGTCCAGCGTTCTGAGAAAAGAGAGTACGGCCGTGCTCACCTTTTCTTCGACCGGAATGATCTCCTCTTTGACGGGCTGGCCGATGGGGAACAGATCTGGATGAGCCACGGGGACAGCATCGTAAAACTTCCTCACGGGTACATGGCCCTTGCTCATTCGGAGAATTCTCCATACGCCGCAATCAAAGACGAAGAGGGACGGATTTACGGTCTCCAGTTTCATCCCGAAGTCCATCACACGCCCAAAGGCAAGCTGATCCTCAAGAATTTCCTGTACAGGGTTTGCAAAGTCGAAGGTCTTTTTTCTGCTAAATCATTTATCAAGATGGTCACGAGCCAGGTCGCGGAGGAAGTGGGCGGCAAAAAGGTAATCTGCGCCCTGAGTGGTGGCGTCGATTCATCAGTTGTGGCAACCCTTATACACAGGGCGATCGGGCAACAGCTTACCTGCGTGTTTGTCGATAACGGCGTGTTGCGGAAGAATGAGGCAGCCGAGGTACTCGAGATCTTCAAGGACAGGCTACACCTGAACATAAGACACGTCGATGCCAGGGACGCATTCTTGAACGCACTGGCCGGTGTAAAAGATCCGGAAAAGAAAAGGAAGATCATCGGTAGACTCTTCATCAAGATCTTCGAAGAGGAAGCGGGACGCATTCCCGATGCATCCTATCTTGCGCAGGGAACACTCTACCCTGATGTGATAGAAAGCGTCTCCTTCAAGGGACCATCGGCCACAATCAAAAGCCATCACAATGTCGGCGGACTGCCGAAGAGGATGACGCTGAAATTGATCGAACCCCTAAGGGAGCTTTTCAAGGATGAAGTACGCGTGGTGGGAAAAGCCCTGGGCATGCCCGACAACATCGTGCACAGACAGCCCTTCCCGGGACCGGGCCTGGCGATCAGGATTATCGGGGAGGTCACTCCTGAAAGAGTCAGGATGCTGCAGGAGGCCGATCACATTATCAGGGAAGAGATCGAGCGCAAAAAAAGCTTCAGACACATATGGCAATCTTTTGCTATACTGATACCGATCAAGACAGTCGGTGTCATGGGTGACGAGCGAACCTACGCCCACGTCATAGCCTTGCGAATAGTGGAGAGTGAAGACGGCATGACAGCAGATTGGGCGCGGGTGCCCTATGAAGTGCTTGATGTGATATCGAGGCGCGTCATCAACGAAGTGCCCGGGGTCAACCGGGTTGTGCTCGACATCTCATCAAAACCCCCGAGCACCATTGAATGGGAGTAAAATGGAGGGGGCAACGCGAGCCCCAACGATAGCATGAAGGAATTCGTCCACCTCCACGTCCACACCCAGTACAGCCTTCTCGACGGCGCCATACGTTTCGAGCCCCTTTTCAAAACAGCAAAATCGTACGGTATGCCTGCCTGCGCTATCACCGATCACGGGAACATGTTCGGGGCGATCGATTTCTATACGTCTGCCCGGGATGCGGGCTTGAAGCCGATTATCGGCTGCGAAGTTTACATTGCCCCGAAGTCCAGGCTGGATAAGAAAACAGCGCGGGGAGAGGATAACGCGTACCACCTGATCCTTCTCGCCCTCGACGTAACGGGTTACAGAAACCTTGTCAAAATGGTAAGCCACGCCCACCTGGAAGGCTTCTACTATGTACCCAGAATAGACCAAGAACTTCTCGTCGCACATAATGAGGGACTTCTTTGCCTCACTGCCTGCATTAAAGGGCGGATACCGCAGATGATCCTGCGTGACGACCAGAAAGCTTTGGCCTCCGCTGTCGATGATTACCTGTCCATCTTCGGCGATCGTCTCTATTTCGAAGTCCAGGACAATGGCATACCGGAACAGAAAAAGGTGAACGAGGGGCTCATCGAACTTTCGAAGAAGTATAATGTACCACTCGTCGCTACGAACGATTGCCACTATCTGAAAAGGGAGGAGGCAAAGGCTCACGAACTGCTTCTCTGCATCCAGACGGGCAAGACGCTCAGTGACAAAGACAGGCTCAGCTTTTCCAGCGATCACTTCTATTTCAAATCGGGCGATGAAATGGATCGCTCTTTTTCTCAGTATCCCGAGGTGCTCACGAATACCCTGCGCATAGCTGAAATGTGCAACGTGAAGATGGAGTCGGGGACCTACCACTTTCCGGAATTCAAACTGCCGTCGAACGAGAGCCTCGCTGAGCACTTTGAGAACCTCTGCCGTCAGGGATTTGAGAAGAAGATCAGTTATATTGCAACCACCTACCCTGCTTTCACGGAAGATCTGGCGACCAGGTATCAGGAAAGGCTCAATTACGAACTGAAAGTAATCAAGGAAACCGGCTTTGCAGGCTACTTCCTCATAGTGTCTGATTTTATAGGTTTTGCAAAGTCGCAGGACATCCCTGTTGGCCCCGGGAGGGGCTCAGCCGCCGGAAGTCTTGTCGCGTACTGTCTCGGCATTACCAATATTGATCCGATCAAATACGACCTTATATTCGAAAGGTTTCTCAACCCGGAACGGATCAGCATGCCCGATATCGATGTGGATTTCTGCATTGAGGGAAGGGAACGTGTCATCCAGTATGTGACCGAGCGCTACGGGAAGGAAAACGTTGCGCAGATCATCACCTTTGGTACCATGAAGTCACGAGCTGCCGTCAGGGATGTGGGGAGGGCTCTGGGCTTTCCCTACGCTGACGTCGACCGTATCGCCAAGCTTATCCCTGCAGCTCTGGACATGAGCATAGAACAGGCGCTCCATGACGAGCCGCGTTTGAAAGAGATGTGCGAGAAAGATCCGTCAGTCGCGGAGCTGATCGACAACGCAATGGTCCTGGAAGGATTAGCGCGCCATGCGTCCACGCATGCTGCCGGTATCGTGATTTCGAATAAACCCCTTGTGGAACATCTACCACTCCACCGCGGGACCAAGGGTGAGACGGTTACCCAGTATCCGATGAAGTCCATAGAAAAGATAGGACTCATCAAGTTCGATCTCCTGGGACTGAAAACCCTCACCATCATAGATAATGTTATCAAAACGCTGAAGTCGCAAGGAATCTCCCTGGACATAGCCAACTTACCGCTGGATGATCCAGGAACGTACGAGCTTCTTTCGTCGGGTAATACATCAGGTATATTCCAGCTTGAAAGCAGGGGTATGCGCGATCTGCTTATCAAACTCAAACCCTCCAAGTTTGAGGATATCATAGCCCTCATCGCGCTCTATCGGCCGGGGCCCTTGACCAGCGGCATGATGGAGCAGTTTATAAAGAGAAAGAATAACCCTGCCCTCATCAAGTACGAAACAGAACTCCTGGAAGAGGTCCTGAAGGATACGTACGGCGTTATTGTCTATCAGGAACAGATCATGAAGATAGCTTCACGTCTTGCGGGTTTCTCGCAGAGCGAGGCAGATGCTTTGCGCAAGGCTATCAGCAAGAAAGTGCCTGAGCAGCTCGAGAGCTACCGTGAGCAGTTCGTCCATGGCTCTGCAGGAAACGGCGTGAAACCGGATATTGCCGCGCGGATATACGACGTAATTCTTCAGTTCGGCCAGTATGGTTTTAATAAATCACACAGCGCTGCCTATGCACTGGTAGCCTACCAGACAGCGTATCTGAAGACCCATCACTACCTTCCTTTCATGGCTGCGATACTTACCAATGAGGTAAACGATACGGACAGCCTGATACGCTATGTTGCAGAGTGCAGGGAGAGCGGCGCAACAATACTGCCTCCCGATGTGAATGAAAGCGATAAAGCGTTTACGATAGTTGATAACAAGATCCGCTTCGGTCTTTCCGGTGTCAAGAATGTTGGCGATGCAGCGCTCGACAGCATTCTCCACGTCAGGCGGGAGTCCGGCCCCTTCACCTCTTTGCTCCATTTCTGCAGCCTTGTTGATTCGCGGAAAGTAAACAAGAAGGTGGTTGAAAGCCTCATCAAGGCAGGCTCATTTGACAGCATGGGCCTCAATCGCGCTCACCTTTACGCCATGGTTCGCGACAGATGGGACAAGCTGCAAAAGAAGAACGGGAGTAATCTCCTCCAGATGGATATGTTTGGCTCCTCAGCCAGTGCGCTGGAGCCGGATGAACCCATGTCTACGGGAGAAGAGCTCCCTCATGAGGAGATACTTCGCGGCGAAAAGGAAGCTCTCGGTTTTTATTTCAGCCAGCACCCTCTGGCTACCCTCTCCGCGGAAATCAGTCGCATTACACCCTACGACACTGCCAGCATAAAAGAGAGCGATCTCCTGGATGACGTGACGATCGTGGGTATCGTCAACGGCTACAGGGAGATCACTACAAAAAGGGGCGACCGGATGGCCTCTATTATGCTGGAGGACACAAAAGGTATCGTGGAAGCTATCGTCTTCCCGGACCTTCTTTCCAAACATATCCTCCTGCTCAAAGGCGACGAGCCTTTGGTGATCTCAGGATCGGTCGAAAGGCTTGAGGACGGCACCACCAAGATACGCGCAAAGCAGATCGCACCCCTCAAGGATAATCTCGCCGAGATGCGCAAAACAGTTAAAGTGGTAATTAATTGCCAGGTATTCAAGAAGCAGGAACTGAAGAAACTGAAGGATGTCCTCCATAGTATCAGGGGGGATTCCAAAGTGGTGCTGGAATTCTATTTGGGCTCGGAAAGCAAGCCGCTCTCCCTTGCAGAGATGAGGATCGATGCATCGAAACTCGACATAGTGACCAAGCAGTTTAGCCAGGGAGTCGCTGTAGAGGTGCTCGGATGAGGCATTATCTCGACTTTGAGAAGCAGCTTGAACCATTGGAACGAAGGATCGAAGAAATAAAGAAGTTTCACGATGTCTTTGACCCGCACTATGCAAGAGAGCTAGCCTCCCTCGAGAAAAGGTTACCTAAGATCGAGCGGGAGATTTACAGCAATATGACAAACTGGCAGCGCTCCCAGCTCTCACGCCACCTGAGCAGGCCACACACGCTGGACTATATCCACCATCTTTGCACTGACTTTGTCGAGTTGCATGGTGACAGGAAATTCAAAGATGACCCTGCCATAGTGGGAGGGCCTGCGCGCTTCAGTGACACCAATGTCTTCGTCATCGGCCACCAAAAGGGGAAAGATGTCAGAGGTATGGCTGAGCGCAATTTCGGCATGGCAAATCCTGAAGGCTACCGCAAAGCCATGCGACTGATGCAGCTCGCGGACAGATGGCAAAAGCCTCTTATTACCTTCATAGATACTCCCGGTGCATTTCCAGGCGTCGGCGCCGAGGAGAGAGGCCAGGCAGAAACCATAGCCTCGTCTATCTATTTGATGTTCACCCTGTCGATACCGGTTATCGTCGTTGTCATCGGCGAAGGCGGAAGCGGCGGAGCACTGGCAATCGCCGTGGGGGACCGGATCCTGATGCTTGAGAATGCTACGTATTCTGTGATTTCTCCTGAAGGGTGCGCAGCAATTCTGTGGAGAGACGGCTCAAAAGGGGCTCTCGCGGCTGACGCGCTCAAGCCTACGGCGCAGGAGCTGCTCAAGCTGAAAGTAATCGATGCGATCGTGAGAGAGCCGTTCGGTGGAGCTCACCGCTCGTGGGATGAGACGTTTGCCAGCACGAGAGCACTTCTTGACAAGTATTTGAAAGAACTGGCCGACATACCTCGTGAGACCCTGCGGCAGCAGCGCTACGAAAAATTTAGAAATATGGGTGTGTTCGAGGAGAAGTAGTACTTTCCCCTCTCTGTTTTTGTGGCTACCTGTTCTGCGTCTTCTCTTTATCTATCTTTTCCATCTTCACTTTTGCAATCCTGCGTCTGTGGATGCCGACAACAGTGAAACGATATCCGTCATGGTAGACGATCTCCCCTCCCCTGGCTATGCCCTGGAGTTGGGAGAGCACAAAGCCGCCAAGCGTCTCGTAATCGGCCGACTCCGGGAGTTCCAGACCGAGATCATTGTTTAGATCCCTTATGTTGTACGAGGCGTCGATGAGCGTAGCCCCATCGGGAAGATTCACGATGCGCACGTCAGTGTCTGTCTCGTCCATGATCTCCCCGAAAATCTCCTCCATGATGTCCTCAAGGGAGACTATGCCCACGGTGGTTCCGTACTCATCAACCACCACCGCTAAATGAACCCTTCTTCTCTGCATATCCTTGAGCAGCGCGCTCACCTTCATCGTGTCGGGAACGAAGTAAGGTTTTCTCAGCACCTTGTTGAGGTCAAAGGGTGTGTTTGACCATATAAACTTTGCCATATCTTTGTGGTAGACAATCCCCTGGATGTTATCCAGTTGGTCCTTGTAAGCGGGATATCGTGAAAACTCGTTATCGACAACATACTTTAGAATCTCCTCCTTGCTCTGGTCCATGTCGATTGCGTAGATGTTAGGCCTCGGCACCATGATCTCTTTCACTGACCTGTCCACAAAGTTGAAGACTCCATGTATCAGCTCTTCTTCTGTTCTGCCGAATACCCCCTTTGTCCTCCCCTCTTCGAGCAGGAGTTTGATTTCATCTTCGGTCACAGGTTCATCCAGTTGCCTGAGATGAAGAAGTCGCATTATGACTGAAGAGGAAACATTGAGCAAGCGGACCGGAAGAAAAAGTACTCTCGAGAGGAAGTCGAACATCGGCGCGATGGTGATGGCCACCTTCTCGCGGTAGTTGATGCCTATATGCTTGGGAACAAGTTCACCGAGAACGAGAAGCAGGTACGTGAGACAGAGAACCACAATGATAAGAGAAACGGACTCTGAAAACCTGCCGACATAAGGGAGCTCTTTGATCACCGGATTGAGGAAATGGATAGAGACTACACCTGCAAGAGCAGATGCGAGCGTACCAAAGACAGTAATGCCGATCTGCACGGTCGGGAGAAATTTCTCCGGATTCTCGCGCATCTGCAGAAGAACTTCCGCCCTTTTGTCTTTCTCCTCCTTGATCATATCCTTGATCTTGCTCTTGCGCGAGGATACGATGCCGAACTCTCCGGCTGAAAAGATGCCGTTCAGGAGCACCAGGGCGATGATCACGATGATGGAGAGGCTGAGACTGTCCATAGAGGATGGGGACGAAGCCCCACTACTTGCGAATCCTGGTCACTTGGACCCGGGCGACCTCTTGGAGTGTTCCTTCACCTGATGCATAAAGGCTTCCAAGCGGGTCGTGATGTTGGTTAACCCCTGTCCGTCGTAGGCAACGTTGAGAACAGGGACGCCGTACTTGTTCTGTATGAGTTTCATGAGCGCGTTGGAAATAGTCCCCGGCATGCAGGTAAACGGCATGGCATTGATGATGCCGGAAGCTCCTTTATGTATGAAATCGATGCTCTTTCCAACACTGAGAATGGCTTCTCCTTCGAAGCTCTCATCTATGTAAGGACTCGCGTCGTGAATGACCTGCCGGATCGAGGGTTCATGCCCGTAGCGCAGATACTCCGAGAAGATCTCCTCCATGCGGTGTTCATCCTTCCGCTGGATATGTTCGGTGAGTACCATGGTGACCAGGTCGGAAAAACTTCTCTTTTGAGCGCTCCTTTTTCTGCCCATGTAATTCACGTAATTTATCCATTCGGTGATTGGTGCAAGCCAGGCCTCTCCGCCGAACTCCTCCACCTTTTTGATCAGGTTGTCGTTGCTGAAGCGGTTTGACCTGATGTAAATTTCTCCCACGATACCGACAATCGGTTTTTTTTCGTTCGTGGTGGGAATCGCAAGAAAGCGCTTCACCGCATGTTCGAGAACTCCAAAGACACCATTATTCTTGCTTCCGATCGCCTCCGATACCGCTTGCAGCATCTCATTATATACCTGCTGCGTCTCGCCTGAATTTTTCTCATACGGTCGGACGCTGTGCAGCATTTTCTGGAGCATATCGGTTGAAACAATTGCCCTCCAACCCAGCCGGGAGAACTTGCCGCCGACTATATTAAGCTCCTTGTAGAGCTTCTCGTCCTGGTTGGGCGCGTAAATGGGGACGTTCTCGAATCCCTGTTCGTCGAGCACCAACCTGTGGAGTCGATGGTACTGGCCAAAGCGGCAAGGGCCTCTGCCGGACGGCATGAAAAAGGCGCTCCCTGCCGGATCAAACCCCTTCTTCCTCGCAGTTTTCAACATAT
>Ga0335069_10016072_pt1 | contig 10453 bp, 7 predicted proteins | sample Lox_Sample_11_FD_206714 | JGI IMG/M metagenome (GOLD analysis project Ga0335069, IMG submission 206714) | Soil microbial communities from Loxahatchee National Wildlife Refuge, Florida, United States - Lox_Sample_1.1 | ecosystem: Environmental > Terrestrial > Soil > Wetlands | place: USA: Florida...
AACGGCGACTCCAGCCCGTCGGCCTCGTCAGACCCAGACTCCAAGGCCCGGCCCCCCAGGACCCCGCGGTCCAGGGTGGCGGCCCTCCCGGGCCAGCCCGCCGAGGGGGCCACGCCCGGCGTGGGCGTCCGGCGGCGGCTGGCGCGGCTCGGCGCCCAGCGGGGCGCCGGCATCAACCCGGTGCTCGAGCCGCTCATCAAGACCGTGCGGGCCACGCACCCGAAGGCCGACGTCCGGCTCATCGAGCGGGCCTACGATTCGGCCGCCTACTGGCACCGGGACCAGAAGCGCCGCAGCGGCGACCCGTACATCACCCACCCGCTCGCGGTGGCGACCATCCTGGCCGAGCTCGGCATGAACACCGAGACGATCTGCGCCGCGCTGCTGCACGACACGGTGGAGGACACCCCTTACACGCTGACCGAGCTGCGCGGCGAGTTCGGCGAGGACATCACCGCGCTGGTGGACGGCGTCACCAAGCTGGACAAGGTCAAGTACGGCGAGTCGGCCGAGGCGGAGACCGTCCGCAAGATGGTGGTCGCGATGTCCCGCGACATCCGCGTGCTGGTGATCAAGCTCGCCGACCGGCTGCACAACATGCGGACCCTGCGGTACCTGCCCCGGGAGAAGCAAGAGCGCAAGGCCAAGGAGGTCCTGGAGATCTTCGCCCCGCTCGCCCACCGGCTCGGCATGAACACGGTGAAGTGGGAGCTCGAGGACCTGGCCTTCGCCACGCTCTACCCCAAGCGCTTCGACGAGATCGTCCGCCTGGTGTCCAGCCGGGCGCCGCGGCGCGAGGCCTTCCTGCAGGAAGTGATCCAGGACGTCAGCGCCGACCTGCGCGAGGCCAAGATCAACCAGAACGTCACCGGCCGCCCCAAGCACTACTACTCGATCTACCAGAAGATGATCGCCAGGGACGTCGGCTTCGACGACATCTACGATCTGGTGGGCATCCGGGTCCTGGTCGATTCGGTCAAGGACTGCTACGCGGCGCTCGGCATCATCCACGCGCGGTGGAACCCCGTTCCCGGGCGATTCAAGGACTACATCGCGATGCCCAAGTTCAACATGTACCAGTCGCTGCACACCACGGTGATCGGGCCGGGCGGCAAGCCGGTGGAGCTGCAGATCCGGACCTGGGACATGCACCGCCGGGCGGAGTACGGCGTCGCGGCGCACTGGAAGTACAAGGAAGAGACGATCTTCGGCCGGCCCAAGGATGCCAAGGACGAGTCCCAGGAGATGGCCTGGCTCAGGCAGCTCGTCGACTGGCAGCGCGAGACCGAGGACCCGGCCGAGTTCCTCGAGTCGCTCCGCTTCGACCTGGCCGCCGCCGAAGTCTACGTGTTCACCCCCCGCGGCGAGGTGGTGACGTTGCCGCAGGGCGCGACGCCAGTGGACTTCGCCTACGCCATCCACACCGAGGTCGGGCACCGGACGGTCGGCGCCCGGGTCAACGGCCGCCTGGTCGCGCTTGAGTCGACGCTGGACAACGGCGACACGGTGGAGATCTTCACCTCCAAGGCGCCCGAGGCCGGGCCGAGCCGGGACTGGCTCAAGTTCGTGCAGAGCCCGCGGGCCCGGAACAAGATCCGGCAGTGGTTCTCCAAGGAACGCCGGGAAGCCGCGGTCGACGCGGGCAAGGACCAGATCGCCAAGGCGATCCGCAAGCAGGGCCTGCCGCTGCAGCGGCTCGCCGCCGCGGACAGCCTCCGCAACCTGGCCCGCGACCTGCACTACACCGACGTCTCCGCGTTGTACGCAGCGGTCGGCGAGGGCCGGATCAGCGCCCAGTCCGTGGTCGAGAAGCTGGTCAGGTCGATCGGCGGGCTGGCAGGCGCGCAGGAGGAACTGGCCGAGGCCACGCTGCCGACCAAGGCACCGCAGCCCCGGGTGCCCAGCGACTCCGGCGTCGAGGTCAACGGCGCGCCCGACGTGTGGGTGCGGCTGTCCCGGTGCTGCACGCCGGTGCCGGGCGACGAGATCATCGGCTTCGTCACCCACGGCCACGGCGTGTCCGTGCACCGGGTCGACTGCGTGAACCTGGCCCACCTGACGGACGTCCAGCGGGAGCGGATGGTCGACGTCCACTGGGCGCCGACCGAGGGCTCGGTCTTCCTGGTGGCCATCCAGGTGGAGGCGCTCGACCGGACCCGCCTGCTGTCCGACGTGACCCGGGTGCTGTCCGACCAGCACGTGAACATCCTGTCCGCCACGGTGACGACCAGCCGGGACCGGGTGGCGGTCAGCCGCTTCACGTTCGAGATGGGCGATCCCAAGCACCTCGGCCACGTGCTGCGCGCCGTCCGCGCCATCGACGGCGTCTACGACGTCTACCGCGTGACGAGCTGAGCCCTGCCTAGCTGGTGAACTCCGCGAGGGTGTGCTCGGCTTCCTCGAGCCAGGCCCGGCGGGCGGTCAGGGCTTCCTCGGCGGTGTGCGCGGCCCGGTCGTCGCCGCGGTCCCGCGCCCGGGCCAGCTGCTGCTCGAGCTGCGCGATGGTCGAGCGCAGCTGGGCCACCGTGCCCTCGGCCCGGGCCAGCGCCTCCGGGTTGGACCGGCGCCACTGGGCTTCCTCCGCCTTGCGCACCGCGTCCTCGACCCGCCGCAGCCCCGATTCCAGGTGCTCGCGCGCGTCCCTGGGCACCGCCCCGATCTGCTCCCACCGCTCCTGGATGCCGCGCAGCGAGGACCTGGCCGCGCGGATGTCGGTCACCGGCAGCAGCGCCTGGGCCTGCTCCAGCAGTTGCTCCTTGGCCTCGGCGTGCTCGCGCAGCGCGGCGTCCTTGGCCGAGAACACCTCCGCGCGCGCGGTGAAGAACTTGTCCTGGGCCGCCCGGAACCGCTTCCACAGCTCGGCCTCGGCATCCCGGTCGGCGCGGCCGGCCGCCTTCCACTGGCGCATCAGCTCGCGGAACGCGCTGGTGGTCGGGCCCCAGTCGGTCGAGGAGGACAGCGCCTCGGCATCAGCGCATAGCTTCTCCTTGCGGATCCTGACGTCCTCCCGCTCGGCCTCCAGGGTGGCGAAGTAGGCCTTGCGCCGCTTGGTGAACGTGTTGCGGGCCGCCGACAGCCGCTTCCACAGCGCCGCCTCCACCGACCGCTCGGCGTGCGGCGCCGCCTTCCACTCCTCCAGCAGCTCGCGCATCCGCTCGCCGCTGCTCTTCCAGTGCGTGGCCTCCGCGGCGATCTGCTCGGCCTCGGCGACGATCCGCTCCTTGATCTCCCTGGCCTGCACCCGCGCCTGTTCCCGGGCCGCCTTGGCCTCCTGGCGGCGGTGGCCGACGTCCTCGGTCAGCTGCTCCAGCCGAGCCCGGAGCCCGTCCAGATCACCCAGCGCATTGGCCTCCGTGATGTGCTGGACCAGCCGCTGGACGCTGGCCGAGGCCTGCGCAGGAGCCATATCCGTGGCCGCGATCCGCTGCTCGAGCAGGACCACCTCGGTCTCCAGCGCCTCGTACTTGCGCTGGTAGAAGGCAATCGCCTCCTCCGGGCTCCCCGCCTGCCACGAGCCGATCACCCGCTCGCCGTCGGCGGTCCGGACATACACCGTCCCGTCGGCATCTACCCGGCCCCACGGATGGTAGGCGGTGGTCACGGCGAACCTCCTGCGTTGTCGTGCTCGTGTCAGGTTTTCTTAATCGTCACGCTGTCAATGATGACCTTCTCCTTGGGGGCGCCGCCGCCAGCCTGGCCGTACTGACACGAGTATCCATCCTTAGCCACATTCTGGACGATACCGAGTCCAGATGACACCGTGGCGAACGGTGTATATGAAGCCGTTAGCCCGGACGTGCTGTCCCTGTACACGATGAAGAACTGGCTGCCGTTACTGCTCGCCGTGCCTTCGTTAGCCATCGCCACCGTTCCCGCCGGGTATTTGGCGCCGGTGAGGTTCTCACTGGCGAAATCGTAACCCGGCGTGCCGGCACCGATTTTGCTCGTCGTACTGCAGGTCAGCTTGGCCGTGGCGGTGGCGTAGGGGTCGCCGCACTGCAGCACGTAGATGCCGCTGCTGACCAGCCGGTGGCACTGGGTGTTGTTGAAGTAGCCCGCCTCGGCCAGGTGGACGAAGGAGTTGACGGTGCACGTGGCCTTGCTGTTGAGCAGGTTGAACGTGATCTTGCCCAGGTTGGTGTTGATCGTGGCCTGGTAGCTGGCGTTGTACTCGGGCGCGGCCGGCGGGAAGCTCACCTTTTTCGCCACCGGAGTGGCCGCCGTGTAGCTGCAGTGGTGCGCCGGCTCGGCCACCGTGCTCGTGGTGGCGGTCGGGGAGGCGCTCGGCGTCTTGGACGCCGACGCCGCCGGCTTCTTGGCGCCTCCACCGGGCAGGAACACCAGGAGCAGGGTACCGACGCCCGCCGCGACCAGCACCGCGAGGGTCCCGATCGCCCAGCGCCTGCGCACCTTCTGCTGCCTGGCAATCCGCTGCTCCTGCTGGCGGCGGTGCCTCTCCCTCGCTTGCCTGCGCTGGCGTTCGTTCTTACCCGCCACCGGTCGCGTCCTCCTTGGCCTGTCTCACTGTCCGGCTACCGCTGGTATTCACGGGAGGCAGGCCGACGAACCCGATGCATACCTCTGATCCCTCAACACAGGCAGGGTCCGGGCAACCCCCCGGAACCCCCGCGATTTTCGCGATCGTTCGCGAATCGTACCTGCCAGATGCCCGGACCGGTACCCTTCGTTATCGGTTCGCCGCCATGCGGGTCCGCTCGGTAGCCTGAGACACCGTACCGTGAGAAAGGACGGTTGTGCTCGTCGCAGGGTTCCCGGCCGGCGCGTTTGCGGCCAACTGTTATATAGTCGCGTCCGCGCCCGGCACCGAATGCGTGATCATCGATCCGGGTCAGGACGCCGAGGCCGGGATCAACGAGCTGCTGGCCGAGCACCGGCTCAAGCCCGCCGCGGTCCTGCTCACCCACGGTCACATCGACCACGTCTGGTCCGTCGCCCCCGTCTGCGGCGCCCGGGGCATCCCCGCCTACATCCACCCGGATGACCGCGCACTGCTCAGTGACCCTGCGAAGGGTTTCCCGCTCGGGACCGGGCAGCAGCTGTTCGGCGGCCTGGAATTCACCGAACCCGACGATGTGAAGGAACTGGCCGACGGGATGACTTTGAGCCTGGTCGGGCTCGAGATCATCGTGAACCACGCACCCGGCCACACCGAAGGATCGGTGACATTCCGGCTGCCATTGGACCCGCCGGTTACGCCGCCTCCGCCGTCAGGCACCCGGATTACGACACAAGGCAAAAGCAAAATCACCACCGCGGAAACAGCCGACCCGGCCAGCCCTGGCGTATTGTTTTCCGGTGACCTGCTGTTCGCCGGGTCCATCGGGCGGACCGACCTGCCCGGCGGGGATTACCCCACGATCCTGCGCAGCCTGGCGCGGGTCTGCCTGACCCTGCCGGACGAGACCGTCGTGCTGTCCGGGCACGGGCCGCAGACGAGCATCGGCGCCGAACGCCGCACGAACCCGTTCCTGGCGGACCTGGTCCCCGAGGCGGGACCGAGCCGGGGCTTGTGACGGTGGCCGGGGCGCCTAGCCCCCGCCCGTTCGGATAAAAAGATCTTCAGAGATAAAGCAGCATGTCCGGGACGGAAAGCTGCCAGACGAGAGGGGCCGAGCTCGATGATCCGCACCCATGAGGCGGGGACGCTGCGCGCGTCGCACGCCGGGGAGCACGTGGTGCTGGCCGGCTGGGTGGCGCGGCGCCGGGACCACGGCGGCGTGGTCTTCATCGACCTGCGGGACGCGAGCGGCGTGGTGCAGGTGGTGTGGCGCGGCGAGGAGGCCGTCGCCCATGACCTGAGGGCCGAGTTCTGCGTGCGGGTGAGCGGGACGGTGCGCGCCCGCCCGGCCGGGAACGAGAACCCGGACCTGCTCACCGGGCAGGTCGAGGTGGTCGCGGACGAGGTGGAGGTGCTCAGCAAGGCCGACCCGCTGCCGTTTCCCGTTGAGGATTCCGCCGAGGTCAGCGAGGACATCCGGCTCAGGTACCGGTACCTGGACATCAGGCGGTCCGAGACCGCGCAGGCGCTGCGGGTCCGGTCGCAGGCCGCCTACCTGCTCTCCGACGTGATGCGCGAGCACCGGTTCGTGAACGTGGAGACCCCCTACCTGACCAGGTCCACGCCGGAGGGAGCGCGCGACTTCCTGGTCCCGGTGCGGCTGCGGCCCGGCAACTGGTACGCGCTGCCGCAGTCGCCCCAGCTGTTCAAGCAGCTGCTCATGGTCGGCGGGCTCGAGCGGTACTACCAGCTGGCCCGCTGCTTCAGGGACGAGGACTTCCGCAAGGACCGGCAGCCCGAATTCACCCAGATCGACATCGAGATGTCGTTCGTGACCCGCGACGACGTCATCGCCGTGGCTGAGGACATCGTGGCCCGGCTCTGGTCCGAGCTGGCCGGCTACCAGGTGCCTGTGCCGCTGCCCCGGATGACCTACGCGGAGGCGATGGCGCGGTACGGCTCGGACAAGCCCGACCTGCGCTTCGTCTGTGAGCTCACCGACCTGACCGAGTACTTCGCCGGGACGGAGTTCCGGGTGTTCCAGGCCGAGCACGTCGGTGCCGTGGTGATGCCGGGCGGCGCCGCGCAGTCCCGGCGCGAGCTTGACGGCTGGCAGGAATGGGCGCGGTCCCGCGGCGCGCGCGGCCTGGCCTACGCGCTGATCGGCCCGGACGGCGAGGTCACTGGCCCGGTGGCGAAGAACCTGTCCGAGACGGAGCGGTCCGGGCTGGCCGCCGCGACCGGCGCCGCCCCGGGCGACTGCGTGTTCTTCGCGGCCGGTTCCGCCTCGGCCGCCCGCGAATTGCTCGGCGCGGCCCGGCTGGAGATCGGCCAGCGATGCGACCTGGTCGACGAATCCGCCTGGTCGTTCCTGTGGGTGGTAGACGCGCCCATGTTCGAGGAGGACAGCGCGGGCGGCTGGACCTCGGTACACCACCCGTTCACCGCGCCGCTGCCCGAATGGGCCGACAAGTTCGCCGCCGAGCCCGGCGGCGCGCTCGCCGACGCGTACGACATCGTGTGCAACGGCTACGAGATCGGCGGCGGGTCGATCCGTATCCACAAGTCCGCGCTGCAGCAGGCCGTGTTCGACGTGATCGGCCTGTCCGCCGAGGAGGCCCGATCCCAGTTCGGCTTCCTGCTCGACGCGTTCAAGTACGGGCCGCCGCCACACGGCGGCATCGCGTTCGGCTGGGACCGGGTGGTGATGCTGCTCGCCGGGGCGGCCAGCATCCGCGACGTGATCGCCTTCCCCAAGGCGGCCTCCGGCCTCGATCCCCTCACTGGTGCCCCCACCCCCATCACCCCCGCCCAGCGCCGCGAAGCCGGCATCGACGCCACCCCCGTCGCACCACCCCCTTCCCCTCCCGCCGCTTGACCCCCAGCCTCCCACCCCCAGCCTCCCGAGCCCCAAGCCCGCCTTCCCGTGTCAAGTTTCATTATCATGGCCAGCTTTTAGCAATATTTGTTCGAAACTGGCCACGATCATGAAATTGCCCCGCAGGACTGCCCGCACGGCCGAAGCGAGCCGGGCCAGCCGCGCCGCTGCAGCACGGTGGCGACGGCGACCGCGGTCTCGCATCGGTGATCGCCCAAGTCAGGAAAGCCGGACCTGAGTGTGACCAGGCCGCTGACCGTGTTGGCGTTGTCTCGCCGCTTATCACGCCACTGCTCGTCGGCGGGATGCGCCGCAGTGCCGTCGACTTCCACGCACACCCCGTACTCCTTATAGAGGTTGTCGAGGTACCTGTTGCCAGTGCGCTGCCTGATACGGGCCTGCCGCTTGGCCGCAGGCAGCCCGTGCGGCCGCTCGACCCGGCGGATGTAGCGATATTCCAGCACGGAAGGAGCGCCATCCCCGGCGTCCCCGAGCGCCAGTATGAGCTCCCGACGCCAGCGCATCTTCTTGCGGCTGTCCATGGCCTGACGTATCCGGTCCGCGGTAGTGCGCCTGCGGCCGATGGCACGGCAGATCCACGCGTACGCGTCGTCGAAGTTCGGCGCGGCCTGGATGAGGTCAAGCACCGTATCCTCGACCCGAGTGCAGGGCGGGAGCAAGGCAGTTCGGCTGACATGATGCCCATGCTGCCGGGCAAGCCTGGTGTCGAGCCGTCGGCACCCAGGCGCCTGTGGACAACGCGGTGCGCCAGCGGCAGCCTGTGGATAACGGAAGCCTGATGGTCTTTGCCGTGGTATAACACGGGATCCGGCGCGCTCCTCCAGCCGGGATAAGGTCAGAGAATGGCCAGAGGAGAAACGGGCCAGTCCGAGAGCCTGTTCGATGAGGCGGAAGAAGCAGCCGCGAGCGCGGCCGCCCCGCTCGCGGTGCGGATGCGGCCGCGCACCCTGGACGAGGTGATCGGCCAGCGGCACCTGACCGGCGCGGGCACGCCGTTCCGCAAGCTGATCGACAACGACGCGCCGATGTCGCTGCTGCTCTGGGGGCCGCCGGGGACCGGCAAGACCACGCTGGCCTACGTGGTCAGCCAGGTGACCAGGCGCCGTTTCGTGGAGCTTTCCGCGGTCAGCGCGGGGGTCAAGGACGTGCGCGCCGCGGTCGACGCCGCCCGGCGCACGCTCGGCATGAACGGCGCGCAGACCCTGCTGTTCATCGACGAGGTGCACAGGTTCTCCAAGACCCAGCAGGACGCGCTGCTGCCCGCGGTGGAGAACCGCTGGGTGTCGTTTATCGGCGCGACCACCGAGAACCCGTTTTTCTCCGTGGTGTCCCCGCTGCTGTCCAGGTCGCTGCTGCTCACCTTGCAGCCGCTGTCCGACGACGACGTGCGCGAGGTCATCCGCCGCGCGCTGGCAGAGCCCGAGCCGCGCGGGCTCGGCGGCGCGGTCACCCTCGACGAGGATGCCGCCGAGCATCTGGTCAGGCTGGCGGGCGGCGACGCGCGGCGCACGCTTACCTACCTGGAGGCCGCCGCGCTCGGCCTGCCCGCAGGCGGCCGGATCGACGTCCAGGCGCTGGAGCGCGCGGTGGACCGGGCCGCGGTCCGCTACGACCGCGACGGCGACCAGCACTACGACGTGATCAGCGCGTTCATCAAGTCCATGCGGGGCAGCGACGTAGACGCGGCGCTGCACTACCTGGCCCGGATGATCGCGGCGGGGGAGGATCCGCGGTTCATCGCCAGGCGGCTCATCGTGCACGCCAGCGAGGACGTCGGGATGGCCGACCCGACCGCGCTGCAGACCGCCGTGGCCGCGGCTCAGGCGGTGGAGTTCGTCGGGCTGCCCGAGGCGCGGATCAACCTCGCCCAGGCGGTGATCCACATCTCGCTGGCGCCCAAGTCCAACGCGGTGGTCAAGGCCATCGGGGCGGCCGACGCCGACGTGCGAAACGGCCTAATAGGCGCGGTGCCCGCGCACCTGCGCGACGCGCACTATCCTGGGGCGGGCAAGGTCGGCCACGGTCAGGGCTACCTGTATCCGCACGACTTTGACGACGGCATCGTCCCGCAGCGTTACGCACCCGATTCGGTGGCGGACCGCAGGTATTACGAGCCGTCACGGCACGGCCTGGAGGCTCGCGTTGCCGAACGCGCCGAGCGCATCAGGGCCATCCTGGACAAGACCCAGAAGGAGCAGGCATGACACGGACGGACCGGCATGAGCACGAACGCGGCCCCGCCACGAATGCCGCTCCCGCCATGAAAGCAGCCCCGGCCATAAGGACGACACCAGGCACACAAGCACCCCCCGCCATGAAGGCGGCAGGGTCATGACTGCGGTCGAGTTCGCCGCGCTGATCGCCGCGGTGTTCTGGGCGGTCCTGGTCTGCGTGGGCGTGTTCGTGCTGTTCCGGCTGGGACGGCTGCTGTCCGAGAGCAGCAAGCTGGTCGCCGACGTGCGCGAGCGCGGCGACGTGCTCCTCACCCGCGCGCAGGCTGCCGTGGACGGGGCCCAGGCCGCCGTGGACCGGGCCGGAATGCAGCTCGACCGGACCGAATCGGTTACGGCCAGCATGGACGAACTCGGCGCCGGGATGGCCGAACTCGCTGGCCAGGTCACGACGCTGGCCGGGCTCGGCCGCGCGATCGCCGACGGCCCGGTGGGCCGGGTGGGCGCGCTCGCGTACGGCGTGCGCCACGCGGTGGGCCTGCGCAGGACGGCCCGGCGGACGCTGCCCGGCCGCCTGGTGGAACGCGGCGAACTGGCCCGGGGGGAGGCATCGAGATGATCCGCAGGGGCTTCTGGCTCACGGCCGGGGCGTTGACCGGCATCTACGGCTACCGGCGTGTCTCCGCCGCCGGGCGGCGCTTGTCTGCCACTCTTAACCCCGCAGGGCCAGGCGCCAGGCTGGCCCAGGGTACCAGCCTGGCCCAGGGAGCCAGCCTGGCCCAGGGAGCCAGGCTGGCCCACCGGGGACGCCGAGGGGCGATCCGGCTGGCCCGCGAGACCTACCGCTTCACCCGCGACGTCCGG
>Ga0335069_10016073_pt1 | contig 10452 bp, 6 predicted proteins | sample Lox_Sample_11_FD_206714 | JGI IMG/M metagenome (GOLD analysis project Ga0335069, IMG submission 206714) | Soil microbial communities from Loxahatchee National Wildlife Refuge, Florida, United States - Lox_Sample_1.1 | ecosystem: Environmental > Terrestrial > Soil > Wetlands | place: USA: Florida...
TCATGGCGCAGGAGAACCGCTCCTTCGACGAATATTTCGGATACATGCGCCAGTATTGGGCGAACAACGGTATCCCTGATCAGGACTTCGATGGGCTGCCGCAATTCACACCTGCAGCGAAGTGCACCACGACGAATGGTGTGAGTTCGTGCGCCGTTCCAACGAATCCGGCTTGCAACCCATTAGCGCCTTATCCCCAAAATTGCGGGGCCGACCCCATGGCCAAACCGGTTCCTTCGTTTCACATTCTCTCGGAATGCACCGAAGACATGAGTCCTTTCTGGAATGAGAGCTACGTTGATTGGAATGCCGGCTTCAGCTATCCCAGCGAGATCAATTGGCTGGGTAATGGATTTGTTCAAGCCGCCGCGAACGATGCTCGCGGGGACACTCAGAGCATGAATCCCATTAACGACCTCAACGGCTACCGCAGCATGGGATATTTCACAGATCAGGATCTGAACTACTACTACTTCATGGCGAGCAACTTTGCCACATCAGATCGTTGGTTCTCTCCGCTTTTGAGTCGTACGCAGGTCAATCGTGCATACATGCTGGGGGCGACATCGCAGGGATATGCATATCCTCCCGGAAGCAACAGCAACGACCAGAACCAATTTTCTGCCATGCCGATCTTTGAAGCCCTGCAGAATGCAGGAATCACGTGGCGGGTTTATGTGGATGCGACGAGCTGTCAAAAACAGAATTTGACGGGCAGTGCGCTGAATCAGTGTCTCGTCCGTACCTCATACGTCAACATGTTCGAGTACGAAAATCAAATTCTGTCCGACCCCAACCTGTATCAGAATTTTGTGCCGAACACGCAATTCGCGACTGACGTGCAGAACGACGCAACTCTGCCGCAGGTGATTTATTTCGACCCGCCGTCGGATTCTGCTCTGGACGAACATCCTGCAGACAACGACACGTACACGGTCGATATTCAGAACGGAGCGGCCTGGGTTGCAACGCAGATCAACGCTCTGATGGCAAGCCCGAGCTGGAAAGATTCCGCACTTATTTTCACTTACGACGAAGGGGGCGGGTTTTATGACCATGTTCAGCCGCAGCCCGTTCCAGTACCCGATCAATTCACTCACCCGATTGACCTGGAGACTCATCCCGGGCAGAATGGCGCTCCAGGTTGGAGCGATATGTGTCTTGGGTCAGCTCCTACTTCTGGAGTGTGCAGCTTTGGTTTGACCGGGTATCGGCTACCGGTGATTGTCGTTTCTCCTTACGCTAAGAAGAACTACGTTTCACATACGGTCCGGGACTACACGGCCTGGCTCGCCTTGGTGGAAGAACGCTTTGGACTGAAGCCCCTTACCGCGCGAGACGCTTACTGGCTGACCGAGAAAGACGCAACCACAGGTCTGCCTGGGACCATGGATGAATTCTTCGACTTCAACAATCCGCCCTGGATGACCCCGCCGACACCGCCAGTTCAGAACACGAATGGAGCTTGTGATTACAATGTGCCAGATCCATGGGCGCCGTGATCAGCCTTTGTTGAGGCCCATTTTTCCACCGCATGGGAGTAGTACACTGACTGCTTCCCATGCGGTGGATTTGTCAAACCTTGGACCGCGGTGCGGTTGAGCGCCTGTGTTCTGATCTTCGGGCCGACTCTGCGCGCTTGCTCTTCTCCCCAGGATCTTTGCCGATCCTCTCAGAACTCCTCGTGCGGCGAGGGATTTGCGACGTAGAGACAGCCTTGCGCCATCTGAAGCCCTCGGTCGACCATCTTCACGCGCCCGAGAAGTTAACTGGCCTCAGCGCTGCCGTTGAGCGCCTGGACGCTGCCATCGAACGCAAAGAGCCGATTCTGATCTACGGTGACTACGACGTGGACGGAACGATGGCGGTGATCATCCTGAAAACTGCAATTGAACTCTGTGGAGGCACAGCGGAGTTCCACGTGCCCCATCGTATCCGTGAAGGATATGACATCCGCGACGACGTGATCGAGCGTGCCGCCGCGGCGGGCATTCGCCTCATCATCTCGGTCGACATGGGCATCCGCGCTTTTGGCCCCGCCGATACAGCCCATCGCTTGGGCGTGGACCTGATCGTAACCGATCATCATTTGCCCGGGCACGACGGCGTCCCCAAAGCTTTGGCGGTCATCAATCCCAATCAGGATGGGTGCGAATATCCGTACAAGCAGCTTTGCGGCGCGGGCGTGGCTTTTAAACTTGCCCAGGCTTTGATGCAGCGCCGTTTGCATGGCAAAGATCAGAACAGAGTCCTGTTGTCGTTCATGAAAGTGGTCGCGATTGCGACGATTGCCGACGCAGTGCCGCTGACCGGCGAGAATCGCGTGTTTGCCTCGCTTGGACTGGATGCACTGCGTAAAGCTGTGAATCCTGGCCTCAAAGCGTTGCTCGAAGCCGCGCAAATCTCGCCGAACCGTCCGCCCACTTCCGGGGAAGTTGGTTTCCGCATCGCCCCGCGAATCAACGCTGCCGGGCGCATGGACGTTGCCCGCGATGTTATCGAGCTTTTCAGCTGCAAGGATCCTGCGCGGGCGAGACAGTTAGCCGCGAAACTCGATCAACTCAACACTGACCGCCAGGAAGAAGAGCGCCGGATTCTACGATCAGTGGAAGAGCGTTTCGCCAGCGAGGCGGCTCTTTGCGATGCCTACTGCATTGTCGTCGATGGGGATGGCTGGCATCGCGGGGTCATTGGCATCACGGCAACGCGCATCGTCGAGCGCTACAACCGGCCTACGATTGTCATCTCCCGCGAGGGCGACGAGGCGTTTGGCTCGGGGCGATCAATCCGAGCGTTTCATCTACTCGAAGCGCTCGAATCCTGCGGCGACCTCTTCTCGCGTTATGGCGGCCACTCCCATGCGTGCGGTTTTGCGATGCCCGTCGCGAACGTCACAGAACTGCGCACTCGACTGGACCAGTACGCTCGTACACGGCTCAAACTGGATGATTTCGAGCCGATTCTCGACGTGGAGGCAGAATTGAGCCTCACAGACGTTACGCCAGAACTTCTGCATGCTTTGCGCCTGCTGGAACCGTATGGAATGGCGAATCCCGAACCCGTGTTCGCGGCGCGAGGAGTGCAACTGGTCGCGCCTCCCCGGATATTGAAAGAGAAGCACATCAAAATCAAGTTGAGAGCCGGCCAGCATGCTCTTGAGGTTCAGGATTCGCACGAGCTCTCGGCCGCGGCGATTCTGGCGACTCCGCGATGCCACCCGGATAGCGCCGCGATCCGCCGCAGCGAACGAGCGGCCGCGGTTGCAGAGGGTAACGGCAAGGGTGATTTCCGCTCAAGGATCATTTTCGACGCGCTGGGATGGCACATGGCCGAACGCCTGCAGCAAGCCCCGCTTCTGGCAGGTGATTGCATCGATGTTGCTTTCTGTATCGGGCAGAATGATCATCCCGAGTACGGGGGGCTGGAACTTACACTACGGGACCTCAGAGTTCTTTCTACCAAAGATGGTAATGCCCATCTCGCCGCGCCAGCTGCACGTTGACTCCGAATAACCCGGCCAGTTGCTCCACCCGCAGAACTTCTTCCTTCGGACCATCGGCCATGATGCGCCCTCGGTTCATCAACACCACACGCTGAATCTGCGGTACGATGTCGGCCAGTTCGTGCGTGACCAGAATGATTGCTGTTCCGGAATTGGCAAGCTCGCTCATGGTTTGCCGCACTTTATACTGAGCGGCTAAATCCAGTGAATTGCAGGGCTCATCGAACAGAAGCGCGCGCGGTTTGTGGACCAGGGCCCGCGCGATCAGCACACGCCGCGCTTCCCCTGACGACATCTCGTATACGGCGCGATCCGCCAGATGCTCAATCTGCAACTCTCGGAGGGCTGCTCGCGCCATCTCCAGATGAATGGGGTCTACGGTGTGATTCGGATAAATTGCAGTGCTGCTGAAGAAACCTGACAACACCACATCCCGCCCGCAAGCGTCTCCGGTACAGGAGAGCATCAAGTCATTCGATACGATTCCAAGGAGCGTGCGCAGCGAGAAAACGTCCCAGGTGTCCTCGCCAAGGATGGACATGAAAGATTCGGCGCGGACGACCGGATAGCACTCCCGTGTGATCGTCTTGATGAGGGTTGATTTTCCGCAACCATTCGGCCCAAGAATGGCCACATGCTCGTCCGCTTCCACACGCAGGCTGAAATCATCCAGTGCAACTTTTTGCCCCCGCATGACGCGCAGGTTGCGAAAATCCAGCAGCGGTGGTTTCAAAGCTTCTTTCATGGCATCCAAAGTGTAGACGAGGCCGACAGGTTGCAGAAACTCATGCCTGGCCCCTGATCCCTTGTTTTAAACTGAAGCTACATGTCACTCCGGGTCTACCGTTTGCGGCGCATCCTGGCGGTGATCGCGATCTTGTTAGTGGTCGCGGTCGCCGGGATGTATTTCTACGCGCGGTCTAAAGCTATGAACGCGCTGAAGACCATTCCCGGCAAGATCGGCTACGACATCAAACAAACTGCACAAGGATTCCAATTCTCGAAGTCTGACGGCAAGCGCACGCTCTTCACCGTGCAGGCCAAACACGTCACAGAGTTCAAGCTCAATGGTCAGGCCGAACTGCGCAACGTCTCCATCGTGCTCTACGGCAAGGATTCCTCCCGATTCGATCAGATCTATGGAGATGACTTCGCCTACAACCAGAAGACGGGCGAGGTCACGGCGAAAGGAGATGTGCAAATTGACCTGGTCGCTAATCCTGCGGGACTAGCGAGCCCCGATCAATCGACACCCAAGGAACTTAGAAGTCCTATTCACCTGAAAACCCGTGACCTGATATTCGACAAGAACTCCGGCAATGCTTGGACCAATGCGCGAGTCGAGTGGAGCACACCCCAAGCTACCGGTTCGGCCGTCGGCGTTCGCTACTCGGGCAAGAACAATGTCCTGACGTTGGGCTCGCAGATTCACCTGGAGCTGAGCAATCCTGAGAAGGTCGTGATTGATGCCAGGCACGGGACGGTCACCAATGATCCCCGGCAGATCGTGTTGGCGGCGGCGGAAGTGACTAGGTCGGATGGCACGCTGCACGCAGACGAGGCCACCTTGTTTCTGAGTCCGGAAAGCCATGTTGAGCGGGTACTGGCCACCGGCAATGTCAAGGCCGAGATGCGAAGCGAGACCACGAACGCCAAGGAAGGTTCGGAAATTAACGGCACTGCTGATCAGGCGGAATTTCTTCTTCCCGGCAACGAAGATCTGCTTCGCACGGCGACTTTTAGCGGAAACGTCCACTTCGAGCAGTCAGGGGCACAACAAATCCACGGGGAAGCGGGACGCGTGATCTTCGATTTCGCCGGTCAGAATCGACTGGAAAAGGTCCATGCAGTCGATGGCGCACACCTCACGGAACAGGCAGCCAGCGTTGCAAATCCTGAAGGGAAGGAAGCTGGTGTGCAGGATTTTGAGCTGCAGGCTCCGGAGATTCACTTTTTGGTAGCTGACGGGCGCGTGTTAAAGCAGGCGACGACATCGGGCGCCGCACAGATCACGGTCCTTGATTCGCACTCTTTGAAAGCATCGGCAAGTCCAACGCCAGGCCAGAGGACCGTAGTAACCGCGGGGAAGTTCGTCGCCAACTTTGCTCAGATCGATGGAAAGAACCGCATTGCCAGCATTCAGGGTGCACCGAATGCGCGCATTGTGAATTCAGTTCCTGGTCTCCCGGATCGCGTCAGCATCAGCGAGTCGGTGGATGCGTTCTTCCTGCCGCAGGGAGGCATCGACTCCATCACACAAACCGGAAATGTTGCCTATAGTGATGGTCGGCAGCCCGAGAAGCGGATGCAAGCGTGGGCTGACTCCGGCCGTTACACCCCTGCAGATCACATGCTGGTGTTGAGCGGCAACCCCCGAGTGGTGAACGGCGGGATGGAAACCACGGCTTTGAAAATTCGAATCAATCGCGGAACCGGCGAAGCTCTCGCCGAAGGCGACGTGAAGAGTACTTACAGTGATCTGAAGGAGCAGCCAGACGGGGCCTTGCTCGCGTCCTCCTCGCCGATCCACGTGACTGCACAGCGGGTTACAGCACGTAATTCGCAGGCCATTGCGCGCTACACCGGCGCTGTTCGCCTTTGGCAAGATGCCAATGTCATCGAGGCACCAACCATTGAGTTCGACCGCGATCATCGCTCAGTTATTGCCCAGGGGACGGTCGCGAATCCTGTGCGCACCGTTCTCGTTCAAAAGCCAGGGAAACCTGATGAACAAGGCGAGAATCACCAAGGCCGAGCTCGTCCACTCGAGCCCGTGACCATCACAGCCCTCAAGTTCAGCTATACAGATGCGGCGCGCAAGGCGCATTACGATGGCGGAGTACGGGCCAAAGGGGATGACTTCACGGCATCAAGCAGGCTGCTCGATGCATACCTCGCACGCAAGGGAGGAACCGCCGAGAAGCAGGAATCTGCCGGCGCCGGCCAATTGGAGCGCATGATTGCCCAGGGGGACGTCTTTCTTCAGCAACCAGACCGGGAAGCACGTGGCCAGGATCTTACCTACACCGCTTCAGAGGACAAATTCGTTCTGACCGGTGGACCGCCTAGCATTTTTGATGCCGAACAGGGCAAGATTACGGGCGTTTCGTTGACTTTCTTTAGGCGCGATGATAGGGTGCTCGTAGAAGGCAAAACAACCGCTCCTGTAGTAACGAGGACCCGAGTGGCCCGTTAATTGCGAAGACAAATGCGTATTCTGGCCACAGAAGACATCTGCAAATCCTATCGTGGCCGTCGGGTTGTAAATGGCGTCAGCCTTCAGGTCCACCAAGGCGAAGTCGTTGGATTACTTGGACCTAACGGCGCCGGCAAGACCACTACCTTCTATGCCATCGTTGGCCTGATCCCGCCTGACAATGGGCGAGTCCTGTACGATGATCAGGACATCACTGACGTTCCCATGTATCTTCGGGCTCGCCAGTACGGCATCAGTTATCTACCACAAGAGGCGTCCGTTTTTCGGAAGTTGACGGTGGAAGAGAACATCCTTGCGGTGCTGGAAGCACAGCCGATTTCCTGGCATGAACGCCGCGAAAAGATGGAGAAGTTCATTGACGAACTGGGATTAGAGCATATCCGCCAGAATCGAGGATATGCTCTTTCCGGCGGAGAGCGGCGCCGCGTTGAGATTGCCCGCTGCCTGTGCATCAATCCGACGTTCATCCTGCTTGATGAACCGTTTTCCGGGATCGATCCCATTGCCGTGCTCGATTTGCAGAAGATCATCAGCAGTCTGCGGGCCAGCGGGATCGGAGTCCTGATCACCGATCACAACGTGCGCGAGACGCTCTCCGTCACGGATCGCGCTTACATTATTGATGACGGCCGGATTTTTCGTCAGGGTGAACCGGGACAGTTAGCGAACGATCCGGAAGTGAGAAGGGTATACCTGGGCGAGAGTTTCTCGCTCGTGTGATGAAGCAGGTTTCAAAGCTTTAAGGTGTCAAAGTAAACCTTGAACCCGAAACTTTGAAACTTCGAAACTCTGAAACATGGTCCTCTTACAGCACAAACTCAGCGTAAAGCTCTCCCAGCGCCAGATCCTGACTCCTGGCCTGGTGCAGATGGTGTCCGTTCTTGCGCTCAACAAGCTTGAGCTCAAGGACATGATCAACGCCGAGATGGTGGAGAACCCTGTTCTCGAAGAGTTGGAAGACGCAGTTCCACTGCTCGACGAAGTCGGCAAGAAAGAGGAAGAACGTGAGCGCACGACTGCAACGACCGAAGAAAATCCCATCACTGCAGTCGAGAAGAAAGATCCCTTTGAGGAAATTGATTTCGGCTCATTTTTCCAGGACTACCTGGACCCCGGCTATCGCACGCACAGCGAGATGGAGGATATTGAGCGTCCTTCATTTGAAAATTTCCTCTCAAGGCCGAGTAATCTGACAGACCACCTCACCTGGCAGTTGGGGGCACTGACTTTACGTGCGCCGGTCCGGGAAGCCGCGGACCTGATTGTCGGGAATCTGAATGAAGACGGGTATCTCATCGCGAGCGATGACGAATTGCTCGGAATTGCTCCCCCGGCGAGCCCCGAAGCTGATGCTGCAGCGGCAAAGAGCATAACCCACGAAGTGCAAGCGCTCGGGATCGACGATGCCACGGAGGTGCCCGATGCCGAAGTTTCCACCGATACTGGGCTTTCCGACGTTGTCGAATACGAGGGGCTGGCCAGCGTTCACGCTGCGGACCTTCCAACCAGCGCTGCGGGGTCACTGTCGTCCGCGAACACTGGAGTAGCCGTGGCTCCGGCGGCAGAGACTTCGACTGCCGCCAAGCAGCAGGTATACAAGCCGAATTTCACCGCCGCAGATCTGCAGGAAGCGCTGCAGGTTGTGCAGCAACTGGACCCACCCGGTGTCGCTTGCCGCGATTTGCGGCAATGCCTGTTGAATCAGCTCCGTTTCCACCAAGCTGAGATCGCGCAGCACAAGCCTGTAAATGGCACGGTGCAGGTTGTACACGATGCGATGCTCATCGTCGACCAGCATCTGCGCGGGCTTCAGAACAAGCAGTACAAAGAAATTGCTAAGGCGATTGGTCGTCCGGTGGAAGCCATTCAGACGGCGTTCGACTATATCCGCACGCTCGATCCCCGACCCGGTCTGCGTTACAACAAAGTTCAGGCCCGGCTCATCGAGCCAGACGTCGCCTTCGTGAAGCACGGCGACGAATGGCTGGTCATCATGAACGATGAAGACCTGCCTCAGTTGCGATTGAATCCCGCCTACAAAAAACTCGTAACGCGGGATGGATCGAACGACAAGAACACTCGCGATTACGTGAAAGAGCGCTATAAGAGCGCGATCCAGCTCATCAAGAACATCGAACAGCGCAAGCAGACGATCACAAAAGTTTGCTACTCCATCGTGGCTCGCCAGCAGGATTTCCTGGAACGAGGAATCGATCAGCTGAAGCCAATGATGATCAAGGAGGTGGCCGAGGAAATCGGTGTGCATCCTTCGACAGTAAGCCGTGCTGTCGCCAACAAATACGCCCACACACCACAGGGCGTGTTCGAGTTGCGCTACTTCTTCAGTGAGAGCGTGCAGGGCCCGGAAGGAGGAGGCACTTCGCTGCTGATCCTCAAGCGCCGGGTCAAGAAGCTCATCGAGGAAGAAGATCCAACTCGTCCGTTGACCGACGAGCAGATCACCCGCATTCTGCAGTCCCAAGGCATCCAGGTGACCCGCCGCACGGTAGCCAAGTACCGCGAAGACATGCGCATCCCGAGCACACATCAACGTAGAGTCAAAAAATAGATTTGGTGATTGTGTGATCGGGTGATTGGGCGGTTGAAAGCCCCGTCGCCGGATTCGAATTGCCAGATTACAAATTACCCAATCATAAAATTCGCTATGCAGTGCCCGATTTACCTGAAAAAAGAATTGTCCTAAGGGGGGCGCTCATGAACGTGGAGTACACCGGAAGACAGTGCGAAGTTACCAACGCCATCCGCAAAGAAGTAGAAACCGGGCTCGCGAAAATCCGCAAAATCCTCGGCGACAGATTCGAAACCAAAGTTATCCTCGCAGTCGAGAAACATCGTCATAAAGCCGAAATCACCATCAGTCCCCGAAACGGCCCTCTCGTCGGGCTCGCGCAGGCCAAGGACATGGTGATGGCCGTGAACGAAGCCCTCGATCACCTTGAGAAGCAGGCAATCAAATACAAGACGCGTTGGCAATCCAAAAAGCGCCTGGCTCGCAAGGCGGAAGAGGTCAACAAGTGGAATGGCCACTCCACCGAGCAGGAAGTTCACGCGGCCGTGGGACTCACCGAGAAGACCGCCGTTCCTGTACTCGTGCATAAATACCCGGCCGTTGCGAAAACGACCGAAGTGCATCTAGTTCGCTCCGCTGACTCAGTTGCCATGCGCCCGATGACTCTGGAAGAAGCGATCAAGGAAGCCCACTTCAAGGATAGGGATGTGTTCGTCTTCCGCGATCCGAAGGGCAAGGTGATGGTCCTGCATCGGGCGAAAGATGGGAAGATGCAGTTGATCGAGGTTCCGTAGCGACAGCTACCAGCCTTCAGCTATAAGCCATCAGCTAAATCGACGGGTGCCCCCACTTTTGGCAGTTTTCCCAGAAGTGGGGATTTCTCAAGGGTTTCTCTCCAATACAGATTCGCGGAAGCGAACGAACTTCCGGTTACTGCTCCGTGTCTGCTCGACATGTATTAATTCGTTTTAATACGAGGTTTTCTGGTGATAAAATCCGCGCCCGAGGAGATTTCTCGATGCGCATTGACCCTTGCCGCACATTCATATCTGCCATGGTTGTGCTGTTTTGCTTGTCGTTCGGCTTGCCAAGAATCGCTCACGCTCAAACCCCAACTCAGAAACTCTCGGTGCATTGGGAAGAACTCACCGCCTCCGATTTCCGCGAAGGTGTCCGGCGCTCGCAGGGCGTGTGCCTGCTGCC
>Ga0335069_10016074_pt1 | contig 10452 bp, 10 predicted proteins | sample Lox_Sample_11_FD_206714 | JGI IMG/M metagenome (GOLD analysis project Ga0335069, IMG submission 206714) | Soil microbial communities from Loxahatchee National Wildlife Refuge, Florida, United States - Lox_Sample_1.1 | ecosystem: Environmental > Terrestrial > Soil > Wetlands | place: USA...
GAGGGCGGGGTCGGCGTCGAGGGCGACGCGGACCTGCACGCCGCCCTGGGACGTGAACTTGACGGCGTTGCCCACGAGGTTGTGCAGCACCTGGCGGATGCGCCCCGCATCGCCGCACAACCGCAGAGGCACGTCGGCATCGCAGCTCGCCGCGAGCGCGATGCCCTTCGCATGCGCGCTGAGCGCGAGCAGCTCGATCACCTCGAGGACCAGCGTACGCGGGCAGAACGGCTCTTCGACGATCTCCACCTTGCCCGCGTCGAGCCGCGCGTAGTCGAGCATGTCGTGGGTCAGCGCGAGGAGCGCGCGGGCGCCCTGCTCCTGCAACGCGATCAGCTGCGCGCGCTCCGCATCGGTGCTGCGCGGCGAGCGCAGGAGCTCGGCTGCGCCGACGACACCGGCGAGCGCGTTCCGGATCTCGTGGCTCAGGCTCGCCAGCAGGCGCGTCTTCGCCTCCACGGCCTCGGCCGAGGCGAGCGTGGCCTCGTCGAGCGCTCGCTGGAGCTGTCGGCGCCAGCGTGCGGCGAGCGTCAGGTACGCGATCACGAAAACCGTCGAGAGGACGGCGCCGGCGTGCACCCGCAGCTCCATCGCGGAGGCCACGCCGGGCGCGGGCCGCTCGAGGACGTAGTCGGCGACCGCATAGCCCACGACGACGGCACCCTGGGCGAGCCCCAGCAGCGTCATGCCGCTCAGGATGGCCACGATGGGCATCACGCTCATCCACCAGAACGAGCCCGAGCCGATCGAGACGCGCTCGAGCGACGCGATCAGCAGGCAGGTGAACACCACCGCATGCAGCGTCCACAGCGCCCGCCGGAAATCGCCGCTGAATGTGCCGAGCGCGCCCACCGCGCCGATCGCGAGGTATCCCGCGACGAGACTCCACCACCATCCGGAAGCGAGTCCGCTGGTGCGCGCGACCAGCAGCAGGTAGACCGGCGCCGTGCCCGCCATGAAGGCGAGCGTGAACCCGAACATCCGCCGCTGGACCGAGAGCTTGAGCTCCTGTGCCGGCGCTGTCGTCGCTGCGCTCCGCTGCCCTGCGTCCCCCAGCCACCCGACCACCGCCCCACTCCCTGCGTCGACGCCCGCCGCCACCCCGGGCGCCTGTCGGTCGACGTTAAGTATACGACTAAAGTTACGCGTTCACGGAAGAATCAGGCTCGGGGCGATGAGGGCCGGCGGCGCGGCCCGCCCCGCACCGCCTTGCGCGCCGGGGCGCGCGCAGGACCGGCGCCCTCGCCGTGCCGCAGCGTGTCGGCGACCGCCCCGACCATCCGTTCCACGATTGCCTTGCGCAGCCGTGCGCGGTCGCCCCACGGATAGCGGCGGTTCAGGAGCGCGCTCGTGTAGCCCATCCACATGGCGATGCGGACGTCCCCGGCGAGCGCCACGTGCTCCGTGCCCGCGCCGAGCTCCGCGGCGAACGCTTCGGAGATGGCGGTCAGGAATTCGATGAGCTCGCGGTAGGCGGGCACCACGCCCTCGCGGGGCTGAGACGCGCCCTGCGTCGCCTGAACGAGGCGCAGTTGCTCCGGGTGGCTCTCCCAGAAATCGAGCAGCGCGGCGTTGGCCGCGCGCTCGCGATCGGCGGCCGTGCGCTGCTTCGACGCCGCAGCCGTCACGTGCCGGTAGAGGTCCCACAGCACGTGCTGCCACAGGCCGTTCAGCAGGTCCGCCTTGTCGTCGAAGTAGCGGTATGGCGCCATCGCCGAGACGCCCACCTCGGCCGCGACGGCCCGCATCGAGACGGCTTCGAGGCCGCCGTGCAGGTACAGCCGCAGCGCCGCGCCCATCAACTGGTCCCGCATGCGCTGCGCGTCATCCGCGTTGTTGCGTCGCACGCGCGCGTGACGCGCGAGGATCGGGGTCGGTCGGCGCTCGGGCATGGCCCAAGAGTGTACGGGTCCGTTTACGCGTATGCCAAGGGACGTTTCCCGGGCTCAGGCCGGCTCCCAGCTGAAGACGTCGGCCGAGCGCTCGAGCTCGCAGAAGGCGGGGGTCAGGATCGGCAGGGCGCGATCGAGCACGGTCTGCGGCGTCCAGCCCTCGCCGCGGTGCGCCTGACGCACCGGACGCGGCTGGCTGAACACGAAGATCTCGTTGTTGCGCACGCCGAAGACCTGACCCGTGACGTCGCGCGCCCCGTCGGCGCACAAAGCCACGACGAGCGTTGCGACCTTGTCGGGCACCAGCTGGCGCAGGGCGGCCACCCGCCGCTGCTGCTCCGGCGTCTGCGCCGGAATCGACTCGATCATGCGCGTCCAAGCGAACGGCGCCACGGCGTTCGAGCGCACGCCGAACTTCTGCATGTCGAGCGCGATGGACTTCGACAGCGCGGCGATGCCGAGCTTGGCGGCAGCGTAGTTCGACTGGCCGAAGTTGCCGATGAGCCCCGACGTCGACGTCATGTGCACGTAGGCACCCGACGACTGCGCCTTGAAGTGCGGCGCCGCCGCGCGGCTCACGTTGAAGGAGCCTTTCAGGTGCACGGCGATCACGGCGTCGAAGTCGGCCTCGCTCATGCGGTGGAACATCGCGTCGCGCAGGATCCCCGCGTTGTTGACGACGATGTCGATGCGCCCGAAGGCATCGACCGCGGCCGCGACCATGCGGTGCGCGGCGCTCCAGTCGGCGACCGAGCCGCCATCGGCGATCGCCTGGCCGCCGGCGGCGCGGATCGTCGCCACGACCTCGTGCGCGGGCTGCTCCCCGCTCGCCTCGCCGTCGAGCGTGGCTCCGAGGTCGTTGACCACCACCTTCGCGCCTTCGGCCGCGAGCGCGATCGCGACCGCGCGGCCGACTCCGCGACCCGCGCCGGTGACCAGGGCGACCTTCCCTTCGAGCAGCTCCATCTCGCCTCCAGCGGCCTTCGCGACGTCGCGCGAGCCGGCGCACGCGCCGGGCGTATCCTGCGCGGGCCACGATGCACCACGCTGCCGCCTCCTGCAAGCCGTGACGACCCGCTGCCACCGGCTGATCGACGCGCTGGCACCCGGCCTGCGCGTGTTCGTGCCCGGCCTCGGCAACGAGTCGGCGCTCCTCGGCGACGAACTCCGCGCGGATCCCGGGCGCGCGCAGGACGTCACCTTCTGCGCGCTGCAATACCCCGGCCTCGATCGCTTCGACTACCTGGCCGTGCACCCGCGCGCGCGCCTCGAGTCGTTCTTCATGAGCGCCTCGCTCCGACGCGGCATCTCGGAGGGGCGGGCGGACCTGCTGCCCGCCGACTACCTGGCGATGGCGCGCAGCCTCGTCGAACGGGATCCGTTCGACGTCGCGATCGCGCAGCTGTCGCTGCCCGATGCCGACGGCTGGTGCCGCGCGGGCCTCGCCGCCGATTTCATTCCACTCGTCTGGCCCCGTGCGCGCCGCCGCGTCGCGCACCTCAACCCGCGCGTGCCGCGCACCCGCGGGTCGTTCCGCGTGCACGTGTCGACGATCGACGTCGCGGTGGAGCACGATGCACCCGTGCCGCTGCATGCCGATGCACCGGCCGGAGACGTGGAAGCGCGCATCGGGGCGCGAGTCGCCGACCTGGTGCACGACGGCGATGTCCTGCAGTTCGGCATCGGCTCCGTGCCGCTGGCCGCGGCCGGCGCGCTTGCGGCGCATCGCGGCCTGCGACTGCACGGCGGCCTGGCGACGGCGTCGCTGCGCACGCTCTGGGACTCGGGCGCGCTCGACCGCGATGCGCGCATCACGACGGGCGTGCTGCTCGGCGACGCCGCCCTGCACGCCTTCGCCACGAGCCTCGAGCGCCTGTGGCTCACCGACGTGACCGAGACGCATGCAAGCCCCGCGATCCTCGCCGCGTCGCAGGGCAGGCGCTTCGTCGCGATCAACGGCGCGGTGGAGGTCGACCTGCTGGGCCAGGTGAATGCGGAGCGCGCGGACGGCACCCTCGTGGCCGGCGCCGGGGGGCTGCCGGCGTACGCGCAGGCGGCGCTGCTCGCGCCCGGCGGCCGGCTGCTCGTGTGCCTGCCCTCGAGCGCGAAGCGCGGGAGCGCGTCGCGCATCGTGCCCCTGCTCGGCGACCGTTCGATGTGCACGCTCCCGCGCCATCTGGCGGACGCGATCGTGACCGAGCACGGCTGCGCGGAGCTCCGAGGCGTCGGTCTCGATGCGCGCGCGCAAGCCTTGATCGACATCGCGGCCCCGGCGCACCGGCGCGGGCTCGCGGATGCGTGGTCGCGGCTGCGCGCGACGCTGTGAGTCGTGCCCCGCGCGCGCCGTGCACGCCGCCGGCGGCGGCGCTGCGTACCATCAGGGCGGAGCGCGCCGGAGCACCGGTGCGACGTCCTAAAGGAACACACCGATGGCCGGACGCTGGTTCGAGGAATTCGCCGTGGGACAGACGTTCGAGCATCCCATCCGGCGCACGATCACCGAGAGCGACAACGTGTGGTTCAACGGCGCGACGTGCAACCCCGCCGCCGTGCACCTCGATGCGGAGTACGCGAAGGGCACCGAGTTCGGTCGGCCGCTCGTCAACAGCATCTTCACGCTCGGCCTCGTCATCGGACTCTCGGTGCACGACACGACGCTCGGCACGACGGTCGCGAACCTGGGCATGACCGACACCCGCTTCCCGAAGCCCGTCTTCCACGGCGACACGCTGCACGTGCGCACGACGGTGCAGGAGGTGCGCGAAAGCCGCTCGCGGCCGAACGCGGGCATCGTCACGTTCCTGCACCAGGGCTACAACCAGCGTGACGAGGAGGTCTGCACGTGCACCCGCCAGGCGCTCATGCTGAGGAAGCCCGCGTGAGCGCGCCGCTGCCGATGCGCTCGATGCTGTTCGTGCCGGCCGACAGCGAGAAGAAGCTCGCGAAGGGGACGGCATCGCCGGCCGACGTGCTGATCCTCGATCTCGAGGATGCGGTGGCCGAGGCACGCAAGCCCGCAGCGCGGCAGATGGCCGCCGAGTTCATCGCCGCGGAGGCCGCGCGCATCGGCCCGAAGGTGTTCGTGCGCATCAATCCGCTCGACACGCCGTTCTCGATGCGCGACCTGGCCGCGGTCGTCGTTCCGGGACTCGCCGGGATCATGCTGCCGAAGACGCGCAGCGCCGGCGACGCGCAACGCCTCGCGCACGGTCTCGACGCCCTCGAGGTGCGCGCCGGCCTCGAACCCGGCTCGGTGCGCATCGTCCCGGTGGCCACGGAGACGGCCGAGGCGATGCTGACCATGCCGACGTGGGCCGGGGTGGGCGGGCCGAGGCTCGCCGGCATCACGTGGGGGGCGGAGGATCTGTCCGCCGCCGTCGGTGCGGTCTCGAACCGCGACGAGAGCGGCGCGTACGCCCCGCTTTACGTGCTCGCCGAGTCGCTGTGCCTCGCCGCCGCCACGGCGGCCGGCGTGCCGCCGATCGACACGGTGCACGTCGACTTCCGCGACCACGCCGGTCTCTCGGTCGCCTGCCGGGCCTCGCGCCGGCGCGGCTTTCGCGGGCGGCTCGCGATCCATCCCGACCAAGTGCCCGTCATCAACGAGGCGTACACGCCGAGCGAGGCCGAGCTCGCGCGGGCGCGACGCATCGTCGAGGCCTTCGCGGCGAACCCGGGCGCGGGTGCCCTGAGCCTGGACGGGACCATGGTCGACCGGCCGCACCTGGTGCAGGCGCTGCGCACGCTCGGCCGGCAGGCGTGAGCGGCGGGCGCGCCGGACACGCTCCGCGCCTCGCGGCCTGAGACGTCGATGGACTTCGAACTCTCGGACGATCAGCGCGCCATCCGCGAAGGCGTCGGCGCGATCGTGCGCCGCTTCGACGACGCCTATTGGCTCGCGCGCGACGACGACGGCGCATTCCCGCGCGAATTCCACCGCGCGCTGGCCGATGCGGGCTGGCTCGGGATCACGATGCCCGTCGAGCACGGCGGCGCCGGCCTCGGCGTCACCGAGGCCGTGATCATGCTGCACGAGGTCGCGAGCCACGGCGGCGGCATGGCGGCCGCATCGAGCGTGCACATCAACCTGTTCGGCCCGCAGCCGATCGTCGTGTTCGGCACCGATGCGCAGAAGCGGCGCTGGCTGCCCCGCCTCGTGCGCGGCGAGGACCAGTGCGCGTTCGGCTTCACCGAGCCCGACGCAGGCCTCGACACGACGGCGATCACGACGTTCGCGGAGAAGGTTCCGGGCGGCTATGTCGTGCGTGGCCAGAAGGTGTGGACGTCGACTGCGCAGGTCGCGTCGAAGATCATGCTGCTCGCGCGCACGACGCGACGGGAGGACTGCACACGCCCGACGGACGGCATCACGATCTTCTATACCGACCTCGACCGAACGCGCATCGACGTGCGCCCCATCCCGAAGATGGGCCGCCACGCCGTCGACTCGAACGCCGTCTTCATCGATGGCCTGTTCGTGCCCGACGACGATCGCATCGGCGAGGAAGGCCGGGGCTTCCCGATCATCCTGCACAGCCTCAACCCCGAACGGCTGCTCGTCGCCGCCGAGGCGATCGCGATCGGCCGCGACGCGCTCCACCGCGCCGTGCAGTACGCGAAGGACCGCGTCGTCTTCGGGCGACCGATCGGTCAGAACCAGGCGATCCAGCACCCGCTCGCGGAACGCTGGATGGCACTCGAAGCTGCGTGGGCGATGGTCCTGAAGGGCGCATGGCTCTACGACCGCGGCGAGCCGTGCGGAGCGGAAGCGAACACCGCGAAGCTGCTGGGCGCCCGGGCCGGGTACGACGCCGCCTTGCAGGCGGTGCTCACCCACGGCGGCTACGGCTACGCGAAGGAATACCACGTGGAGCGGCTGCTGCGCGAGGTCACCATCGCCCGCGTCGCCCCGATCACGGAGCAGCTCGTCCTCTCGTTCGTCGCCGAGAAGGTGCTCGGCCTGCCGAAATCCTACTGACCGCGACGCTCCCGGCTGGCGGCGAGCAGCCCGTTGACGTCGGCGCGCAATGCGAGGAGCTCCGCCTCGCGTTCGCGCAGCAGGCGCGCGCGGCCGGTGCGCGAGTCGGTCGCCGACGAGAACTGCGTGTGCTCGACCGGTGCCGCCTCGCCCCGCAAGGCCACGAAGCCGCGCAGCGCCACGAAGCCGATGAGGTGGCGGATGGAGCGCACGACGCTCGCGTCGAGCGCGCTCACCGAAACGCTCGCCGGCTTGGCGTGCAAGGCACGGGCTCGAGCTCGAACAGGCGCACGCGGCGTCTCCTCGCAGGGATGCGGGCATCGTACGGACGGTGGCACGCACTGCACCAGGGGCTCGACGCGCGTCAGCGTGTCAGCCGATGCCGCTTCGTCGCGTCGTCGTCCGGTCGACAGCGAACGCGACCATGCCGCGACGTCGCGGCGAACACGCTATGCTGGCGCGCCGCCCTTCTTTCGCGCACGCGCGCCTTGTTCTTGAACGCTCCCGAGCCCCTCCACGAGCCGCGCCTCACGTCGCTCTCGCACGGCGGCGGGTGCGGCTGCAAGATCGCGCCGGGCGTGCTGTCCGAGATCCTGAGGGGCGCGGCGGCGATGCCGATGCCCCCCGAGCTGCTGGTGGGCATCGAGACGTCCGACGACGCGGCGGTGTACCAGCTCAACGACGAGCAGGCCCTCGTCGCCACGACCGACTTCTTCATGCCGATCGTCGACGACCCGTACGACTTCGGGCGCATCGCGGCGACAAACGCGATCTCCGACGTCTATGCGATGGGCGGCAAGCCCATCCTCGCCCTGGCGCTCGTCGGCATGCCGATCGGCGTGCTCTCCACGCGGACGATCGCACGCATCCTCGACGGCGGCCAGGCCGTGTGCCGCGCGGCGGGCATCCCGGTCGCGGGCGGCCACACGATCGATTCGGTCGAAGCGATCTACGGCCTCGTGGCACTGGGACTCGTGCACCCCAAGCGCGTGAAGCGCAACGCCGATGCGCGCGCCGGCGACCGCTTGATCCTCGGCAAGCCGCTCGGCGTCGGCGTGCTGTCGGCGGCGTTGAAGAAGGGCGAGCTGGGCGACGCCGGCTACGCGGAAATGATCGCGACGACGACGAGGCTGAACACGCCGGGCCCGGAGCTCGCGGCGCTCGACGACGTGCATGCACTGACCGACGTCACCGGCTTCGGCCTTGCCGGCCATGCGCTCGAGCTCGCGCGCGGCGCCGGCTGCACGGTGGCGATCGACTGGGCCCGCGTGCCGCTGCTTCGCGACGTGCGCGCCCTCGCCTCGCGCGGGCTCGTGACCGGCGCGTCCGGACGCAACTGGGCCGGTTACGGCCGCGACGTGCGAGTGCCCGATGGCTTCGATACCGTCGACCAGGCACTTCTCACCGATCCCCAGACGAGCGGCGGACTGCTCGTGTCGTGCACCCCGCAGGCCGTGGGCAGCGTGATCGACGTGTTCAGGCGCCACGGGTTCGCCGACGCGGCCGACATCGGCGAGGTGACGCCGCGCGACGCACGTGCCGCCCTCGTCGTGCGCTAGCCTCGACGTGTGGGCGCGCTGACTTCCGCCCAAGACTTTTTCACGAACACCGCGCGAAACGGATGTTTCCCTGGTGGGCGCAGGGAACTGTCGTCTTGTAGAAAGAGAACGACCGGCACAATGCCCCCACCGTTGCCGTGCACCCGGACCCTGCCGAAACCGTGTCGTACATCGCCGCCACCGCTCTCCTTGCCCTGATCGCCCTCGTCGGCACCGTCTTTTCCAGGCGGCGCCCGCGCAAGCCCGCGGCGCCGGACCGCGCGGCCGCACCGGCGAACGCACGGCCGCGCTTCGACACGACGATCGGCGAGTTCCACGACCTGCGCGACGCGCTGCGGCCGCTCGAGCACAGCCGCGCAGCGTCGAAGACGCTCCCGCAAGGGCGCCGCTGATAGGCGCGCTGCGCGCCGCTGCTAGCCGCGCGCGGCGGCGGTGGACGGCGGCAGGGCGCGCCGTGCCCATTCGAGGATTTCCCCGGCGGGGAGCGCGCCACTGCGGCGCGCGAGTTCGCGCCCGCGATGGAACAGCACGAGCGTGGGGATGCTGCGGATGCCGTGGCGCGCGCTCGTGCGGGGCGCGGCCTCCGTATCGACCTTGGCGAAACGCACGTCCGGCAGGCGCGCTGCCGCGCTCGCGTACTGCGGCGCCATCACCCGGCACGGGCCGCACCAGCCGGCCCAGTAGTCGACCATCACCGGCAGGTCGCTGCCCTGCACGTAGCGGTCGAAGCTCTCGTCGTCGAGCGCGAACGGCTCGGCCGCGGCGAGCTCCGCGCCGCACTTGCCGCAGACGGGCTGGTCGTGCAGGCGTTCGTCGGGGACGCGGTTCTTCGCGAAGCAGGCGGGGCAGACGAGTTGCATGGCGAGGCTCCTCGCCCTCACCTGCCGTCGTCGCCCCGCGTTTTCAAGGCCCCGGCCGATTCCCTCAGCGCGTGACCTCGCGCCAGCTGATGCGCTTGCCGGTGGGCTGCGGCGGATCGTAGGGAATGTTCAACGAGCGGATCGCCGCATCCGAGGTCACGAGGATGGCGCGCAGCGTGCCGTCGGGCAGCTGCACGATCGTCACGCCCACCGTGAGCGCCTGGCCCGCGGGCGTGGCGTACTGCGAGACCGTCGACGACCCCGAGCTCGATACCGCCTGGCCAGTCGTGTAGCTGAAGTAGTTCAGCCAGCTGTAGCCACCGGTCGTGCACGCGCTCGACTGCGGCACGTTGCTCGGCACCACCAGCGTCCCCAGCGCCAGCTTCATGTCCACGTTCACGCGCTCACCCGGGTCGGGCAGCTCCACGCGCCAGCCGTTGTTCGTCGAGCTGCAGACGGCCGCACTGCCGGTGCACGCCACCGTGCGCACCGCCGTCGACCCGCTGCCGGTCTGCGTCATCGCCAGCGGCACCAGCGCCGTGCGCAGGTCCGCGTAGGCCGGCGAGCCGGAGAGCGGGTCCACGATCCCGTAGATCGTCTGCGGCTGCTGGTCGGAGATGTCGGTGGCCCCGAGCAGCTTGCCCGTCGCCACGAACACCATCGGCTTGGCGTTGACCTCCGCGAGCTCGGGTCGCGTCGTGATCGGCTGCGGCGTGCCGCCGCTGTCCGTCGCCACACCGACGAGGGTCGCCTCGCGCCCCGCCGGAGCGATCGAGTCGTTCACGTCGAAGCGCCAGATGTTGCCCAGCAGGTCACCGCCGTACACCATCCGCGTGGTGTTGCTCACCGCCGCGTTGTCGATGAAGTTGTTGATCTGCGCCAGGCCCGACGGCGTCCCCGCATTGCCCACGTTGGTCGCGATCTTGTACAGGATCTGCCCGCTGAAGGCATCGAGCACGTACAGGTAGCCGCCCCCGTCACCCGCGATCGAGGGCGAGTTCACGTTGTTGTAGCCCGAGGTCACCAGCACGACCCAGGTGCCGTCGGCGAGCTTGGTGATCGCAGGCTTGCCGTACGTGTAGCCCAGGTGGCAGTCGGCACCCCACGTCGTCGAGTCGTTCGGGTCGTAGCACGTGGCGCTCCACTTGAACTCCCAGAGCGCC
>Ga0335069_10016075_pt1 | contig 10452 bp, 14 predicted proteins | sample Lox_Sample_11_FD_206714 | JGI IMG/M metagenome (GOLD analysis project Ga0335069, IMG submission 206714) | Soil microbial communities from Loxahatchee National Wildlife Refuge, Florida, United States - Lox_Sample_1.1 | ecosystem: Environmental > Terrestrial > Soil > Wetlands | place: USA...
AGCTCCTTCATCAGAGCGAGTAACAACTGGCCTTTGTCTCGCACCTGCCAGCATTTTGCTCTTATATTCATGCGTGGATTTTAGCACTACGAGCCGGGCCACAACGGAAGGTCCTGATTAACGCGGAAATCGGAAACTTGGGTACTAGCCTGCCTGGTGGGTGTAAACGTGAACCGCATCATGTCTTTGCCTCTCGCTAAGTACATTGAAGGGGGAACGGCCTATCGTTCCCCCTTCCCACCGGGCCGAGACTTCATCACAGTTCGCCCGGTTGTGCGCTAGTATCAGCGCAAATTGTTATTCATAGTCCTCATCCACGGCGACAAGCTTTGAAAATTCTGGCGGGACCAGTTTCGTGGCTGCATTGGGGTCGGGTTGCCCTGGTCGAAGAACAAGACGCGGTGCGGTCGGCGCGACCTTCGAAACGAGCGTAGGCGCAACTTCGTTCAATGACTCCTCGACCATCGCCTTGACCATCACCTGCAATTCTTCGACCTGGTTGGCCCGCTTCACCAGGTTGCCCGCGTCTTCCGCTTTCCTGCAGGCCTCAACTTGCTGCGCGTGATACGCAGCATGGCCAGCCGCGAGGCCTGCGAGTTTGTCGCATGCGTCGCCCGCCTTCGACTCGCCTTTCATCCCGGCTTCCTTGTGCAGGGCACGGATGTGCGTGCCGAGTTCGGTCAGCCCCTTGGCGAAGCCGTCCCAATGCGTGTGCTCTCTTTCGTGATCGCTTGCAAGATGGTTCCGTACGGTGCTCATGCTGCCTCCTGGAATTCCGCAGCGACTTCGCGGAGAATTTTTTCGATGCGAGGCGCCGGTTTATCCTTCAGCCAGGCCGCAAGGGTCTGGCTCGCCGGCTGGAAGCGGTCCAGCGCAGTTTTGAAAAATTTGCGATAAATGGCTTTCACCTGGTCGTCGCCCACCTGGTCGAGAAGATTGAGCGGCGCGTCCCAGCCTTCGTCCGCAGGCGCGGCCTTTGTGACGGCAGCTTTCTGGCTGGGGAAGAATTGTTCGGTGAGGTTATGCCGCACCCCGCCGAAAAATTGTTCGACGGTGACCGGCTCGGCGTCGCTGAGATCCGGACGATGGGGAACAACCACCGGCCGCATGTTTGCGTTTTTCAGGTCACGGATGGTCGGCAGATCCTCGCCACGGGCTTTCCGGAACGCAGCTCCAACCGGGTCGGCAATGTCACCCTTGTCGAGCGAGTTTTCCGGGTCTGGGTCCTTGTCGATTTGGGCTGACCCAAAAACCGCGGTCAGCATTTCTTCCGTTGTCGTCGGAATATTGCTGCTCATGTGTTTCCTCCTGTTTTCAAAAGCCCAAGTTCTTGCATTACTTCCGCTTCAATCCTTTGCGCTTCGTTGAACGCATCCAGTGCTGCGCGAGTCGCACCGCAAAGCATTTTCAATTGCGGACTTTCGTCGCGCATTGTGTTGATTTGCGTGAAAAACTTTGTCGTGCGGCCATCGGTGACCATGTATGGTCTGGGGCGCGGGTCATGCCTGTGGGCTTCGCGGTATTGCCGTTCCTGAAATGCGGCCTCATCTAGGGCGAATTTAGCCTGGCGCCGTTTTTTCGCAGCTTCGAGCAGACGCGGGTCCTCGGCCGGATTCGATGGAGTCCTCGGGACGGCGTTCAGTTCGCTGAGCGGTTTTGTGAAAAACATTTTTCCTCCGCTTGTACCTTCCTACAGAAACTTTGCGCCACGTGGAAGAGTGAGTCGACAAAAAGCCTTTTTTAGGTACGGGAGAACAAAAAGTACCAGGACGCATTTTCAGAATCGCGGGCCGTCCCAGGGGAATCTTTCGCCTGCACCATTCAACATGAATCCGCGGCGTGCCCGTAGCTGCTGGAAGGTCGCCCCGTTTGTCGGCTGGGCTGGCGATAGCGGGGAGTCCCATCCGCATGAATTGCAGTGCTTGCGGCCGGAAAGAGAAACGATCAGGGGATTCCCACATCCGCATTCTGTCGAGACTGGGCGATTCACGACCTCGCCCGAGTCGCTGAAATCCACAGCGCACTGGTTGCAGTGGATGTTGCCGGGAGCGCCAACCCGCTGCGTGGCCTTGCTCTGACAGTTCGGGCATGGTCCCGGCTTGACCGCCAGCTTTTGAGTGGCGTAATTGTCCACCTTGACCAGCGCTGGCGCCGGCGCGGGCTCGGGCTTCCTGACCCGCTCGCCCCATTCGTTGCGGACACCGCTTTCAATTTCCGGTTCTGCCTGGCGGATCCAATCGAGCAAGCCAAGTCTTCCCTTGATGGTGCCGGCAAGGGCCAGCACGATTGCGCCGGCAGCGGAGTTTGAAAGATCATCATGCCCGCCGACGCCATGGTCCACGCTGTCGCGTCCCGCTCCGGTGCGCCGCTGGAGTCCGGCGAACTGCGATTTCATCGCGTTGTTGTCGAGCAGCTAGATTTGGCCGCTTGTCAAACACGGCAGGAATTCCATATAGAGTTCGCTGCGATTCTTGTCCGAGGCGATGTAGCGGATCCCTTGCTTCTCGAAGGTCTCCGCGACCCATTCCGCGCTGTACCGGTCTCCCGTCACTTCAAAAAGCCTGTAGTTTTTGAGGACAGCCGCAAACTCCTGGACAATCTGCGCCGGAGAGAACGGGCTTTTGCGTTCGACCAATAGGTCGAGCACGCCAATTTCTTTTTCGGCGTGGGCGATCCCCAGGACCATCGCATCGTTTCTGCCGCCCGATGGGTCGCAAAACGCCTTATATTTCACCCCGCGCACCGGCGGAAGCGAGACGCGCCCGGGCACGACCACCCGCTCGATTTCCTCGACGGAAAGAAAACCGCCGATGTCATCCCGGAATTCCGCCAGATACTCCGATGCCGCCGCGGCCCGGTCCCGCAAGAGCGCCGTCTCGACCACCTTCGCCGGCAGGTCCGGATTCATCTGGCGCGAAGTCTCCTTCCAAACCAGCACCTGAGATGAGTCCTTACCGAAATGCGCGCAGAAGTTCTCATAAAGCGGGCCAGACTTCCCGTAAGGACTCGAGATCGCCAGCAACAGCCCTCCGGTTGTCGCCAACCCCGGCCTCAATGCGTTTAAAACCTCGGCGCTCGGATTAGTGCCCTCGCTCAACCAAAACGCAACCTCATCCGCCAGCACCGCGCACAGCGTGTAGCCTCTCGTCGCCTTGAAGGAACTGGTATGGATTTCGATCACGATGCCGTTTTTGAGATGCAGGCTTTCTTTCAGCTCGTTCGCCACCAAGCTCTTGAGCATCGGCGTTTTGAAGAAGGCCGTGATATAGCTAAAACAAACCCGGGCCTGCCGCTTGTCGCTCGCCAACAGCATCAGCGTTCCGACTTCCCCGGGCGCCAACTTCCCGCTCCAATCCACGAACGCGGCAAGGTAGGTCAGAATGAGCGATGCCACCAAACTCTTTCCGCCGCGCCGGCCAACAATCAGGAACACTTCCTTGAACGGCTCAACCGGCGCCACCGTCCGCCCCGTCGCCTTCTGGTAGATCGCCAGCTCCTCCGGGTTCATCTGGAGCGCAAAGATCGCCTTGAGTGCGCACTTCCACGCCAGCCAACTGTCCCGCTTCTTGAGCAGCCCCTTCTTGCGGAACGTCTTCCCGAACACCTGTTCCATCGCCGTCACTATGTCCATCGGCTTCCCCCTTCCCGAAACGCTCCAGGAACTCCGGCAAACTGCCCATGTCTTTCGGCACTTTCTTCAATCCCAACTGACCCAACATCCGCGCCAGTGAGTCCACCAGGTGCTGCCTGTCCCTCACGATGGGATACAGGCTCCGCCGCTTCTTGTTCACCAAACTCGGCTGCGACAAAATGAAACTGTCCAAATGCTCAATCAGCAGCCTCGTCCGAACCACCAACTCCACCAGGGTCTCCTGCTGCGTCGAAACCACACCGCCCAAATCCGCAATCAGCGAATCCTTCCATTCCAGCAATGCCTGCGCCGCCAGCGTCCGCTTGTCGATCGCAGACAACCCCTGCACCATCACCCTGGCCTTCACACTCCTGAATCCATGCCGGCTTGTCGGTTGGTTCGCCATTTTCGTTTTATAAGTTCCCCCGGACCGTGCGTGAGTCTATTGGCGTTGGGCGTTCGCCTTGATGCCAACGGTTCTGAGGGTCCGTCTCCGGGGGCCATCCTAACACCTTTGGTGCACCTGGGGTACACCCACTGAATTCAATCGCTTGCAACATCCTGTGTTTGCAGTAACGGCCTCCTCGTTAAATACGAGGCGTCCTTATGCACCCAGCCCCGGATCGTGGCCCACAGGGCCTGCAAATGCGTCTGGCGGGCATCCTGGTGGCTGGCTGGTCGCCAACCTTGTTCTTGTCCGTGAGGTTCATTCCTGTCTCCTCGAAAACCCGATGCAAACGAGTGTCTCGGGAAAAGGGGTGACCAAAAGTCGGGGTCCCCTTTCCCGACGAGTACCGGAATGACTCTTCTCTTTATAAAGGGGGTCATCCGCATCCGTTCCTTGTTATAACGACTAACGGATGACCCGTCATCCGGTGGGGTCATCCGGTCGTTCATAAGCCTTTCCTCACCTGCTTACGGTATCGCTGGACGGTGTCGAGTTTGATGGTGATGCCCATGGCAGCGAACTTTTGGACCTGTTCCTGGGCGGTCTCGTTGGGATCGGCGTCCATCCAACTGCGCACCATGGTGAGCCGGTCGTCCTTCTGTTGCTGTTGCGCATCGTTGTAAGGGTTTAGCTGTTCTTCTGCCAGCGTGCCGGACTCGCCGGGTGCGCGGTGCAGGATGAAGTCGCCGCCCTCATCGATGGCAGGTCGGCCTTGAAGTTGGAAGGGTTGGCAGTGGGCGAAGTCTCTCGCCTTGACGCACTCCAAGTAGACGATGTTTTGCGCTTCATCCAGTTGTTTGATGCCCCAGACGGTTGTGGCCATGGCGCCGATATCGCCGGTGCCGGAGAGGATGGCTTGGAGTGACATCGCGTTTTGCTTTTCGAAGGCTTTGGGGCTGTGGTGGGCGCAGATGACGGTGCGGGCGCCGGCCGTGATGAGTCCAAAGATATCGGCGGCGAGACCTCTGGCGTTGTCTGATGCGGAATTCATATCGCCCTCCGAGAAACGGACGGCGGTGTCGAGCACGATATGGGCGCCTTTGGTGGCAGCGAGAAGGAGCGGGTCATCGAGACCCGGCGCCGGGCCTTTGGAGAGCGTGCGGACCAGCAATCTTCGTTCTCTGATGAAGGGCATGAGTCCCATGCGGCGAGCGCGGGACATGAACGAAGCGAGCCCGACTTCGGGAATCAAATAGAGAACGCGCGTGGCGGTTTCCTTTACCGGGAAAAGTCCCCACAGCGTGGTGCCTTTTCCGGTCGAGAGTGCCTTCACGATCGACAGCATCAGCCAAGTCTTTGAATGTCCCGAAAGTCCGCCGACGAAAGTCATTCCTTCGTTCTGCAGGAATCCCTCGATGGCGAACGAGATATCGGGAACGTTTTCGCATTCCTCGGGGGTGTGGAAGAGCTCCAGGAATTCTGTCTCGGTGCATGTTCCTGGTTTCCACAGTGGCGCGGCCTTGATTAATTGGATCAAAGACTCTTTCGAAAATCCGAGTGCGATGAAATCGGAAGGGTCTTTGATACCCGAAGGCAGGTTGCAAATGCTGACCGTTGAGGCCACCTCGGCGACCGTCGCGGCCACGTGCTCGGCATGCTTGCGGCCAGGAGGATCGCCATCGGGGATGATTACGACGTTTTTATCAACGAATGCCCCGTTATACTCGGGGCGCCATTTTTGAGCACCGCCCGGATTGGTGGTTGCGACTAGGCCCAACTTCCGCGCGGTCTCAACATCCTTCTCGCCTTCGCAGATCAAAACGAAATCAGCTTTCAACACTTCGGGCAGGTTGTAGAGGACGCGCCGCGTCCCATTGAGATTCCACACCCATCCGCCGGCGCCATCGGAATGCCGTTGCTTGAAATTTTTCGGCTCGAAGCGGACGACTTGGAAAAGAACTTCTCCTCGCTCATTGTGGTAGTTGTATTCGGCGACGATTCGCGGGCCTTCGCGCAGGTCCTCGTAGGTCATCCCCATGGCGCCCAATACATCTTTCGTTTCGCACCCGCCATGGCAATGCAGCAGGATCTTGCCGCCTTCCTCGCTGATGGACAAAGAAGGCTTGGAGTCTTCGTGCGCCGGACATTTCGCCATCCACTGACTACCGCTGCGCTTGGCTTGCAACAAGTCGAGGATTTCAGTCAGTTTCGATGAGGACACTTTTTTTCTCCAGCACAACAAAAAGCCCAGATTAAGACGGCTCCGCTTCCATCTGCCCCATAGGCGCTGTCATCTCATCCATGCTTTTTGCCCCATGCGCGGCTCCACGGACCACGCACGTGTCTCCTTTTGCTAACCTAAACTGCACCTCCCATCGTTTCCCGAAGTTTCAGCCATTGCCACATGCGGCTCTTTGACTAGCCCGCCCCTGCCGTGTCCTGCGCCGCATCCGTGGTGCGAAATTCGACCGGTCTAGGCTTCTTCGTAAGGTGCACGATGCGCCGGCGCGTGCGCGAGTCCTGCTTTAGCCACGCGACGTGATAACCAGCCGTATCCAGGTTGACGTCAATTCGGTTCAATGCGCTTCGCAAGGCCCGGGGATTCTTCGGCCACTCGGGATCACGTTTCTCGGCATCATCTGCTTTGGCATTCAGCGCAGTGAGCAGGTCCTTCACGGAGCCTTGCCACGCACCCCCCTTCGCATCGGTCAGATGGATAATCGGCAGACCGATTGCACTGAACTCCAGCGTCGTCGCGGACGCATCGGTGCGATTGGCTCGATACGCGGCCAGAAACTCGCCATCCGCGAATCCAAGTTCGCGTTCGCAAGCAATGACCCAGATTGCAAAATCTGCCATGCGCGGCAGATTCTCCACCCTTTTCAGGCGCGGCAGCTTGGCAAGTGCCGCGCTGACAGCTGTCAGCAACGCTCCGAGGAGCTTGGGACGCTTGCGCTCGAACTCCGCAAGGACTCGCGCTTCCTCGCGGCGTCGGTTCTCCGGAATCGGAGCCAGCCGCAACGTAATCATTCGGTCGAGCAAATCGCCACGCACTGCAACCTGCGAAATGCCATTCAGGATGAGTGGGTTCTTAGCCGCCAGGGCGAATAAGGTGGAATCGCTGTAGAGTTTGCGCCGCCGTAATCCACTACCCGTCGCCAGTCGGCACAGCGCATCAGAGAATTGGTCCGTGATTTCCGAAACGTTATCGAGGGCCAGGATATGGCCATACTGCGCATCAACGAGCAAATCGCGTTCGGAGCTATACCCGCTCACGGTTTGTGGCTGGGCTGGGTCAATCAGACCAGCGGCGATGCGTTCGGCGGTGGACTTCGCCGAACCCTGGCTACCAGTGAGCATAAGGATCGGATAGGAAGCATGCGTCTGTAGTGCGCCGACCAGCCATGCTAGAAATAACACTTCGTCGGCCCTCTTCGAAAGATTGAGCAACTCAAACAAATCGTCTAACTCCCCGCCATGCTCGGGAACTGGCAGGGCGCGCGAAACGCTACTGCGAATGAATCGCACCGGCGAATCTTTTGCGAGCCACCAACCAGTTGGGGTAACTTCCACCGCACGCCACACGTCATCCGAGAGGTCCAAGTAGATATTGCCGTTCGCTTCGGCGATGCGGTGAAATACCGGATATTCGGGACCGTCAAAGAGAGCCCCAGCCCGCAGGGCCCGCAAGACCTTATTGACCACGGCATCGGGGGGCATTTCGCCTGTCGCTTTGTAAATTGCGCGACAGAGAAAATCTCTGAACTCGCTGCTACTAATTTCAAAATTCTGATAGTGATCCTTTACCCTGACGGTCGCAAAGGCCGCTCGACTCGGCGTGTGAAACAGTTCCAAATTGCCGCGCTCGACCTCCGGCTGGACGACGTGCAGAACTATCTCCTGCGCCCGGTCGGGTTTCGATTTCGCAGCACTATCGTTCGGATGCTTCGGATCCTTCGATTTTTTCATCGGCTGCCCCTCACGCTGCGCGTCGGCGCCGCTTTTGATAACCGCTTAACCTCTCCAGGCACAACGCGGCATCCCTCAATCCAGCCCTCGACGTCCTTACGGTCGTACAAAATCCGGCCATTCAACTTATAGTATGGTGGCCCTTTACGACGAACGCGCCAGGCGCGGAGCGTTTGCTTTTTTGCGTGAATTATTTCCGCGACTTGCTGCTCGGAAAGTAGCGCAAGGCAGCCAGCGACCAGGGCAGGAACAACTGTGGCTGTGGTGGACATTTTTTCTCTCCCGGTCAACAATTTCGCACGAGAGAGAACTTCGCGCTATTAGCTCAATATTGATTTTTTGAGAGTTCGTTGGTTTTGAGTTCGTTGGTTTAAGAGCTGCTGTAGGTTTCTCGGCGCATATGGCCGGCCGTCTTTCTTGCAGAAGTGCTTAGCCGCTACCCTGAAAGCTTCGGTGAGCGTTGCCGCTTCGATGTGTCCTTTGTCCGTCGCCTGCCTTATCCAGTCCGCAAAATCCACGTCGGCTCCGTTCCAGCGAATCTTTGTACCGGTTCGAATATCTTCCAGCTGGCGGACCTTTTCTATTTCAACTTTCGCCTGAGCCTCTGCCCGAATTGTGGCGTGGCGTCGAACCTTCGCCTCTTCGGCGCCGCGCTCTTCGGCGTCCCTGGTCCGGCCTATCTTCTCGTTCATTTTCCTTTGCTTTTCGTGCCTTTCAAGCTCAGGGCCGTACTTCTCCTTTGCATGTTTCTTAAATCCTTCAAAGAGGTCATCCGGCATTGGCCACCGCCTTGAGCAACTTCGGCGCTTTCATTATCCGGGCATCCTTCTTCAATCGCTTCTTGGCCTGTTTCATCACCTGCTTCATCATGGCGTCTGCGGCCATGGACGCCTCGCGTACCGATTCCTGATTCAGCCGCGCATAGATTTCCGTGCTTCCCAAACTTTTGTGGCCCAACATGGCGCCGATTTTCTGGAGAGACTCACCACTGATGGCGGCGTATGCCCCTTTACTCCTTCGTAAATCATGCAATCTCACATCGGGGATCCCCGCACGCTTGCGGAATTCGCCCCAACGTTTCTTTATGTCCTCGATGTGGCCGCTCTCGCTGTTCGCGGGGAAAACAAACTCGCTCGTTCTCTGTTCGTGAGGTTTTTGGTCGCTGCGATCCGCAAGCAGCTTCCGTGCGTGCACTTCTCTCTCCCGGTGTCTGCGTTCCAGCACTTCCAGCGCGGCCGGCGTCAACTCCACGGAGTAACTCTCGCCGGATTTCGACATCGGGATCTTCCAAATTTTCAATTCAAGGGAGACATCGGGCCAACGCATTTCGTACACATTCGATTTCCTCGCGCCGGTCGCCAGCAGAAGGGCCAACACGTCCCGCGTATCCGTGTGCGGTTCCTTTTTCAGCTCTTCGTAGAATCGCACCAGCTCATTGGGCTGCAGGAACCTCTCTCGCGCCGTCTGTTTTCCCCGGGGAAAGAGTTCGACATCCTTGGCCGGATTCTCGACGCGCCAGAAGTTCAGTTTCCCGTTGCGGGTCCCGTTGCTCCAGTTGTAGAGGCGCCTGGTCAGTTCGACGCAACTATTGGCGATGTGGCGGTGTTTCCCGCAAGCATTCTTCGCGGCAAGCACATCATCCACGGTGAGCTCGTTGATGGGCTTCTCTAACCAGGAGGCGAAATGGTTCTTGATTAAGAGACGCAAGTCGTACTCCGCGCGTTCAGGATTGAGCGCGTTGGCGCGTAGATAGTTTTCGACGTAGCTCTCCGCCATTTCCTTGAAGGTAGGGACCGTGGTCCGTTCCTGCTTATCCGGCTTGGCGAAAGGATTCTTGTCCGACGGGCAGCCTTCGCGCTTCCAAGCCACTACCTTCCCTGCCCAATCCCTCGCATCGTCCCGCGCGGTTTTGAGCGAGATGACGCCAACTTCTCCGAGAGCGCGGAAGTATTTGTCGCCGTTCACCTTCACGCAGTAGAAAAAAGATTTTCTTGCGCCCGACGATGCCGATTCAACGCGGATCCCGAAACCGGTGACTTCATCGTCCATGAATTGCTGGCGATTCTTACCTGCGGGCAACTTCTCGATGACCTTCTCGTTGATGTTCATCCGATTTCTCCAGGTGCACTCAGGTGCACCGCCCTCTCTGACGACCTTCTCCTGAGCGCCGAGGAAGTCATGCGGCCTTTTCCAGGTGTACTCCCGGTGTACCTTTGACTGTCATTTGGCGGAATTGTGGTCAACTCAGGTGCACCGTCATCAACATAAGCGTACTCTAACTGTCACACCTGTAAACAACTTAGTTTTTGCGTGAATTTAGATCAACGAGGAGGCCACTATGCAGAATCTCGTTCGCAACGAGGAGGCCGAGGGTTCGAATCCCTTCTCGTCCACCAAAATCACGCATTCTGTTCTTATTTTTCCGATCCAGCCGGCCGTTTTACTTCAGGAATCCGCGCACTAA
>Ga0335069_10016076_pt1 | contig 10452 bp, 12 predicted proteins | sample Lox_Sample_11_FD_206714 | JGI IMG/M metagenome (GOLD analysis project Ga0335069, IMG submission 206714) | Soil microbial communities from Loxahatchee National Wildlife Refuge, Florida, United States - Lox_Sample_1.1 | ecosystem: Environmental > Terrestrial > Soil > Wetlands | place: USA...
AGGCAGCGTTGAAAGAGGCCGCCTGATTGTAGTACACGAGCTTGCGCCCGGTCTCGAGCGAGTGCACGAAGATTTGTGGATAAGGCGGCGCGCCTTTGCGCTGCATGTAGGTGGTGAAGGCAATTTTAGTCGCATCGGGCGAGACCACGGGAAAACTGGTGATGGTTTTGTAGACCGTGAATTGTTTTTGATTGGAGCCGTCGTAATCCATCGACCAGATTTCTTTGTTGCCGCTGCGGCTCGAAACGAAGTAGATCTTGGTGCCCATCAGGCTGGTGGCGCCGAACTGCTTAAGGATGTCGGCGGCGAATTGTTCGGCGACTTTCTTGGCGCCTTCCTCGTCGAGCGAGCCGAGATAGACCTTACCGATTAACTGCGCGGAGCTCGTGCTGGTTTGCGCAACATCAAAGAGCCAGCCGTAGAGAACGATCTGATTGTTCTGCACGGCGGTGTAGCCGAACGCAAGGTAGTTCGCGTTGACTGGCGGACCGGACCAGTCGGCGAGCCACGGTCCGTTGCTGCGGCCATTGACAGGTGGATGGAAATCGGACGGCTGCTGCGGAACCTGGAGCGGGTAGACAGTTTTGGGAACCATCTTCAACTGGCCGGAGTTCTGCAGTTGGCTGAACAGTGTGGCGTTGAAGGTGTTCATGAAGCGCTGGGCATCGCCGGCGCCACGGAGATCGGGTACGGCGATGGCAGGCTTCTCGCCCTTGCCCCGAACTGTTCCAGTGATTTGGTCGGCACGCTGCGAGTAGACGAGGGCGGCTGCGCCGACAAGGAATATTCCGAAGATAATAATTCGTTTCATCGCTGTAATTGAAAGTTGAGTTCCACGCTGGCTTCGTTGCGGTCGTATCCAGGCGGAAGTGGAGGAAATGGCGCCGCTTCCATCACAGCTCGCTGCGCGGAATAGTCGAGAGTGCTATTTCCGCTGCGTTGGGCAAGCTGAACGTTTCGTACCGAACCATCACGCAGAATTTCGAACGTGACGATCACTATCGGAGCGGAGTGCAGCCCTGCGAGGCCCGTCGTCTGCCATTTTTCAGTGACACGCTGCACAACAAGATCCGCATAAGCGCCAAAGCGATTCCCTAACGTGCTGTTCTGCCCCACGCCAACGTTGCCTGATCCCGGCTTCTGAAACATTGGGGTCACTGCTGCAGGCGGTTGGCTCGTATAGACCTGATTGGGGAGCGGCGGGGCAGCCTGGTAGCGCTGCGGTGACTGTGGCCGCGGCTGTTCTTTCACAAACTTACTTTTGAGCGGTATCGCTTTCGGCTCAGGAGCTTTCACTTGCGTTTTCGGCTCGGGTTTCGGCTGCTGTGGTACTTGCGACTCGGTGTCATTCGCAACGGGGTTGATGTGTCCAGTGCGCGCAGGCAGCGGAATGTTCTTCACCGCGTTAACAGCTACTGCATCGCCACCCATCGTACGTGCCGAACCCCAAGTCTCGTGGCTGCGCTGATAACTGATCGTCGACAACACCAGCAGCGCTGCTACAGTCAAGTGCAGCGCGATCGACTGAACAAATGGCCTTCGTAACGATTCCCGTTCGTCCAGGATGTCGACGTACTCTCGCATGCTATCTGCGCTTTCCAGCCTGATCTTCGGGCTGGGTCACCATGTTCACGCCCAGTTTTGAATCCCCTAGCGTGGCGATTACCTGGGCGATCGGATCCCACGGAGTCGCTTTATCCGCCTTGACGTAAACCGACTGAGAGCTTCGGTACCTCTTCCGGATCTCTGATGCGAGCAAGTTGATGTTTACCGGCTTGTCGGCAAGGTAGGACGTACCGTCGCGCGTGATCGTAACCACCGGCAGATCTTCCACGTTCTCTTTCACCGGTTTGACTTTCGGCACTTCGACCTGAAGACCGAACTCCATCACGTGCGCCGTGAGCATGAAAATGATCAGCAGCACGAGGACGACGTCGACCAGCGGCACAATGTTGATGTCCGACATCGAGCTGGTTCCGCGGAATCGCCCGCGCCGCAGCCCGCCGCCCGATGAATTCCCCATTGAGAATGCCATGGCAGTCTACTCGAATCCTCGTTCCATCAGGTTCATGAACTCCAGGATGAAGTCTTCAATCCGCGCGCCGAATTCCTTGATGGCGCTGCCGAACAGGTTGTAGAAGATCGCCGCTGGAATCGCGGCCGCAAGACCAAGCGCGGTGGTGATCAAAGCTTCCGAAATTCCAGGCGCGACGGCGCGCAGGCTCGCTGCTCCAGCGGTACCGAGTTGCTGGAACGCGTCGATGATGCCCCATACGGTGCCGAACAATCCGATGAACGGCGAGACCGCGGCGGTCGTGGCCAGAAGACTCATATTGCGTTCGAGCCGCGTTATTTCCTCGCTCATGCCCAATTGTAGTGTGCGTTCCAGCGCCAGCGGGTTTGTCACGCTTCCACGGGATTTCATTTGTCGCTGCACTTCGCTATATCCGAAATCGAACACTGCGACCAGCGGCGACTTGCGGAACTGCTCGCTGGCGACGGCCACGGCATCGAGTCCCGGCGCTTTTCGAAAAGCTCGCAAAAAGGATCGATTGGCGGACCGCGCCCGGCGGAACGAAGCCCATTTGGAGAAGATCACCGACCAGGAGAGCAGCGAAAAAACCAGCAGAATCACCATCACGGCCTTGGGCAAAGGCCCGGAGGTTTGCACCAGATCCCAAAGACTCAGTTGTAGGAACAGCCCTCCGACATGGGGTAGTATCAACCCATCTCCTTTCCACTGCTAGCGAACTCACGTCTGAATCTGATCCAAAGTGGTTCAGTTGTGGGGCGGACGGCCTCGTCCGCGCCGGACCCCCTGGTTCGGCTTCGCCACTACCAATACCACACGGACAGAAAGCCGACGAGGGCGTCGGCCGCAGGCCAGGGGCCCGCCCCACAAAAAACAGATTGGGGCCACTCTGTTTCACAGTATGACGCAAACCGCGGCCAAAAAGGCGGCTCTGCGCACGCTCGAGCACAAAATCCCGGCCCGGCAGTGATTTAGACGGAAGAAAACCTCGTATAATTTCATCGAGTGTTGCTGGAACTCGTGGTCGAGAACTACGCGGTCGTGGAACGGATCCGCGTACGGTTCCATGCCGGGCTCAATCTGCTCACTGGCGAGACCGGAAGCGGCAAATCCATTGTCGTAGATGCACTTGGGCTGCTGTTCGGCGGCCGTGCGTCGGCTGATAGTGTGCGTTCGGATACAGAGCGGGCGCGGATTTCGGCAATTTTCGAGGCTCCCAAGCACCCGGCTTTTCAAGTGCTGCTGGAGCAGGTGGGGGCCACTGTCGAAGATGAAGAGTTACTCATCGAGCGGGAAGTGTTGGCTGGCGGAAAGTCTCGAGCGTTTCTTGGTAGCCGTCCTGTAACCGTTGCGCTTCTACGCGAACTTTCCCAGTTTTTGGGAGATATCCACGGGCAGCACGATCAGCAGCAGCTTTTTTCACCGGAATCGCAACTGGAGCTGCTGGATGACTTCGCTCAGGACGATGCGTTGCGGGAGCGGGTGTCGATTACGTTTCGGGAGTGGAAGCGGATTCAACGCGAGTTGGAGGAGTTGGATCGGTCTGAACAGGAGAAGCTGCGGCTCGCTGACATGTGGAGCTTTCAGCGCAAGGAGATTGAGGCCGCTGCGTTGAGAGCTGGCGAAGACTCAGAGCTTGAAAACGAGAAGCTGGTACTCAAGAATGTCGCGCGGTTGCAGGAGAACGCAAATGCTGCTTATGCAGCCTTGTACGATTCTCCCGAAAGTGCTTCGGTCCAAGTCCGCGTCGCGCTAAAGAAGCTGGAGGAACTTTCTCGGATCGACGCGAGTCTGACGCCGTTGTTGGAGACGTTGAAGTCCGCCTCGATTGGCGTGGACGAGGCGTCCTTCGCTCTGCGGGACTATGTAGACCGGTTGGAGGCCGATCCGGATCGACTGGACAAAGTGGAATCACGGCTCGCGCTGATCGACCGGCTGAAGCGCAAGTACGGATCGACGGTGGCGGAAGTGCTCGCATTCCTGGAGGATGTGCGCGCAAAGATGGCCGCTGTGGAAACTGCGGGCGAACGAAGGGCAAAGTTACAGCAGGAATTGAGCAACTCGGGTGCTGCATTTCAGAAATCAGCGACTGCGCTGAGCGATGCGCGCAAGGCCGCGGCGCAGAAGCTCGAACGCAAGGTGGAAGCTGAGCTCCATTCGTTGGCGCTCGAATCCGCGGTGTTTCGTATTGAAGTGAAGGACGCCAATTGGTCGGAACACGGGTCGGATCGCGTTGAATTCCTCATTTCTGCGAACGTCGGCGAGGAGCCGCGAACGTTGGATAAGGTGGCCTCAGGGGGCGAGCTTTCGCGCATCGCCCTCGCGCTAAAGACTACCGCCGGATCGACGGGGAAGGGCGTTCAACGAACGCTGGTCTTCGATGAAATCGATACCGGGATTGGCGGTGGCGTGGCAGAGTCGGTCGGGCGCAGGCTGAAGAAGCTTTCTGGCTCCAATCAGGTGCTTTGTGTAACGCATCTGGCGCAAGTAGCTGGGTTTGGGGATCACCACTACTTCGTCGAGAAGCGTGAGGTCAAAGGCCGGACTGTCGCTGAAATTGAAGAACTTACAGGTCCTTCGAGAACACGCGAAATCGGCCGGATGCTTTCGGGTCAGCAGGTTACCGCCGAAGCCTTGAAACACGCCGAACATCTGATTCGGCTCGGCGCGCAGAAATAACACTTTACAACTTAAAGTAATTTGTGTTAGGCTTTGCCATGCGGAGACCTTGGCTGGCTATCGCGATTCTCTTCGCCGGGTGCGGCATGCGGGGGGACCTGCCTCCGCTCGCGGTGGCGGCGCGCGAGGGCCGCGTCGATCTAATTCCCACACTCGTAAAACAGGGTGCCGATCCCAACGAACGCTCCGGCGTGAACGGCTGGACGCCGATTCAGCATGCGATTCACAAGAACCAGAAGAGCTCGGTGGCAGCGCTCGTCGATGCCGGAGCTAGTGTAAACGGTCGGGGTGATGACGGGAGCACGCCGCTGATGATGGCCGCAGGCTACGGATACACCGATATCGTGAATGTGCTGCTCGATCGCGGAGCCGATGCTCACGCCCAAACCAGCGATGGGATGAATGCACTGACCTTTGCCGTCCTCGGGGCGAATGACATCGACCGGTTCACGGTCGGAGATTGCCAGGGTCCGACGATCCGCGCGCTAGTCACTAGGGTGCCGGACTTGAAGCTTCAAGGCTCGGAAAAAGTTATGCGAGCCATCGCATCGGCGAAGCTGAAGGGCTGCGCCGGGTTGTCGCAACTTCTGGGGATTCGGTATCCGTAGCATGCTATCTTCGTCGAGTGCGGTTGCGCTCGTCGGAGTGGCTTCTGATTGCCTATTTCTGGTACGTTGCCGCAATCTCGCTGGCCTTTCCACTGTTGCCGAGCGTGGCGAAGCTACCGTTCCTGGTGGCGATCGTAGTTCCGCTCCTTCTCGTTGCGTTGGCGCTCAGCGAAACTCACATCCACTACGAGGGCTTCAGTGTCGCACGCGACTGGGTCCCGCTTGGGCTTACACTGGTCGCTTATCGCGAGATGGACAGGTTCTCGCCGTTGGTTCGGGATCGCCACCTGGAGCTGCGCTGGATTCAATGGGACCGCTCGATCCTTGCGGGGCTGCAGCGAGCCATTGAATCGTTGGGCCTGGTCGGGCCCACCTATCTCGAGCTTTGCTATCTGCTGGTTTACGCAGTTGGACCATTTGCAGTGGCGACGCTGTACTTCCAACACCGGCGCTACCTCGTGAATAAGCTGCTGATTGTCTATCTGCTCGGCACACTGCTGGCCTATTCGCTTTTTCCCTACTTCCCTTCCGACCCTCCTCGCGTCGTCTTTGCGGCGACCGACATGCCCCATGTGATGACGGTATTGCGGAGACTGAATCTTTGGATGGTCGGCGGTTATGGCATCCATTCAAGCGTATTTCCAAGCGCGCATGTGTCTTCGGCTTTCTCCGCCGGATGGGCCCTGCTGCTCCTGCTGCCGAATAAGAGAATTGTCGGATGTGGAATGCTGATCTATGCCGCGAGTGTGGCCCTAGCGACGGTGTATGGAAGATATCACTTTGGAGTTGACGCGCTGGCGGGAATCGGGGTGAGCTTAATTGCGGGAGGAATCGGATATTGGCGGAGGAACGGATAGACCGCTCCCCCGCCGTTGAAGGTTTTTACTCTTTCTCGTCCGTCGTCTCTTCGGCGTCGCGGCCTTCTTTGGCGGCGTTGAGACGCTCTTCGCGGCGCTTGGCCCGCTCGGCCGCGCGCTTCACGAGTTCGGAACCGACCAGCTCGAGCATGGCCTGCTCCGCTCCATCGCCCTTGCGGTGGCCCAGGCGCACGACGCGGCAATAGCCTCCATTGCGCTGGCCGAAGCGGGTCCCCAGCTTATCGAACAGCTTCTTCACCGAGGCCGGTGTCAGCAGAAACGCAGCCGCCTGACGGCGAGCGTGCAGCGTATCTTCCTTGGCCAAAGTAATCATCCGCTCGACAAGAGGCTTGGCGGCTTTGGCTTTCGGAACGGTGGTAACGACGCGCTCCTGATCGATGACGCTCGTCACCAGTCCGCGCAGAAGCGCTTTGCGTGCCGAGATATCGCGTTTGAGCTTAAATCCGGCTCGTTTGTGTCGCATGGTTATTCCATCGCCTCATCTTGCTCGGCCTCGTCGACATCGCCTTCGGGCAATCCGCCGTAAGACGGCAGAGCGCCAGGCGCGGGAACCAGCCGGCCTTGAGCATCGAAGCGCATGCCGAAGCCCAGGCCCAGGTTTGACAGAATTTCCTTGATTTCGTTCAACGACTTTCGGCCGAAATTCTTGGTGCGCAGCATTTCGGCTTCGGTGCGCTGCACCAGATCGCCGATGGTTTGAATATTGGCGTTCTTCAGGCAGTTGTAGGAACGAACGCTCAATTCCAGCTCTTCCACGGAGCGGTTGAGCACTTCGTTCATCTGGTTCATGGCGCGCTCGGCGGGCTCTTCGGCGGTTTCGGGCAGCTCTTCGAAGTTGATGAAGATCGTCATGTGATCTTTGAGCAGCTTGGCTGCCTGGCCGATCGCGTCTTGCGGCGAGATCGCGCCGTTAGTCCAGACTTCGACCGCGAGCTTGTCGTAATCGGTCATCTGGCCCAGGCGGGCGGATTCTACCGTAAAGTTGACCTTGCGGACCGGCGAGTGGACCGAGTCGATCGGGATGTAGCCGAGCGGAAGGTCTTCGTCGTAGTTGCGGTCGGCGGCGACATATCCACGGCCCGTCTTCAGGCGCATTTCAATGTTGAGCTTGCCGCCTTCGCCGACGGTCGCGATGTGCATATTGCGGTCGAGCACTTCGACGTCGGGATCAGTTTCGATCTGGCCGCTAATGACTTGCCCCGGCTTGTCCACGCGCAGTTTGGCCACGCGTGTGCCTTCGCCGATCATCTTGAACGGCACTTGCTTCAGGTTGAGGATGATGTCGGTGGCGTCTTCGACAACGCCGGGAATAGGGCTGAACTCGTGCGCCACGCCTTCAATGCGGACCGAAGTTATGGCCGCTCCCTCGATGGAGCTGAGCAGAACGCGGCGGAGACCGGTGCCGATGGTCGACCCGAATCCACGCTCGAACGGTTGTGCGGTGAACATGCCGTAGCGCTCGGTGAGCGTTTCGGTATTGGCTACCAGTCTCTTGGGCTTTTGAAAACCTTTAAACATAATTCAGTTTCTCGTTTCTCTACTGTCAATTTTTGGCCAGCCGCCGGTGTCTCGCTCTCAGGTGAGCAACAGATAGCCGGCAGCGGAAACGATGCTATTTCGAATAAAGTTCGACGATCAATTGCTCGTTCAGTTGAATCTGGACCAGCTCTTCGCGTTTGGGCTGCGCAAGGACGCGAGCTTTCAGGTTATCGCGATCGACTTCTAGCCAATTGGGCGAGGGAGCATGAGCGGTGGCGTCGCGGGCGGCGAGAATGGTCGGATTGTTCTTGCTCTTTTCGCGCACTTCGACGACGTCGTTCGGCTTCACCGTGTAGGACGGAATGTTGACCTTGTGGCCATTCACCAGCATATGGCCGTGACGGACCAGTTGGCGGGCCTGATTGCGGCTGGTTCCAAATCCCATGCGATAGACGACATTGTCAAGGCGGCGCTCCAGCGCGCTGAGCAGGTGTTCGCCAGTGATGCCCTTTGCAAGCGCTGCTTTTTCGAACAGGTTGCGGAACTGGCCTTCGAGCAGGCCGTAATAACGGCGCGCCTTCTGCTTTTCGCGCAGTTGCAGCCCATAGCCAACGAGTTTCGGCTTGCGATCCTTGCCGTGCTGCCCTGGCGCGAAGTTGCGCTTCTCGATGGCGCACTTTTCGGTGTGGCAGCGCTCGCCTTTCAGAAACAACTTCATGCCCTCTCTGCGGCACAGCCGACAGACGGGCCCAACGTATCTAGCCATTCGTTTTCAGTACCTTCCTCTTTTCAAAAGGTGCAGTTTACGGCTCTGGTGAGCCTTCGTCCTGCTTTCAGGCGGCGCGTAATCAGACGCGCCGTCGTTTCGGCGGACGACACCCGTTGTGCGGGATCGGCGTCCGATCTTTAATAGATTTCACTTCAATTCCAACCGTGGCTAAAGCGCGGACTGCGGATTCCCGTCCCGCTCCAGGGCCGCTGACGCGTACTTCAACCGAACGCAGCCCATATTCCTTGGCTTTGTTCGCAGCGGTCAAGGAAGCCTGTTGCGCGGCGAACGGAGTTCCCTTCCTCGACCCGCGGAACCCAAGCGATCCTGAACTCGACCATGCCAGAACATTCCCGACGAGGTCTGTAAAAGTAACGATGGTGTTGTTGAAGGACGCCTGGACGTGCATCAGGCCGTTGGAGACGACCTTCTTTTCTTTCTTCTTGAATGTTTTCTTCTTGCCAGTCTTTGCAGGGGCTTTTGCCATTTCTAGTCCTTATGTCTTCGCAGTTGCTTTCTTCTTGCCGGCGACAGTCGCGCGGCGCGGGCCCTTGCGAGTGCGCGCGTTGGTGTGCGTTCGCTGGCCGCGAACCGGGAGCCCGCGGCGATGGCGCAAGCCGCGATAAGCACCCATTTCAATCAGCCGCTTGATATTCATCGAGACTTCTTTGCGCAGGTCGCCTTCCACCGCGCCTTCGTTCTCGATCAGCGTACGAATCCTATTGACTTCGTCGTCGGTCAGATCGGAGATCTTCTTCTCTTTATCGACGCCGGCCCGGTGCAACAGGGACTGCGATCGGGTCCGGCCGATGCCGTAGATATAAGTGAGACCGATCTCGGCTCTCTTCTTTGCTGGTAAATCGACACCTGCGATACGCGCCATGAGATTCCTTATCCTTGCCGCTGCTTATGCTTGGGATTGACACAAATGACCCGGACCACGCCTTCGCGGTGGATCACTTTGCATTTGTCGCACATTTTTTTGACGGACGCCCGAACTTTCATCGCATCTCCTAAAGACAAGCCAGAGGCTTGTCCAACTTACTTCAATAACCGCACTATTCTGCCGCGGCCTGGGTCGTGAGGCGATAATTCCACTTGCACCCGATCGCCGGGCCGGACTCGAACAAAATTCGCTTTCGTCGCCGACGTCGCATGCGTCAGAACCAGGTTCTCGTTCTGAAGCTTCACGCGAACCACTGCATGCGGCAACAACTCCACTACAACTGCTTCGACCATCACGGCCGGGTCAGGACCCAGGGCCCATTCGCCGTCACCGCGACGCAATGCTCAAAGTGCGCCGAATATGAGCCATCTTTAGTTACCGCGGTCCACTTATCCGGCAAAACCTTCATGTCGGCCGCGCCGGCGTTTACCATCGGCTCGATGGCCAGCACCATTCCTTCCTTCAATCGCGGATTCTCATTCCTGCGATCCACATAATTCGGGATCTGGGGCTCTTCGTGCAACTTGGTGCCGATGCCGTGTCCTACCATCTCCCGCACTACAGAAAATCCGTTTTGCACAACGTGGTTTTCCACGGTGCCGCAAATGTCGAAAAGCCGGTTACCCGCCCGTACCTTGTCGATGGCAAGCTCCAGCGATTCTTTCGTCACCTTCAGCAGCTTTTTCGTCGACTCATTGATCTCGCCGACCGGAACCGTGATCGCCGAGTCGCCAAAATATCCATTCAACTGCACGCCCGTATCGATCGAAACGATGTCGCCCGACTTCAGCTTGGTTTTAGCCGACGGCATTCCATGGACGATCTGCGAGTTCACCGACGTACACAGCACATACGGAAACTTGCTGCCTGCCGATGCCGTGTAGTAGCCCTTAAAAGCGGGCTTGGCGCCTGCATCGGACATCATTTTCTCAGCGGCATTCTCCAGATCCTGCGTCGTGATCCCCTCTTCCACCATCTTTTCGAGCTTCTGGAGGATGTCAAAGACCAGCAAGCCGCTCCGGCGCATCTGCTCTAATTCTTTGCTGTTCTTACGGATAATC
>Ga0335069_10016078_pt1 | contig 10451 bp, 13 predicted proteins | sample Lox_Sample_11_FD_206714 | JGI IMG/M metagenome (GOLD analysis project Ga0335069, IMG submission 206714) | Soil microbial communities from Loxahatchee National Wildlife Refuge, Florida, United States - Lox_Sample_1.1 | ecosystem: Environmental > Terrestrial > Soil > Wetlands | place: USA...
GGGGCGCGGCGGCGCTCCTCTACGACGAGCTGCGGATCCCCTCCTGGGTCGCGAGCGCGGCCGGCGCGGTCGTCGGCGCGGTCTGGAACTTCGCGCTGAGCGGCCTCGCAACCTGGCGCAAAGCGAATTGACAGCAGCGCGCATTCCCGTCTAATCGCGGCATGAACCTGGAGAAGCTGTCATGAAAATTGCGTTTGCGGATGCGCGCCTGCCGAAGGCGGGCACCTTGGTGGTGGGAGTGCTCGAGGGGAAGAAGCTCTCGCCCTCGGCGGTCGAGCTCGACCGTCAGGGCGGCGGCTCGTTGGCGGCGGCAATCGCGGCCTCGCGCTTCACCGGCAAGAAGGAGGAGACGCTCACGATCGCCGCGCCCCGCGGCCTCGCCCTTGACCGGGTGATCCTGCTGGGTCTCGGCAAGGCCGAGGAGCTCGACGCGCAGCCCCTGCGCCGCCTCGGCGGCGTCGTAATTCCCGCGCTCAATGCTGCGGGAACGGCCTCCGCGGCGATCGCAGTCGACAAAATCCCGGGCTCACGCCTCGATCCCGGCGCGGCCGCGGCCAACCTCGCGCACGGCGCGGTGCTCCGCAGCTACCGCTTCGCCAAATACCGCACCAAGGAGAAGCCCGAGCAGAAGCCGTCGCTCAAGGAGCTGACGGTGCTGACGCCGGCGGCCGCCTCCGCCCGGCGCGCTTACGCGCCGCTCGAGAGGATCGGCGAGGGCGTGTTCTTCACCCGCGACATCGTCTCCGAGCCCGCCAACATCATCTATCCCGAGAGCTTCGCGCGCGAGGTGCAGACGCTGCGCTCGCTCGGCGTCAAGATCGAGGTGCTCGACGAGAAGGAGATGAAGAAGCTCGGCATGGGCGCCTTGCTCGGCGTGGGGCAGGGGAGCGCCAAGCCGCCGCGTCTCGTCGTCCTGCAATGGCGCGGCAATCCCCGCGCTAAGAACAAGGCGCCGGTCGCCTTCATCGGCAAGGGCGTCACCTTCGACACCGGCGGCATCTCCATCAAGCCCGCGCAGGGCATGGAGGAGATGAAATGGGACATGGCGGGCGCGGGTGTGGTGGTGGGGCTCATGAAGGCGCTCGCGGGGCGCAAGGCCCGGGTCAATGCCGTCGGCATCGCCGGCATGGTCGAGAATATGCCCGACGGCAACGCCCAGCGCCCCGGCGACATCGTCAAGACCATGTCCGGCCAGACCGTCGAGGTCCTCAACACCGACGCCGAGGGGCGGCTCGTGCTGGCGGACGCGCTCTGGTACTGCCAGGACCGCTTCAAGCCGCAGATCATGATCGACTTGGCGACCCTCACGGGAGCGATCGTGGTGGCGCTCGGCCACGAGTACGCGGGCCTCTTCAGCAACAACGACGAGCTCTCCGAGCGCCTCGCAGCCGCGGGCAAGGCGGTGGAAGAGCAGGTCTGGCGCATGCCGATGGGCGACGCCTACGACCGCCAGATGGACAGCGATGCCGCGGACATCAGGAACATCGGCCAGGGCCGCGATGCCGGCAGCATCACGGCGGCGCAGTTCCTGCAGCGTTTCGTCAACAACTTCCCCTGGGCGCATCTGGACATCGCGGGGATGGCCTGGACCAAGAAGGACGCGCCGCTGACGCCCAAGGGTGCGACCGCCTACGGCGTGCGTCTCCTCAACCAGCTCGTCGAGACCTACTACGAGGGCCGTTGAGCGAGGTCGGCTTCTACCATCTGCGCGCGACGCCGTTGGAGCGGGCGCTGCCGCGGCTCCTGGAGCGCGCGCTCGCGGACGGGCACCGGATCGTGGTGCTCGCGGGCTCGGCCGAGCGCGTCTCCCAGCTCGACGGGCTGCTCTGGACCTATAGCGAGGCGAGCTTCCTGCCGCACGGGAGCGCGCGCGACGCCAACATGCCGCGCCAGCCCGTGTTCCTGACGGAGCGCGACGAGAACCCCAACGCCGCCACCATGCTGGTGCTGGTCGACGGGGTGCGCTCCGAGCATCTCGCGGATTTCGCGCGCTGCTGCGACATGTTCGACGGCAACGATCCCGCCGCCGTCGAGGCCGCGCGCAAGCGCTGGTCCGAGGCCAAGGCCGCGGGGCACCAGCTCACCTACTGGCAGCAGACCGAGAGCGGCTGGGAGAAGCGCTCGGGCTAGGCGTTGCCAGCGAGGGCCGGCATCGCTATAACCCGCGCACTTTTCAGCCATTGCAGGGAGTGCTGCCGCTCATGGCCATCGAACGGACCTTGTCGATCCTCAAGCCCGACGCCACGCGTCGGAACCTGACCGGCAAGATCAATGCGCGCTTCGAGGAGCGCGGCTTGCGGATCGTCGCCCAGAAGCGGCTGCAGCTGAGCCAAGCACAGGCGGAGCAGTTCTACGCCGTGCACAAGGCGCGCCCCTTTTTCCGCGACCTCGTCACCTTCATGATCTCGGGGCCGGTCGTCGTGCAGGTGCTCGAGGGCGAGAACGCGGTCGCGCTCAACCGCGAGATCATGGGGGCGACCGATCCCAAGAAGGCCGAGCCCGGCACGATCCGCCGGGACTTCGCGGAATCGATCGAGGCCAACTCCGTCCACGGCTCCGATTCCCCGGAGAACGCGCGGACGGAGATCGCCTTCTTCTTCTCGGGTGCGGAGATCTGCCCTTAGAGCGTCAGCAGACGCAGCAGGATCAGCGTCAGGATGACCCCGGCGATCGACCACTTCATCAGCCGGGTGAAGCCGATCCAGGTCTCCTGGTGGCGCTGCAGTTCCTGGTCGACGGCCATACTCTGGGCTCCCCCTTGGTGGGCATAGGCTACGGCCGCGAGACCTACACCTGAGGCGCGGGTCTTGGCAAGAGCGACATAGTTGGCGTGGGGATTGTCCGAGCGTCAATCAAATTTGCATGCGGTGGCGAGGCGTCCGGTCATCGTGTAAGGTTCTGAACACTGCGATGTTCGCTACGACGCGAGCGGGGTGAGAATCCTTTGTCGGACCGGCTTAGTCGCGCATCAAGGCGGCATCCCACTCGTGAAGCTGACGTTGGCATGAACTTTGGTGGATTCGATGCTTACGAAAGACATCGACGTGAACCCATCACCGATTGAGGGGCCAGACGAGCAGTTGGAGAACGGGGTGGATGCCTATTTCTCGGCAGATGTCGAAACGGATGGACCGATCCCCGGACCGTTTTCGATGCTCTCGTTTGCGCTCGTGTATGCTGGTTCATTTGACGGGAGGCGGTTCAAACGGCCCGCCAACTATGAGCGCAGAATCTACAAGGAACTGAGGCCGATCTCGAAAAATTTCGAAGAGGAAGCACTGCGCGTTAACGGTTTAGATCGGGCGCGCCTGTGCTCGCATGGGGAAGTCCCCCAACGCGCCATGACAGACACTTTCGGGTGGGTCAAGAGCAACGCCGGTCTCGGGACGCCGATACTCGTTGCATACCCTCTCAGCTTTGATTGGACCTGGTTGTATTGGTATTTCGTCCGGTTTTCAGAGCACGGCTCGCCCTTTGATTATTCCAGATGCTTCGACATCAAGACGGCCCTTGCGGTCAAGGCTGCTATTCCGATTTCAGCTGCCGGTCGCTCCAAGTTGCTTCCGACTCTGCTTGCAAAGCACAAGCATACCCACCACGCGCTAGACGACGCGATCGCGCAAGCGGAAATCTTCGCTAACGTCTTCGAGTGGGAGGGGCAACTTGGGCGAGCTCGCTAAGCGCCGATCTCAGACGGCAGCACGTCTCGATCGGCTGCGCGGAAAGTTGAAAACGGCTCAAAGATTGGCGAGTGGGGTAGCTTGCGTCTATGCAACCGGGTCCTTCGGCCGCGGGGAGGCGGGTAGACACAGCGACCTTGACCTCTTCATTTTGGGAATGCGCGATGGCAAACCGGATCAAGATGGCAAGGAGGGCAGCTTACTAAGCCATCTCGATGAGATTTGTATTGTCGCTGACTTAATAGCGGCGACGCGCAGACTTGGAATCCCGGATTTTTCGGACGATGGCCGATACGTTGCTCATTTTTCTGTTCACGACCTTACAAAAACACTTGGAATGCCAGAGGACGACGCAACGAACACTCTCACGGCTCGTCTCCTCTTACTTTTAGAAAGTTGTCCAGTTCTGGGAAGCGCGGTCTACCGCCGCGCCGTCAGAGAGGTCCTTGATGCTTATTGGAGAGATTTCTCGGACCACCGAGCGAACTTTATCCCAGCTTTCTTGGCCAACGATATCCTCCGGCTCTGGAGAACCTTCTGTGTGAACTACGAAGCGAGGAGCGCTCGCGTTCCTAAGGTGCAGAAAGCCAAGGGTAAGCTTAAGAACTATAAACTCAAGCACAGCAGGCTTTTAACGTGCTTCTCGGCCCTGCTATATTTGCTTGCCGTATACAGGCGTAGGGGGACCGTAACTCCCGACGACGCCCTACTCATGATCAAGCTAACTCCAACCGAGCGCCTCGAATGGCTTTGGAAGCAACCATATTTGGAAGACGCGCGGCCAGCGATCACGGCACTTCTTGAGCAGTACGAGCGGTTCCTGGAGACAACGCGTGTCGATTCAAACGCTCTTGTTCGTCGGTTCACAAATAGGAAGACCGGCTCCCAATATCTGGAGGCAGCGAACACTTTCGGTGACGCGATGTTCGAAGCGTTGCACATAATCGGCGGCGGTAGCCGGTTCCATAGGCTCTTGGTCGTGTAGAAAAGTCCTGCACCCGCGAGAACAGCCAATATCATGATATTTCAGCCGAACGGTCTCGTCGTTGGAAACGGGCTGAGTGCCTCTACATGTGCGACGGTGTCTCACCCTTGCGGATTGAGCACGCGTGTCGGCGGAGTGCCGGTGCCGCCGGCGATCTCGACCCGCTCTTCCACCACTCGGACGCGGCCTTCGGCGATGAGGCGGAGCGCCAGCGGATAGGCCTCGTGCTCGGCTTCGAGGACGCGAGCGGCGAGGCGCTCGGCGTCGTCGCCGGGGAGCACGGGGACGGCCGCCTGCACGATGATGGGGCCGTCGTCCATGGCAGGGCGGACGAAATGCACGGTGCAGCCGGTGAAGCGCACCCCCGCGGCGAGCGCGCGCTCGTGCGTGTTCAGACCCTTGAAGGCCGGCATCAGCGAGGGATGGATGTTGACGAGCCGGTCGCGCCAGCGCGCGACGAAGGCCTCGCCGAGGATGCGCATGAAGCCCGCGAGGCAGACGAGCTCGACGTGGGATTCCGCGAGCGCCGCGTCTATTGCGGCATCGAAGCGCGCGCGCTCCGCAAAGTCTCGATGCGCGATGACGCGGGTCGCGATGCCCGCGCGCTCCGCGCGTTCGAGGCCCTGGACGCCCGCGACGTTCGAGATGACCAGGCTGATCTCCGCGGGAAAGCCGGGACGGGCGCAGGCGTCGATGAGCGCTTGCAGGTTCGAGCCGCGCCCGGAGATCAGCACCGCGACCTTCAGCCTGGCCACTCGCTCTCCGTGTTCAGGATGAGGGTTCCTGCGCCGTCCTTCGGCCGCGGCACCACGCGGCCCACGCGCGAGACCGTCTCGCCCTCGGCCGCGAAGGCTCGCGCGACGGCGTCGGCGCGGGCGGTATCGACCACCGCGACCATGCCGAGGCCGCAGTTGAAGACGCGCGCGAGCTCGCCGCGCTCGAGGCCCGCGGTCTCCGCGAGAAAGCGGAAGACCGGCGGCAGCTTCCACGCGCGCGCGTCGAGCTCGACGCTGACGCTCTCGGGAATGACCCGCGGGATGTTCTCGATGAGTCCGCCGCCAGTGATGTGCGCGAGCGCCTTGACGCCGCCAGCGGCGATCCCCGCGAGGCAGCTCTTGACGTAGAGCCGTGTGGGCGCGAGGAGCGCTTCCGCGAGGGTCTTGCCGGGCGCGAAGGGCGCCGGCGCGTCATAGGCGATCCCCGCCTGCTCGACGACGCGTCGCACCAGCGAGAAGCCGTTCGAATGGAGCCCGCTCGAGGCAAGGCCTAGCACGACGTCGCCAACGGCGACCGTGCGGCCGTCGATGACGCCGCTGCGCTCCACTGCGCCGACCGCGAAGCCCGCGAGATCGTAGTCGCCCGCGGCATACATGCCCGGCATCTCCGCGGTCTCGCCGCCGATGAGCGCGCAACCCGTCGCCCGGCAGGCCTCGGCGATGCCCGCGATGATGGTGCGCGCGGCCTCGACGTCGAGCTTGCCGGTTGCGAAATAGTCGAGGAAGAAGAGCGGCTCCGCGCCCTGCACTACGAGATCGTTAACGCACATCGCCACGAGGTCGATGCCGACGGTCTCGTGCCGGCCGGAGGCGATGGCGACTTTGAGCTTGGTGCCGACCCCGTCCGTCGTGGCGACGAGGATCGGGTCCTTGAACCCCGCGGCCTTGAGATCGAAGAGCGCGCCGAAGCCGCCGAGGCCGGCGTCGCTGCCGCGGCGGGCGGTGGATTTCGCGAGCGGCTTTATCGCCTCGACCAGGGCGTCGCCGGCGTCGATGTCGACCCCGGCCTCGCGATAGCTGTCCTTGCGGTGCCGGTCGGGGAAATTTTGGCTCCGTATGGCGTCCTCACCCGGTGTAGTCTATGACCTCAGGGAGGGCGGACCCCGCGAGGTTCCGCGCGAACATACTGTATCCGAGGCGGTTTGCAATGATGCTGAGGCCTGGGCTGCTGCTCCTTGCGGCGACGCTTCTGCTGGCCGCGCCGGTCCTGGGGCAAGGGCGGGCGCCTTCGCTCTACACGGTCTCCGACGTGGCGGTGGATGCGACCGCCCAGACCGCGCTCAAGGCGCGCGACGCCGCGCGGCTCGACGGCGAGCGCCGCGCGCTGCGCACGCTGCTCGAGCGCATCACCAACAAGGAGGACTGGAATCGGCTGCCGAAGGCGAGCGACGCCGAGCTCGAGGATCTCCTGCAGGACTTCGAGGTCGTCAGCGAGAAGACCTCCGCCGTGCGCTACATCGCCACCATCACCTACCGCTTCCAGCGCGATGCGGTCGCGAGCTTCCTGCGCGACCACGGCATAGCCTTCGCGGAATCGCGCAGCAAGGCCGTGCTAGTGCTCCCGGTCTTGAGCGCAGGCGGCCGGTCCGTGCTCTGGGAGGATCCAAATCCCTGGCGTGCGGCCTGGGGCGAGGCGCCCGGGATCGGCGAGGGGCTGGTGCCGATGCGCCTGTCGACGGGCGAGCTCGCGGACGTGCAGGCGATCGATGCGGCCCAGGCCGTCCGCGGCGACAAGGATGCGCTGACCGCGCTCTCGCGCGCCTATGAGGGCGTCGACGTGCTCGTCGCGCGAGCGGAAGTCTCCGGGAGCGGCGCCCAGCGCACGGTCGCGCTCAACGCGGTCCGCTATGCCGCGGGCTATCCGGACCAGACCTGGACGGGCTCGGTCAAGGCGGAGGGCAACGAGGCCGACGACGCGCTCTTCGCGCGCGCGGTCGCGGCCGTCGTCGCCGGCGTGAACGACGCCTGGAAGCAGAGCATGCTCGCCCATGGCGGCGGCAGCAACGCGAGCGCGAGCCTCGTCGCGACGGTGCCGCTCACGAGCCTCAAGGATTGGGTGACGGTCCGCGAGCGGCTGCGCAGCGTCTCCTCGATCCAGCGCATGCGGCTTCTCTCGCTCAGCAAGGACGCGGCGCGCATCGAGATCGGCTATCTCGGCGAGCCCGAGACGCTGCAGATCGTGCTGGCGCAGCGCGACCTCGCGCTGGTGCGCACCGAGCCCGACTGGACGCTCAGCGCCAAGGGCGCGCGAACGCAGTAGGCGGGCGAGGGGAAGTTCCACGCCGTGAACCTTCCAAACCTCATCACGCTCTCGCGCTTGCTTTCGGTACCGCTGACGATCTGGCTCATACTCGACAACCGGTTCGCAGCCGCCTTCTGGATCTTCGTCGCAGCGGGCGTCTCCGACGCGATCGACGGCTTCATCGCCAGGCGCTTCGACAGCCGGACGCGGCTTGGCGCGCTGCTCGATCCGATCGCGGACAAGAGCCTGCTCGTGGGCGTCTACGTCACGCTCGGCGGCGCGGGGCATCTGCCGGCATGGCTCGTGATCCTCGTGGTGTTCCGCGACCTCATGATCGTCGGAGGATTCCTGCTGGTGCAAGCGCTCGCGCAGGCGATGCGGGCGGAGCCTCTGATCGTGAGCAAGCTCAACACGGTCTTCCAGATCGCGCTCGCGGCGCTGATGCTCGCGAAGCTGGGCCTGGGCTTCGATCCCGGCGTCATCACGGTGCTGATCTGGGGCGTGGCGGCGACGACCGTCCTCTCGGGCGCGGGCTACCTCGTCCGCTGGACCCGAGCGATCGCGGGAATGGAGCAGGCTTCGTGAACACCGCGCAGCGGCAGGCGACCTTCTGGATCGTCGGCTTCGTGCTGTTCCTGCTCGCGCTCTGGCAGATCGGGTCGGTCCTGCTACCCTTCGCCGCGGGCTTCGCCATCGCTTTCTTCCTCGATCCCTGGGTGAACCGTCTCGAACGCATCGGCGTACCCCGCGGCGGCGGGGCGCTCATCGTGCTCGCGCTCTTCCTGCTGCTTCTGGCTCTGGTGGTGCTGCTGATCGTACCGATCCTTCAGAACCAGGTGCTGGAGCTGGTGGCGAATCTGCCGGCCCTGCTGGAGCAGGTGCGCGGCACGATCGACGCGCTGATGCGCCAGGCGCAGGAGCGGCTCCCGCCGGAGGACTTCGTCAAGCTCCACGACGCCGTTACCGGCAAGCTCGCCGACCTCTTCTCGTTCGTCGCCAACGTGTTCCAGAGCGTGCTCACGAGCGGGGTCGCGCTCGCGAGCCTGCTCTCGCTGGTGTTCGTGACGCCGGTCGTCTCGTTCTTCCTGCTGCGCGACTGGGACCGGATCGTCGCGCAGGTCGATGCCTGGGTCCCGCGCGATTACCTCCGGACCGTGCGCGAGCAGGCGCGATTGATCGACGAGACGCTCGCGGGGTTCCTGCGCGGACAGCTCAGCGTCTGCCTCGCGCTCGGGCTCTATTATGCCGTGACGCTCACCCTGATCGGCCTCCATTTCGGGCTGGTGGTGGGGCTCCTCATCGGCCTCCTGGCCTTCGTCCCCTATATCGGCGGCGGCGTCGGCTTCGTGCTGGCGATGCTGCTCGCGCTCACGCATTTCCCGGATTGGGAGCACGTGCTCTACGTCGTCGCGATCTTTCTCGTGGGTTGGACCGTCGAGGGCTACGTCCTCACGCCGAAGCTCGTGGGCGAGCGGGTTCACCTGCATCCGGTCTGGGTGATCTTCGCGCTGCTCGCCTTCGGCTCGCTCTTCGGCTTCCTGGGCGTGCTGGTGGCGGTCCCGGTCGCCGCGGTGATCGGGGTGCTCGTGCGTTTCGCGCTCTCGCGCTACCTCGCAAGCCCGCTCTACGATCCGAGCCGCGCGCGGATCGAGCCCGAGGGAAAATGACGCAGCTCATCCTCGATCTCGGCCACCGCCCGGCGCTGGGCGAGGCGGATTTCATGGTGGCGCCGAGCAACGAGCAGGCGGTGCAATGGCTCGATCGCTGGCCCCGCTGGCCCGCGCCGGCGCTCACCATCTATGGGCCGCCGGGCTGCGGCAAGACGCATCTCGCGCGCGTCTTCGCCGCGCGGAGCGGCGCCGCCGTGATTCCCGCCGCGGCACTCTCGACCGAGCGCGTGCCCGAGCTTCTGGGGGCGAGCCGCGCCGCCGTCGTCGACGACGCCGATCGCGCGCCTCGGGAGGCGCTCCTCCATCTCTACAACGTGCTGGCCGAGCGCGGCGGCCATCTGCTGCTGACCGCGGGCGAGCCGCCCGCGCGCTGGGGGGACGCCTTGCCGGATCTCCGCTCGCGGCTCTCGGCGGCGCCGGCGATCCCCGTGGCGCCGCCCGACGATGCGCTGCTGGCGGCGCTCTTGGTGAAGCTCTTCGGGGATCGCCAGCTCGCGGTGGGCGAGGACGTCCTGCGCTTCCTCCTCCCGCGCATGGAGCGGAGCTTCGAGGCGGCGCGGCGGCTCGTTGCAGCCCTCGATACGGCGGCGCTGCGCGAGCGGCGGGCGATCACCATCCCGCTCGCGCGCGGCGTGCTCAGCCGCGGTCAGGGCGAGTAGAAGGCGCGAAGCCGCGCGCTCTCCGACCCGAGCTCGCTCCAGTCGCCCTCGACGTCGAAGAGGACCGCGCCCGCCGCCGGAAGGCCCGCGGCGATCGCATCGCCGCCTCGTCCCGCAAGCAGCGCGGCAAGTTCCTGCAGGCCGGGATTGTGTCCCACGATCAGCACGCTCCGGGCATCCGGCGCTAGCTCCCGCAAGCGCCGCAGCAGGCCGAGCGCGTCCGCAAGGTAGAGCGCGTCCTCGAGATCGACCTCGGTCGGCGGCTCCTCCTGCAGCAAAAGATCGAGCGTTTCCTGCGCCCGGCGCGCGGTGGAGCAGAGCACCCGGTCCGGTGCCGGCGCCTCGGCCTTGAGCCGCAAGGCCAGGGCCTCGACGGCGCGGCGGCCCTCGGGGGTGAGGGGGCGGTCACGGTCGCCCCCGCCCGCGGCTTTGCCCGCGG
>Ga0335069_10016079_pt1 | contig 10451 bp, 4 predicted proteins | sample Lox_Sample_11_FD_206714 | JGI IMG/M metagenome (GOLD analysis project Ga0335069, IMG submission 206714) | Soil microbial communities from Loxahatchee National Wildlife Refuge, Florida, United States - Lox_Sample_1.1 | ecosystem: Environmental > Terrestrial > Soil > Wetlands | place: USA: Florida...
CGCGCTCGTCGGCAGCACCGGCGTCACCCCGCTCGAGCGCATGGGCTGGCTCACCGACGCGGCGCGCGCCCTCGCGGCGGCGCACAAGGCGGGGCTCGTCCACCGCGACGTGAAGCCCGAGAACATCCTGGTGCGCGACGACGGGGTCGTGAAGGTGCTCGACTTCGGCATCGCCCGGCTCGATCGCACGCCGTCGCTGCGGCCTCCCGCGCCGACGGGCGAGCAGGCGGCCGTCGCGACGGCAGAGACGGTCGAGTCCCTCGCGGCGACGCTGGATCGCAGCACGCTCGCCGGCACGCCGGCGTACATGGCGCCCGAGCAGATCCGGCGCGAGCACGTCGACGCGCGCGCCGACGAGTTCGCGTGGGGCGTCGTCGCCTACGAGCTCCTGTCGGGGACGCTGCCGTGGACGAGCGCGCGCGGCAACCTCGCGCTGCTCGTCGGCATCCTCGAGAAGGACCCGCCGCCGCTCGACGCGGAGAAGCTCGGCGTGCCGGAGCTGTTCGTGGCCGCCGTGATGCGCGCGCTGTCGAAGAAGCCGGCCAACCGCTTCGCGTCGATGGAGGACCTGCTCGTCGCCATCGGGGCGCCGCTGAGCGTCGCGACGGCGACCGTCTCGGGGCCCTTCACGACCTTGCCGCCCCCGGCGCTCGCGTCGGCGCCGACCATCTCGGCCACCGCGAGCGCGCACTCGCTGGGCCCTGCGGCGTCGCTCGCGGTCTCGCGGTCGAAACGCCGGCGCGCCCGGTGGGCCGCGATCGGTGGATTGGCCGCGGCGGGCATCGTCGCGGCCTTCGCGCTGAGCACGCGCCGCGACAGGCCGCCCGCTGCGCCTGCCGCCGTGCCAGCCGCACCGGCGGCCGAGGCGGCGTTCCACCCGCACGACGCGCGCCGCCTCACGTTCGACCAGGGGTGCGAGGAGTACCCGACGCTCACGCCCGACGGGCGATCGGTCGCCTTCGACGCCTCGGTCGGGGACGACACGCAGATCGTCGTGCTCGATCTCGCCTCGGGCGCGCAGCGCCGGATCACCACCGAGCCGGGGTGGCACTTCGCGCCCACGATCTCGCCCGACGGCTCCACCATCGCGTACGTCCGCCAGCGAGGCGACGACGTCGGCACGTGGCTCGTCCCCTTCGACGGGTCGGCGCCGCCGCACAAGCTCGTCGACGGTCGCATGCGTCCAGCGTGGTCGCCCGACGGGCGCGCCATCTGGGCGGGTCCCGCGGACGGCCCGCGGCGCATCGAGCTGTCGACCGGGGCGGCGACGCGCACGCTGCAGCCCCCCGACCGCTACTTCCTCTTCCGCATCCGCGAGCTGCCCGACGGGCGCGTCGTCGCGCGCCTGCTCGAGCGCGAGACGAAGCTCGGGCGCGGCCTGGTGCTCTACGGCGCGGCGGGCGGTGCGCCGGCCACGCTGTTCACCGACGACACCGAGGACGCCCTCGGTCTCTACCCGGACGGCCGTGCCCTGCTCGCGCCGAAGCTGCTGGCCACGGGGCGCGTCGAGCTCTGGCGCGTCCCGCTCGACGGCACGCCCCCGTCGCTCTTGCCCGGCAACGCAGTGCTCCCGCGCAAGGGACTCGAGCTGTCGCGCGACGGCCGCGAGGTGCTCTGGTCGACGTGCTCCACCGAGCAGGACCTCGCGGTGCTGCGCGGCACGCCCATGGTCGCCTCGCAGCTCCTTCCGAAGACCGAGTGGACCGACGAGCAGCCGGCCGGCATCCCGGGCTCGGCGTCCCGCATCGTCGTCGTCTCGGACCGCAGCGGCAAGCGGCAGCTCTGGGTGGTCGACGTGGAGGGCAAGGAGAAGGACGCCGCTCGGCGGCTTCCCACGGGCGACCTCGAGGCGGCAGCACCCACCGTGTCGCCCGACGGGCGCTTCGTCGCGTTCACCGCGATCGGCAAGGGCATCCACGTCGTGGCGCTCGACGGCTCGGGCGAGGTGCGCCGCCTCACGAGCGGCGGCGACGACACGGGCGCCACCTTCTCGCAGGACGGGGCCAGCGTGTACTTCACGACCAAGTCGGCCAGCGGCAAGCGCGCGGTCGCACGCATCCCGTTCGACGGGTCGCGCGCGGCGGAGACCCTCGTCGAGAACGCCGAGCGCCCCTCCGCGTCGCCCGTGGACGAGCGCCTCGCCTACGTCGCCCTGGTCGGCGAAGCCGGGACGCCGATGATGCTCGATCTTCGGACGACGCGCTCGCGCCCGCTCTCGCCGGCACTGCACCTCGGCTCGTACGGGGCCGTGCGCTTCGCGCCCGACGGAAGGCGGGTGCTCGTGTCGCTGGGGCTCACGCAGCTCGCCGAGGTGGATGCCGCGACGGGCGCCGTGGTGCGCCGTTTCGATTCGGGCGACCAGATCACGAGCACGACGTACCTCGGGAGGGACGTCGTCGTGTCGCGCGTCGGGTGGCGCGGGGACCTGTGGAGCGCGAGCGATCCGTGGGGGCCTGGGGATCCGTGACGGGCGGGCGGGCGCCGGGTGTGCTCCCGTGGGTCGCAGTGGCGGCCGCGGGCGCGGTCGTCTGCACCGTGTGCGACCACCTGCACGTCGTGACCGGGGTGCTCGCGTACCCGCACGTCGCGTTCTGGGGCGAAGCGTGGTGGGTGCCGCTGCTCTTCGGCGCAGCGTCGGTCGTCATCGTCGCGAACGCAGGGGTCCTGCGGCGGATGTTCTCGGCGCCCCCGCTCACGGCTCCGTCGCCGCGCCGGGTGGCGGCCGGGGGCGTGGCCTTCGTGACGGCGTACGCGTTCACCGCGTTCGGTCACGAGCTGCCGAACGTCGTGGCTGCCGTCCTCGCAGGCTTCTGGCTCGCGCGGGCCCTGCAGGCGCCGGCATGGCTCGTCGTGTACTCGATCGCGGTCGCCATCGGCGGCAGCACTTTCGAAGCCACCTGGTCGGCGCTCGGCTTCTTCAGCTATCTCGTGCCCGACTTCGCCGGGATCCCGCGCTGGCTCCCGGGCATCTACCTGCACGTCGCCTTCTTGACGGCCGATCTCGAGCGCATGCTTCGCGGAGGCGGCGGCGAATAGGGCGTGTGCTCCACGTCGCCCATGTCATGTGACATGACATGAGCCCGGGGTCCGACCTTCACTTTCGTCAGGCACTTCGGCTGTTTCTTCACCTCCTTCCGCTGTGACCACTGGTTCTTCCGCTTCGTCCTCGGGTTCTTCCGCTCTGTCTTCAGGCGTTTCCGCTTTGTCGTTCGGCGGAGCCGCTTTGTCTTTCGATGGAGCGGAAGATCCATCAGGTTCTTCGTCATTGCCTGTCGGCGGTGACGAAGGACCGAACGAAAAAGCGGCGATTGTTGTCGGTCGAGCGGAAGAACCGAACGGCACTTCGTCAGTTCCAGTCGACTGTGACGAAATGCCGTTCGGCGAAGCGGCGCTTCCTGTCGCTTCTTCCGCTTTTCCTGTCGACGAAGCGGAAGTTGCTCGAGTCCGTGTCGAGTCTCGACTGTCCCGGGACACCCCGCGATCTGTCCGGGACACCCCCTCTGTGATCGGAAGTCCGCGTCTTTCCTCGGCTGCGGCTCCGGCACGGCGCGTGGAAGGGTGAGCGCATGATGATGACGCAGGAGACGACGTGGGGCCCGCGCGAGCGGGCGGTCGAGGCAGGCGTGGAGTCGCTCGGTGACGCCGACCTGGTGGCCATCGTGCTCGGGACGGGCTCCGCCGGGGTGCCCGTCACCGTGCTCGCCGCCGAGCTGCTCGAGGCGAATGGCGGCGTGAGCGGCCTGGCGCGCGCGGGGATCGGCGATCTCGCGGACTACCCGGGCGTGGGCCACGCGAAGGGCGCGCGGCTCGCGGCGGCCGTGGAGCTCGGGAGGCGGGCCGTGTTCGCGGCGTCGCTGGATGCATCGCCCAAGATGCCGGACCGGGCGGCGGTCGAGGCGTGGGCGCGCCCCCGGCTCGCGACGCTGGACCACGAGGAGCTCTGGGTGCTCGTGCTCGACGGGCGCCACGGGCTGCGGGCGGCGCGGCGGGTCGCGTCCGGCGGCGTACACGGGCTGCACGTGGGCGTGCGGGACGTGCTGCGCACGGCCCTGCGCGAAGCGGCGAGCGCGATCGTGCTCGTGCACAACCATCCGAGCGGGGACCCTGCGCCCAGCGACGAGGATGTCGCGTTCACCCACGCGGTGGCCGAAGGCGCGACCGCCGTCGGCACGCCTCTGCTCGACCACGTGATCATCGCCCGGCGTCGCGCGAGCTCGATGCTGGAGCTCGGGATGCTCGCGCCGTCACGGCGACGCGACCATCTCCTGGCCCGAGGCTCGGCGGGGTAGCGCGAGGACCTCGTCGAGCACCGACGGCGCGTACAGGTACGCGTAGGCGGCCTCGCTCGCGAGCACACGCTTCAGGTAGTTGCGCGTCTCGTCGTAGGGGATGCGCTCGACGAACAGGTCGAACTCGTCGGCTCCGCGCTCGGTCAGCCACCTGCGCACGGCGCCGGCGCCGCCGTTGTACGCGGCAATCGCCAGCGCCTTGTCCTCGGGGAACGAGGCGCGCAAGGAGCCGAGAAAATGCGCACCGATCGCGATCGACACCTCGGGCTTGTGGAGCGCCGCTTCGTCGAGAGGCGCCGGCGGCGGCGTGGCAATGTGCTGGGCGACGAGACGCGCCGTGCCCACGAGGAGCTGCATGAGGCCAATCGCGTTGGCCGCGCTCTTGGCCTCCGGGTTGAACGCGGACTCTTCACGCATGATGGCCCACGTGAGCGGCTCGGGAATGCCCGCGGAGGCGCTTTCGGCGGTCACCGTGTCCTGCCAGGGCCTGGGGAAGGCCACTTCCCAGGCAAGGCGCCACCGGCCGGCCGGCCAGTGCGTGCGCCAGTCCGAGAGACGCGCTCGAGCGTAGGCGTGACCCGCGTCGGGCGCGCCGGCGTGGTCGTAGCACCACGCGACCGTCCAGAGGATCTCGGGGTCCACTCCGTCGGCCACGAGCCCACCGGCGTTCGCCTCGCGGCGCGCGTCATCGACGTCGCCCACTTCGAGGAGCCGAACGAAGCGCTCGAACGCGGGCGACTGCAGCTCGGGGTGCTGTCCGGTGAGGAACGGGCCGCTGTCCTCGCGAGCCACGGCGCCGTCGACGGTCGCGCGCGCCGCCGCGTCGTCGAGCGCGCGTAGCCGGCCGTAGGCGAGCAGCATGTAGTACCCGAGCGGGTGATCCGAGACCATCGCCGTGTACCGGGCCTTCGCGTCCGCCGCGTCCCCCGCGAGCTGCGAGACGCGCGCGCGGAAGTAGGCCGCGCGATCGGTGCCGCTCGAGACGTGCTCGTCGTGCGGGAGCGCGAGGATCGCGTCGAGTGCGCCGCGCGCGCCGTCGAGGTCTCGGTGACCCAGCTTCGCGAGAGCAACGCGGAATAGGGCCTCCCCCTTCATGTCGCCGTCTGGATAATCGGCGGGGACGGACGCGAGCATCGCCAGGGCGCGCGCCTCGTCGCCGCCGTCGGTGACGATCTGCGCCGCGTGCAGCCGCGCATCGTCGGCCAAGCGGTGATGCGGGAACAGCTTCTCGACACGGGCGAAGCGGGCGAGCGCCTCGTCGCGCCGGTGCGCGGAGGTGCTGGCCTTGGCGCCGTAGTAGAGCGCGGTCACCAGCTCGTCCTCGCCCTCGCAGCGCGCGATGGCCGTGGTCCACGCGTCGGCTAGGGCGTCCGACTTGCCCCGCGGCGTCGCCTGGGCGTGCACGATGGCGGCCTGGCATCCCGCCCCGTGGTGCTTCGTGTCGCGCGAAGGCAGCGCCTTCAGGAGCGCCTCGGCCGTCTCGACTGCTCGCTTGGGCTGATTCGCATCGAGCCACGCCCTCGCCTGTCGCGCGCGCTCCTCGGGGGTGAGCGGCGGCGGGTTCGACGGCAGCCGGAGCGCCGTGCCCGCCCGCGAGCGCAAGCCGAGCACGTCGATCTTCTCGGCCACCATGGGCGCCTCGACGAACACGCGCGTCGCCAGATCCAGCGCCTCCTGCGCGCGCGTCTCGGGCGGGCCGTCGACGCCGTCGAGGAGCGCCGTCGCGAGCTGCATCGACGAATCGGCCCAGCGCAGCCCGTGAGGGCTGGCGGCGAGCAGCTCGCGCCAGATGGGGATCGCCTCGGTCCGGTTCCCCTTCCCGACGAACGCATCGGCCAGAGCGAGCTTGGCTTCGTCATGCGACGCGACCTCGTCGACGACGGCGCGCGCGTGCGTCAGCGCCTCGTCGAACCGGCCTGCGTGCACGAGAGCTTCGGCCGCCCGGAGCGTCGCGTACGGCGCCAGCGGGCACGGGACTCCGGCGTCGTCCGGCGCGCCGCGCGCGCGTTCGAACGCGGCGGCGGCATCGGCGTTCTCGTCGGCCTGGGCGTGCAGCGTCCCGGCGACGTACGCCCACTCGCAGGCGTGCAGCGCGTCGAGGCGCGCCGTCGCCATCGCGGCGTCCATGGCCTGCGCGGCGGCGGAGTAGTCCTTGTCGCGCGCCCGGGCGCGCGCGAGGGCGAGCCGCGGGTCCTCGAGAACGGCGGCCAGCCTCGGCATGCCCTGTTCCAGAAGCGACGTGCCAGCGTCGCCACCGCCCCCGTCCGGACTGCCCGCGCGCGCGAGGGGGACCGCTGCCGACGCGGGCTCCGCAGGCGGACGCGACTCGGGTGCACTGCCCCCGCGACACGAAGCGAGGGCCACCACGGCGAGGGCGAGCCGGGCTCTCATCGCTTCGGGCGGAACGCCTCCGCCATGGCTTCCTCTTCCTTCGCGTCTGCCCGCCGTTGCTGCAGGGCCTCCCACCGGGCTCGGTCCTTCGCGACCACGTCGGCGTCGGCACGCCGCTGCGCCAGCTCCTCGCGCGAGCGCAGCTCCGTCTCCCCGGCTGCCTTCTCCGCCGCGCACGCCCGTTGCTCCTCCGCGGCGAGCGCCGCACGCTCCGCCTCCATGCGCAGCTCCCACGCGTGCGCGTGCGCCAGGTCGGCCGCGCGGAGCTCACCGCGCCCGAGCGCCTCGCGCTCCGCCTGCTTCACGCGATCGAGCGCCGCGGCATGACTCTCGGCCGCCTGCTCCACGGCGCGGGCGTGGCTCGCGGCGGCCTCGCGCTTGGACACCGCGGTCGCCAGGCCGCGCACGGCGTCGTCGACCTGACGCTCGCGCACGTCCACGAGCGGTTCGAGCGGGTACTGCGGACGCCTCATGCGCGCCCGTAGTCTAGCGCGCCCTTCGGGCCGTCGGCTCGCCTTCGGGCGAGGCCTCAGGCTGGCGCATCAACCGCCTGACCACTCCTGAAGGGAGCGAACACTCGGTCCGCCGCGCTCCCCTTGAGCCACCTCGAGCGCGTCGCACGCCGCGAGGGCGGCCGCGATCGTCGTGAAGTACGGGATGTTCGCGAGCAGCGTCTGCCGGCGCAGCGCGTAGCTGTCGCGCACCTCGCGCGCACCGATCGTCGTGTTGACCACGATGGCGATGGTGCCGCTCCGGATCGCGTCGATCACGTGCGGCGAGCCCTCGTTCACCTTCTTCACCACCTCGGCCGGGATGCGCGCGCGCCCCAGCGCCGCCGCCGTCCCGCTCGTCGCGAGCACGTCGAACCCGAGGGCGCGCAGGCGCCGCGCGATGTGGATCGCCGCCGGCTTGTCCTCGTCTTTCACGCTGATGAACACGCGCCGGCGCGCGCTCCCCTTCTCGGGCACCGCGAGCTCGATGCCGCTCGCGAGCATCGCCTTGCCGAAGGCGCGCGCGAACGTCTCGGCCACGCCCATGACCTCGCCCGTCGAGCGCATCTCGGGCCCCAGGATCGTGTCCGCGCCGGGGAACTTGGCGAACGGGAACACGCTCTCCTTGACGGAAGTGTGCCTCGGCACCGGCGCGTCCTCGACCCCCAGCTCGTCGAGCGTCTTGCCGACCATGAGCGCGGCCGCGATCTTCGCGAGCGGCCGCCCCGTGGCCTTCGACACGAAGGGCACCGTGCGGCTCCCGCGCGGATTGACCTCGAGGATGTAGACCTCTCCGCCCTTCACCGCGAACTGCACGTTCATGAGGCCCACGACGCCGAGCTCGAGGGCCAGCATCCGCGCTTGCTCCTCGATGCTGAGGACGATCTCCGGCGACAGCGAGTGCGGCGGCAGCACACTCGAGCTGTCTCCCGAGTGCACGCCCGCTTCTTCGATGTGCTGCATGACGCCGCCGATCACGCAGCGCCGCCCGTCGGCGACGCAGTCCACGTCGACCTCGATGGCGTCCTTCAGGAACTCGTCGACCAGGATGGTCGGCGCGCCCGACTCGCGGGCGACCTCGAACGCCGCGCCCACGAAGGCCGACAGCTCCTCCTTCGAGTACGCGATCATCATCGCGCGGCCGCCGAGCACGTAGCTGGGGCGCACGAGCACCGGGAAGCCGATGCCCTCGGCGACCTCGAGAGCTTCACCCAGCGTTTGCGCCACGCCGCTGCGGGGCCTCTTGAGCGACAGCTTCGCGAGCAGCTGGTCGAAGCGCCCACGGTCCTCCGCGCGATCGATCGCGTCGGCCGTCGTGCCGAGCAGCTTCACGCCGCGCTTCTCGAGCGGCACCGCGAGCTTGAGCGGCGTCTGCCCCCCCAGCTGCACGATGACCCCCTCGGGCTTCTCCTCGTCGACCACGTTGAGCACGTCCTCGAGCGTGAGCGGCTCGAAGTAGAGGCGGTCGGACGTGTCGTAGTCGGTCGACACCGTCTCGGGGTTGCAGTTGACCATGACGGTCTCGAAGCCCAGCTCGCGCAGCGCCATGACGGCGTGCACGCAGCAGTAGTCGAACTCGATCCCCTGGCCGATGCGGTTCGGCCCGCCGCCGAGGATCACCACCTTGCGCTTCGCCCCCTCGGGCTGCGCCTCGCTCTCGGTCTCGTACGTCGAGTAGAGGTACGGGGTGTGCGCGACGAACTCGGCCGCGCACGTGTCCACGCGTGCGTATACGGCGCGCGTGCCCTGCGCCCGGCGCGCCGCCCGCACGTCGTCCTCGGTGCCCCCGGTCAGCGCCGCGATTTGCCTGTCGCTGAAGCCGAGACGCTTGTACGCGCGGATCTGGTTCGGCCCGTTCTCCCCGCGCCGCATCTGCTCCTCAGCCGTGACGAGGCGGCGGATGTTCGCGAGAAACCAGGGGTCGATCGCCGTGCGTCTGTGGAGCTCGGCGTCGTCGAAGCCCACGCGCATCGCGTCCGCCACGTAGAAGAGGCGGTCGGCGGTCGGCGTCGCCACGAGCTTCTCGAGCGCCGCGCGAGTCTCTTCCGGCGTCGGCGGCGGGAGGGCGCCGGGCGGCTCGACGTCGGGCGCCTCCATCGAGAGATCTCGCTGCCGCTTGGGCTTCGCGAGCGTGCGGTAGTCGGCCCTGCCGATCAGGGACACGAGGCCGTCCTTGCTCGTCTCGAGCGACCGCGCCGCCTTCTGCAGCGCCTCGCAGAAGGTGCGCCCGATGCTCATGACCTCGCCGACGCTCTTCATCTGCGTGCCCAGCGTGGTGTCGGCGCCGGGGAACTTCTCGAAGGCGAAGCGCGGCCACTTGACCACCACGTAATCGATGACCGGCTCGAACGCGGCGCTCGTCCTCGTGATGTCGTTGCGCAGCTCGTCGAGCGTGTACCCGACGGCGAGCTTCGCGGCGATCTTCGCGATGGGATACCCGGTCGCCTTGCTCGCGAGGGCCGAGGACCGCGAGACGCGCGGGTTCATCTCGATCACGTGGAAGCGCCCCGACTTCGGGTCCACCGCGAACTGCACGTTGGCTCCGCCCGTCTCGACACCGATCTCGGTCATGACGGCGCGAGCCGCGTCACGCAGCCGCTGGTACTCGCGGTCGGTCAGCGTCATCGCGGGCGCCACCGTGATCGAGTCGCCGGTGTGCACGCCCATGGGGTCCACGTTCTCGATCGAGCAGACGACGATGAAGTTGTCCGCCCGGTCGCGCATGACCTCGAGCTCGAACTCCTTCCATCCGAGGACGCTCTCCTCGATGAGCACCTCGCGCGTCGGCGATTGCGCGAGCGCCCACGCGACCTTCGGCTCGAGCTCTTCCTTCGTGTAGGCGATGCCGCCGCCCGACCCGCCCAGGGTGAAGCTCGGCCGCAGGATGGCCGGGAAGCCGGTCTCGCGCACCACGGCCCACGCCTCTTCGATCGAGTGGGCCACCCCGGCCCGCGGACAGGAGAGGCCGATCTTCTCCATCGCCGCTTTGAAGAGCGCCCGGTCCTCGGCCTTGTCGATCGACTCGGCGCGCGCCCCGAGCATCTCGACGCCGTACTTCTCGAGCACGCCCTCGGCGCGCAGCTTCATCGCCAGGTTGAGCCCCGTCTGCCCTCCCAGGGTGGGCAGCAGAGCCTGGGGCCGCTCGCGTTCGACGATCGCGGCGACCGTGCGCCATTCGAGGGGCTCGACGTACGTCCGGGCCGCCAGCTCGGGGTCGGTCATGATCGTCGCCGGGTTCGAATTGACCAGGACGACGTCGTACCCTTCCTCACGCAGGGCC
>Ga0335069_10016080_pt1 | contig 10451 bp, 9 predicted proteins | sample Lox_Sample_11_FD_206714 | JGI IMG/M metagenome (GOLD analysis project Ga0335069, IMG submission 206714) | Soil microbial communities from Loxahatchee National Wildlife Refuge, Florida, United States - Lox_Sample_1.1 | ecosystem: Environmental > Terrestrial > Soil > Wetlands | place: USA: Florida...
CACCGCTGAATCATCCGGCTAAGGAACTCCGTCTTGCTAAGGTCGATGCCAGGGTCTAAGGACATCGGTACCTGCACCTCAAACTCGTCCCGGGCGGAGAAGCCGACGGCATGGGTCCGCGCCAGTTCGGTCAAGTTCGCGTCGGCGGGCAACTGGGCCAGCGATATCCCGTACCAAGAAAGCACTTCCTCCAGATCGATTCGATAGATCGCACAGAGCGAGTACAGGCGATAGATACTCGGAGTGGTTCCCTTGTTTTCAATATCTGCCAAACGGCTCAGGGCCACAGTGAACTCGTCGTTCTGGTGAGCCTCGGCGATACGCGAGCTGGCTTCTTCCACGTCCCTGAATCTGAGGCGCAGGCGCTCCCGGACGCGCTTGAGTTTCTGACCGGCTTCCTCCATGATGGAGATTTGGAGAGGACGATTTGATTTGTCGGAGATTCCGAACGGCAGGCCCGCAACGGATAACTCGCTTGCCTAGTGGGAATTATAGCGGCTAGTACTATCTGGCCGCAAGAAGTTTGTTCTGAAATCGGAACAATTCGACGGGCGATCACCCAATTTTGGAACAATCCACGAAGCATCAAAAGATCTGGGCGACTCAAGCTTGAAAAATCGGTTCATCATCGGCGTTACGGGCGCGAGCGGCTCGATCTATGGATGGCGATTATTGGAAAAACTGCGGGAGCGGCCGGACACCGAGATCCATTTCATCCTTTCCCGATCCGGAGAACGAACCGCATTTCTGGAGTTGGGAAAAACCGCGGCCGATTTCCGCGCTTTGGCGGATTGCACCTACTCGCCTGAAGATATCAGCTGCCGGCTGGCGAGCGGTTCGTTCGTCTGCTCGGGCATGGTGATCGCGCCCTGCTCGATTCACACCATGTCAGCCATCGCCTCTGGAATCAGTTCGACCCTCATGGTTCGGGCGGCGGATGTGACCCTCAAAGAACGACGGCGGCTAATTCTGATGGTGCGCGAATCGCCATTGCACCTGGGCCATCTTCGTTCCATGGCCGCGCTGGCTGAAATGGGCGCGATTGTCGCTCCGCCGGCGCCGGCTTTCTATCATCACCCGAAAACGGTCGCGGAACTGGTCGATCACAGCGTCGATCGGGTGATGGACTTGTTGGGATTTCCGGCCGAGGAGGCCGCTCGTTGGGACGGGCCGCCCAGGGTGAAACCGGAATGAGCCGAAAGGACGGAATGAAGGTCGCTTTTCAGGGAGAGCTTGGGGCTTTTAGCCAGCAGGCGATCCGTCAATTCCTCGGACCCCGCGCGAAGCCAATTCCCTGCCCGAGGTTCGACGAAGTGTTCGCGGCGCTCGCCAAAGGTCGCGTCGATGCGGCCGCCTTGCCATTCGAGAACACGCTGCACGGCTCCGTACATGAGAATTACGATCTTCTGATCAAGCACGACTTCGTGATCACAGCGGAAACCAACGTGCGAATCACGATGAATCTGATCGCGCCGCCGGGACTGGCCCTGCGCGACGTGCGCCAGGTGTTTTCGAAGGACGTTGCGCTCAACCAGTGCCGCGATTTTTTCGCACGCCACAAACTTATGCGCCCGGAAATTTTCTACGACACAGCGGGCAGCGTGAAAATGATCATGGAAAAACGGCCGCCGGGCGGCGCGGCGATCGCCTCCGAGATCGCGGCTAAGATTTACGGCGCCCGCGTCTTGATGCGCGAAATCGAGGACGATCGACAAAACTTTACCCGGTTCTTTTTGCTGGAAGCCGCCGGATCGAAGCCGCGAGCGCCCAAAGGCTCGGGAAAAAGGCCGTGGAAGACATCGCTGGTCTTCTCTATTCGCAACGTCCCTGGCGCGCTATTTCGAGCCTTGAGCGCGCTCGCGTTGCGCGACTTGAATCTGGTCAAGGTCGAATCCCGCCCGCTGCGAGGGAAGCCGTGGGAGTATTTGTTCTACCTCGATTTCATCGGCCGGCCGGACGACGAAAAAGTCGGTCACGCGCTGGGACATTTGGCAGAACTCGCGGATTATCTGCGGGTTTTGGGTACCTACCGGGCGGCCTAAGCTGAGGCGTCGGGTAAAATGGGATCGCTTATGACGCCGCTGCTTTGGTCGCTAACCTTCGCATTCTGGCAAAACGCGGGATTCAACACGGTGGAATTGAATCGAGCCCGCGATACGCAGGATCGCGCCGCGCTCGAACGGATTGCGGGGCAATTGGCGGGCGCGGCCGAAAAGCAACTAAACGATGTGCAGGCGCAGTACCGCTTCGCGTTGGCGCAATCGTACTTGTCCGAAGTCGCGATGGAGACCGGCGACAAGAATGCAGCTCGCGCGGCGGCGGAAACAGGGATGAAAGCGGCGGAGCGCGCCACGATGCTCAAGCCGGATGCCGCCGAATATCATCGTTTACTCGGAACGCTGTGCGGGCAGGCAATTCCGGCGAACGTATTAACTGGATTGCGCTACGGCCGTTGCGCGCAGGACGAAGTTAAGCGAGCCATCGATCTAGATCCGAAGTCGGCGGAAAATTATCTGAGCCGAGGCGTGGGAAATTACTACCTTCCGGCTGCGCTCGGCGGCGGAGCCGATGCCGCGATTAAGGATTTTCAAAAGGCGATCGAACTCGATCCGAAGTTGGCCGAGGCGCATCTGTGGCTAGGGATCGCCTTGCGCAAGACGAATCGCGACGCGGAGGCTCGCAAGGAACTGGAAAACGCTCTCCGACTGAATCCTGCGCGGGTGTGGGCGAAACAACAACTGGCGAAGACGCCGCAGAAGTAGATCGAGGGTTACGGCGCGACTTACTTCTTGTCCCGATCCGCCAGAACCGACTGGGCGTAATAATTGACCACCTTTGCCTCATTTCGCGCGGTCTCATAGAAAGCTTCCTTGAGCAACTGATCCTTGCGATTCGTTAGCGTTTCGCGGATGGTCTGCTGTACTGCTGGATCGTTCAGATCGCGCTGGCCTGCCGGCTCCCGGCTTAGAACCTTCAAAATTCGAAAACCCTCCGGCGAGGCGATAACAGGCGTGAACTGACCAGGCTGCAGGGCCATTACTGCCTTACGCAAATCCGCATTGGCCTTCTCAAGCGCCGATTCACCGATGAACCCCAGATCGCCGCCCGCCTGCACCGAGTTCGCATCTTCAGAGTAGTTCTGCGCCAGCATCCCGAAGTCCTCGCCTTGCTGGAGAAGCTGGTACAAGCGATCGATCTTCTTGTGCGCTTGTGACTCATCCTGAGCCTTGTCATTCTTCAGATTCCGAACATTAGGGTCGGGCTGCGGGGTCACCAGGATTTGCGCCATGTGGATCGTCGGCTCAGCGCGATTGAAGGTGCCCTTATTCGCGTTGTAGAACTCGGCGATTTCGGCGTCGGTAATGGTGATGTGGGAGGTAGTTTCCTTGTTAATCAGCTTCTCCACACTCAACTGCCGGCGAAGTTGCGTCTTCAAATCCTCCGCAGTCATCTTGCGGCTGTTGAGTTGTTGCTGGAATTCTTCCTGTGTATAGGGCGCGCGCAACTCCGCGAACTTCGCTTCCACGTCGGCATCAGCCGCCAAGAGGCCTTCCCTTTCGGCGCGCTGGAGCATGATCTCGTTATCGATTAACGTGCGGAGCACTTCCATGCGTTGGAAGATGACCTGATCGTCTCCGGGATGCCCAGCCGATGCGCTGCTCCGCGGATCGGCTTGCCGCGCCGATTGCTGGGTAGCGGATGCGCCGGGCGGATCGTTGGCGCCTCCGAAGTTGGTTTCGTACAACTTGTCGAGATCGACGTAGGTGATGGCGCGGCCGTTGACCATTGCCGCGACATTAGCGGGCGCGGATTTACCGCACGCCCAAAGAAGAACAACGGGGAGGAGCAGGAGGAAGCGGCGCTTCATGGAACTTCTCATTTTACCGCCGCTGGCTTACGGAACGAACCGCGCGTGCTTGATGTAGTCCAAATTGGGGAAGCGCGGCACGAGGTATTCATTGGCCTCCTCTTCCACGCGTCCGGCGTCCGGCCCTTTTCCTTCAGGCCCGAGCTCACCATAGCCGGCAAAAAGTTTGTCCGGGACGTCCATTCCTTCGACGATCTTTGCAAAGGGAACAAAGCCCTGATCGTCGAGCATCGGATTGTCGGCGAGATTGATGAATACCTCGGTCGCGCGGGTATTTGGGCCCGATTGCGCAAAAGACAACGTGCCGCGGAGGTTCTTCTCTTTTCGCGGATCGTCCAGGATCATGTACTCGCGCCAGACGTCGTGAACCTTGAAGTCCTTGTTCACGCCGAACTGCGCGATAAAGCCCGGGAGCACGCGGAAGAAACGGCCATCGTCGAAGTAGTGCATCCGCAGCAGCTCATGGAACCGGTCCGCTCCGCGCGGGGACCAGGCGCGCGTCACCTCCACTACGAAATCGCCTTTCGTTGTTTCGAACTTCGCCCGGTAGACCTCTGGAACGACAACTTTCTCGGGTTTTTTCGAGCACGCCGTCAGGAGCGCGCAAAATACCACGAGCGCGGCGAGCCAGCTATTTCGCATCACGCCAATTATCACCAGTGCCTACGTCCACCAGCAACGGCACGTCGAGCTTTGCCACTCCCTCCATCTCTTTTTTGACCATCGCGCGCACGGCGTCGGCTTCCTCCGGCGGCGCCTCGAAGACGAGCTCGTCGTGCACCTGCAAGAGCATCTTGGCCTGCATGCCGCGCAGCTTCTCGTCGATTCGGATCATCGCCAGTTTGATCAGATCCGCCGCGGTTCCCTGCAACGGAGTGTTTACGGCGGTACGCTCCGCGAAGCTCCGAGCGTTTGGATTGCGGCTATTCATGTCGGGGATTGGCCGGCGGCGGCCGAACATGCTGATGACGAAACCATCCTTTCGAACTTTGGCGATCGTGGCATCGATGAATTTTCGCACCCCGGCGTAGCGCTCGAAGTATGCACGGATGTACAGCTCGGCTTCCTTGCGATCGATTCCCAGGGTCTGGGCGAGCCCGAACGGAGTTTGCCCGTACACGATGCCGAAGTTGACCGCCTTCGCGCTGCGCCTCTGGTCCGGAGTAATCATCAGCGGCGGCACTCCGAGCACCTCCGCCGCGGTTCGAGTAAGCGCAGCTCGATTTGCGAATAATCGGCGACGATCAATTTCCACCCGGGCCGCGGAACAAACGCGGCGCGAATTTCGCGACCCACGGCCGTTCGAATCGGGATGTTCTGCAAATTCGGATCGGACGAGGAGAGCCGGCCGGTGGCGGCGCCGGTCTGGTTGAACGTGGTGTGCAGGCGGCCGGTTTCGGGATCGATTAGCGCCGGCAGCGCGTCAACATATGTTCCCTTGAGCTTCGCCGTCTGGCGGAAGTTCAGGACTTTGCGGGCGATGGGAAACTCGGTGGCGAGGTTTTCCAGGATATCGGCCGCGGTCGAGATCACCTTGCCCTTGCCCATCTTGACGGGGGCGGGTAGATTCAGATCCTCGAACAGAACCTTGCCCAATTGTTGCGGCGAATTGATGTTGAAGGTTTTGCCGGCCAGCTCGTAGATCTCGGCCGAGACTGCCGCGAGCTCTTCCTCCATCCGAGCGCTCATCACGCCGAGCTGCTTGGGATCGACCAGAATTCCGGTCTGCTCCATCCGCGCCAGCACGCGAGCGAGCGGCAGGTCGATGGTCTCGTACAGTTCCGCCAGCGATACCGATTCGACTTCCGGCCGAAGCTTCCGGTACAGCCGCAGCACAGCATCGGCCTGCGCGGCGGGATCGGCTTCCAAGGATTCTTCAAGGTGCGTTTCCGAGAGGGTTGCGAGTGAGCAAGCGCCGGGATCGGCCGAGAGCAGGAAACCATACAGCATTACGTCATGCGCGATCGGAGGCGCATCGCCGAACTTGCGGATCAGCGACTTCAGATCGTGGCAAATCGAGACTCGCTGCGGAATCTGCTTGATGGGGGCATAGCGGGCGACTCCCGGTTCCGAGCAGAATCCCGCGACGGTTTCTTCGATCACTTCGCCGACCGCAATGGCAACAGGCTGGTCCGCGGGAATCGAAGCGAGCCACTTGTCAGCAGACTCAAGTGCCGCATAGTCCCGCGGGGCGGCGGGCTTCGGCGCCGGCGCGAGGTCGCGCAGCAGCGAATGAAACTCGAGTGTCCGGTACAGTTCGCGCAGTGCGCTTACATCGGCATCGCACGCTTTCAGCGATTGCAATTCCAATGGAACGGGGACATCGCAATGGATCATTGCGAGCCGTTTGCTCAGCAGAATCTGATCGCGATGGTTTTGCAGGCTTTCGCGATACGTCTTGCGCTCGACTTCGGCTGCATGTTCGAGCGCGCCCTCAACTGAGCCGAAGCGCAGAATGAGATCGCGCGCGCCTTTATCCCCAATCCCCGGCGCGCCGGGAATGTTGTCGACGGAGTCGCCTTTCAGTGCCAGCAAATCCGCCACCTGCGACGGCTTCACGCCTATGAACTTCTCCGTCTCCGCGGCGTCGTACATCATGTCGTCCTTCATCGGATTCAGCATCGAAGTGTGATCGTCGACGAGTTGCAGCATGTCTTTATCGCTTGAAACGATCACTACGTCGATACCCTGCCCTTCGGCTCGCCGCGACAAGGTGCCAATCACATCATCTGCCTCAAATCCCGCGTATTCGAGGATCGGAATGCGCATAGCATCGAGAGTCTTGCGAATCCACGGGATTTGTTCGAGCAAATCCGGCGGCGTTTCCGTCCGATTCGCCTTGTAGGCTTCGAATGCCTCGTCGCGGAACGTGGGACCTGTGCTTTCGAAGATCGCGGCAAGATAATCCGGCTGATGCTGCGTCTTGAGCTTGCGCAGCATGTTGTGGAAGATGTAGACCGCCTCGGTCGCGATGCCCGAAGCCGTGCGCATCGGCGGCGCTCCAGACCGCGCCCGAGCATGATAGGCGCGGAAGATGAAGCCGAAGGAATCGATCAAGAAGAGCCGGGGCACCCATTCATCTTAGCGGGCAACGCTTGGCAGCCCGTGGCGGAGGTGAGCTCCTTCCCCTTGCTGTCGCGCGCGGTTCTTTGCAATCAGCTCCCCAGGGTGCCCCGGCCAGGGTAGACTGTCTACTGAGCTGCTCCATTGGCGGCTTTCAAGTGGGCTTCAATCACACTCGCGTGGTGGAGGATTTTGGGATCCTTCACGCCGACGGCCAGCGCTTTCTGGATTTCGGCTTCGGCGCGAACGTAATCGCCGGTGCCGGCGAGCGCCCAAGCGTAACCGTCCAGCGTGTAGACATCGTGCCGGCGGGCGAGCTCCTGCTCCGCGATCTTCAGCGCTTTCTCTGGAGCATTCGCAAAGTCACTGTAGTACCACATCAGCTCGTGATTGGAGTTGTCGCCGATATTCGATTCCTGAAGCGACTGCCTCTCGAACTCGGCGAAATCGCGTGCGGCTTCCTCTATGTGGCCTGCCTGCGCGAGAACTTCAGCCAGGGAGTAGAGATTTTCGGCGTGCGGCGCCTCGGCATAGCGAGTTCTCAGAAGCTCGATGGCGTCGTCGTAACGGTTCTGCGCGACTCGCACCTGAGCGAGGACTGCCAGTGCGTAGTGGTAATTCGGAAACAGTCCGAGCGCGCCGTTCGCGTACGTCTCGGCCTGCTTCAAGTCTCTAGAGACGTAATGAATGTGCGCGATCTGGGTGAGCAGCCAAGCGCGATCCTCCATCTCCTGGTAAGGAGTGGAATCGTAGGCCATCTGCATCAGCTCGATTGCGCCAGGGAGCTGGCCATGAAGCTCGCGAAGATAGGCCGCGCGAGTCAAGCCGGGCACGTTGCCGGGCCGCAGATTCAGCATCCACTGCGCGGCGTCGACAGCGGCCTGGTAATTGCCGAGCTCGGCATTCGCATCGACCAGGTAACCGTACACCGTGACGTCATCAGGAACTTGCTTGTTGAGCTTGGTTGCCACTTCAAGCGCTTTCGCGAATTCGTGGCGCCCGAGCAACAGCCAGGTCTTCACCTTCATCGCTTCGAAATTATCGGGCGCGAGCTCGAACGATTTCTGAAGCGTCTCTTCGGCCTTCGCATAGAACGCAACGTCGGAGGTTTCGCGAGCCCGGCGCGCATACGCCATGGCGAGCGCATTGTAATAGGGCGCGTGATCCGGCTGCTTCGCGATTTGCTCTTGCGCTTTCTGAATGCCGATCTCGGCTGGGGACAATGCGGGAACCGCGGGGGCGGCCAAAGCCGCCCCTGCGATCAAAACCATAATCGATAGTGTTTGTTTCATGGGTTCCTCTGATTACTCGCGTCAGTTACCGGCGCAGATTCCGCCCGCCAGATTCGCGCAACCGGGCTGGCCAGGACCAAGGTGAATGCTGTCGCGGCCGCTGTACGCGGGGGCGACGAAGGGGAACACGGTGACTGGTTGAGTTGAAGGAGTGTTGACTCCGTCGCCGATCGGCGTCTTGTACTTGGTCGCATCCGCGAGAATCCCGCCGACCGCGCGCGCGGCGATGTCGATGACGTCGTCGTTCAAACGGCGGCCGTCTGGGAAGCCATCCAGATCTCCGGCGAGGAACCCGAGGCGCTTCTGGTTCGCGAACGGCGTGGGAGGAACGCCGGTGTTAAGCCGCAACAGATCGGCGATGGGGCCGCCATCCGCCGGGGTGCAGCCCGGGCAGATCGGGGCCATGTATTGAACGAGAGGAAGGAGGTCCGTGCGGGGCGCCGCCGGAACCGGAATTCCGATGGATGAGAAGATGTGCGCCAGCAGCGGATCCAGGAAGAAAGAAGCGAACTGGCCGTCGTTGATGGGATCGTCCATGCTGAAGCGGTCCTTCGAACCGGTCCCGATGATCAGCTCATTGATCAAAGGATTGCCCAGGCGTTGCACTTGCGCCCAAGATCCTTCTCTGGATCCGACTGAGCGCTGTTCTGCGAGCACGCTGACTTTCTTTCGCGAAGTGGTCCCGTAGCTCCCGATCACGGCGCGCTTATCGCTTGCAGGATGAATTTGGCCGTCGACAGTGAGCATCTTGATCGGAACTTCGATCACGATCGAATTCACGTTGAAGCCGGCAAGAGTATTCGGGGCGTAGTTGTTCTTGTCGTCGCCATCCACGCTCGCCGTCAACACGCCGCCGCCGGCCGATTGCCGGAAGTTCAGCGAATCGAAGGCAGCTCCCAGATCGACGAAGAACGGATCGGCGACGGTGCCCGCGAAGACGCTCACGCCGTTCGGCAAGTTATAAACTCCCTGCTGCCGAAGAGCTTGATAATTCGGCATAGTGCGCGGGCCGACGTTCGCCGGCACAGCGTAAAGCGTCTGGCCCATCCCGAGGTCGGTCGTCTGATACTTGGTGACCATCGTGACAGTGTAGGTCTGGCAGAGATTCAGCCCTTCAGAACCCGGACCGGTCAGCGCAGTGATCGGAGGAATTCCCGCGAGGTTGCCGACCAAACCGGTGAAAACGCCGGGTTGCTGAATATTCGTTTTGAAGCGGAACTGGAAGGTGACATCCTCAATTCCATCCTGATTGTTGTCGACCTTCATCTCGTACAGCACACCGGGATCGAAGGGAAAGTAGTTGGGCCCGTTCGCCGGCTCCAGGAATGGATCGACATTCAGGATCATGACCACGCGGTCGGGATGGTTCGGATCGACGAACGTGTACCAATCGGTAATGTCCGCTTTCTGATCGAGAGCGGTAATGGGCGCTTCGCGGTGGCTGGACGCAAGCAGCGGAACGGATAGCGACGAAAGCGCCGCCACCAGTGCGAGGGCAAAACTTCTCAACGTACGGTTATTTGGGGTAAGGTTCATTGGGTCTCCTTGTTTTTTTCTTGCAAGCTTCTAAATAACTCGCCGGCACAACGGAGCCTTGCCCGGCGAAGCGTCAAGAGTTACTCTGCTTCTCTGAGGGCCGGGCCGCCCCTGTGCCGGCTGTTTTCGCCTGTCGTTGAGGATACGTAGCGGCGCTCTTTTCGGATTGGATTCGGATGAGCTGCCTAAAACTTTAATGGTCGGTTGACCGGGAATTTGGGCGGACGAGCTTGTGGATTCAACCATTTCCTGGGTTCGATTTCTCAGCCAGCTTACGCGCGGTAAGTGTCGATCGGGAGTCGCAGTCGTGCTGGTATCTGAGCGGTACATGCTCTCTGCCTTGGGAGCGTGAGTGGCTGGTCCCATTTATCCCTGCACGCGGAATGCCCGTCGCTCGTCACTTCCTCAGAGATGAACAAGCGCCAGATTGTCGCGGCCATTCTCTTCCCTGCGATGGCGATCGCCGCGGTCGCGCAGTCCTCGACCGAAGCGCATTTTGAAGTCGCCTCAGTTCGCCGCGCCCAACCCTCCGCCGACAGAGCTGGCCGTATCCAGGTTGCCGGCGATCGCTTAACAGCGTCGAATCGCACACTGGCTCAGCTTTTGAACTACGCGTACGGACTCGGCTGTTGTGACCTCCTCCACGGACCGTCGTGGATTGGCGTCGAGCGCTACGACATCTCCGCGAAAGC
>Ga0335069_10016082_pt1 | contig 10450 bp, 10 predicted proteins | sample Lox_Sample_11_FD_206714 | JGI IMG/M metagenome (GOLD analysis project Ga0335069, IMG submission 206714) | Soil microbial communities from Loxahatchee National Wildlife Refuge, Florida, United States - Lox_Sample_1.1 | ecosystem: Environmental > Terrestrial > Soil > Wetlands | place: USA...
AAGGCGCGCTCAAGCTCAAGGAAATCTCCTACATCCACGCCGAGGCGTACCCCGCCGGCGAGCTCAAGCACGGTCCGCTGGCGCTCGTCGACGCCGACATGCCGGTGATCACGGTGGCGCCGAACAATGACCTGCTGGAGAAGCTGAAGTCGAACCTGCAGGAAGTGCGCGCGCGCGGCGGCGAGCTCTACGTGTTCGCCGATCCGGCCTCCGGCATCAGCGCCTCGGACGGTGTGCACGTGATCACGATGCCGAAGCACGTCAGCTACTTCCAGGCGCCGGCGGTCTACACCGTTCCGCTGCAACTGCTCGCGTATCACGTCGCGACGATGCGCGGCACCGACGTCGATCAGCCGCGCAACCTCGCGAAGAGCGTCACCGTCGAGTAACCGCAGCCCTGCCGGCCGCGTGGCTGTGCGGCGGGAATGAAGTTGCTACCGGCGCAATGAAGTCGTTTCGCGAGAATCCGTGTAGGAGGCTGACCGTGCGCGGCATGTGGTCCGCTGTACGCTCCGCGAGAGTCGCGTGCCCGGAGCGTCGCGGTGTGCCGATCGGCAATCGCCGGGCCGGCCGAGGCCAGAATCAGCGAGGCTCTGAAAGCGGCTCAAGTGGGCATCAATCACCGACGACGCGAATTCGAACCGTCGGCGGGCGCCTTCGGCCGCTTTCCGGGCTTCGCCGATACCTCGGAGACGCATTGGCTGCGGGGCAGGAGGAGCGCCAAGTTAGCCACGCGGGCATCTGCTTTTCGCCTCGCCCCCGACGAGGACACGACATCCGACCGGAGCGGATCAGACCGGCCGTCAGTGTTGGCACCCCTGCTCGTGTGGCCGCGCTGGCCACTCTGGCCGCGTGCCTGCTTGCCGTCTCGACCAACCCGGCATTTGGCGGTGATGACGCCGCTGCTGCGACGGTGGCACCCTCGAAGGAAGTCGTCACTCCGGTACGGGTCGCGCACGGCTTCAATCTCGGCGCCGCGTGTGAAAGCTATTACCCACTCAGCTCGCGAATGGCGCTTGAATTTGGCGCGACGACGTTGATTGCCTATGTCGACGTCGATGGCCGCGTGAAGGACACGCGCATCGAGATAGGTTCAGGGTACGTCGCGTTGGATGAGGCTGCGGAGCACTGCATCATGGAGCAGGGCCGCTTTGTCCCGCAGACCGTCGCTAGCGCGCCGGTAGGATCGTGGCAGCGCATGAAGTTCACGTGGCGCCTCGATCGTGCCGCGAGGTCGGATGCCGCGGACAGTCTCCTGTACGCCTACAGGAAAGGCCACTACGCCAGACTGGCGAAGCTCCTCGTCCCCTATGCCCGCGACGGCGTCATCGACGCTCAAGTCATGCTCGCCCGCATGTACCTGCACGGGACGGGAGTCACCGCAGATGCCGCGGAAGCCGCCACCTGGATGCGAAAGGCCGCGGAGCAGGGCTCGACGGTCGCCGAGTACGAGTCCGGCGTCTTCAGTAAGGAGGGCTTCGGCGGGCCCAAGGATTATGCGGCGGCCGCGAACTGGTTTCGCAAGGCGGCCCACCAGCGGCACGCCGATGCGGCGTTCAATCTCGCACTCATGTACCAAAGCGGCCTGGGCGTCGAGCGCGACGCGACCATGGCGCTGTCGTGGATCGAAGCGGCTCTCGGCTTCCTCGCTCCACCAGGCGCCGATGCTGTACGACCCGTTTATGCCTCAACGCGCGATTCGATCCGTGCCGGCATGTCGCCGGATCAAATCGATGCCGCGTCGCGCCTCACGTCACCGGACGGTCCAGTGATCCGCGGCTATCTGCGCAATCGCGCGGCCGTCGACAAGGCCGCCCGTGCAGCCTACCCGGCCCACCTGGGCGAGCACAGCGGATTGCGAACGGCCGTTCTGCTGCTATTGGTCTTGGCGGACGGGCACGTCGGCGACAGCCGGGTGGAAACTTCGAGTGGGCTCCCAAGACTCGATGCCGCGACGGCACAGGTGCTGTCGCAGGCGGAGATCATTCCGAAGACGATCGACGGCCGTTCCGTGGATGCCTGGCAAATTGTCACCTGGACCTGGGCGCTTCGCTAAGGTCAACCGCTGAGGAGGGCGAACGCAGATCGCTTCGTCCTTCAGCTCAAGGCCTGCGCCCACGGGCGCCTCGCAGTGCCGGGTCGCCCGGCCGCTCCCCCGTGCCCCGCGGCAGTCGCCCGGGCGCTCGGTGCAACCGCGCTATGCTGCGGTCAACGGCGCGCCGCGCCAGGGGGACTGCCGATGAACACGCGACCACCGCGGCGCATCTCGCGTCGCGTGCTGCTGGGCGGGCTCGCGCTCCTGCCCGCGGCGCGCGCACTGGCCGCCGATAGCCTGCTGCCGTCGGTCGCGTTCCGCCGGCCGATGCCGCCGCCGGCGAGCGCCGCCGACGTGCTCGATGTCACGGAGTTCGAGGCGCTGGCGCGCGCTGCGCTGCCGCCGGCGCACTTTGGCTACCTCGAGACCGGCATCGACGACGACCGGACCCTCGCGCGCAACCGCGATGCCTTCGGCCACATCGAGATCCGCGCGCGCCGCTTCGTCGACGTCAGCCACGTCGATCTCACGCGCACCGTGCTCGGCGCCGCCTGGACGACGCCGATCTACCTGTCGGCGCTCGGTGCCCAGCGCGCGTTCCATCCGGACGGCGAGCTCGCGACCGCGCGCGCCGCGCGCGCACAGACGACATTGATGATGCTGTCGAACGCCGCCTCGCTCGGCGTGGAGGACGTTGCCGCGGCGCGCGGGGCGCCGCTGTGGCAGCAGCTCTATCCGACCGACGACTGGGCGGTGACCGAGGGCGTCGTGCGACGTGCCGAGCGCGCCGGGTGTCCGGCGATCGTGCTGACGGTCGATGCGATGCCGAGCCGCAACACCGAGACGCTGTATCGCGCGATGCGCATCGACACCCGCACCTGCGCCGAGTGCCACGTCAACAACTCGCACGATGCGTGGCGCAAGCCGATGTACGCGGGGCTCGACGTTTCGCACGTGACGACGCACGCGCCGCCTTACATCACGCTCGAGTACCTGGACCGGCTGCGCGCGCTCGTGAAGGCGAAGCTCATCGTCAAGGGCATCGTCACCGGCGATGATGCCGCGCTCGCGGTGGCGCACGGCGTCGACGGCGTCATCGTCTCGAACCACGGCGGGCGCAACGAGGAGACGCTGCGCGCAACGCTCGATTGCCTGCCGGAAGTCGCGGCCGCGGTCGCCGGCCGCGTGCCGGTGCTGATCGACGGCGGCGTGCGCCGCGGCACCGACGTCTTCAAGGCGCTCGCACTCGGGGCGACCGCGGTCGGCATCGGCCGGCCGCAGGCCTGGGGACTGGCGGCGTTCGGCCAGGCGGGCGTCGAGCGCGTGCTCGAGATCCTGAACCGAGAGCTGGTGCAGATCATGCGCCAGGCCGGGACGCCTTCGCTCTCGGCGATCACCCGCTCGCACGTGGTCGCGTCCACGTGGCAGTGAGGGAGGCGCGGCGCTGCCGCATTGCGGAAACTACCCATGCGAGGCGGTAGCGACGGCGAGGCATCGTGCAGGCGCCGTCGGCGGGCGTGCGCTAAGCTGCCGGTCCCAACGGGTGTGCCGTCCGTCTGAAGGATACGAGCCATGGATCGAACCACGCAGCCTGCAGGTGAGCCTTCGACCGCCGCGCTCGGCGGTGCCGGCCTTGGCGCGCAGCTGAAGCGCGGGTTTCTGGCCACGCGTCCGAAGTTCTTCACCGCCTCGGTGCTGCCGGTGCTGGTCGGTACGGCCTGGGCCGGCGCCGCGCACCACGCATTCAACGGCCTGTGGTTCGCACTCGCGCTGGTCGGCACCGTGCTCGCGCACGCCGCAACCAACGTCTACAACGACTTCGGCGACGACGTCATCGGCACCGACGCGGTCAACGTGCTGCGCATTTACCCGTATACGGGCGGCTCGCGCTTCATCCAGAACGGCGTGATGACGCGCGCAGCGACGCTGCGCCTCGCGTATGTGCTGGCCGCGGCGGCACTGATCGCCGGTTGTGCGCTCGCGGTGCTGCGCGGCCCGATGGTCGTCGGTCTCGGCCTCGTGGGCCTGGCGCTCGGCTATTTCTATTCGAGGCCCGGCGTGCAGCTCGCGGGCCGCGGTGCCGGCGAGCTCGCCTGCGCCGTAGGGCTCGGCGCGCTGCCGGTGGCCGGCGCCGTGTGGCTGCAGGCCAGCTTCGTCGACAGCGGTGCCTGGCTGCTCGCCGTGATTGTCAGTGTCTGGGTCGGACTCATCCTGCTGATCAACGAGGTGCCGGACTCGGCCGCGGACGCGAGTTCCGGCAAGCGCACGCTCGCGGTGCGGCTCAGCATCGGCGGCGTGCGCATCCTCTACCAGTTCCTGACGCTCGTCGCGCTCGCTGCGGCCGTCGCGCTCGCCGTGCGCCACGACCTGCCGCGCTGGTCGATCGTCACCGCCCTGCTGCTCGCGGCCGGGGGACTCAAGGCGGCCAGCGGCATCTCGCTCGACCCCGCCAAGCGCGAGGGCCTGAAGAAGAGCATCGAGCTCACGCTCGCGATCCACGCGGTCGGGTGCCTGACGCTGGTCGCCGCGGCACTTCTGCGCTGAGGGGCCGGCGGCGCGGCCCGCCGCGTCAACCGCTATAAGTAATGCGCGGCGACGGCCGCACGGCCGTCCTGGGGCGCCGATCGGTCCGGTCCGAGCGGCACGGGCTCGCCGTTCTCGATGCCGAACCATTCGACGGCGAGCCGGCCCGCGCCCGCGATCGAGATCCGGTAGCCATCGACCGTGCGGCTCGCGCGGCCGAAACGCGCCGCTCCACGGCCGAGGCACGGTTCACCGCCCAAAGCACCCGGCCGCAGCCCCGCCTTGAACGCCGCCTCGCGCAGCGTGAAGAGGAGGTAAAACCGCGCGAGCCGCTCCGCCGGCGCGCCGCGCAGAAGCCAGGCGACCTCGCTCGCCGCGCACGCCTGCCGCGCGAGCGCGACGCCCTCGCGCCGCGGATCGCAGTACTCGAGGTCGACGCCGAGCGGCCCCGCGCCGACGACTACCGCGACGCGCTCGCGGCTGTGCGCGACGCTGAGCGCAAGGCCGCCTGCCGCGCGCAGCCACGGGCGGTCCCGGGATTCCTCGACGAGCGCGGCGGGGTAGGGACGACCGAGCAGCCGCGAGGCGGCGAGCGCCGCGAGCGGTCGGGCGAGCGCGCTCTGCGCGGCGCGGCGCGGCGCGCGGATCCGCGACAGGCGCTCGAGCGTACCCGCCGAAGGCGGGCCGGCGTGCGCCGCGACCGCAGCGCCGTCGCCGAGCCTGGCGACGAGCGCGACGACGCGGTTCACTTCTTGAGCTTGACGAACCGGCCCTTCAGGGCGACGCCCGCCATCACGCCGCCCGCGTGACACTCGTACTCGGTGTCGCTGACGAACTCGACCTTCTTGTAGTCGCTCTTGATCTCGACGACGGCGTCGGCGCCGAGCTCGCGCGCGCGCTCGACGAGCTGCACCAGCGCCGACAGCATCGCCCACCGGCAGGCGGTCTCGTCGGGCTTGCCGAACGCATTGGTCTTCTTGTTGGTCAGACCCTCGCCGAGGCTCTGCGCGGCCGGCGGGGTCGCCTGCTTGCCGAAGAACAGCGCGATGTCGGTGCCGAGCTTGGCCTTGGCCTCGGCGTCCTCCAGCACTTCCTTGATCGGCAGGTGCAGCGTGGTGTCGCGCGCCTGCGCGACGGACGTGAGGAGGAGCGCGCCCGCGGCGCACGACAGCAGCAATCGAACCGACATGGGGGCCTATCCTTGGCGGCGAAAGATCAGGGAGGTATTGATGCCGCCGAAGGCAAAATTGTTGCTCATCACATACTCGAGATCAATCGCCCGCCCGCTGCCGGTCAGATAGTCGAGCGGCGCACACCGCGGGTCGACGTGCGCGAGGTTCACGGTCGGGGCGTACCAGCCGGCGCGCATCATGCCGATGGTCATCCACGCCTCGAGCGCGCCGCAGGCCCCGAGCGTGTGGCCCATGTAGCTCTTCAGCGAGCTGATCGGCATCCGGTTGCCGAAGATCGCCGCCGTCGCGATCGACTCGGCGACGTCGCCTTGCTGCGTTGCGGTCCCGTGGGCGTTGACGTAGCCGATCGCCGAGGCCGGCAGCCCCGCGTTGCCGAGCGCGAGGCGCATCGCCTCGGCCATCGTCTCGGCGCTTGGCTGCGTGACGTGCGCGCCGTCGCAGTTGGTGCCGAAGCCGACGAGTTCGGCGTAGATGCGTGCGCCACGCGCGCGCGCGTGCTCGAGCTCCTCGAGCACGAGCGTCCCGGCGCCCTCGCCGAGCACGAGCCCATCGCGATCGGCATCGAACGGCCGCGGCGTCAACGACGGGGTGTCGTTCTTGGTGCTGGTCGCGAACAGCGTGTCGAACACCGCGGCCTCGGTCGGGCACAGCTCCTCCCCGCCGCCCGCGACCATGGCGGTCGCATAGCCGTGGCGGATCGCCTCGCAGGCGTAGCCGATGCCCTGGCTGCCGGAGGTGCAGGCGCTCGAGGTCGTGATCACGCGGCCGGTCAGGCCGAAGAACACCGCGATGTTGACCGCGGTCGTGTGCGACATCATCCGGATGTAGGTGGTCGCGTTGAGCCCGGCGGTCGTCTTGTACTCGAGCATGCCCGCGAAGTCGCGCACCGCCGCGGTGCTGCCGGTCGAGGATCCGTAGGCGACGCCGACGCGGCCGCCGCGCAGGAACGGGTCGTCCAGGAGTCCCGCGTCGGCGAGCGCGAGCTCGGAGGCCCGGCATGCCAGCAGCGACACGCGCCCCATGCTGCGCGTCGCCTTGCGCGTATAGCGATCCGCGGGCAGCTCGAACGGCGCCGCCGGTGCGGCCAGGCGCGTCAGGAGCCCCTGGTAGACGTCCCAGTCCGGCATGTGGCGCACGGCGTTCTGGCACGCGCGCAGCCGGCGCTCGACCGACGGCCAGTCGGCGCCGATCGGGCTGATGCCGCCCATGCCGGTGACGACGACGCGCTTCATGCGAGACCGCCGTTGACCGACAGCACCTGGCGGGTCACGTAGGCCGCCTCGTCGCGAAACAGGTAGCTGACCGCCGCCGCGACCTCCTCGGGCCGGCCGATGCGCCGCGCCGGGATCAGCGGCACGATCTCGGCGGCGAGCGCCTGATCGACCATGTCGGTCTCGATGAGCCCGGGCGCGACGCAGTTGACGGTGATCCCACGCTTGGCGAGCTCGAGGGCGAGCGCCTTGGTGGCGCCGATGACGCCCGCCTTCGCGGCGCTGTAGTTGACCTGGCCGCGGTTGCCGACGAGTCCCGACACCGAGGCGAGCGTGACGATCCGCCCGCCGCGGCGCCGCCCGATCATCGGCATCACGAGCGGGCGCAGCACGTTGTAGAAGCCGTTCAGGCTCGTGTCGATCACGCGGTCCCAGTCGGCGTCGCTGAGCGCCGGAAAGGCATTGTCGGCGGCGATGCCGGCGTTGCAGACGACGCCGTACGGCGCGCCGTGCTCGGCCACCTCCGCCTCGAGCGCGGCGCGCGTCGCGTCGCGGTCGACGACGTCGAAGACGAGCACGCGCGCGCTGCGGCCGAGTGCGCGGATCGAGACCGCGGTCTCCCCGGCCTCGGCGCGCCGCGAGCGGCAGTGCACGATGACGTCGAAGCCATCGGCGGCCAGACGCAGCGCGATGGCGCGCCCGATGCCGCGGCTCGATCCGGTCACCAGTACCCCCCGTGCGCTCATCGACCGATCACGTCCTCCGGCCGCGCCGGCTGGTAGACCGTGAGGACTCCCTCGCCCACGACGCGCCCGTCGGAGGCGAGCACCCGGCCGCGCGCCGCTCCGAGCCCGTCCTCGCTCTGGAATTCCCGCGTCGCCTCGATCCTCAGCCGCTCTCCGACGGCAAATGACGCCACGCTCGCGCGATAGCGCCGCGTGCCGAGCAGGAATCCGACCCGGACCGGCCGCCCCGCCCGGTGCGCATCGATCCCGGCGAGCGCCGCGATGCTCTGCGCGATCAGCTCGATGCCGATCCACGCACCGACCCGGCCGGCCTCGCAATAGGGATTGTCCTCCCGGATCTCGGTCTCTGTCACAAGCCGGTCACCGTGCACCTCGACGACCCGGTCGAGGAGCAGTGCCGGGTGCGCGTGCGGCACCAGCGTCTCGATCGGCGGCGTCATGCGCGCTCCAGCACGAGCGCCGCGTTGCTGCCGCCGAACGCGAACGAGGTCGTCAGGGCCGCCCGCGGCGCGCTGCCCTGGCGGGTGCCCGGCGGAATGAGCGCGAGCGGCGCGAGCGCGGGATCAGCGACCCCGTCGTAGACGTGCGGCGGCAGCCGGCCATCAGGATCGGTCAGCGTCAGCCAGCAGAACGCCGCCTCGACCGCGCCGGCCGCCCCGAGCGTGTGGCCGGTCAGCGGCTTCGTCGAGCTCGCCGGCACCCCGGGCAAGAGATCGGCGACGACGCGGCTTTCCATGGCGTCATTCTGCCGTGTTCCGGTGCCGTGCAGGTTCACGTAGCCGATCCGCGCCGCGGCCGCGCCTCCGGCGCGCGCCAGCGCCCCCTCGATCGCGAGGCGCGCACCGTGGCCTTCGGGGTCGGGCGCCGACACGTGATAGCCGTCCGAGGCCTCGCCCCAGCCGCTCAGGCGCACGGCCTCGGGCTCGCAGCCGAGCACGAACAGCGCCGCGCCCTCGCCGATGTTGATGCCGTTGCGGTTCAGCGAGAACGGATTGCAGCGCCCGGAGCTCACGGCCTCGAGCGCGGCGAACCCGGCCACCGTGAAGCGGCACAGGGTGTCGGCGCCGCCGGCGATCACCGCATCGGCGAGCCCCGCCTGCAGCAGCCGCGCGCCGCTCGCGAGCGCCTTGGCGCTCGAGGAGCAGGCGGTCGAGACCGTGTACGCGGGGCCGGTGAGGCCGAGCGTCTCGGCGATGAACCATGCGCCCGAGCCGAGCTCCTGCTGGCCTAGGTGAAATCCTGAAGGCAATGCCCCCTGCGAGGCATACGCCGCGACCGCCTGCTCGGTCTCCTCCATGCCCGAGGTGCTGGTGCCGAGCACGACCGCGATCCGGTGCGGCGGCACCCTCGCGAGCAGGCGCGCGAGGCGCGGCCGCAGCGCCGCGAGCGCGAGTGAAATCAGCCGGTTGTTGCGCGATCGGTGGCGCAGCGCAGTGTCGGGCGGCTGCTCGCCGACCGCGGCGATACCGACCGTCAGCGGCCGCCCGGGGCTGTAGGCCTCGGTGACTACGAGACCCGGGCTCAGGCCCGCGAACAGCCGCTCGCGGATGGTCGCAAGGTCGGCGCCGAGCGCGCACACGACGGCCGGTTCCGACAAGTAGAAGTTCACTGCACGACCGCCGAATCCACGACGAGATCATAGTCGAGCGCGGCGTTGCGCAGCCGGCTGCGACCGTTCGCGGGATCGGCGCTCTCGTACGTGACCGACACCAGCAGCCGGTCGCCGCGGTACAGCGCCCGCCCGCCCTCGGCCGCAACCAGCCGCAAGTCGTCGGGCAGCGCGCGCTCGAGCGCCGCGGCCGGCGCATACAGCATCAGGAAGTCGTCGAGCGCCGCCGACGGCGGCAGGCCGCCGTTCGGCACGCCGGTCGGCTGCGCACGCACGCGCGCCCCGTCGTACTCGAGCGCGTAGAGCCGCACGCCGAGCGTCGTCGCGATCAGCTGCACGCGCGCCGCCGAGACGTCGGCGACGCCGTCCAGCACGACCGAGCGCCCGTGCCGCGTCAGCGTCAGGCGCTGCTCGAGCGTGCGCGGCTCGCCAAGCTCGCGCAGCGGCACGCGCAGCAGCGGCGGGGCAAGGAGCGCCGCGCAACCGGCGAGCGCGGCGAGGGCGAGCGCGAGTGCGCCGCGCACGCTCAAGTGCGCGCGCCCGGGCGGAACACCGGCGCAATCAGCCACACGCAGCCGGTGCCGAGCAGCGTCGCGAGCCCGAACGCGTGCAGCGCCGGGGTCGCGCTGAATGCGAGCAGCCCGAACGACAGCAGCGTCGCGAGTGCCGACAGGCAGATCGCGACGAACATCCGTCCGTCGGCCGGCCGTTCCTTGAGAAAGATGCCGTAGTCGACGCCCATGCCGAGGAGCAGCAGCAGCGCAATCAGCGTCAGCAGCCCCACCCTGATGCCGGCGAGGCCGTGCACGGCGAGCACCAGCAGCGTCGCGATCGCGGTCGGCGCGAGCACGCGCCAGCTGTCCGTCCGGTAGCGCAGCCAGAGCAGGAGCGCCGCAAGCGCGTAGCCGGCGACGAGCAGGAGCGCGAGGCGCTCACGCTGCTGCCTGAGGAGCTGCGAGATGCCGGCCGGCTTGTCGACGTAACGCACGCCGGGGCCGGCGAGCCCGGCGAGCGCGGCCGCGGTCGCGGCATCGCCGAGGCCCTTGACGAGCACCAGCGTCGCGTAGCCGCCGCCCGGCTGCGCGCCGAGCCACAGGTGGCGAAACGGCATCGACACAGGATCCGCGAGCCAG
>Ga0335069_10016083_pt1 | contig 10450 bp, 11 predicted proteins | sample Lox_Sample_11_FD_206714 | JGI IMG/M metagenome (GOLD analysis project Ga0335069, IMG submission 206714) | Soil microbial communities from Loxahatchee National Wildlife Refuge, Florida, United States - Lox_Sample_1.1 | ecosystem: Environmental > Terrestrial > Soil > Wetlands | place: USA...
AGCGAGGCGATGGCCCCCGGTTCTTTCTCTATGGGCGAGCCGGCAGGCTCGAAACTCGGTGTCGCGCGCAAGGTGTTGTCCAGGCTTCGGGTTGAGGCGAGAGGCTAGCCCAGGAGCGCCGCCGCTGTCGACCTTGCGTCCCGGTTTATCGCCGCACCGCTGCGATGTAGGCTGGCGCCATGCCCGCGTCGCTCACCCACATCGCGCTCCATGTCCGCAACCTCGATGCCTGCGCGGCGTTCTACCGGGATTTCTGTGGCATGCGGACAGTCCATGAGCGAAGCGACCCGAAGGGTCATCGCGTCGTCTGGCTGGCGGAGCCCGGCAAGGAGCGCGATTTCATCATCGTCCTGGTTCCCGGGGGTCCCGGGCGCGAGCAGAGCGAGACGGACTATAGCCATCTCGGCTTCGCGCTCGAGAGCCGTGCCGCCGTCGACGCCATGGCGACGAAGGCCGCAGCGGCCGGCAGCCTCGTCTGGCCGCCTCGCGAGGAGCCCTACCCGGTCGGCTACTATTGCGGCGTGCGCGATCCCGACGGCAACGCCGTCGAGTTCAGCTACGGCCAGCCCCTCGGCCCGGGGGCACCCGAACGGCCATGAGTCGGAAGGCGACGCCTGCGAAGGCCGACGGCATCGCCGCGGCCGTCCTGGACGGCGATCGGCGGGCGCTGGCGCGGGCCATCACGCGCATCGAATCGACGCGGCCCGATCATCGCGCGGAGGCGGCCGCGCTGCTGGAGGCGCTGTTGCCGGCCGCCGGCAAGTCGATCCGCCTCGGCATCTCCGGCGCGCCCGGCGTCGGCAAGTCCAGCTTCATCGAGGCCTTCGGCCTGCATGTCATCGGCGAGGGCCACCGCGTCGCGGTGCTTGCCGTCGATCCCTCGTCGAAGATCGGCGGCGGCTCGATCCTCGGCGACAAGACGCGCATGGCCGAGCTGGCGCGCCACGAACAGGCCTTCGTGCGGCCCTCGCCGGCGGGCGAGACGCTCGGCGGCGTCGCCCGCCGCACGCGCGATGCCATCACGGCTGTCGAGGCCGCCGGCTTCGACGTCGTCATCGTCGAGACCGTCGGCGTCGGCCAGTCGGAAACGGCTGTGGCCGAGATGGTCGACATGTTTCTGCTGATCCTGCAGCCCGGCGGTGGCGACGATCTCCAGGGCATGAAGCGCGGCATCGTCGAGCTCGCCGACCTCATCCTCGTCACCAAGGCCGATGGCGACCTGGCCGCGCTTGCCGGACGCACCGCCGCCGACTATCAGCACGCCATTCGCCTCCTGCGGGCCCCGACGCCCGACTGGACGCCGGAGGTCCGCCAGTGCTCGGCGCTGACCGGGGCCGGGATCGGCCAGGTCTGGCAGACGGTCGAGCGGTTCCGCACGCGCGTGGGTCATCACCTGCAGCTGCGGCGCGGCGAACAGGCCAAGGCGGCGCTGCGCCAGGAGCTGGCCGAGAGCCTGCTTGCGACCCTGCGCGCCGATGCCGACCTGGGCCAGCGCCTTGCCGCCTATGAAACGAAGGTCGCCGCCGGCAAGCTTTCGCCGCTCGCGGCCGCGCAGGATCTGCTGTCGAGCTATCGACTCGGCAAGTAAGGCGCGGGGCCGCGGCGCCCCGTCCCGAGGTGACCAACGATCCCATCGCAACCGGCTTCCCATCGGTTGCATGGCGCCGCCGTGAGCCGCCTCACAGCGTCATTCGCAGCGGCAGCCTACCCTGTCCTGACACGCAAGGTCAGCGGCACGGAGGACAGCGATGGCCTTTACCGACAACTGCGATGTCTTCGGCTCCGTTCACGAAGATGGGCTGAACCGCATCGTCCGGCACCTGATGGCGCAGCGGCCGTCGCTGTTCAACTACGCGACCCGGATGTTCGCCGCCGCGCCGGAGCGTCTCTGCGAACCGATCAAGCCGCACCCGGAAGTCGTGCGCCGCGGCAATCCGCTCATCACCGTCGAAGATCCGCTGCCGATCCCGGGCACCGACGGGCTACTCGGCATGGACTTCTGCTTTCAGATCGCCGAGCTCGTCGTCGACTTCCATCCCGGCAATCAGTTCTCGCTGCCGCCGGAACTGGATCCGCCGCTGCAGTGGCAGCGCATGGCCCTGCATCTGCGCGTGTGCGGCGGCATCGCCTGCCCCAGTCCGCGGGTCAGCGACCGCTATGGCGATGTCATCGCCAACCTGCAGAAGGGTTTGCCGGCTGGCGCAGCGACCCACGACAACCGGCCGGCGGCGACCAATGAAGGACAGCGGCCGCCGATCACGACCATCCCCTCGGAAGAGCGCGACTGCTTCTGTCTCGACGTCTTCGCCGTCGCGCATTTCGAGCTGGTGGGTCCCGACGATTCCAAGAAGCTGGCCATCCGGCTCGATGGCCTGGAGATCGTCGACATCAGGCCCGAGGGTCTCGAGAACAGCCTCGAATGCTACATCGCCACGACGCTGCGCGTCGGCATCCTGCCGCGCCTGCGGATCGCGCTGGACACGCTGGTCTACGAGCTCGGCGCGTTCGCGACCATCTCGATCTCGCCGACGCCCATCTCCGCGAGCGTGCCGAACAATCCCGCGATCGAGAACGACCTCGTGAAGGTCTTCGTCAACATAGGAGTTGCGTGATGAGCGACTTCACCGTAGCCGTCTCCGAGAAGGCCGTCCGCAAGCTCTTCGAGACGGTGCGTGACAACACGCACGAATCGACGTCCGGCAGCGACGATCTCGGCCCGTTCAGCGTATCCTGGGACGTCGGCTTTCGTCTGGAGAACGGCAGCGTCGACCTGCAGAGCGACGGCTCGATCCTGATCAGCGAGCTTGACGTCGTCTATGATCCGCTCAAGCTGACGTTCGGTATCGACATCCCCGAGCTTTGCATCGGCGGCTTCTGCATCATCCCGACGCCGTTCGGCTGCCTGCTGCGCGCACCGCGCATCTGCGTCTTCTCGGCCGACCCGGATATCTCCCTGCCGCTCGACCTCGGCGGGCTCATCACCAGCGAGATCTCCGGCGCCTTCCGCATCAAGACCCGCTATTTCGTCGATCCCGGCCGCACCGCATCGATGACCAATCTCGATGCCGAGGATGCAGGCGTGCCGAACAAGTGGCAGTTCCTCCTCGATCCGATCTGGCTCGATATCGATCCGCTGGATATCGCCGATACCGTCGGCAACATCCTCGACCAGGCGATCGACAATGTCGTCGACGGTCTGCTGGGTTTCCTGCCCGGCTGGGCCAGGGACCTGATCAAGGCGATACTCGGCCCGATCGTCGATTTGATCCGCGCCATCCTGGATATCGGCGACGACATCGACGAATGGCTGTCCAATCTCCTGGGCGTCAGCCTCGGCCTGCTCGACTTCGTCGTGACGATCGTGGCCGACTACTTTGCCAACAAATATCCCATCTTCGCCCTGGAGGACCCCTATCCGATCCTCGGCTATGATGGCCCGTTGATCCCTGTGAAAGTGCCGCTGCGGAACATGGGTGTCGCCGTGAGCGACACCGAGATGGTCCTGGCCGCCGATGTGGGAGCCTAGTCATGAAGGCACGTATCAACACCTACGCGTTCCAGCAGACGACGGTCGACAGCGCCAGCCTCGGTGTGCTCGGGACCGTTGCACATCCGCTGACCGAGCCTGGCGACTACGAGGGAACCGTCTTCAAGAACGGCTTCGAGATGGCGCGCTTCTCCCTGCGTGTGGCGCTGGATGCCGGCGATACGCAGGTCGACATCGACCTGGCGACGCTGCCGTCGAGTCGCGGTCGGCCGGAGCCTTGCGGCTGTGACGGCAAGGGATCGTCCGGCCCTTCGCCGGCGTTGAAGCCGGGCGGCTACCTCGTGCTCTACGCATCCACCGGCGCCGGCGGCTTCCACGTGCTGCTCGACAAGCTGAGCGGCGAGAAGGTGAAGGGTGACAAGCCGGCGGCGGTCTTCGACAGCCGCATCCTCAAGAAGGGCGACTTGTTCATCGCTTCGCTCCTTCGCCCGGGTCTCTATGAGATGGCCGAGTTGCACAGCGGGGCAAAGGGCAGCATCGTCGTTGCCTATCCGCAGCCAGGCGGCAAGCCCTACGCGCCACCGCCGCCGGCGACGGTCCGCGTGAGCGACAAGGGCTTCACGCCGGCCAAGCTCGATGTCGCGGCCGCGCAGGGCATCGTCTTCACGGTCGAGAGCGGCGGCGCGGCGATCAGGATCTCGTTGCAGAAGCCCGATGATGGTCCTGCCAAGCGTGCCACCCCTCGGGGCAAGGTCCGCTGGACCAATCCGCGGCCACCAGAGGCACCGTCCGAGACAAGGTAACAGATTGATTGTGTTGTCTTTTCCACCGTGGGCGCGAGGCTGCGGGCACAGCCTCCGCCCTTGACGAAGCCGGGGTCCTGCCTTAAAACCGCCGCTCGCGCGGGGCGGCTGTCGCCCCGTTCCCGTTTTCACGCAAGGATTCCGCCATGTCCCGGCGCTGCACGATCTCCGGCAAGGGTGTCCAGACCGGACACAACGTCAGCCACGCCAACAACAAGACGAAGCGGCGCTTCATGCCCAACCTGCAGTCGACGCGGTTGATGAGCGATGCGCTGGGCAAGCCGGTGCGCCTGCGCCTCACGCCCCATGCCATCCGGACGATCGAGCATAACGGCGGGCTGGATGCCTATCTGCTGGCGGTTGCCGACGTGCGCCTCTCCGACGAGGCCCGCCGGCTCAAGCATCGGATCGCCCGCGCCGCGGAGAAGGCCGCCGAGAAGACGGCCGCCTGACGCTCGCCGCCCTCGACGCGGAGGCCGGCGGCGCCACCTATCGCGCCGCGTTCATGCGCGTTGACCTCTTCGACTTCGACTTGCCCCAGCAGCTGGTCGCCGAACGTCCGGCCGTGCCGCGCGATGCCGCGCGGCTGCTCGTGGTCGACGCGAGCCTTGGGGATCGCCGCGTCCGCGACCTGCCTGATCTGCTGAGGCCTGGCGACCTGCTCGTCTTCAATGATACCCGGGTCATCCCGGCGGGCCTCTTCGGCAAGCGCGGCGACACCGCCATCGAGGTGACGCTGCACAAGAATGTCGCCGCCGATCGCTGGCGCGCCTTCGCCCGGCCAGCGCGCAAGCTGCGCCCAGGCGATCGGATCGTCTTCGCCGCCGATCTTGCCGCTGATGTCGTGGAGAAGGGCGAGGGGGGCGAAATCGAGCTGGCGTTCGATTGCGCCGGCGCCGAGCTCATGGCCGCCCTGCAGCGACGGGGCCGCATGCCGCTGCCGCCTTATATCAAGCGGCCGGGTGGCGCCGATGAGCGCGATCGTGCCGACTACCAGACCGTCTATGCGGCCAAGGACGGTGCCGTCGCCGCGCCGACCGCCGGACTGCATTTCACGCCGGCCCTGCTGGCCGCCCTCGACGCGCGGGGCGTCGGCCGGGCGACGGTGACGCTGCATGTCGGGGCCGGCACCTTCCTGCCGGTCAAGGTCGACGATACCCGCGACCATCGCATGCATGCCGAGATCGGCATCGTCGATGCCGCGGCGGCCGACGCCATCAACGCCGCCCGCGCCGCCGGCGGCCGCATCGTTGCCGTGGGCACCACGAGCCTGCGGCTGCTCGAGACGGCCGCCGACGAGTCCGGCAGGATCAGGCCATTTTCCGGCGACACCGAGCTGTTCATCACGCCCGGCTATCGCTTCAAGGCGATCGACCTCCTGCTCACCAATTTCCACCTGCCGCGCTCGACCCTTTTCATGCTCGTCTGCGCCTTCGCCGGCATCGAGCGCATGAAGGCCGCCTACGAGCATGCCAAGGCCGCCGGCTACAGATTTTATTCCTATGGCGACGCCTCCCTCCTCATGCCGGAGACGCCGCAATGAGCGTGCCCGCTTTCGCCTTCGACCTGCTCGCCACCGATGGCCCCGCCCGCCGCGGCCGGGTGCAGACGGCGCACGGCACCATAGAGACGCCGGCCTTCATGCCCGTGGGCACCGCGGCGACGGTGAAGGCGATGCAGCCGGAATCGGTCAGGGCGACCGGCGCCGAGATCCTGCTCGGCAACACCTATCACCTGATGCTGCGGCCGGGCGCCGAGCGGATCGAGCGACTCGGCGGCCTCCACAAGTTCATGAACTGGCCGCGCGCGATCCTCACGGATTCCGGCGGCTACCAGGTCATGTCCCTCGCCGAGCTCCGCAAGCTCAGCGAGACCGGCGTCACCTTCCGCTCCCATATCGACGGCCAGGCGCATGAGCTGACGCCGGAGCGGTCGGTCCAGATCCAGCATGCGCTCGGCGCCGACATCACCATGGCCTTCGACGAATGCACGCCTTTTCCGGCCGAGGAGGGCGATGCGGCTGCCTCGATGCGGCTTTCGATGCGCTGGGCCGAGCGGTCGCGCGCCGCCTTCGTCGAGCGGCCTGGCCATGGCATCTTCGGTATCGTGCAGGGCAGCGTCTATCCGGCCTTGCGCGCCGAATCTGTCGCCAGCCTGACGCCGCTGGGCTTCCACGGCTATGCCGTCGGCGGACTCGCCGTCGGCGAGGGGCAGGCGGCGATGTTCGGGATGCTCGATGTCACCGTCCCGCTGTTGCCGGCCGACAAGCCGCGCTACCTCATGGGCGTCGGCAAGCCCCATGATCTCGTCGGCTCGGTGCGGCGCGGCATCGACATGTTCGATTGCGTGCTGCCGACGCGCTCCGGCCGCACCGGCCAGGCCTTCACGCGACGGGGCTCGATCAATATCCGCAATGCCCGCCATATCGAGGACCCGCGCCCGCTCGACGAAACCTGCGCCTGCCCGGCCTGCCGCGGCTACAGCCGCGCCTATCTGCACCATCTCTGGCGAGCCGAGGAGATGCTCGGCCAGATGCTGCTCACTTGGCACAATCTGCACTACTACCAGCAGCTGATGGCCGGGATGCGCAACGCCATCGAGCGCCGCGACCTCGACGCCTGGACCGCCACCTTCGAGGCGGAGCAGAATGAAGGCGACATCGAGGCGCTATGAACGGCCGACGGTCTGCATCTTGACTCGGGCTTGCACGCCTCCGGCAAGATCATCGGGAAGGAATCGAAAAGTATGCTAGTGGAAACGCGAGTCGTCTGATGGCCCGCACGAAATACAGCAACCTCACGCAGCTCGGCCATCGCACGCCGCTGCCGGAATCGCCGGACAAGGCCGTGCTCGAGACGGTGCCCAATTCAACGCCGGGCACCCTCTATCTCGTGCGCTTCACCTGCCCGGAGTTCACCTCGCTCTGCCCGATGACGGGACAGCCGGACTTCGCCCATCTCGTCATCGACTACGCCCCCCGCAAGCTGCTGGTGGAGAGCAAGTCGCTCAAGCTCTATCTCGGTTCCTTCCGCAACCACGGCGCCTTCCACGAGGACTGCACTGTCGGCATCGCCCGGCGCCTGGTGAAGGAGCTGAAGCCGGTATGGCTGCGCATCGGCGGCTATTGGTTCCCGCGCGGCGGCATACCCATCGACGTCTTCTACCAGACCGGCCCGGCGCCCAAGGGCCTGTGGCTGCCCGACCCGGGCGTCGCCCCCTACCGCGGGCGGGGATGAAAAGGGGGACTGTCCCCTTTTCCAGGGACGCCATTCGCGCCAGGGCGCGCGAGCTCGGTTTCGATGCCATCGGATTCACAGCACCCGATGTCGGCAACGCGCGCGCGCGCCTCGGAGAGTTTCTCGATGCCGGCATGCAGGGCGACATGGGCTGGCTCGCGGCCAAGCGCGAACGCCGCGCCGATCCGCGGGCGCTGTGGCCCAGTGTGCAGACCGTCATCGTGCTGGGTGTCAACTATGGCCCGGCCGGGGATCCGCTGGAGCCGCTCACGCGGCGCGAGCGAGGTACGATTTCGGTCTATGCCCAGGGGCGCGACTATCACGACGTCGTCAAGAGCCGCTTGAAGCAGCTGGCCGGCTGGCTGCGGGGCGCTTGTGGTGGCGAGGTCAAAGTCTTCGTCGATACGGCGCCGGTCATGGAGAAGCCGCTCGCCGAGCGGGCCGGCGTCGGCTGGCAGGGCAAGCACACCAACTTGGTCTCACGCGATCTCGGCTCCTGGCTCTTCCTCGGCGAGATCTTCACCACGCTCGTCCTGCCGCCCGACGCTGCCGAGGCGGACCATTGCGGCTCCTGCCAGGCCTGTCTCGATGTCTGCCCGACCCGCGCCTTTCCGGCGCCCTACCAGCTCGACGCGCGTCGCTGCATCTCCTACCTGACGATCGAGCACGAAGGTCCGATCCCCCGCGAATTCCGCCGCGCGATGGGAAACCGCATCTATGGCTGCGACGACTGCCTCGCCGTCTGCCCCTGGAACAAATTCGCCGCGCGAACCAAGGAGTTCGCCTTTCTCCCGCGCGCCGAGCTGACCGCACCGCGCCTGGTCGATCTTGCCCAGCTCGACGACGCCGCGTTCCGCCAGTTGTTGGCGGGCTCGCCGATCAAGCGCACGGGACGCGACCGCTTTGTTCGCAACGTGGTGATCGCGCTCGGCAACAGCGGCGATGCCGCGGCGGTTCCCATCATCGAGCGACTCCTCACAGACGCCGCGCCGCTGGTGCGCGGTGCCGCGGTCTGGGCGCTGGCGCAGCTCGCCGATGCCGCCGCCTTCAATCGCTGGCGAGACCGTCTGCTCCCCGCCGAGGGCGACGCGACGGTCCTCGCCGAGTGGCAGACGACAGCGGCCGTCTCCGCGGAATAGCCGCGAACACAGAACTGTTATTTGCCAGCGCCGGCGCCGGTGCCGGACAGTCCGCGCATCACCCGTTGTCGAAACGCAGAAGAGGAGGAAGCGCATGACCGCCCTTGCCCGCCGTACGCTCATGACCGGAATGGCCGGCCTGCCGCTCGCCGCCGTGCTCGCCGATCCGCGCCTCGCCGCCATGGCCGCCGATTCCCTGGAATCCGTCACGACGAAGACGGCCGACGGCCGCGACGAGCAGGCGGCGCTGGCGCTGCCCGCCAAGACGCCGGCACCGGCCGTGCTCTTGGTGCACGAATGGTGGGGCCTCAACGACCAGATCAAGAGCATGGCTGCGGACCTGGCCCGCAACGGCTTCGTCGCCCTCGCCATCGATCTCTACGAGGGCAAGGTGGCGCAGGATGCGGGAACGGCGCAGACCCTGATGAGCGGCGTCGACCCGGCCAAGGCGATCGCCACGCTCAACGCCTGGGTCACCTGGCTCAAGGCCGACAAGCGCACGACCGGTAAGATCGGCACCATCGGCTGGTGTTTCGGCGGCGGCTGGTCGCTGAACGCCGCGCTCGCCAACCCGGTCGATGCGACCGTCGTCTACTACGGCAAGGTCGACGAATCGGCGCAGGAGCTGGCCCCGCTGAAGGGGCCGGTGCTCGGCCACTTCGCCGAGCGCGACAAGTGGATCAACAAGAAGATGGTCGAAGGCTTCGCCGCCGCCATGAAGCAGGCCGGCAAGTCGCTCGAGTACTACGAGTACCCGGCCGATCATGCCTTCGCCAATCCGACCGGCCAGAACTACGACAAGGAAGACGCGCAGACGGCGTGGCAGCGCACGCTCGACTTCCTGCGCAAGAACCTCGCCTAGCAAGACGCCGCTACGCGCAGGCACCGGTTCCTCCCCCGATCGGGGAGGAGCGGCCATTTCTTCGCTTGATTTCAGCCGCTCGATTCATATCTTCCGCGGCAGACGCATCCGCACGTGCCAATGGCAGGCCGGGCATCGACCCGGCGCTACGCTACGACGTTAGGCGTCCTTTTCGGATCGGCTGGCCTCGCCTGGAGGCCGGGACCTTGGAGGGACTCGATGGTTGTAGCTCGCCGCGCGGGGCGCCCGCGCATCCTGGTCGTCCAGAACTGCCCCGTGACGCCGGCCGGCATCGTCGGCCAGGTGGCGCTTGCGCGCGCCTATGTCGCCACGATCTTCCCGCATCGCGGCGATCCCGTGCCGCGGACAGCGGCGGGCTTCGACGGCATCGTCATCCTCGGCGGCCCCATGCATGCCGGTGACGACACGGGTTATCCCGCCTTTCCCGCGCTGCTGGCGCTGATCCGTCGCTGCCACGCGGAGGGGGTGCCGCTATTCGGCGTCTGCCTCGGCGCCCAGCTCATCGCCCGCGCTTTCGCGAGGGCGGTCTATCCCTATGGCGGCGTCGAGGTCGGATACCTGCCCGTGCAGCTCACGCAGGCGGCCGCATCGGATCGTTTGCTCGCCGGCCTCGCATCCGAGCAGCGCATCATGCAGATGCACGAGGACAGCTTCGAGCTGCCCGACGGCGCCGTGCTGTTGATGCGCAATGACACTTGCGCCAACCAGGCCTTCCGCCTCGGCGACCCGACGTATGGATTCCAGTTCCATCTCGAGGTGACCGAGGCCGACGCCCGCAATTTCCCGCGCGACTGCTGGCCCGCCCTGCAGCGCCATTTCGGCACCGCAGCCGAGGCGGAGGAAGCGCGCGTCCTCGCCGAGGTCGAACGGCACTTTGCCGAGGGCGAAGCCTTCTGCCGCAT
>Ga0335069_10016084_pt1 | contig 10449 bp, 9 predicted proteins | sample Lox_Sample_11_FD_206714 | JGI IMG/M metagenome (GOLD analysis project Ga0335069, IMG submission 206714) | Soil microbial communities from Loxahatchee National Wildlife Refuge, Florida, United States - Lox_Sample_1.1 | ecosystem: Environmental > Terrestrial > Soil > Wetlands | place: USA: Florida...
TAACCTGGGCGCCGCGGCGGCGGCCGCGGCCTACGCCACGCTCGGCGCGCTCATCGTCCGCCGCGCGGGCAATACCATCGGCTGGATCATGCTGGGCGGGGGCGCGGCCCTGGCATTTCTCGCGCTCGGTTGCGGCTACGCGGTGATCGGGGTCGCGACGTTTCCCGGATCACTCCCGGCGGCGAAGCAGGTGGGCGCGCTGGCGCAGTGCAGCTTCGCCGTGATCGTCTTCACCATCGCGTTCATGTTCCTGCTGTTCCCGACCGGGACGCTGCCGTCGCGGCGCTGGCTCCCGGTCGCGATGGCCGGTGTCCTGCTGACCGGCCTGAGCACGGCCGGCCTGGCCGTGCACCCCGGGCCGGTGGCGCTCGCCGCTCCCGGCGGGGTCTCGGTGATCTTCCCGAACCCGCTCGCAGCGAATGCCGGGCCGGTGCTGGATGCGCTGCTGATCGGCACGATCACCGGGCTCGTGGTATCGGTCGGCGTGTTCCTGGCGGCAGCGCTGGTGTCGCTCGCCGTCCGGTACCGGGCTGGCGGCCAGCTGCTGCGGCAGCAGATCAAATGGCTCGCCCTGATCGCGGTGGGGATCGTCACCTGCCTGCTCATCGCTTTGCTGGGTATCGCAGCCGGCCAGTCCTGGCTGACCACCGTCGCGTACACGGCCATTGAGCTCCTCGAGCTGCTTGGCATCCCGGCGGCGATGACGATCGCGATTCTCCGGTACCGGCTGTATGACATCGACCGGATCATCTCGCGGACGGTGGCGTACGCGATCGTGACCGGGCTGCTGGTCGGCGTGTACGCCGGGCTGGTGCTGCTGGCCACCCACGTGCTGCCGCTGTCGGATCCGGTGGCGGTGGCCGTGGCGACGCTGACCGCGGCCGCGCTGTTCAGCCCGCTGCGCCGCCGGGTGCAGCGGGCCGTGGACCGGCGGTTCCACCGGGCCCGCTACGACGCCGACCAGACCATCGCCATGTTCGCGGCCCAGCTGAAGGATGCGGTGGACCTGGATTCGGTCCGCAATGACCTGGCCGGTGCCGTGCGGCAGGCGCTGGAACCCGCCCATGTCTCGGTGTGGATAGGCCGACCCAGATGAGGTGACCGGAGCTGGCGCGGGCCGCTAGGGCCGGCTGATCCGTGCGCCTGGGCCGGGCCGCCCCACCACGCCGTGCGGCACAGGCCCCGGTCCCAGGGAGCGCGCCGAGAAGCTGGTCATCGTGCTGAACGACCAGATGCCCAGGATGAAGGTCACCGCCAGCACGGCCGCGGTGGCCACGCCGGCCAGCGCGGGCCGCGGCGGCACGCGGACCACCAGCCACGCGCCGAGCAGCGCGATGGCGCCGATCGCCGGGACGTAGAACCGGACCGCCTGCAAGGTGGTCAGGCCCGGCAGGGCCGTCCAGGTGTAGGCGGCGTACAGTCCCCACACGCTGAACCAGCACGCGGCCAGGGCCAGCCCCACGGCCAGGTCGCGGCCAGCCGCGGCGGCCGGCGCGCCGCCCGCCCGGCGCAGCCGCAGCCACCGGCCCACGATCCAGGCCAGCGCGGCCAGCCCGAGCACCAGCATGGGCATGGCCTCGATCAGGTGCACGGGCATCAGCCGCAGGTTGGGCGCGACGGCGCTCAGGCTGAACCTGATCTCCCCCGGGCGGTATCCCGACGTGAACGGGCCGCCGTAGACCAGGCTGTCGAACGCCGCCACCCCGGCCCCGGACACCGCGACCGAGCCCAGCCACCAGCCCAGCGCCGTCCCGGGCACCTGGCGCAGCCGCCAGGCCACGATAACCGCCAGCACCGCGCAGCCGAGCACGGCGATGTCGGTGTACCGGGCGAACACCGCGGCCTCCAGCGCCACGAACCCGGCCAGCCCGGCCCAGGTGCGCCGCCGGGCCGTCGCCTCGGTGGCCAGCACCGCCCAGAGCAGCGCGCCGGTGCCCGCCGCGATCAGCGAGGCATCGGTGAACGTGGGCATGTAGTCCCGCCAGGCGAACAGCAGGGCCGCGCCCGACGAGCAGAACAGGCCCACCGCCGCCGCGCCGCCGAACCGGCCCAGCCAGCGCCGGGCCCCGGCGAACAGGCCCGCGCAGGCCAGCGCCCCGAAGAACAGCGGCGCCAGCCGGATGACGCCCAGCAACAGGAACGGCGCGGCCAGGAACGGGTAACCGGGATCCTTCTCGCTGATCCATCTCCCGCCGGGCAGCTCCACCCACTGCGGCGGCGGCTGCCCCGGGCCCGGGGTGAGTGCGCTGCCGGGCTCCCGGCCCAGCTGGCCGGTCAGCGCGTTCATCTGGGCCGTCGACAGGGTGAGCAGATGCCCGTCGGTGATGCCCACGATCGAGGCCCGGTAGGCGAAATCGTCGGGTTCCACCAGCGCCGGGTGAACCCGCAGCACCGCGGCACACAGCACCGCGAAGGCCGCCACGGCCAGCAGGGCCTCGGCCCGCGCCGCCCGTCCCGCCGGGCGCAGCCGCGCCGGGCGCGCGGGCACGGCGGGCGGGCTTGCCGTCCCGGCCGAGCTCACTCCCTCGTTCACCCCCTGGCGCACGCAGCTGTCCTGCACATCCTGGCCCGCGCCAGGGCCGCCCGCCATGGCCCGGCACCCACCGCCCTGGTAGGCCTGCGCCCACCCGCGCCGGCCGCTTTACCCCCCGGCCACCCGCAGGCCGCCGGTCATGGCGCTCACCCAAGCCGTTACTGGCGGTGAGCGCTAGTGATTTTCGCTGCCGCCACTCCCAATCACTTGACCGCCACCCTTAATCAGTTGTACCAGGTGACTCACTGGCCCAGGGGCGGCCACGGTCAACGCCCGGTTCGGTGAGCAAGGCGTCGATTGCGGCCCGGCGGGCCGCCATCGACTCGGGTGGGGCGGTAGGGCGGACGGCCGCCGTGCGCCTGGGCCGCGCCGCGGGCCGGGCTGCTGTGCTGCCGGTGACGAGCCGGACCGGGGCCAGGTACCGGCCGGTATGACACCACCAGCGCGCGAATGCCGTCGAGTACGGATTGACCAGGTTGCGCACCCGGCGTTCGAGTGGGCTCATCGCGGCTCTCCCCCGTCGTCACGCTCCCCCGAACGTACCGCCGGACCGGCAGGTGCCGCACCCGAGAAATGTCTGCGCTGGTGAGCCCTGTGTTCTACTGGGCCTATGGGGGATGAGGACCAGGCCGGCGGGAGCTTGCGGCACAAGCGGCGCCGGAAGAAGGAACGCAAGCGGCTGGCCGCCCAGCGGACCGAGCAGATCCGGGCCCGGGTCCAGCTGATGATCGAAATCACCGCCCAGGCGGGCTCCTACCGTAAAGGACTGCTGGCCGCGGCGGCCCAGCTCAGCCCCGAAGAAGCTGAGATCATTTCTGACCTGGAGCAGCATGGCCTCCAGGTCCCGCAGCTGCGCGACGTGCTGTGCGGTGGCCACGTCCTGGTGGACGACCCGGAGCTGTACGAGGCCTGGCGGTTCAGCCACGTCAGCCACTTGCGCATCTCCAGCCACCACCACGACATCGACAAGAAGCTCTATCCCGACATCGGGATGCGCGGGCCGATAGTCCGGGAGAAACTGCACGGCCGGACCGCCCAGGGCACCTGGGTGCAGCTGGAGAAGACCCCGGCCGCCTTCGGCCAGCGCAAGCTGCCCAGCATGACCGACATCCGGCACCTGATGGACTACGTGGTCTACCGGGTGACCCGCAGCAACGTCGGCCCATGGGGCCTGTCCCGGATGACCGAGCGGCGGCCGATGTACCTGTCACCGGCGGTGGCCCTGCCCACCTTGCTGTCCCCGCCGGTCGCGGAGTCGCTGGCCACGGCGCTGCGCAAGCTGGAGCAGGAGGACGACGTCACGTCGGTGTCGGAGGACCTGGCCGCCCGGTTCCCGCCACCCGGCCAGCTTGATCCGGCCAACGAGCTGGGCGCGGCGCTTCCGGACCGGGGTGGGCGAGGCCTGTTCGGCAACTCCGAGGTGTGGGTGACGGAGACGCCGTCCGGGACGGCGACCGCGATCCTGCGCCAGCGCGGCGAAGCGCCGCCGCCGACGGCGATCTGGGCGGGGACGCCATGACCGCGGCGGGCCCGGACGGGCCGGGCCCGGGAGCCCAGGCCTCCGGCGAAGCGTCGGTGCCACATGGGCTCGTCGCCTCCGTCGTGGACCTGGTGCACACCGGGCCGGTACTGCTCGGCGCCTACACCATCGCCGAGCTCACCGCCGTCGACGCGATCGTGGACTTTCTGGAAGTCCGGCCGTCGGACGAGGTACTGGCCGAGGCGGTCCGCTCGCTCGCGGCCCGCCAGCTCCTGGTGGCCGGCCCGCCCGGGGCTCAGGTCCAGGTCCGCGGGGACCTGGGCATCGCGGTGGCGTTCCAGCAGCGCGCCCGGATGGTGCTCGACGCCCGGGTTACCGGCACCGGGCCCGGCGAGCCGTGGCGGATCCTGCTGCTCCCCCAGCCCGAGCAGATCTGCCTGGTAGTCCGCATCGACACGCTCGGCGTGCACGAACTCGGCCTGTACACGCTCGATGAGGCGCTCCGGATGCTCGGTGCCCTGCTGCCGCGGGGACCGCGGGCGGACAGCGGTGCAGCGGCCGGCGCCGACCAGGTGCTCGCCGCCGCCGAGCGCTCCGCGCTGGTCACCGTCACCCGGTACACCACGGAAGGCTCGGCGGAGATCGCGGGCGCCAGCACCGACCTGGTGCTGGCCCGCCGGGACGGCCGACTGCACGTCTTCGAGCGGGATCCCGCGGACCGCGGCAAGCTGGTGCCCAGCCCGCCGAACGGCAAGAACGTCCGGGAAACCCTGGCCGGGCTGCTGGCCTAGCCCGCGGTCAGCCGGCTATCCCGCCACGGGAATGAACCTCTGCCGGGTCTCAGGTAGTCGTGATAATCGACGCGGCGAGCTGACCGGAGGTGCGGTGGACGCCGAGGCCGAGGAATTCGCGCAGTTCGTCGAAGTGCGGGAGCGGGCGCTGCAGCGGTCCGCATGGCTGCTCACCGGCGACTGGGCGCTGGCTGAGGACCTGGTGCAGACGGCCCTGGCCCGGTCGTGGCCGCGCTGGGGGCGGATCAGGCGGCGCGACGACCCGGAGATCTACGTGCGCCGGGTGATGGTGAACACGTGGTCCACCTGGGCCCGCCGCCGGTGGTGGGGTGAGCGGGCGTCAGCGACCGTGCCGGACCGCCCCGTCCCCGGTGACGTGGCCACCGATCTGGCCATCCGGATAGCCGTGCGCACCGCCCTGGCGTCGCTGACCAGCCGCCAGCGGGCGGTGCTGGTGCTGCGGGTGTTCGACGACCTGTCCGAGGCGCAGGTGGCCCAGGTGCTCAACTGCGCCACCGGCACGGTCAAGAGCACGATGGCGCGGGCCCTGGCCAAACTGCGCGAGGATCCCCGGCTGGCCGAGCTGATGGAGCGGGAGGCCCGGTGAGTACAGGGCAGTTGCGTGATCTCCTGGAGGCCGCGGCCGGCGAGCCGCCGCACCGGGTGACGGTCGCGGCGGTGCGGCGCCGGGCGGCCCGGCGCCGGATGCTGGAATACGTCTCCGCGGCCGCGGCGGCGGTGCTGCTCGCGGGGGCTGGCATCGCGGTGGCCGCGCGGGCCACCGGCCCGGCCCCGGCCAGCAGTCCGCGGATACCGGCCGGGGTGCCCCGCTACTACGTGCAGCAGGCGTTCCGGGCCGCGCCGCCACCCACGACGGTGGTGCGGTCCAGGGCGACCGGCGCGGTCACCGCCACCGTGCGCTGCCCCTGGGGGTCGGCCCAGCCCGCGACCGGGGAGATCGCGCCCGCCAGCCACCAGACGTTCTTCATGATCTGCCAGACGGTGACCCGCAAGGGTGCGGGTTCCGTGGTCACCGGGTCACGGATCTACCGGTTCCGGCTCACCGGTTCGGGGAAGATCGGCGGCTACTCACTGGTGCCGGGCGGCACGCTGGCCAGGCTCAGCGCGGGCAACCTGGCCGCCGCGGCCGACGGCACCGAACTCGCGGTCACCACGCTGCCGGCCGGAACGGCGCCGAACTCGCCGGCCGCGGCCAGCATCATCGTCATCAGCACCCGGACCGGGGCCCGGGCCGTCTGGCACGGCACGCCGGCCGTACCCGGGAAGATGTCGTTCAGCACTGGCGACCTGTCGCTGACGGCGGACGGGCACGAACTCGTATATCTCGCCACGCCCCGGTGCATCCGGGGAGGGTGCAAGCCCACCGGCAACGGCGAGGAGGTGCGGGCGCTCAGCCCCGCGGCCCAGGGCGGCCAGCTGAGCAGCAGCCGGCTGGTGGCCCGGCAGTCCGCGCTGGTGCCGCTGTCCTCCGGCTACCTCGACGGGGCCATCGTCAGCCCCAACGGCTCGAGCGTGCAGGTACTGGTGATGAACAGCCCCGGCCAGGGGCCAACCACCGTGTCGGTGGTCAAGGTCTCGGCCGCCACCGGCCGCCCGCTGCGGGTCCTGTACCGGGTGACCACGGGTAACGGATTCTCTTTCCAGTTCTTCAGCTCAGATCCGTCCGGCCGGTACCTGATCCTGGACACCGGCCCCACCAGCGGCACGACCAACGGCTGGATCGATCACGGGCGGCTGGTCACACTGACCCCCGCCGCGGGCGGCAACGTCTTCTACGAGACCTGGTAGCTCAGGGCGAGCCGAACCCGCGCCCCGCCCGTGCCGCCGCCGGCCGCCAGGCCGGCGTGGGGCTGGTCGGCGCGCCGCCGAACGGGCGGTCCCGGGAGTCCGCCAGCCCGGCCGGGCCGCTGCCCTGGCCCAGCTGGCCCCGCCGGACCGTCCAGCGCTCCGTGCATCCCCGAGTGTCCTGGCAGTACCACCGGACGTCGGCACACGCGCTGCCTCCGTCGGCCACCATGCTGCTGGTGGGCAGCCGGGTCCCGCACATCCAGCAGGACTGGACGGCGGCAGGCCGCATCGTGGAGTAAGCCAGATGCTCCTCGTCAGTCATGGTCAAGCTCACCTCCGGGAATCAATCGGCCGCACCCCCAGCAGCAACAGCTGGGCATGGGGCACGCCTCAGCCCAGGAACCCGGCTGGCTCAACAGCCGACCCTGGGCAGTCTGGCACGCCGGCGGCCCGTGGTCCATGCCGAGCGCGGATGACTTGCCCGGCAACGGGCCGGCGGCGGACCGCGGTAACCCGCCGGAAGCTGGCCGGGCCAGCAGCTGACAGCGGGCTAACCGGGCGCGGCCCGGACCGCGATCTCAGCGATGAACGGCAGCCGCACGGCGAGGCTGGCAACCTGGCCGGTCTGGGCGTTCACGGCCCGCACCGCGCCGGTCCCGGTGACCAGGAACAGCCACCGGCTGTCCGGCGACCAGGCCATGGTCTCGCTGACCACGTCCTGGCTGACGGCCACGTTGAGCACCCGGCTGGCCCCGGACCGCAGGTCAATGAGACGCGCGATGAGGCCGCCCGGGCCGGGCTCCAGGATCGCGGCCGCCGCGCCGTCCGGCGCGATGACCCCTGGCGGCCACAGCGTCAGCGGGGTATGCGGCAGGACCGGGCCGGGCAGCGTCCGCTGCGCGCCGGTGGCGCGGTCGATCACGACGTCGGCGCACCGGTGCCGGTGGCCGGGGCAGGTCACGGCCAGCCAGCGGCCCGGCCCGACCGCGAGCGGCTGCAGGCCCACCCGGCGCAACCCGCCCGGCTGGACGTCGAACGTGCCGTCCGGGCCGGTGAGCAGCACGCCCCCGCTGCCGTCCGGGGTAGCGCTCAGCGGCACCGGGCCGCCGATCGGGATCGGCACCGAGGCCAGCCGCTGGCCGCCCAGCCGGGCCAGGGTGAGCGCGGCGTGCTGGGAATCGCCGGTGACCACCCAGACCTCACCAGGCCGCGGGCCGGGCAGCACCGGCCCGCCGTCATTCAGCAGGCCGGTCAGCACGCGGGCGGGCTGGCCGTCCGGCACCAGGTAGCCAGGCACGAAGTCGAGCGGCCGGACGATGGCCTGGTGGGGCCCCACCAGGAAGGACACCGGGCCGGTACTCTCCAGCGGCGGGATCGCGGTGCGGGTGATCCGGCCGGTGGCGGGCTGGATGGACAGCACGCCCGCCGGGCCGAAGCCGAACACTTCCCAGCGGCCCCTGACGCCGAGCAGGCGGCGGCCGGTCTCGGTCACGGTGACGGCCGGGCCTGGTGCCGGCCGGTGCGGCTGGCCGGACCCGGTGGCCAGTACGGTAACGCCGGCCGCCACCGCCGCGCCGAGCAGCAGCCAGCCGGCCCAGCGCGGGGGCCGGCCAGGCCAGCGCGGCCCGCGGCGCTCCCGGTCCGGCGAGCCGAAGCTGATCTGGTCCCCATCCACTGCCACACCTCATCATCTGCCTGGCACGGCCACGGCACACCAGCCCGCATCCCGGCCGGCCAGGATGGTCCGGGTGACCAGTGACCGGGAGCGGCTGCGGACCACCTTCGAGTCAGCCGCGACCAGCTACCAGCAGGCCCGCCCCGAATACCCCGCCGGGCTGTTTGACGAGCTGATCCGGCTGGCCAGCCTGCGCCCCGGCGACCGGCTGCTGGAGATCGGCTGCGCCACCGGGAAAGCCACCGCCCCGCTGGCCCGCCGCGGCTTCCCGGTCACCTGCGTGGAGCTCGGCCCGCAACTGGCCGCCGTGGCCCGGCGTGAGCTGGCCCGCTACCCCGGGGTGACCATCTGCGGCGGCGCATTCGAAACCTGGCCACCACCAGCCGGCGTTGCGTATCAACTGGTGTTTGCGGCTACCGCGTGGCACTGGGTGGACCCGGCGGTGCGCTACCAGAAGGCCTGGACGGTGCTGGCCCCGGGCGGCCACCTGGCGTTCTGGGCCGCGGAACACGTGTTCCCGCCGGACGGCGACCCCTTCTTCGACGAGATCCAGCAGGTCTATAACGAGATCAGCGCCGGGCACCCGCCGGACCGGCCGTGGCGGCCGCGGCCGGGCGAACTGCCGGACAGCCGGGCCGAGATCGAGGCCAGCGGCCTGTTCGGCGACGTGATCACCCGGCAGTTCGACTGGGAAATCAGCTACCCGGCCGAGGAGTACATCCGGCTGCTGGACACGTTCTCCTCGCACATCGCGATGGCGCCGTGGCAGCGGGACCGGCTGTACGGCGAGATCCGGCGGCGGCTGGCCGCGCGCCCGGGCGGCCGGGTCCGGCGGCACTGGGGCGCGGTGCTGCACGTGGCGCGCCGCCGCGACGCGGCCGTCCCCGGCTGAGCCGGGCCGGGCTCACACGTCGGGGATGCCCAGGTCGAGGTTGGGCCGCTCGATGCCGCCGTCCACCTCGAGGATCTTCCCGGTGATGTAGCTGGCCGCCGGGGAGGCCAGGAACAGCACGGCGGCGGCCACCTCGTCCGGGTCACCGATCCGGCCCAGCGGGGTGGCCTGCTCCATCTGGCCGCGCAGCGTGTCGTCGGTGAGCACGATGTCCAGCGCGGAGGTGGCCACCGCGCCGACCGCGACCGCGTTGACCCGGATCCGCGGGGCCAGGTCGGCGGCGGCCAGCCGGGTGTAGTGGGCCAGCGCCGCCTTTGCGGTCCCATAGGCCAGGTAGCCACGGCCCGCGGTGCGGCCGACCGCCGACGTGATGCTGATCACGGCGCCGCCGCCGGACGCCAGCAGCGCGGGCACCGCGGCCTGGGTCAGCCGGTGCGCGGTGTTCACGTTGAACTGGAAGGCGTCGGCCAGGTGCCGGGCCTTGGTGGCCAGGAACGGCCGGGGCAGCGCGCCGCCGACGTTGTTGACCACGATGTCCAGCCGGCCGAACGCGGCCAGCGCGGTGCCGGCCAGCCCGCCCACCGCGTCCAGGTCGGCCAGGTCGGCAGGAACGGTCACCGCCCGCCGCCCCGTCTCCTCGATCTCCCGGGCCACCTTGGCCAGCTCGGCCTCGGTCCGGGCGGAGATCAGCACGTCGGCCCCGGCCTGGGCCAGGGCGACCGCGGTGGCCGCGCCGATGCCCCGGCCCGCCCCGGTGACCACGGCCGCCTGGCCGGTGATGCGGAATCGATCGAGGATCATGGCGGCCAGCTTACGAGAAAACTAGAACGCGTTTCAATTCCGCGGGCGCAGCGGGCCGCCCTCCAGTTCGTGATCATGACTTTGGTGGTATTAGCTGCCCACTCAAGTCATGATCACGGAGCTGGCGGCGGGCTGGCCGCGGCGAGGAGGTCGCCGGCGCGGGTGAAGTGGAAGCCGCGGTCCAGCAGGCCCTCGATGACCAGCGGCAGGGCCGTGACCGTCTGCGACCGGTCCCCGCCGCCGTCGTGCATCAGGATGATCGTGCCCGCCCGGGCCTGCATCAGCACCCGGCCCGCGATCACCGCCGCGCCGGGCCGGGCCCAGTCGGACGGGTCCACGTCCCACAGCACCACCGGCGCGGCCCGCTCGCCCAGCCAGCGCAGCACGTCCGGGCTGCGCGACCCGTACGGCGGCCGGAACAGCCCGGGGGCGGCGCCGCCCGCCGCCCGGGCCACCACCTCGTCGGTC
>Ga0335069_10016085_pt1 | contig 10449 bp, 7 predicted proteins | sample Lox_Sample_11_FD_206714 | JGI IMG/M metagenome (GOLD analysis project Ga0335069, IMG submission 206714) | Soil microbial communities from Loxahatchee National Wildlife Refuge, Florida, United States - Lox_Sample_1.1 | ecosystem: Environmental > Terrestrial > Soil > Wetlands | place: USA: Florida...
TGAGTCCGCTGGCGGATGCGGCGTTGACCGGCGTGCTCAACGAGCGCGGGTATCGTCCCTTGGAGCTGACCAACGTTCTGTATCTGCCGCTGCGATCGCGCCAGGCGGCGGAAGGCGGCGCGATTCGGGTGCGACTGGCGGGCGAGGACGAACGCGAACTGTGGGCACGCACCGCGGCGGAGGGTTGGAAAGAGGCCGCGGAATTCGCCGATCTGATGGACGATCTGATGCGCGTGGTGGCGGAACGCGAGGACGCGGCAGACTTTTTGGCAGAGTTGGATGGGAAGCCGATCGCGGCAGGTTCGGTCGCGCTGCACGAAGGTGTGGCGCTGCTGGCGGGAGCGAGCACGATACCCGAGTACCGGCGGCGCGGCGCACAGCGCGCACTCCTGGAGGCGCGGTTGGACCACGCGGCTCGGGCGGGATGCGATCTTGCGATGCTATGTGCGGCCCCGGGGGGCGAATCGCAGCGCAACGGTGAGCGGCACGGCTTCCGAATCGCGTACACGCGGACCAAGTGGCGCGGCTTCGCACAAGCGTGCTGATTTGCCGCGTCCGACCCGGGTGTCCTATACTAAGTATTTGAACCACAATGCCGAAACGTACCTTTCAACCGAATAACCGTCGCCGCGCGAAAACACACGGTTTCCGCTCGCGCATGGAGACCAAGGACGGCCGGGCCGTTCTTTCCCGCCGGCGGGCGGCCGGGCGCAAAAAGCTCACAGTCAGTGACGAGAGGTAGTCCTCCATCTCTGGTTTTCCGAAACGTGTTCGTCTGCTGCGATCAAGAGATTTCCGAAGAGTTTACGATGAAGGCTCCCGCCACAGCGGCCCGATCTTCGCCGCCTTCTGTGTACGGGAGCCGCGCAGTGACGGTCCGCGCATCGGTTTCACGGTGCCGCGCGCGCTCGGCAAGGCCGTGGTGCGAAATCGCATCAAACGGCGTTTGCGAGAGGCAGTGCGCCTGCATCTGGACCAATTGAGCCCACAGTGGACAATCGTCATCAATCCACGGCGCAAGGCATACGATGCCCCGGTGGCGGAACTTCACCGCGAGGTGCAGCGTCTTTTTCAGCGATGCGGTACATCGTGATGAGCTTGTTGCGCGTGTATCAGATGCTGCTTTCTCCAATGTTGCCCTCGGCTTGCCGCTACTACCCGTCGTGTTCGGAGTACATGCGGCAGGCAGTCGGCGCATATGGCGTGAGGAAAGGCGTCTGGATGGGGCTGCGGCGCCTGGGACGCTGTCATCCGCTGCATCACGGCGGATACGATCCGGTACCCTGAGCCGAGAACGGAATTTTTCCAGCATGGCCGAATCCAACAAGCCGAGCGGGTACACGCCTCAACAAGTACCGATGGAGCGGAATCTCCTCATTGCCTTCGTCCTGATCGGCGCGGTGATGTGGATCTCGCAAACCTATTTTTCACCGCCGCCCAAGAAGCCCGCTTCCCTGCCCCAAACCGTTTCCCAACCAGCGGCGGGTGGAGCGACGCCCGCTCCGGCCCCGAAGCCGGCTCCCGTTGAGACCACGGTTTCGCCGGTGAAGCCCGCGCCGAACGCCACGCCGGAACAAGTCCTGCCGCACCTGGTGATTCAGACGGACCTGTACCGGGTCGAGTTCAGCAACCAGGGCGGAACCGTGCGCAGTTGGCAGCTGCGGCAGTATCACGGTAGCGACGGCAAGCCGCTGGATCTGGTCAATACCGCCGCGGGCATGGACTTTCCGTTTTCCCTGTACTTCAACGGAGCCAATCCTTCGAACGACATCAACTGGCGATGGTACGGCCAGAAAGCCGATCCGGACGGCCTGGGCGTGAGGTACGAGTATAGCGACGGACACACAACCGTGCGCAAGGTCTTCCGGTTCCAGCAGCATAGCTACTCGACCGCGGTCGCGACCCAGGTAACTCAAGACGGCAAGCCGATTCCGCACCTGCTGGAATGGCGCGGCGGGTTCGGCGATCTGACGGTAGCCAGCGCGGCCGCCAACCAGCGTACTTTGTACTTCGATGTGACGCAGAACAAGCTGGTGGAGCAGAATGCCAAGGCGGCTTCCAACGGGCCGGCCACGGCGAGCGGAAACTTCAGCTTCGGCGGCCTGGCGGACAATTATTTCGCCGCCGTCTTTCTGCCGGACAGCGGCAGCAGCATGCAGACGGTGACCTTTGCCGACCGGGTGAAGACGCCGCTGGACGGCACGCCGCAGCCATTCACGGGTGTGGCCGTGGGGGATGGCGACGCCAATCGCTACGATCTATTCGTCGGTCCGAAGGATCTGAACTTGCTCGGAAGGATCAACCCGAAGCTCACGCAGATTGTGGATTTCGGCTGGTTCTGGTTCCTGGCGAAACCGCTCTTTCAGATCGTCAATTACGTGAACGGCCAGTTCGTGCGCAACTACGGATGGTCGATCGTGCTGGTGACGATCCTGATCAACTTCGCTCTGTTCCCGCTGAAGATCAACAGCATGAAGTCGATGCGGAAGATGCAGGCGCTCAAGCCGCAGATCGACGCCATTAACAACAAGTACAAGGGCATCAGCCTGAGAGATCCGCGCAAGGGCGATCAGAACCAGGAAGTGATGGACCTGTACAAGAAGCACGGGGTGAATCCCATGGGCGGATGCCTGCCCATGGTTCTCCAGATTCCGTTTTTCATCGCGTTTTACAAGGTTTTCTCGGTGAGCGTGGAGATGCGCGGGGCGAGTTGGCTGTGGGTCTCGGATCTTTCGCAGCCGGAGCACCTGGCCATCCGGATTCTGCCCATCGTCATGATTGCCAGCCAGTTCATCATGCAGAAGATGACGCCGCAGGCCGCGGGCGACCCGGCACAGCAGAAGATGATGATGTTGATGCCGCTGGTTTTCGGCTTCATGTTCTACAATTTCCCGAGCGGCCTGGTGTTATACTACTTGACCAGCAACCTGGTGAGCATGCTCCAGCAGTGGTTCTTCAACAAGACTTCGCTGGCCAATGTCGCCGCCGAGAGTGTGTTGCCTCCAAAGAAGACTGGCAGGAAATGAGCATTGACTGAGCGAAAGTACTCCGTGGCGTCGGTCGGGATCCGGATCGACGGCTTTTTGCAGACCACCCTCGAGAATGCCGGCCTCGAGCTCGATTACGAAATTCAGGACGCGGCGCCAGCCGAGGACGACTTCGAGACGCCGGACGTCTGTGTGGACTTCAGCGGACCGGACGTGGAGCAGCTCCTGGCCAACAAGGCGGAGCTTCTGCTGGCCCTCGAGCACGTGACCATGGAGATGCTCCGGATGCCGAGCGAAGACCACTCGCGGATTTCGTTCGACGCCAACGATTATCGCGCGCTGAGGATCGAGGAACTGCGGTTGAGCGCCATGACCGCGGCCGATCGCGTGAAGCGCACGGGCCAGCCGTTCCGCTTCAACCCGATGAACAGCCGCGAGCGGCGCGTGATTCACCTGGCGCTGCGGAACGAATCCGCGGTGCGCAGCGAGAGCCTCGGGGCCGGTCCGGGCCGGATGGTGATCGTATATCCCGCCGGGATGGCGAGCCTTCCTGAGCCGCCGCGAGATGCGCGGCCGCCGATGCGCCGCGGGCCCGGTGGCGGGCCGGGCGGCGGAGGGCCGAGACGCGATCGCGGTGGTCCTCCCCGAGGACGCCGCCGGTAGGTTTGCAGCTTTCCGATACCATCGTCGCCATTTCCACTCCACCGGGACGCTCGGGCCTGGGCGTGGTGCGTTTGTCCGGCGGCGATGCGCGCCGGATTGCCGCACAGTTTCTCACGGCAGTGGAGTGGCGCCCGTGGCAGGCCCATCTCGCGGACCTGCTGGACGGGCAGGGCCGGGCCATCGACCAGGCGGTAGTGACGTTTTTCGAGAAGCCCCGGTCCTATACGGCCGAGGATGTGATTGAGATTTCGTGCCACGGCTCGCCTGTTGTGCTGCGCCATGCCGTGGAGCGCGCGGTGGAGGCGGGCGCGCGGTTGGCCGAGCCCGGAGAATTCACGCTACGCGCCTTCCTGAACGGCCGCATCGACCTGCCGCGCGCCGAGGCCGTGCGCGACCTCATCGAAGCCACGACGCTCTACCAGGCGCGCATCGCGGCCCAACAGGTGGCGGGCAGCGTGTCCCGCCGCATCACGCCTATCAAGGAGCAACTCGTGGAGCTGGTCTCGCTGCTCGAGGCGGGCATCGATTTCGCGGAGGACGACGTAAGCGTAGCACCGGCAGCCGAAATTCTAAGGCGGCTGGGACCGATCCACGAAGGCATCACGCGTCTGATCGAGAGCTTCCGCTACGGAGGCCTGGTGCATCAGGGCCTGACGCTGGCCATCGCCGGCCGTCCCAACGTGGGCAAGAGCAGCCTGTTCAATCGCTTGCTGGAGCAGGATCGGGCCATCGTCACCGAAATCCCGGGAACGACGCGCGACCTGGTGAGCGAGACGGCATCCATCGGCGGGATCCCGGTAAAGCTGTTTGACACGGCGGGCATCCGCGAGGCGGCGGAACGTGTAGAATCGCTGGGGATCGAACGCAGCTACCAGGCGATGGCCGACGCCGACCTGACGCTCGTGGTGATCGACGCCACACTGCCGGCCAGTGCGGACGATGGAGTACTCGCGACGCGTGCAGGCGGGCGAACGCTGCTGGTTGCCAACAAGTGCGACTTGCCACACGAGCGGCCTCCGGAGAATGCCCTGAAGGTTTCTGCGCTGACCGGCGCCGGCATCGCCGAACTTCGCGAAGCGATTCTCGCGGCGGTGGCGCCCGCGGGGGCATTCGAGCAGGAGACCGGTTTCATCACCAGCATTCGCCACGAGCACCTGCTGCGGGAGTCGGCCGGATGGATCGAAAAGGCGCGCGGCGCAACGGAATCCGGGACGCCCCATGAGATGCTGCTCCTGGACCTGTACGCGGCCCTGCGCGGCCTTGACGCAATCACCGGCGCGACCACGGCGGACGATATCCTGAATCGCATCTTCTCCACCTTCTGCATTGGCAAGTGAAGCGCACGGCTTCCCGCCGGGGCTTGCTCTTCAGATTGACATGTTGTTATAACCAATTCACGCGGCGGATCGAACCCTGGTGTTTCCGCCGTTGGAGGTCCCGGATGGCGACGACTCTGATGGCAATCGCGGCTCATCCCGGTGATGCCGTTTTCACCATGGGCGCGGCGGTTGCTCAACACATACACGGCGGCGGCACGGGCGTTTTCGTTTCCCTCACCGCTGGCGAAAAGGGAGCTCCCGCCAACACTCCGGTGGAGCGCTACGGCGAGCTACAGCGCGCCGCGAGCGAGAAAGCGGCCAAGCTGCTCGGTGCGGAATTCCAAATCCTGGGCTATCCGGACGCAGAGGTGCCCTTGAACGACCAGGCCGCCCGTGCCCTGAGCGACGTCATTCGCCAGCACAAGGCCGATATCGTAGTGACCCACTGGAGCGGCAGTTGGCACAAAGATCATCAGAACTGCCACCTGCTGGTTCGGGACGCGATTTTCTACGCCGGCCTGTCGACCATGGTCCGCAAGGATCCCGCGCATGCGGTTCGCAAGCTGTTCTTCGCGGATAACTGGGAGGACGCCGAGAATTTCAAACCCGACACCTATCTGGACATCACCGCGGTGTCCGATAAATGGATGCAGGCGTGTGATGCCTATCCGATGTGGCGCGGGCAGACCGGCTTCTTCCGCTACAACGATTACTATTCCAGTCTCGCGGTGATGCGCGGCTGTCTCTCAGGGTTCCGCCAGGCCGTCGCGCTCATGTCGGGTCCCGCCGAGCGGCCCAACGGGGTTCGCACGCTCGGGTGAGAAGGGAGGCGTTCGCAGATGCCTACTACGCTCGACAAACGGCTGCGGATACCGCTCTACTACCAGCTCAAAATGATCCTGCTGAAGGACATTCAAACCGGCCGCTGGAAAGCCGATGACCGTCTGCCGACCGAGTCTGAGCTGGAGCAGACTTACCAAGTCAGCAAGATCACGGTGCGGCAGGCGTTGCGGGAACTCGCCGATTCCGGATACGTCCGCCGGGAACAGGGACGCGGTACGTTCGTGGCGCGCCGAAGGCTGGAGCAGGGGCCGCGCGCGCTCAGCAGCTTCACCGAGGAGATGGGGCGCCACGGCCTTCATCCCGGATCGCGGGTTCTCGAGACGGGCGTGCTTCCGGCCGATTCGGTCGCCGCGGAAAAACTGGCCATCCCTTGTGGCACGAGCGTGTTTCTGCTGAAACGTCTGCGGCTGGCCGAAGGCGAACCGGTGGGAATTCAAACGGCCTATATCCCGCTGCAACTGGCGCCTGGTCTGCCGAAAGAACGGATGGAGAATGCCTCGCTTTACGAGCTCTTGCGCTCGAAATATGGGCGGGAGCCGGCGTACGCGCACGAAACCCATTCGGCGGTGTTGGTGGATGCCGAGCAGGCGAAGCTGCTGGGCGTGCGGCCGGGGAGCCCGGCGCTTGCCGCCGAGCGTATCACTTACCTCGAAGACGGCCATCCCCTGGAATTCGTGACCGCAATCATGCGAGGCGACCGCTATCGCATTATGCTCGAACTGATCAAGGAGCGGCGATGAGGCGCATCGGGACGGGGGCGATACGCAGTGTAGCCCTTGCCTTTATCTGCTCCGCATTCGTGTGCTCCGCGGCGCGGGTGAAAACCGGGTTGGATGTTTTGATCGCGGAGGGCTTCGCGCCCCTCAAAGGGAAACGCGTCGGTGTGATCACGGCGCAGACGGGCGTAGCGGAAGACGGCCGGCGGATCATCGATGTCCTGGCCCACGCTCCGGGAGTGAGACTGGTTGCGATCTTTTCGCCGGAACATGGACTGGAAGGGAATCGCGAAGACCGGAACATCGACGATAGCGTGGATCAGAAGAGCGGCGTCCCCATCTACAGCCTTTACAACGCCGGCCACTACCGGCCCACGCCAGAGATGCTGAAGGAAGTGGATGCGCTGATCTACGACATTCAGCAGAACGGCGCGCGCTTCCTGACGCGCATCACGACGCTCGGTTACGCCATGGAAGCCGCGGCACAGAAGGGGATCCCGTTCTATGTTCTCGACCGGCCGAACGGCATTAACGGCGTGGATTTCGGCGGTCCGCTGCTGGACGAGAAGTACGTTTCGTTCACCGGGTACATGCGCATGCCGATTCGCCACGGAATGACCGCCGGCGAGCTGGCGGGAATGTACAACGGCGAGAAGCATCTGGGCGTGGACCTGCACGTGATCCGCATGGAGGGCTGGAAGCGTACCATGTGGTACGACGAGACGGGCCTGGAGTGGATCGACCCCTCTCCCAATATCCACAGCCTCACCGAGGCGACACTCTACCCCGGCGTCTGCCTGCTGGAATCACCAAGAATTTCCGTGGGTCGCGGAACGGATTCTCCGTTCGAGCGGATTGGCGCCCCCTGGTACCGCGCTCGCGAGGTTGCAGAATACCTGAACGCACTGCATATTCCCGGCGTGCGTTTCGTGCCGCATCGCTTCACGCCCCACACCTCGGTTTACAAGGATCAGGAGTGCGAAGGCCTGGACATTCTGCTGGTCAATCGTGACGTATTCGACCCGGTCCTCATGGGGATGGAGTTGCTCGCGGCGACGTTGAAGTACCACCCCGGCAGATTCGATCTGGACGGCGTGATGCGCCTTCTCGGCAGTGACGAGGCGGCAGAGCGGCTGAAGCGCGGGGAAACCGGACGTGAAGTGCTTCAGGCGATGAAGGGTCAACTGGAGGAGTTCGCCAAGATTCGGTCCAGGTACCTTCTCTACGAAAATGAGGCAGGCAGGTTATGACGCGCATTCTGGTCTGTGCCGGTCTGCTTTTGGTTGATTCGATTTCCGTCGCTCAGACCAGAGCGCCTGCCCCTCAACTGCAACAGATCGTGCAAGAGGTCCGCCGGCAGGTTCGCGCAAGCGAGGCGTTTGACTTCGTCGCCCGGTTGCACTCGATCGATCGCTGGCAGGATTTCTCAAAATTCCGACAAAGCGCCGAGTATCTGCAAGCGAAGATGACCGCGCTGGGCCTGCGCGATGTCGAACTTCTCCCGGCTCCCGCGGACGGCGTCAGCCAGTTTGGCTGGTGGACCATGCCGCTTGCCTGGGATGTGAAGACGGCGACGCTGGAGGTTGTCGAGCCGGCTGCCCCCGCCGGCATGCGGGTCTTGTGCGATTACAGTCAGGAACCCGCCTCGCTGATTCAATGGAGCGGATCCACGCCGCCGGGCGGGTTGACCGCCGAGGTCATGCAAGTCCGCTCCGGCCGGCTCGCGGAACTGAAGAACTTCGATGTACGGGGAAAGATGGTCCTGATCAAGGTTCCGGCCGATCTGTCGGAGAGGGGGGCGATGAAAGCCGCGCTCTATAAGATGGGTGCGGCGGGAGTCATCAGCGATTACACCGAGAATGAGGACTTGAGGGACGGTCACTACTGGGTGAACGCCTGGGGTGATATGGGTTGGGGTTATACCAAGGCGTCGAGCCCGCTGGTTGGCTTTTCGATCACGCCGAGGCAGGGCCAATACCTGCGCGGCCTACTGGATCGCGGTGCCAAGGTGCGGGTGCAGGCGGTGGTGGACGCGCACTATTATCCCGGCTCTTATTACACGGTAACCGGTGTCATTCCCGGCAGCGGCTCCGATGAAGAGGTGCTGGAACTCGGTCACGGTTTCGAGCTCGGCGCACAGGATAATTCCACCGGGCAGGCCGGAATGCTCGAGGCCATTGCGGCAATTGGGCGCGCGATCGACGCCGGCCGCCTGCCGCGCCCGAAGCGCAGCATCCGTGTCCTGACGTTTTCCGAGGATTATGGTTCGTCGCACTATATCGCGACCCACATGGACCGAATGAAGCGGACGGTAGGGGCGATTCACCTGGATGTGCCGGCCGGCAATCATGATGTGTTGGGGGCCTACTCGTTCGGCGCGACTCCCGACGTTGCCCGCACTTACCACAATGCCCTGGTGCTGCGTGTTGCCGAGAGCTATTACGCGGCCGGGCAGGCAGAGGGCGGCGCGGGAGGACGTAGCCGTGTTCCACTGCTGGTGCCCTACAGCCCGACCTCGGATACTTACCCGAGCGACCCCATGATCGGGGTGCCCACCGTCGCTGTCCGGGGGAGCAGCGGGCTCGCAGTCGTGCATCACAACAGCGAGGACACACTGGACCGTGTGGACCCCAAGTCGCTCGAAGACCTTAGCTGCCTGGTCGGCGCGTATCTTTACTACCTGGCCCGCGCGGACGAAGACGACGTTCCATGGCTTGCCGGTATCACTTTGGAGCGCAGCTATGAGAATGCGCTCCGCGCCGCAGGGCCGTACTTCGACCGGATCCTCGCAGCGCGGAATGCCGAAGCGCTGGGCCGTGAACTCTACTGGGGATTGGCCAAAATCGAATACAATGCCGCCCGCGATGAGGCAGCGATTCTCTCCATCCTGCGCCTGGCAGCTCCGGCGAATACCGCCAAAGTCCGTGCGCTGCTGGACCCAGCGCTCAACAGCGTCCGGCAATTTGCTGACGAACAATCCGCCAGGTTACGGCAGGCCGCCGACGCACGCGCGGCCGCGCTAAGAGCCCCCGTCCCCGTGAACACGGCTGCTCCGGCGCCCGATCCACGCCGCGCCGAGGCCGCCGGCCTTGTTGTGCGCCGCAGGCGGTTCGGGCCGATCACTCTTGACGACCTGCCGCTCGACCAGCGCGAGGGATTTCCAGGATTTGCGGCGCAACCCGCTCCGTTGCGCCTGATCTATTGGTGCGACGGGAAACGCACCGTTGCCGAGGTAATCCATTTGATCGAACTGGAGCAGGGGCCGATGGATTTCGATTTCGTCGGCTATTACAAAATGCTCGCCAAACATGGGTATGTGGATCTCATACCGGCGCCAAAATGAATGGACAGTGCCAGGGAGGATACGATGAACTCGCTTAGGAAGACACGGATGCTGGAGAGGGTGCTCACCCTCGCCCTGATCATGATGGCGGCCCTGTGGGCGCCTGCGTTCGCTCAGCAGACCACCGGCGCGGTCACCGGCTCGGTGACCGACAGCTCGGGCGCCGCCGTGCCCGGCGCCGAGGTGCGCCTCGTCAATACGGGCACCGGTGCTGTCTCCAAAACCAATACCAACCAGGAAGGCAATTACCAGTTCCTGCTGGTTCCACCCGGCGTGTACTCGGTGGAGGTGGAGAGCAAGGGCTTCAAGACATTCCGCCGCGGCGGCATCGTGGTGGAAGTGAACCGTTCCCTGGCCGTGCCGGTCAGCATGGAAGTGGGCGCCGTCACCGAAACGGTGGAAGTCAAGGAAGGGACCCCTCTGCTGGAGCCAAACACCTCGGCTCTCGGTACCGTGATGGATTCCAGGAAGGTGGAAGATCTCCCGCTGAACGGGCGCAACCCGCTCGGTCTGGCCAACCTGATTCCGACGGTTCAGGGCATCGGCTACTTCGGCGGCGCATTGCTTTCCACCTGGCG
>Ga0335069_10016086_pt1 | contig 10449 bp, 11 predicted proteins | sample Lox_Sample_11_FD_206714 | JGI IMG/M metagenome (GOLD analysis project Ga0335069, IMG submission 206714) | Soil microbial communities from Loxahatchee National Wildlife Refuge, Florida, United States - Lox_Sample_1.1 | ecosystem: Environmental > Terrestrial > Soil > Wetlands | place: USA...
AAGTCCACGCCGCGCTGATGGCGGCCGAAGACGCCGATGATGCTGTTGACCCCGGCGAGTTTGCCGTGGGGGATCGCGATACCATCGCCGATCGCGGTCGAGCCGAGCCGCTCGCGCTCGGCCAGCACCGCCGACAGCGCCGCGGGTTCGATCTCGCGATGCTTGCTCGCAAGGTAGTCCGACAGCTCGTGCAGGACATCGGGTTTGGTGGTGCCCTTGAGCTCAGGCAACACCATCTCAGGGCTCAGAATATCGGTAATTTTCATTGCTTGGTCAGCGCACCCCGATTATTGCATCGAAAAGCGGGCGAGAGCGAGCACACTGCGGCCGCAAAAGAACCGCCTGGCGCCCAAGTTCTTTTTACGTAAGCCCCCCTTGGTCCCGCCTACGAACGCGAATCGCTCTCCACCTCCTCGACCGCGCTCAAGACCTCGCCCGCCGACGGGGAACGCCATTTCCTGGCCTCGATTTTCTCCAGATGTTTTTTGAGTTGACGCTGGACCTTGTCGGCGAGCAGGTCGATGACCGAGTAGAGATCTTTGGTCTCTTCCTGTGCGGCGACCACCGCCAAACGGCCCGATTTTACCGTTACCTCGCCGCACTGGCGGTATTTATCGACCGAGAGGATCAAATGCACCGTGCAGGGACGCTTGAGCGCCTGGGCCACGTGCCCGAGCTTGCGCTCCGCGTAGAGGCGAATCGGTTCGGTCGGCTCGACGTGGCGAAAGGTCACGGCGACCTCGGCTACGGGCCTGGCCTTGAGCTTCTCGCGGCGGCGCTGTTTATGTTCGGCTCTCCCGTTGCGCTTTCGCGCCGGCTCTTTCGTCGCCATCTAACTACCTCTCTGCTGCCTCTTCGGCGCCGCCTTTCGCCGGCGGCCCGCTCGCCCGCGCTCTCTGCCGTCAAGGAGATGTTCAACCCACCTTCTTGCGCCGCGCCGACGGCAGGATCCCGAGTGCCTGGCGGTACTTGGCAACTGTGCGGCGCGCGATATTGATCTGGTCGCGGCGCAGAAATTCGGCGATCGCCTGGTCTGACAAAGGATCATGCGTGTGCTCGAGCGCGACCATCGCGCGGATCTTCTCCTTGACGGTTTCCGCGCTCACGTCCTCGCCGCTGGTGCCCTTGACGCCCGAGGTGAAGAAGAACTTCATCTCGAAGATGCCCTGCTGGGTGTGCGCGTACTTGTTGGCGGTGGCGCGGCTGATGGTCGATTCGTGCATCCCGATATCTTCGGCCACGTCCTTGAGCACCAGCGGGCGGAGGTGCGTGATGCCGTGGTCGAAGAACGCGCGCTGGAACTTCACGATCGAGGTGGCGACCTTGAAGATCGTCTGCTGGCGCTGGTAAATCGACTTGACCAGCCATCGCGCCGACCGCAGCCGCTCCTGCAGATATTCCTTGGTGTCGGCGGCGACCGCGCTGTCGCTCAATACGCGTTGGTAATATCCCGCAAGCCGCAGCCGCGGCACCGCTCCCTCGTTGAGCAGCACCACGTAGTCATTGCCCATCTTGTGGATGAAAACGTCGGGCACGATATAGGCCGGCTCCTGGCCGCCGTAGTCGCGTCCCGGCTTGGGCTCGAGCAGCGAGATTACCTTCGCCGCCTGCCCGACCGTCTCGACGGAAACGCCGAGCGAGCGCGCGATCTCGGCATAGCGATGCTTCTCGAGCAGATCGAGATGGTTGAGCACGATCCGCGCCGCCAGCGACTCTTCCATCCCGATATTGGCCAGTTGCTGGAAGAGGCACTCGCGCAGATCGCGCGCCGCTACGCCAGGGGGATCGAACCGCTGCACGCGCTTGAGCACGCGCTCGACCGTGGCCGGGTCGGTCTCGAGCTGGACCGCAAGGTCCTCGACCGGCGTTTCCAGGTAGCCGTCGTCGTTGAGGTTGTAGATGATGGTCGCGCCGACGATCTGCTCGTTGTGATCCAGCGCGGACATCCGCAACTGCCACATCAGATGATCTTCGATCGAAGTGCGCCGGGTGAGCGTGTTCTCCAGCGTCTGGCGGTGTTCGTCGTCCGGTTCGGACTCCTGGTTGTCCTGCCAGTTGTTGGAATAGTTCTCGAGATATTCGCGCCAGTCGAGCTTGTCGAGGCGGCCATCCTCCTTGATCTCGGTCGCGGCGTCGCCCGCTTCGCTGGCGATCCCCTCGACCGCCGGTTGTTCGTCGCCGTTGCCGTTCCACTCGGGCTCGGCCGGCGCCGCGCCGAGCTCGGGCTCGGGCGGCAACAGGTCGGGCTCGGAGCCGGGCGTCGTATCCGGCGTCGCCGCCATTCCGTCGTCGGCCGCGGTCGCGGTGGGGCTGCGATCCTCGACCATCTCGAGCAGCGGATTGGATTCCAGTTCGTTCTGGACGACGGCTTCCAGCTCAGGCAGAGACAGCTGCAGGATCTTGATCGCCTGCTGGAGCTGCGGCGTCATCACCAGCTGCTGCCGCAGCCTGAGGTCTTGTCCTAGTTTGAGTTCAGGCGCCATATCGATCGCCGCTGACTAAGGCGACTTAGCGACGGTTGTCTTATTATCGCGGGTTTTCTGGTCCTTAGGGAAGAACACCGCGCGCGCTCCCTCGACCTCGCTCTTGCCGGTGTCAAGATGCACCGTGATTTTGCTGCCGGTAACCTGATCTTCACCGTCGTGGACCACCGGGCTGCCGGTGAGCGTCACCGTATGCTTGGCCTGGTCCAGCACCGCGTGATCCCCGGTCGCCCATCGCGTGCCCTGGCTCATGCGCACGTTGTTGTTGGCGACCATCTCTTTGACCTCATGAAAATCCTTGCCATAGAAAACGGTCAGACTGTCGCTGGTCAGAGTTGCGTCAGCCTGTGTGGCATGGACGTGGCCGCGAAAAGTCACGATGTTGCCCTTGTAGTCGAGATCGAGCGAATCCGATTTGATGTCGATCGGGCCCTTGTTGCCGGAGAACTGAAGCGAGGAAAACGGGCCGTTCTGGCTGTCGCCCTGTGAGTTTGCTTTCGCGTCCTTGGAGTCCGCTTTGGTGTCCTTGGAGGCGGTTTGCAATGCAGCCGATGGTTGCCCGCCTTTGGCATTCGCGGGGCGCGGCGTCTGGCCCTTGCTGGCGATTTTAGTCTTCGCCCTGGTTTTCATCTCTGCGCGGGGCGTCGCGAGAGCCGCCGGTGCGCCGACGCTCTCGGCCGCCGTGCCCGGCATCGCAGGAGCCGGCGGTGGTGGTGCGGCGATTTCTCCCGAGGACGCCACGCCCGCGGGCGCGGCCGCGGGCGCCGCGCTTGCCGCGCCATCTGCAGACGCCGACGCGCCGCCCGGCGTCTTGCGGATGCTCGCGCCCGGGAGCGCAGCAGCCGGGCTTGCGGTGGCGGCCGGAGCCGCGGCCGCGGCGTCCGGGGTTGCCGGGGCGCTTTGCGCGAGCGCGCCCTTGGGCGTGCTCGCGCAAAGCGCCAGCACGAGCGCCAATCCTACTATCAACCTGCGAAGCGCCGCAGCGGCGCGGGCACGGCGGCGCCGCGCCGGGCGTGGCGCGCCGACCGCGCCGTTACGACTTGCCTGATTTGAGATCACTGGTTTTCTTCGGGATCACCACGGTATTGGTCTGGCTTAACAAGGTGAAGCTGCGTTCGTTGGGATGGCCGGTCATGCCCGTGCCGGTGACCGTCAACCCCTGCCCTTGAACCTGCACCTCGCCGGGCGCATTCACGATATCCTTGTCGGGGGCGAAGGTCGCTTCGCCGGTCGTCAGCACGAAGTCGCCGTACATGATCCTCAGCCCGCCGCTCAAATGGGCCTGGGTGATATGATTGCCGTTCACCGAAATTTCCGCGCGCGGCGCCGAGACCTCGACATCCTTGCCATCCTTGGACACCATCGACAACTCCGCGTCGGTCAGGATGAGCGTGGTCTTGTCGTGCGAGTAACTCGCCTCGCGCGCGCTCAGACGCCATTGACTGAGGCCGCCGCTCATTTGCGTCCACTTGACGTTGCGCGCGTGGAGCAGCGCGCTCGGCACAATCCCCGCCATCTGCTGGATCGTCGCCACCGGAGCGCGATGGCGCACGACATAAGTAGCGACTGCGAGCACCACGGCCAGCGCCGCGGCGCCGAACAATCCCATCGCCTTGGCGACCCGCTTCGGACTCATCGCGACGCTCCATCGATGAGGCTATCAGCGGCGGTTTGGAGTGTAAATCAATGCTTGCCGGGGCGCCTGGTTCGTTCGATGCGCGACCGCAGGCGCGCCGCCGCGTAGGTCAGTCCCGCGGCCCAGATGAGGCTGTTCGGCACCGAGAGCAGGATGAAATATTCGTCGGTTTGCGCGCCCGCCAGATGAACCAGCGGCGACCCGAGCAGGCCGAAAAGCAGATGCCAGCTCATGTTGCGCGAGGCGCTGGCCCACGCGATCGCCTGCGCGATCCAATGCGTGACGAAAAAACTCAGGAACACCAGCCCGGTCGCCAGATTGTCCGCGAGCGCCCGCCATGCGGTGCGGGGACTTTCTTCGGCCAGCCGCGCCATGCTCTGCCGCAAATGACTAGTCGCGCGCTGCCGCCTCGCGCGCCGCGGCATCGATTCGCGTGAGGTCGGCGAGCAGCGCCGGCAGGAGATCGAGCGGATAGGAATTGGGACCGTCGCTAAGCGCGCGGTCGGGGTCCTCGTGGACTTCCATGAAGAGCCCGTCCACCCCCACCGCGGCGGCCGCGCGCGCGAGCGGCGCGATGAACTCGCGCTGGCCGCCCGAGCGCTCGCCGCCCGCGCCCGGCAATTGCGCCGAATGGGTCGCGTCGAAGACCACCGGGTAACCGAAGCTGCGCATGATAACGAGCGCGCGAAAATCGCTCACCAGGTTGTTGTAGCCGAACGAGAAGCCGCGCTCGGTGACGATCAGCCGCCGGCCGCCGAAGCTCTCGGCCTTGGCCACCACTGCGCGCATGTCCCACGGCGCGAGGAACTGTCCCTTCTTGAGGTTGACCGCGGCGCCGGTCCTGGCCGCAGCCGCAATAAGATCGGTCTGGCGCGACAGGAGCGCCGGAATCTGCAACACGTCGGCGACCTCCGCCGCGGGCGCGGCCTGCGCGGGCTCATGAATGTCGGTCAGCACCGGGAGCCCGGTTTCGCGCTTGACCCGCTCGAGCACGCGCAATCCCTCCTGCAGGCCGGGCCCGCGAAAAGACTCCTGGCTGCTCCGGTTGGCCTTGTCGAATGACGATTTGAAAACGATCGGGACCCCGCTTGAGCGCGAAATCGCGGCCAGCCGCTCGGCGTGGCGCAGACAGGCCTCGGCGTTTTCGATCACGCAGGGCCCCGCAATCAGCACTAGGCGCGGCTCGCCGAAGACCACTGCGCCCGCCGCTACCTTGAGCCTGCTCACGACACCGCTTTGAGCGGGCGCACCTTGGCCGAACGCTGGGGCGCGGTCTCGGCTCGCCGCGCGACCGCCGCGCGGATTAGCCCGCGGAACAGCGGATGACAGTCCCACGGGCGCGAGCGCAACTCGGGATGGAACTGGCAGCCGAGGAACCATGGATGGCCCGGCAGTTCCATGATCTCGACCAGGTGATTGTCGGGCGAAGTGCCGGTGGCCTTGAACCCGGCCTGCTCGAGCGCCTTGCGGTAGGCGTTGTTGACTTCGTAGCGATGGCGATGGCGCTCGGAGATGCGGCTGCGGCGATAGAGCGAGAGCGCGAGCGAACCCGGGCTGATAGCGCAGGGATACGCCCCCAGGCGCATCGTCGCGCCCTTGCGATCGACCGTCTTCTGGTTCTCCATGATGTCGATCACCGGATCGGGCGTGTCTTCCTCGACCTCGCGCGAATTGGCCTTCTTGAGCCCGACGAGATCGCGCGCGATTTCGATCACCATCATCTGCAGGCCCAGGCAGATTCCCAGTATCGGCACCCGGTTCTCGCGCGCGTAGCGGACTGCGCGGATCTTGCCCTCGATCCCGCGCTCGCCGAAGCCGCCCGGGATGATGATCGCATCGGCGCCGGCCAGTCGCGCCGCGGGATTGCCCTTCTCCAGCTCCTCGGCGTCCACGTAGTCGATTACGACCCGCGCCTCGTTGGCGATCGCGCCATGGGCGATCGCCTCGTGCAGGCTCTTGTACGAATCGACCAGGTTGACGTACTTGCCGACCACCGCGACGTTGACGGTGGTCTTGGGATTCTGCACGGTCTTGACGATCCGCCGCCACTTGGCGAGATTGGGCGCGCCGGTCCAGATGTTGAGCTTCTCGACCACGCGCTGGTCGAACCCTTCCTCGTGAAAGCGCAGCGGCACCTCGTAGATCGATTCGACGTCGCGCGCCGAGATGACGCAGTTCTCCTCGACATTGCAGAAGTGCGCGATCTTGGCCTTGACCTTCTTCTCCAGCGGCCGGTCGCTGCGGCAGAGCAGGATGTCGGGCTGGATTCCGAGCCCGGTCAGCTCCTTGACGCTGTGCTGGGTCGGCTTGGTCTTGAGCTCGCCGGCCGCCGGGATGAACGGGACCAGGGTAAGATGGACGTACAGCACATTGTCGCGCCCGTAGTCCCAGCGGAACTCGCGAATCGCCTCGAAGAACGGCAGGCTCTCGATGTCGCCGACCGTGCCGCCGACCTCGACGATCGCGAGATCGAAGCCCTCGGCGGCTTCGCGGATGCGCCGTTTGATTTCGTCGGTGATGTGCGGGATGACCTGGACGGTCGCGCCGAGGTAGTCGCCGCGGCGCTCCTTCTGGATCACGGTGTCGTAGATCTGGCCGGTGGTGCAGTTGTTGCGCCGGCTCATCCGGGTTTCGAGGAAGCGTTCGTAGTGGCCGAGATCGAGGTCGGTCTCGGCGCCGTCGTCGGTCACGAAGACCTCGCCGTGCTGCAGCGGGCTCATCGTGCCCGGGTCGACGTTGATGTACGGGTCCATCTTGAGCAGCGTCACGTGCAGCCCGCGCGCCTCGAGCAGCGCGCCGAGCGAAGCCGCAGCGAGGCCCTTGCCCAGCGAGGAAACCACGCCGCCGCTCACGAAGATGAACTTGGTCTTGTTGTCGCGCTCCACTGTAGGTCCTCCCCGGCTTTCAGCCGCCGAGCCGCCGTGCGTGCGCGCGCGCGAGCGTGAGGTCCTCGGCAGTATCTACCTCAAGCGACGGCGCCACGGAAGCCACCACCCTGATCCGAAAGCCGCGCTCGAGCGCGCGCAGTTGTTCGAGCTTCTCGAGCGCTTCGAGCACGCCCGGCTCAAGCTTGGCAAAACGCAGCAGGAACTCGCGGCGATAGGCGTAAACGCCGATATGACGGCGCGCCGCGGCGGGCGGCGCGGCGCCGTCGCGCGGCCATGGAATCGGCGCGCGCGAAAAATACAGCGCGTCGCCGCGTCCGTCGCATACGACCTTCACCGCGTTCGGATTACGCCACTCCTCGGCGTCCGTGATCGGAGTCGCGAGCGTCGCCATCGCTATATCCTTGTCGGCGCGCATCGGCGCCGCGAGCGCGTCGAGGTCGGCCGGATCGATAAACGGCAGGTCGCCCTGCACGTTGATATAGATCGCGGCCGCCACCTTGGCGGCGACTTCGGCGATTCGATCGGTGCCGCTCTGATGCGCCGGCGAGGTCATCATCGCTTCGCCGCCAGCATCGGCCACCGCGCGCGCGATTCGCTCGTCGTCGGTCGCGACGATCACGCGATCGAGCGCGCGCGCCCCGGCCGCCCGGCGCCACACCCGCACGACCATCGGCAGCCCCTCGATTTCGGCGAGCGCCTTGCCCGGCAGCCGGGTCGAGGAAAAGCGCGCCGGGATGACGCCGACTATTCCATCGGCCATCGAGCGAACTCCGCAGACGATGTACAGGAACCGGAAGACTCCGAGCGCAACCGCACAATAATTAGTAGCTGGCGGCGGCCCACGATGTCAATTTCGCGCCGGGAATTCGGTCCACAACGCGGAGTTGACGGCGCGCGGAAAAATCGAACCGCGCGTCGGACGCGTGCCTGCGTGTCAGGCTGTCCTGCGATTGCGCGTCCTGCGCATCCGGGTTTTGCGCCTGCGCACCTGGATCGCGTCGGTGCGGCGCTTGCGCGCGAGTTTGCGATTGCGCCGGTTGCGCTGGCGGGAAGTCTGATTCATCGATTCACCTTACGGGAGTCAGGTTCTGGGTTGCCGGCGCCGCGGCGGCGTTTATCGGCGCCGCGGCCGCGTTGATAGAGGCGACGGGAGCATTCACCGGCGCGGCCGCTGCAGCAGGCGGCAGCGCCGCGGCGGGCTGGCCTGCGGATGTGGCGGGCAAGGCCGCGGCTACGGGCTGACCCATCGCTGCCGCGGCTTGGCCGGCGGGAGAGGTGACGCGGATCGTCGCGCCCCGCTCGTTCGCGGCTTCGGGCACGGGCGCACTCGGCGCCTCAGCCACCGCCGGGAGTTGCTGGCCGGACGGGAACGGTTGCTGGCCCACCGGATACGGCGAGACCGCGTTGAACGTCGCGACCACCTCGCTGCCGTCGCGCACGATAACCTCGCCGACGGTCTGCTCGGCCACCAGCGGCCCGTAGAGCGAGGCCGGGACGGCCAAATCCATCTTGAGGTTCGCCGCATCCTTCTTCGGCACCACCGCCGAGACCGTGCGCTGCGCCACCGGCTGCATCACTTCATTCGTTCCCACCCGCACCTGCATCGGCAGCAGCTGGCCCTGCCTGACGACCTCGACCTTCTCGAAGTTGTCGAAGCCGTATTCGAGCAACTTGGCGGCCTGCACGAAACGCTGCGCATTGGACGGCGCGCCCAGCACTACCGCGACCAGCCGCATGTTTCCGCGCTGCGCGGTCGCGGTCAGGTTGAACCCGGCCTTCAGCGTGAAGCCGGTCTTGATTCCGTCTGCGCCCTCGAAATGGCCGATCAGATGATTGGTGTTGTGCAGGGTCGCCGCGCCGTCGTCGAACGACGCGGTCGCCATCGAGGACCATTGCAGCAGGTCGGTCGAATGGATGAGCGCGCGCGCGAGCTTGGCCAGGTCATAGGCGTTGGTTACATCGGCGTCGTGCAGCGGTGTGGGCGGCAGACCCTCGACCGTGCCGTAAACCGTGTGGGTCATCCCGAGACTCTGCGCGCGCGCGTTCATCATCTCGACGCAGCGCTCGGTCGATCCGCAAACTTCCTCGGCCACCGCAACCGCGGCGTCGTTGGCTGAGCGGATAAGCGCGGCCTTCATCAGCTCGCCGAGGGGAACTACCTCGCCGGCACGCAGGCCCAGGCGTGAACCGCCGGTGAAGGCCGCGTTGGCGCTGATGACCGCGGGCGAGCTCAAATGAACGCGGCCGGCCTTGATCTGGTCTTCGGCCACCATCAGCAGCATCATCTTGGCCATCGAGGCCGGAGGCCAATCTATGCCGCCGTTGTAGTCGTAGAGAATCCTGCCGGTGTCGGCATCCTCGAGCAACAGGGCATGATAAGCGACCGTGCCCGTGCGTATCTGGCGATGGCGGTGCGAGGCGTGCCGCCGATGAGGCTTGTAGCTTGCACGGGCAGGCGCGGCAACGGTTGCCAGAGCGGCCGACAACGCGATCGCCGCCGCGAAAATCAATTGTGACCGCCGAAGTCCTTTTTGCCGTGATAGCCCGAGCTTTTTCACCACCGATATTCTCGCCGGGCTTCTGGATAGCCTGCCTAATATAGTCATCCCGCCACCTCGGCCACCACCTCGTTCTCCGCCACTCCCGGTCGGCGGGCTTGTCGACAGGATCGCGCCGGCTCAGCGGCCGCGCGCGAAATCAGCCACGCGGTCCGAGGCGCCTTTGGCGCCCGCGAGTTCCGCGCGTTTGAGTATCGCCAGGTTCTCGCGCGCGGGCGTGTAGGCCGGGTCGGCACTCAGCAGGTCCGACCACTCCTCGCGCGCAAGGGGGAACCGCCCTTCTTCGGCGTAGATAAGGCCGAGCGTGTTGCGCGCGTCGACCTCCTGCGGGTTGAGCCTCAGCGAAAACAGCATCTCGCGTTCCGCCTCGGTGAGCATCCCGCGCCGCTCGTAAGTCAGTCCAAGGTTGAAGTGGGTTTCAGGCTGATAGGGTCCGAGCAGAGCCGCAAGGCGCAGCACCTGGGTTGCACCCTGCAGTTGGCCCTCTTCGAGGTAGGCCAGCCCCAGATTAAGAAACACCTGCCAGTCATCGAGTCCCAAGTCCACCGCGCGCCGGTATTCGCGCAGTTCGGGCCGATGCTGTCCGGTGACGCCGTAGGCGAAGCCGAGATGGTAGTGGGCAAGTGCGTTGTCGGGATGTTCGCGGATGACGACGAGGTGGCGGCGAATAGCCGCTGGGTAGTCCTCCATCCCGAGGTAATAATCGGCCTGCGGGTCGCAAACCTGGTTATCGGTCCCGGTGCTCGAAGCGCAGGCTACATTCGGCCCCGACATTGCCGAGCAAATCAGTAACGCGAAGAGAAGCCGAAACGCGGGGTGAATACTCAATGTCCTAGCCCGCCACCAAGAAGCCGAACGGGCACTGAAAACCTTAGCAGGAAAAC